>Ga0073934_10004425_pt1 | contig 23431 bp, 20 predicted proteins | sample LarsenN4metaG_FD_76834 | JGI IMG/M metagenome (GOLD analysis project Ga0073934, IMG submission 76834) | Hot spring sediment bacterial and archeal communities from British Columbia, Canada, to study Microbial Dark Matter (Phase II) - Larsen... ... | reverse complement strand
TGTTCACGCTGCGGCGGCGCCCCGGTCCGGGATTGGTATGGGATCGCCTGAAGAATGCGAGCCGAGTCCATGACGTGACCGAGACCCTCGCCGAGTCACTCGATGTGGACCGGGGGTGGGTTCAGGGGAGGATGCACTGGGTTGAGCATCACCCGGCCCATCTGGCGAGCGCGTTTTTCGTGTCGCCCTTTGACGAAGCCGCCGTTTGCGCCATCGACGGCTTTGGCGATTTCGTCAGCACCTCCTGGGCCATCGGCCGGGGCCGCGCGCTCGATGTCCTGGGGCGTGTGTACTTTCCCCACTCCCTGGGCCTCGTGTATCTCGCCGTGACCCAGTATTTGGGATTCCCGAAGTATGGCGATGAATACAAGGTGATGGGGCTCGCCCCCTATGGCGAGCCGGCCTATGCGAACGCCCTGCGCCAGTTGATTCACCTGAAGCCGGACGGCGGGTTCGAGCTCGACCTCGCCTATTTTCGCCACTGGTCCGACGGCGTGAGCATGACCTGGACCGATGGCGAGCCGACCATCGGCCCGGTCTACACGCCCAAGCTTGAGGAGCTGTTGGGGCCTCCCCGCAAGCCTGATGAGCCCCTGGAGCCACGGCACGAGGCGATCGCCGCCTCGCTGCAGGTGGTCTTTGAGGAGGCGGCCTTCCATGTGCTCAATGCTCTGTATCGGCAGACTCGCCTCCCACGGCTTTGCTTGGCGGGCGGCTGCGCCATGAACAGCGTCATGAACGGCAAGATCCGCGAACGGACGCCGTTCCAAGAGATCTACATCCAACCGGCGGCCGCGGATAATGGCACGGCGCTCGGGGCGGCCTTCTACATCTGGCACCAGGTGATGGGGCAGCCGCGCTCATTTGCGATGACTCATGCATACTGGGGACCGCAGTTCAGGGCGCTTGAGATACGCCAGGAGCTGGAAGCAAGGGGCAAGGACCTGCGACAGCGGGGATGCGTGATGCAGAAGATCGACGATGAGGGAAAACTGTGCGCCTGGACGGCGGAACGGGTTGCACGGGGCCAGGTCGTTGGCTGGTTTCAAGGGCGCATGGAGTGGGGGGCGCGGGCCCTCGGCAATCGCAGTATCCTGGCCGACCCCCGTCGCCACGATATGCGCGACATCATCAATACCAAAATCAAATTCCGTGAGAACTTCCGGCCGTTCGCCCCCTCGATCCTGGAAGAAGCCCTGCATCAGTACTTTGTCGGTGCCATACCGGATCCTTTCATGATCCAGGTTTTCCCGGTTCGATCCGAGAAGCGGCAGGTGATCCCAGCGGTCACCCATGTCGACGGTTCAGGGCGGCTTCAGACCGTGAGCCGCCAGAGCAATCCTCTCTATTGGCAACTTTTAAACGCGTTTGAAAAGCGGACCGGCGTGCCGGTGCTGCTCAACACGTCGTTCAACGAGAATGAGCCGATCGTGCACCGGCCGGCCGAGGCGCTGGAGTGTTTTTTGCGGACCGGCATGGACGTGCTGGTGCTGGGCCACTATGTGATCGAGAAGCCGGTGCAGTAGAAATCGAGGAGGGTTGGAGCGACGCTCATGAAAGTTGCACTGATCACAGGAATTACCGGACAGGATGGTTCTTACCTGGCTGAGTGGCTGCTCGCGAAGGACCATACGGTCCACGGGCTGATCCGGCGCGCCAGCACCTTTCATACGCAGCGCCTCGATCATCTCTACCAGGACTCTCATGCCCCGGGCACGCGTCTCTTTCTCCACTATGGGGATCTCTCGGACTCGAGCCAGCTCACGAACCTCTTCTACGAGGTTCGGCCACAGGAAGTCTATCATCTGGGAGCGCAGAGCCACGTGCGCGTCAGCTTTGATATGCCCGACTATACCGGCGATATCACCGGGCTCGGCACGGTGCGCTTGCTCGAGGCCATCCGGAAAAGCGGGGTGCCGTGCCGACTCTACCAGGCCTCGAGCAGCGAGATGTTCGGCGACGCGCCGGCGCCGCAAAACGAGCAGACACCCTTTCGGCCGCGGAGCCCCTACGCCGCAGCCAAGGCCTATGCCTATTGGATGGTGCGGAATTACCGTGAGGGGTATGGGCTCTTCGCCTGTAACGGCATTATGTTCAACCACGAGTCGCCACGGCGAGGGGAGACCTTCGTCTCCCGAAAAATCCGCGCGCAGTGGCGGCGATCCTGGCGGGACGGCAGACGAAGCTCTTCCTTGGCAATCTCGATGCCCGTCGCGACTGGAGGTACGCACCGGAATATGTGGAGGGGATGTGGCTGATGCTGCAGCAGGAGATCCCCCAGGACCTGGTCTTCGGGACTGGGGAAACCCATTCGGTGCGGGAGTTTGTGGAGGAGGCGTTTGGATATGTGGGGCTCGACTGGCGGGAGTATGTGACGACAGATCCCCGCTACGTTCGCCCGACAGAAGTGCCACTTCTCCAGGCTGATCCTTCAGCAGCCAAGCGACACCTCGGATGGGAGGCTGGGGTGACATTCCGGGATCTGGTCAGAATCATGGTCGACGCCGACCTGGAGGAGGCCGATCTCCTCCCGCCAGGAGAGGGGAGACGCTGCCTGGCCGCCCGTCGACTGGCCTGGCTCAGGAGGCCGTGATGCGATTAAGCGACAAGAAGATTCTGGTGACGGGCGGGGCGGGGTTCCTGGGGCAGCATGTCGTCCAGGCCCTCCGGAAGCGCGGCTGCATGGAGATCGTGGTGCCGCGCCGGAGCCAGTACGACCTGACGCGGCAGGCGGCGGTGGAGCAGCTCTACCGCGATACACAGCCTGAGGTGGTGATCCACCTGGCGGCGGTGGTTGGGGGCATCGGCGCGAACCTCGCGAACCCGGGCCGCTTTGCTTACGAGAACCTGATCATGGGCGCGATGCTCATGGATTATGCCCGTCGTGCCGCGGTGGAGAAATTCGTGGGCATCGGGACGATCTGCGCCTACCCGAAGTTTACACCTGTCCCCTTTCGGGAGGAGGACCTCTGGAACGGCTATCCAGAGGAGACCAATGCCCCTTATGGGCTCGCCAAGAAAATGCTGCTGGTGCAGGGACAGGCGTACCGCCAGCAATATGGATTCAACTCTATCCATCTCCTGCCGGTGAATCTCTACGGCCCCGGCGACAACTTCGACCCCGAGTCTTCCCATGTGATCCCGGCGCTCATCCGGAAATGCCTGGAAGCCGTGCAACGCGGCGATCCGGAAATCGTGTGTTGGGGCGATGGGTCACCGACCCGGGAGTTTCTCTATGTGGAAGATTGTGCCGAGGCCATCGTCTTGGCCACGGAACGATATGATGGCGCCGCGCCCGTCAACATCGGGTCTGGCTTCGAAATCTCCATTAAGGATCTCGTCGAGCTCATCGCCGACCTCACCGGCTTCCGAGGGCGGATCGTGTGGGACACCACCAAGCCCAGCGGCCAACCGCGCCGCTGCCTGGATATCCGTCAGGCCTGGAAGCTGTTCGGGTTCCAGGCCAAAACGAACTTCCGCGACGGCCTTCGCCGCACCATTGAGTGGTACACCTCTCAATCAGAGCAGCTCGCCTTGGGCGCTGTTTCCCCTCGCTGATGAAGCCTCTTCGCATCTGCTTCTTCAACCGCTCGTACTATCCGGACTTTGGAGCCACCGGCCAGCTCCTGACGGAGCTCGCCCAGGACCTCCGACGCGACTATGGGTGTGCGGTGGCGGTGGTGGCGGGACCGTCGCTGCTGGAAAGCAAGGCAGCTCGAAGCCGCACGCGAGGGTGGATGGCGGTCCGCAAGGAGCGGCACAACGGCGTGGCGATTTTCCGGGGGGCGGGCACAACTTTCCGACCTCACAGGTTTGCCGGCCGGGCCGCCAATTACGTCAGCTATTTTCTCTCCGCCTGCCTGGCGGGGATGCGCATTCCTCGACCAGACGTGGTCGTTTCCCTGACGGATCCCCCGATCATTGGCCTGGCGGCCCTGCTGACGGCGCGTCGGTGCAAGGCGCGGTTTGTGTTCGTGTGCCAGGATGTCTTCCCGGAGGTGGCCTGGCTTCTGGAGGACTTTCATAACGCGACGGTGAATCGCCTGTTAGATTGGATCAACCGGCTGCTCATCCGCCAGGCGGATCGAGTGGTCACCCTCGGGGAGACCATGCGCGAGCGCCTGATTGCGGGGAAGGGTGCGGAGCCATGGAGGGTGAAAGTCATCCACAACTGGGCGGACTGCACTGCCATCGTTCCCGGCTCTAAGCGCAATCCGTTCTCCGTCGCTCATGAGTTGGCAGAGGCATTTGTCGTCATGCATTCGGGTAATTTGGGATTGTCGCAAAGCTTGGAAACCCTCATCGACGCGGCGAGCCACCTCCGGCCCTATCACGATGTCGTCCTGGCGATGGTGGGGGACGGCACGAAACGGGGGGCACTGGAGCGGAGGGTCCGATCTCAGGGGCTAGCGAATGTCCGCTTCTTTCCCTATCAGCCGAAGGAGAGCTTGAGGCATTCCTTCGCCAGCGCCGACGTGTTCATCATCTCCCTCAAGCGCGGGTTGGCCGGATACATCGTACCAAGCAAGCTTTATGGCATCCTGGCGGCGGGGCGCCCCTATGTGGCGGCGGTGGAGGAGGCATGTGAGGTCGCCACTATCACCAAGCAGTATCGCTGCGGCCTGCTCGCCGAGCCGGCAGACCCCAAGGATCTGGCGGACAAGATCCTGACCCTCTACCACGATCGCGCCCTGGCGCAGCGTCTCGGAGCCAACGCGCGCCAGGCGGCTCTCGTTTTCGACCGCCCGCTTCAGGTACGGTCGTACTATGACCTCTTCCGGGAGGTGGTCGAGGGCCCATCCTCAACTCCTCCGCTGCATGCCACATTGATCTAGGCCTGTCCCTCCTTTTCTCCGTTGATCCGCGTCTTGCCCTACTGAATGGTACGAGTCAGCGGCACCCGACGAGACATCGTTGCCATGGCTCATGAACCGCTGGCAGGAGAACCTCGCTGGTCTCGCGACATGTCCGCACGGACGAGGCAGTGGCAATGTGCCCAGGTCTCGCTGCTCATCCTGGTGCTTGTCGCAGGATTCGTCGCCTGGATGCTACGCGGCATTGCGCACTGGCTGGTGGTGGCCGATCCTCTGCGGCCCGCCGCGGCGATTGTCGTGCTGGGCGGTGGCATGCCCTTCCGGGCCATGGAGGCTGCGGCACTCTACCAGCACGGGTGGGCGCCGCAGGTGTGGGTCATACGGGGGACAGCGCCCACAGCAGAAGCGGCGCTGGCACGCTTGGGCATCCAGGTCATCGGAGAGGAGACCTACAACCGGCAGGTGCTGGAGCAGCTCGGAGTGCCATCCGAGGCCATCCGCATACTGCCCGAGGGGGTCCAGACCACTGTGGGGGAGGTGCAGCTCATTGCCCGGGAGCTGCGGCGACTCGGGGCCGACCGGGTGATCGTCGTCACGTCCAAGCCTCACACCCGCCGAGTGCGAGCGACCTGGCGGGCCCTGAGCGGCGGCACCCCCCAGGCGATCGTGCGCTATACAACGGAGGAGCCGTATCATCCAACCCGCTGGTGGCGACAAGCCAGCGACGCCCTCGCGGTCTCCCGTGAGGTCTTCGGGCTGCTGAACGTCTGGGCCGGTTTTCCGGTGCGGCAGGAATCTCAGTGAAAGGAGGCCCTATGACGCGCTCAATGAAGTCATGGCAAGTGTCAGCGGTATGGCTTCCCACGCTGGCCCTCAAGAGAGCCCTTTACTCTTCAGAGTCTGTCTCGATCAGTAAGGTGCCGAGGCGCTGGGCGAAGCGCTGCTTCGACGTGGTCGCGTCCGGCCTGTGTCTATTGGCCTCAGTGCCGCTCTGGGCGCTGATCGCCTTCAGCATTAAGATGGAGGATGGCGCCGCGGTGTTCTATGGCCAGGATCGAGTGGGGAAGGGAGGGAGGCGGTTCAGGAGTTGGAAGTTTCGCTCGATGGCCCCCGATTCGGATACACGCTTTGGTCCCCTTCAGGCCGGGGCATTCGATCCGCGGGTAACCCGCGTGGGACGCTTCCTCCGTGCCACCGCGCTGGATGAACTGCCCCAGCTATGGAACATCTTCAAAGGCGACATGAGCTTCGTCGGCCCGCGGGCGTTGCTGCCTCAAGAAATCGAGGTCCGAGAGACGATGTGTATGAGGCCACGTGCGATGTTCGGCGGCCATTACGACGAAGCGGTGCCGCTGGAGAAGATCCCGGGCTATGAAGAGCGGCACCGCGTCAGGCCAGGCCTCACAGGACTGGCGCAGATTTACGCGGATCGCGACATCCCACGCCGGCACAAGTTCAAGTACGATCTCCTGTATATCAGGAAGCAAAGCTTTTGGCTGGACCTCAGGCTGATCGCCCTGTCCTTCTGGATCACCTTTCACGGGACATGGGAGCAGCGTGGGGCGAAGTTTTAGCCTTGTCGCCTATCTCCCAGCCGCACCACCCTTTCCCCTCAACCCGCTACCATTTGCCTCACCCTTCCTCTCACACCTACCGATCGGCGTCAGTAGTTACCCCACATCACAAGGTTTTGGTTACCCCTTGGGGGCATCGGGCTCCGGTGCTTGATACACGTGTGGGGGGAGAGTCGGTCATGTGACGCAGGACCTTTCGAGCCATCAACACTTGAGGCCCAACAGACTGGCTGGAGCACGCAGCGCCAGCATGCCATGGAGTCCGCTCTTGGGCTGTGACGAACGGCGCAGGATGAGACTATCGTGGATGTCACCTTATCCGGCAGAAGGCACACTTTGATTGGCACCGAGAGCTGATCACTGAGCTGGGGAGGTCACTACCCCTAGGAAAGCTCTGCATAACCTATTGTTCGGCCCATGAGGTCCCTCAGCGGATCTAGGAAAATGGACCCCATAGCATTGAAAAACCCCGCACCTTGATTTCATGCCTCTCCAGCTTGGTGTATACTGGGCAACGCGCTATTATCGTGTATTTATGGAGACTGGGAAAAAGTGGGGGAACTCAGGCGGCTTGTGGTTCCTCACGGTCTCTGGAATCCGTTGCAAACCTGGGATACCAATGACCAAACGTGGTGCGGAGATCCTCATTGTGGACCTGCGTGCGTACCTGAAGAAGGAGGTGTGCTCCGCAGGGACTCCACCGTATCTGCTGCTTCTTCACCATGCGTTTGCTGATGACCTGATTGACCGTTGATTCGGCAAACGCTGTGGAGATACGCTCGCCATGGCGCCACCACTCGCCGTAGTTGGGGATAAAGCCCGCATTATTCTCGATATAGGTCTGAAACTCTGTCACGGCTTTGAGGAGCTTCTGGACCGTCGCATCCGCCGTCTCTGCGCCGGCCGCATCCAAGTCCATCGAGATCGACTCGATCTCTTGCAAAGCACGGAAGACATTTCGTGCTTTCCAAAGTCTTCAATATAGGGGCACGCAGGGCATACGATTCCTCTCCATCCCCCGCATCGATCCTCTGCGGGAGTCCTTTGGCCGTCTGCTGCAGGATTGTCAGGTGCATCGCCAGACTGTGTGAAAACTCACCGAAGCCTGCGGTGTAGTAGGATCAGGCAGCGCATGTTCAGGTGGAAATTTTCGGTCTGTGCAACGGAAATGCCTACGCCCTCTTCTCTATCGGGGGCACATGTATAGTAGATGCCCTCCCTACCCGAGGGCAACCAGCAGTCGTGGTACGCCAAGGATGTTGATCACTAAGAAGATCAGGCAACAGGAGCCGTTGGGTCCGGCAGTATCCCTCGATGTAGCTCATCCAGCATCCCTCCTCTGTATTGGTGGAGGTGGGTATCTGTCCAGCCCATCGCGATTTGGAGGATAGGGTGCAGATCGGCAATGGTGTTATCACTGCGGATGAGCAGACGCCGCCAGATCATCAGACTGATGCCAAGCAGGACGACTTTGAGTTGGTAGATGGTAGGTGCTGAGGTGTGTACCTCTGCGTATCAGGCAGATTTGCCCTGATCCTGTGAGAGTGGGTCATGGTTCGGACACCCGCACTAGCGCTCAACGATTCACCATCAGCGCGCATTCTATCGTAGGCGCGGCAAGGTGGTCGCGCCGCCGGATAAGGTCGGCTTAATCCTCCACTTAGGTGAGGCAGTTGACCCATGGCTGGCCCTGCCTGCCCTGCGCCACCACGGCATCCCACCAGGGGCTGCTCACCCCCCCCTCCAGCGGGACCTCCTCGTCCAGAGGGTAGGTGTGCACTTTACTGTAGGCATACCATTTGCGTAGCGCTCGAGCCAGGATGAGTGGGCGGCAGGGGAACACCGGGCCCACTGGAGGGTGGCTTGCCGTCGACCAGTTGCGCGATCGCCGCGCCGAGGTCGTGCGGCTTGACGGGTTTGCTCAGATAGCCGTCCATGCCAGCGGCGAGACAGCGCTCGCGATCGCCCTGCATGGCATGGGCGGTCAGGGCGAGGATCGGCAGGTGGGTGCCGGTCGCGTGCTCCCGGGCGCGGATGGCGGCGGTGGCCTCGAGGCCATCCATCTCGGGCATCTGCACGTCCATCAGCACCACATCAAACAGCTGTCGCGCCAGGGCGGCCAATGCCTCGCGGCCGTTGTTCACGGCCACGACGGTGTGCCCCTGCTTTTCGAGCAGGCGCACGACCATCCTCTGGTTCACCGCGTTGTCCTCGGCCAGCAAGATGCGGAGACGACGGCGGCCTTCGCGCAGCGAGTGCCGCGTGATCAAGGGTGGAAGCGTGGCGGCGCGCCGCGTCCTGAGGAGGCTTTGGATGGCCTCTCCCAGCTCGGTCTGGGTGACGGGCTTGGTGAGGTAGGCCATAATGCCCACGTCGCGACAGCGGGCGGCATCGCCGCGCTGGCCAAGGGAGCTCAGCATGATCATGGCGGTCTCTGCCAGGTGGGGGTGCTGTCTGATCTGTTCGGCCACGGCGAAGCCGTCCATCTCCGGCATGTGCGCATCGAGCACGACGACGCGGAAGGGCGTGCCCGCCTGCCAGGCCTGATGCAAGGCTTCGAGGGCAGCACGGCCGCTTTCGACCAGGGTGGGCTGCAGCTGCCAGGCACCCAGCATCTCGGCGAGGAGGCGTCGGCTGGTGGCATTGTCGTCCACGACCAGCACGGGCAACCCGCGCACCTCCTCGGGCGGGGCCGGTGACCTTGCCTCCTGCGGCGCCGCCTGTTGACCCAGACGGACGGCCACATGAAAGGTACTGCCCCGGCCGACCTCGCTCTCCACCCAGACCCGCCCCTGCATCAGCTGGACCAGCTGGGCGACGATGGCCAGGCCCAAGCCAGTGCCGCCGTACTGGCGGGTGCTGGAGCTATCGGCCTGCGTGAACGCCTCGAAGATCACCCGCTGCTTGGCCGGGGGGATGCCGATGCCGGTGTCGCGCACCGCCCAGTGCAGGGTGACTAGGTCATCATTGGCATCGGCGGCGGAGGTGGTGTGCCCTGCGGCCACGACGGTGTCGACCTCTACCACCACCTCCCCCTGCGCCGTGAACTTGATGGCGTTATCAACCAGATTCAGGACGATCTGGCGCAGCCGGCCGGGATCGCCCACGAGCTGGTCGGGTACCGCTGGGTGGACGCGGCAGGCGAGCTCCAGCCCCTTCTGATGGGCCCGGGCGGCGAGGGGCTTCAGGGTCGTCGACAGACAGTCGCGCAGCGAGAAGGGGATGGGATCGAGGTCAAGCTGGCCGGCTTCGATCTTCGAGAAATCCAGGAGGTCGTTGAGGAGGCGGAGTAGAGCCTCCCCGCAGTCCTTGACGGTGGTCAGATAGTCGCGTTGCTCGGGCGTGAGCTCGGTGTCCAGGGCCAGCTCGGTCATGCCGAGGATGCCGTTCATCGGGGTGCGCAGCTCATGGCTCATGTTGGCCAGGAACTCGCTTTTGGCCCGCGTCGCCGCCTCGGCGGCCTGGCGGGCGGCGGTTTCGGCGGCGTAGAGGCGGGCGTTGTGGATCGCCACCGCCGCTTGCATGACGAAACTGTCGAGCAGAATCAGATCATCCGGCCCGAAGTGGCAGGGTTGGCGGCCGTTCAGCGCCAGGACGGCGAGCAGCCGGCCGTCGAGGAGGACGGGGGTGCCGTAAAAACTGCGGAGGCCGTGACGGTGCCACCAGTCGCGATGGCCCAGCATGGAATCCGGGGCGAAGACATCGGGCACATGCAGCGCGCGGCGATGCTGCGCCACCCAGCCCATCCCGCCCTGACCGATCGCGAGCGTCTTCGGATGAAAGTCGCGCGCCAGCTCCATCTGCGAGAAGGCCCGCACCTCGAGGGTGTGCGCGTCCTCATCCACGACCCAGAAGGACACCACCGGCATGTCCATCAGCGCGGCCGCCGCTTTGGCGATTTCATGGAGCACCTCGTCCATGTCTAAGGAGGCGGAGAAGAGATGGTGCAGCCGGCTCAGCGTCTGCAGGCGCGTCGCGCGGACCTCCTGGCGCTCGTAGAGGCGGGCGTTTTCGATGGCGCTGGCGGCCTGGGCGGCCACCGCGGTCGCGAGCGCCACATCGTCGGCGGAGAAGCCCAGCGCCCGGTGGGTCCATAGGCTCAACGCCCCGACGACGCTGTCCCCCACTGTCACGGGTACGCCGAGAAAGGCCCGGGGCCCGGGGCGTTGGACGGCCCGAGGCGGCGGCGGGAGGTGGTGGGCGGCGAGGTCCGTGACCAGGAGGGGCGCGCTGGTGGCGGCCGCCTGGCCGCTGAGGCTCTCCCCGATCGTCAACCGCGGGGCCTCCATCGCGGCCTCCGCCTCCCCCCAGGCGCCGGGCACCACGACCAGTTCGTCCCCCTCCACGAGCCGGAAGTCCACGGAGTCGCAGGCCAGGAGGCGCCCGCAGGCCGCCGCGATCGTGTGCAGCAGTGACTCCAGCGGCTGGACGCGCGCGAGCTGCTGAGCGATGGCGAGCAGGGCCTCCAGCCGTGTGGTGCGCTCGGCCAGGGCGGCTTCCGCCCGTTTGCGCGCGGTGATGTCCTGGGCGAGCACCAGCCGCGCCGGGCGCCCATCGAAGCTGAGGTCATGCGAGCTGATTTCCATGTCGATGATGGTGCCGTCTTTCCGCTGATGCCGCCAGTGATCGGGGCCATCGTACCCCGGCGGGAGGGCCGCGAGGTTCTCGGCTAAGCGTGCGAGGTCGTCGGGGGGGCGCATGTCCCGAATGGTCATGGCCAGGAATTCTTCGCGGGCATAGCCGTAGTGCGCCACCGCGGCATCGTTCACGGCCAGGAAGGCGAGGGACGCCCGGTCATACACCCACATGGGGTGGGGGTTGTGCTCGAACAAGGTCCGGTACCGTTCTTCGCCGGCGCGCAGCGCCGCCTCCCGCTCCGCGATGGCCCGACGCATGGCGGCAAACGCCGCGACGAGGAGGCCGAGCTCGCCGGCGTCCGCGCGGATGGCCGGCAACGGCGCCGCCATGTCGCCGGCCGCCAGCGCCTGCGCCGCTGTCGCCAGCGCAGAGATCGGGCGGGTGAGCCGCCGGGCCAGCGCCACCGCGGCGAGGAGCGCAAGGAGCGTACTCGTGCCGAGGCCGGCGACGGCCAGAGTCCACGACCGCGTGGCGGCCGCCAGCACCTCCACTTCCCGCCGCTCGACGAGCACCGTCCAACCGACCTGGCGAATCGGCGCATAGCCAGCCATCCACGCCTCCCCGTCAGCCGCGTAGCGCAGCGTACCGATGCCAGCCGCTCGGCCACCGGTAGCCTGCCACAGCCGGGCGTAGTCGCGCTGGGCCTGGACCGCCGCGGGATCGGGATGGAGCAGCACGCGTCCGGCGGCGTCGAGAACCACGGCCCGGCTCCCGTCGTCGAGGGTGACGCGTTCCAGGTCGGCGGACAGGCTCTGCAGATCGACCACCGCGCCGAGCACCCCCACCACGCGCCGATCGGCCCCGCGAATCGGGGTGTGCATCAGCAACGACAGCCGCCCTGTGCTGAGGGCGTGGGCCACTTCCCAGGCCTGGTGGCCCCACTGGGCCGCGGTGCGGAAGGAGTCACGCCCGGCGATCGACGGGGCGCCACCGGGATGCGAAGAGGCGCGCCGCTGCCCCGCGCGATCGAACACCGACAGCCGCGCAAACTCTGGGCGGTGGTGGAAGAGCTCCTGGAGCATCGGCCCTTGCCGGGCCGGGTCCATGCTGACGAGATCCGGGAGGGCGGCGAGGGCGCTGGTCTCGTTCAAGAGGCCCGCAATATAGACGTGCAGCTGGCTGGCCAACCTCCGGGCGAGGCCGGTGAGTTCCCGCCCGGCGTGCTCTGCCAGCGCGCCACGATCCCGGATGGCCATCCCCAGCCCGACCACGCCCAGCGGGAGGATGCCCAGCAACGCAAAGGCGAGCAAAAACCGCACCCACAGCCGGCGTCGTGCTGACACACGCGGCCCGATCATGGTCCCCCTCAGCGCACGCGGGGCGGCGAGGCTGGCACCAGGCGCCCCTCCCGCCAAACCGCCATCAGATAGTCGTCCACCTGTAGCGCATCATGGCGCGCTGGCGTGAAGGCCGGCGCATAGCGCTTGACCAGGCCGTCATAGGGGCCGAGGCGCTCGAGCGCCTCGCGCACCCGCGGGCCCGCGGTCGTGCCGGCCTGCCGGATCGCCAGGGCGAGCAGGTGGACGCCATCGTAGCCGTGAGCCACCCCGACCGGGGCCAAAACGTCTTCGACGCGGCGCGTCCCGAACCGGGCATGATAGGCCCGCAGCACGGCCTCTGCCTTGGGGGAGCGCGGCCCCACGAACGAGAAGGTCTGGAGCGTCAGCACCTCCTCGGCGTGTTCCACGCCGGCGCGTTCCACGAAGAGGCCGCCGCTGATGCCCCAGTGGCTCACTACGGGGACCCGCCAGCCCAGGGTCGCCATGCCCCGCACGATCGCCGCGCCTTCGGGGGCATTGGCGATCATCAGCAGCGCATCGGCTCCCGCGGCCTGAAGCCGCGCGAGCTGGCCGCGCATCGTGGTCTCCCCCTGGTCAAAGCGCTCGATCCCCGCGGGCGCCGTCCCCAGCCGCGCGAGCCAGTCGGTCAGGCCGACCACATTCGACGCGCCCCAGGCCGTGGTGTCGGCGAGGATGCCAGGGCGGCGGGCGCCGATGACCTCGAGCACGTAGCGCACCAGAAATTCGTCGGCGTCGGCGTCACTGACCGAGACCCGGAAGGCGTAGTTCGGCTCCCGCCCGTTGCGCGTAATGGCGGTGACCGACCCCCAGGGGTTGATCAGGGGGAGCTGCAGCTCATGGATGGCGTCGAGCTGGGCCAGCATCACCGGGCTGAAAATGCCGCCGAAGACGGCCACAATCCGCTCCTGTTGGACCAGCTCCCGCAGGGCGGCCACGCCGGCCGACGGGTCGTTGGGGACATCGCGGACGGCTAGCGCCAAGGGGCGGCCCAGCACCCCGCCCGCCTGGTTGAGTTCGTCCATGGCGAGGACCATACCCCGTTGAATGGCCTCGCCGGACGCCGCGGAGGCGCCCGATAGCGGCGCGATCAGGCCAAGGGTGATCGGCGGTCCCGGCGCTGTCTGCTGACAGGCCGCCAGCACCAGACTCAGGAGACCGCTCCCCAGTGCGACGAGAAACGCGTGCCAGCGGCACGGCGATCGCATGCTAACCCTCCCGGCCGTGGTCACACGGTCATCCCCCATGGCGATGAGCCACGGCCCTGGGGGTTTTGCTGAGCATGTCAAGGCCGTTGCTGTGGCCTGGCGCCCTGACACGGCCGAGGCCGACGGCCACGCCAGGTGCGCTGAGGCCGTGCGTGCACGGCGGGCCACGCCTGTACTCAAGTCCTGCCCTGACCTCATGGGCGGAGGACGCCTTGCCGCCGAGGTGGTGGGCCAAGGCCTCTGCCAACGGCAGGGCAGCGCACGCCTGCGCATCACTGTGGCATGGCCGCAGGCGTCTGCTTCATGAGGTGCCGCAACAGCCGCTCTTAGGCCCCGCGCTCGTAGAGGCGGTAGCCATTGATCGGATGCCGGCCAGCCTTGAGGCGCCCCGCCCGGTCCCAGTTCCGAAGCGTCGACGGCGACACGCCGAGGAATGCCGCCGCTTCTCCGACCGTGAGAGAGGCCTTGAAATTTGGCGTGCGAGACGGTGGCTCTGCCATGATGCCCAGACCTGAGTCAACCTGCTCATCCCTATCGAAACGTTGACAGGACCTCTATCGGTCGCGCGAGGAACATCTTGAGCGTCAGGCACGCTCGCACGCAGGAGGACCGAGCTGGTCCTGCGCCTGGCTGGCAACAGCGACGATCGCGTGACGTGGCGGCAGATCAGGTGCCCCTCTTCTCCGACCCTGAACGCTTGGCTTTTCTCCGGCGCGTGTGGACAGGAGACAGAGGAAGCCTGATGGCGCGGCGTGCACGGCCCACCTGGCCCCTTAGCTCGATCGCGCAGGGCGTGCGATGTCTCAACTCACTCGATAGAAACCGTTGAAATTTTGGCTTCCCTTGGGGGGCGCGCTGTGGTACACAAATGTGCAACAGAACGGCCCTTATGTTAGAGATTCAGACCTGAAATCGAGGAGAATCGATGTCGAACGACGGCCGGCTCCCGGTGAATAATCTTCAACATAAGGTTTTGGCGCCGCAGCATCATGACCTGCAGACGAGTTTGCTCGCCCTCGCGGAACGGTATTTCCAGACCCAGGTGGCCGGCCAGGCCGCGGGCACGATCGACGCCAAGCAGCGCGACCTGGCCTGCTTCCTGACCTTCTATACCCAACTCTACGGCCATGACGACCGCCGGGAGTGGTACAAGGCGGTGACGGAGGCGTTTCTGCGGGCGCTGGCGCGGGGCCAGGTGCCGCGGCCGTCCAAACGCGGCGCGCCGAAGCCGCAGCGCCTGTCCCAGTCCACGATCGCCCGCACCTACGCGACCGTGCGCCACTTCGCCCGGTGGATTCATAAACACGTGGCCGCCTTTCCCTTAGGCTGTCCGACCGATGGCGTCAAGGCCCCCGAGGAGGAGGAGCCCAAGTGGAAGGGCCTCTCCCGCCTCGAGCAGCTGCGCCTCCTCACGGCCGCGCAGACGCTGCGCGTGCGCAAGGGGCGGGGGACGGATCAGGGGCTGCGCGACCATGCGCTGGTGGCCACGCTCCTCGGCACCGGCCTCCGCATCAGCGAACTCCTCGCCATCGACGTCGCGCAATATAATCAGCGCGGGTTTGTGCAGGTGCTCCGCAAGGGTGGCCATGTGCAGAAATTCCTTCCGATTCAGAAACAGCACCGCGAGGTGCTCGACGAGTGGCTGGCGCAGCGGGGCGACGCGCCGGGCCCCCTCTTCACCACCCGCAGTGGCCAGCGGCTTGACCGCACCCAGGCGTTCGTCATCCTGCGGCGCATCGCCCGGCAGGCCAACGCCCATCTGCCCCCCGAGCAGCACCTCCAGGTCTCCCCGCACGTGCTGCGGCATACGCTGCTCCGGAAGGTGGCGAATGAGAAGGGCCTCCACTATGCCATGGAGCTCTCGGGACATCGGAGTGATCGGTATATCTGGCGGTATGTGAAGCCGGACGAGCAGAGTTTGGCGGAAGCGATTGATGAATTAGATTAGGCTTCAGAAGGTAGTGTTGCAAAAACGACCGGGAGTGTGAGGAGAGGCTGGTGAGCTCTCGTTATGCGGCCACCCCGAACAGCTGGTCGATGGCGTGATTCTGGGCGAGGACCTCCCCTTTGGCGGCCCCCTCCAGCTGGCCTTTGCGGAACATGTGCATGACCTCGTACCCCTGGATCGTCCGCTGCGCCGTGCGGAAGCCTCCAAACCCCAGGCCTGGATTCACACGACGCTTCACAAACCGATGGTCCTGCTCCACCACGTTATTTAAATATTTGCATTGTCTGAGTCGGCAGGTCTCTGGGAACGATTTGTCTTGCTGGAGGGCTTCGAAGGCCAAGAGGTAGGCGGCGTGCTTGTCGACCCTGATGACACGTGGGGGAACCGTATGGTTCGCCCGGAGTGCCTGGCGGAAAAACCGCTCCGCGGCATCGGCATTTCGGGTGACGCTCAACATGAAGTCCAGTGTGGCCCCCGTCGAGTCGACGGCCCGGTAGAGGTAGTGCCACTGCTTTTTAATCCTGATGGAGGTTTCATCGATGCGGTATGAATCATTGGTCGCACGCAGCCACGGCCGACATCACCTGTCCAACTCCGGGGCATAGCGTTGCACCCAGCGAAACACCGTGGTGTGATCGACCCCCACGCCACGTTCCCGCAGCAGTTCTTCGACGTCACGATAGCTCAAGGCATACCGCAGATACCACCGCACGGCGCAGAGGATGATGTCGGCTTCAAAGTGGCGCCATTTGAACAAGGAGCGATCGCTCATGGGGCAGGTCTCCAGTGATCGGGGTCAACAGCAAACTGATCCTTGTACCAGATCACTGGCAGTTTTTGCAACAGAGCCTCATCGAGGATATGTATAACGAAAAACGACTCCACTCGGCTCTGGGGTATCGACCGCCGGCCGAGTTCGAGCGGTTGCTGGGACCATAATGTGGTGCTTAACTGGTTGTCTCACCTCAGGGGTTCACTCCATCACGTTGTTTGGTTAAGGAAAGCTTAGCTTCTCAACGCGCCAGGATGGGACGCCGATGAAGGCGACCCTGCGTTCGCGAAAGATTGTTCGACCCGGCTCGTATTCATTGAGTAAGGCATACCATAGGATATGCAACGGCCACTGTCGGTCGAGTTTTTGCCGGATACATGGACCAATGGCATCGTACCAGCCACACTACAGGGTTTAGCGGCAGCGACTCGCCAGATAAGTCTTTTGGAGATCCTCCTGCATACAGCTCTCTGGACGAGGCCGCCCGTGGTCAAGGGATTCGAACTGAGTGTCTTTTGGGCCTGGCTACGGTATTTCCCTGCAATCGATGACGGGCCGCCACTTCGCCTCCGTCCGGAGTGGTCAGAGCTCGACCCCCATCAGAAGACGATCTTGAGCGATGAGCTCGGCGTCGGCGTGACCACGTGTATGCTTGCGCAGCATCTTCAGCTTGCGGAATTCGTGGACACGCTCTATTTTCTGCGTGTTCTCCTCCCAGGACAGTTCCGCTTGGGAAGAACCGCTCGCCGCGGTCCGGAAAAGGCACCAGACTATATCTCGCGCAGTCCAGCAGGTGGTGTCGTCGTTCTTGAATGCAAGGGCACGCAATCCTCCAGGACTGCCCTCGAAAAGTCCATCCGCGCTGGAATCCCCCAGAAGAACAACCTTCAGCGTACTGCGCGCGGCATGACCCCAATCGAACACAGTTTGGTTGGTGGCTTTTTTATCCCCCAAGCCTCGAGTTCTGAGGGCCCTCTTGTGCTTTTCGCTGATCCCGAAGGGGAAGAACTTCCTCGACTCCTAGCCGACCAAGATCCTCGTCGCGTTCACCGCGCAATCTTGCAGGTGTTCCTCGCGAAGGTGATGGCGTTGGTCGGACAACCGGCCCTCGCGGAGGAGCTCGTCAACATTCCGCTTGAGGCACTCGAAGCACAGGAGATAATGCCTGAATGGCAAGTTCGATTTGCCGACGCACCGTATCAGGTTATGGATCAATCTGTCACCCTGCAACCCGGGCAAAACCCGCGGCGCGCCCGACTCTCCCTGCGCCTTACCCCCGAGTTACGTGATGCGCTGAGTCGCGGCAGCATGGTCGCGGCAATCGACGCCGTGGCGTATCACGACGAGTGGGGGCGAGAGGTGATCGAAAACCGTGTTCTTCACTTGAAAACGCCTCACGGGCTGGAATGGACCTTGGCAGTGGAGGCCGGCTAATACATGTCCTCTTCATGACTGTGGCCCAGATGGCGCTTGGCGTTGCCCTGCCGGCAGTCCTGAACCAAACCTGACGCAAGGCCCGAGCCGGCAAGATCCGCTGCGGTTTGGTGGGATTTTGTATATGAGAGAAGCACTTCCGAGGATGTAACCTCTTCTCCGGCGAATCGTGATCATACCCAAAGTGGGCGGAACCGCCCTTCTCGACCATGAAGGCCTCTCTCCCCAACATGAGGCTCGACAGGCACGCAAGAGCTACGATACAATATGGTTATAAACTTACACCTCGAACAACGTAGACCGGAAACTATTGACAGGCTTGCGGAGAAAGCCCAAGTCGAAGGGCGTTCTTTTGATGCCGAGTTCGACCAGATTCCTCCCGAGCTGACGTCGTAGTATGATCCTTCCTCAGTTCACCAGGTGCCCTCGTATGGTATACGACGTAGTCATCGCAACAACCGGAGAGACACCATGAATCGCTCTGAGTTACCAGCCGACCTGGAAGCATTCGTCCAGCAAGCCCTCGCGGAGGGAACATACCGCTCTGAGGCAGAGCTGGTCGCAGATGGTCTCCGCCTCCTTCGCGAGCGCCATCAACGCCGCGAGGGCCACCCTAGAAACGGCACCCCACACGTCCCCATCTGGGAAGTCTTTCAAGAAAGCCTCACCGATATTCCTGAGGAGGAGATCGACCTCCTCCCCCACGACGCGGCTGAGCAGCACGACCACTATCTCTACGGTACACCGAAAAAGTCCGCATGAGGCAGCTCTTTGCCGATACCTTTTACTGGGTCGCCCTCTTCAGTCCACGAGACCGCTGGCATCGGCGTGCGCTCGACATCAGCCGCACCCTCGGAGACTATCACCTCTGGACCACCGATGAGGTCTTAACCGAGTTCCTCGCCATCTGTAGCGCCACGGGGCCGCGTCTCCGGGAGCGAGCCGTCAACTTGGTGCGGCGCATGCTCACTGACCCAAGCATCACCGTCCTTCCGCAAACCCATGCCTCATTCCTGGAGGGCCTCACGCTGTATGAACGGCGCCCTGATAAGTACTATAGCCTCACCGACTGCATCTCCATGAACGCCATGCGCCGGCATGCCCTCACCGAGGTCCTCACGCACGACCGCCACTTTGAGCAAGAAGGGTTTCGGCTCCTCTTTCGCTAAAGAGCCCCAGGCATAGACAGCCCGAGTGGTAGAGGCTCGTCTTCTCGCGCAAGGCTGTCGCCGCGCAGCCCCCCGTTGGGGGACGATCCGAAGGGGGGTGTCAGAGCGGATACCTGCGAGGGGCCGCACCGAGACCCTCGTTCCTGGGGCCACCTGAACGGTCATCTTCCTGCCTTCGGCCCCAAGATGACGCGATGAGCGCACTGCTGCCGTTGAGACCGCAGGCCACGGCCCAACCGCCGGGCTGGGTTAATCGGCAATCGCCTGGTAGGGCCTTAATGAAATGGCCCCGCCTCTTTCCAGTACGGCTTCGATGAGCCAGAATGGTGGCGGCATCATCGACCACCATTCACCGTGAGGAGGCGAGTCCCATGGCGCAGCACATGAGTGTCCGCGGCATCGACATCGCGCAGCAGGTGGTCCATGTCGTTGGGATGGATGACAGCGGGCACGTCGTGCTGCGGAAGCGCCTCGCGCGCAGTGCATTGCTCCTCTTTATGGCGAATGTACCACCACTGCGCATCGGGATGGAAGCCTGTGGGAGTGCGCACTATTGGGCCCGGCGGTTTCGCGAACATGGCCATGACGTGCGGTTGCTTGCCCCGCCATTCGTCAAAGCGTATGTGAAGTCGCCGAAGAACGATGCCCGCGATGCCGAAGCGATCTGTGAAGCCGTCACCCGGCCCACCATGCGCTTTGTGCCCATCAAGCGCGTCGAGCAGCAAGACCTCCAAGCCCTGCATCGGATCCTGGAGCGGCTCATCAAGGCGCGTACCGCCTTGGTGAAGGGAGTGCACGACGCCATGGGGCTGTCCGGCCACCGCAGCGACCGGTATATCTGGCGCTGCGTCAAGCCTGATGCGCAGAGCCTGGTCGAGGCGTTGGATGGCCTCGACTAGCCGATCGACGCCAACACGCAGGTCGAAGCACGGCTGACCTGGTCTGGCCCCACCGGCTTCGGGACCGAAACCCACACCCCTGGCGTTTCTTCCTCAGACTAGGCCTACCGCGAGGCGTTCGGCTCCGAGCGCTTCTTTGCCTCCTGTGGCCACTCACTCTACCGCGTCGCATGGCCTGCGACACCAGGCGGTCATGGCCTTGCTGACCGCCCGAACCTCGGCAACCCTCCTCGATCCGCCGGTCCGAACGCAAAGCACCGCCCTCGCACGCGTCAAGGTGTGATAGAATCTGTGCTATAATTGCAATGATTGCCACGATTGAGGAGGTTCTCACATGGGGACGACCTGCATTCCAGCCATGCTGTTGCGCCAACGCGCCGGGGATCTCCTGGCCCGGGTGCGCTATGCCGGGGAGCGCTTCGTCATCGAACGCCACGGGGAGGCTGTCGCCGCCCTGGTCAGCATCGACGACCTGCACCGCCTCGAAGCCGCCGACCAGCTCGCCGCGGCCCAGCGCACGCAACGCCAGGAGGCCTTGAGCCAGGCCCAGGCGGTTCGGGACGCCATCTTAGCGCGTCGCGGCGGGGCCCTCCTCCCGGATAGCGCGGACGAGGTGCGACGCCTGCGCGAGGATCGTGCGGATGCCCTCGCGGGTCTGCGTGGACATTAACATTGCGCTCAAACTCGTGCTCCCGGAAGTCGACAGCGCCAAGGCCCAGGCGCTGTGGGCCCAGTGGGTGGAGAGCGGGATAGAGATCGTGGCCCCGCCGCTCTTCCTCATCGAGGGCACCTCCGTGCTCTGCACGCAGGTGCACCGCGGGCTGATCATGCCGGAGGAGAGCCAGCTGCTGTTAGGAGCGTTGCAGGCCCAGCAGGTGCAGCTCCTCTCCCCGGAGTCCTTACACGAACGGGCGCTGACACTGGCGCTGCGCTTCGGTCAGCCCCAGGCGTATGACGCCTACTATCTGGCGTTAGCGGACACCTTACAGTGCGAGTTCTGGACCGCAGATGCCCGGCTGTACCGGAGGGTCGGCGACGCGCTGCCCTGGGTCAGGTGGCTGGGGTCCTATGATCCCACACCTGAGTCAGGCGGGCACCCGCCGCCATGACGCATGACCGATCGCGCCACGCGCCCGCCCCACGCCGTGAAGATGCTGGGAGCACGTCCGACGCCGGCACACATCGTGCTGCGGCCTGATCCCAGGCAGCTCCCTCGCAGGAGGCCGCCAGAAGGAATACATGCCCATGCGTCACGGACACATCTCAAGGAGCAGTCGCTCCCGTCAGGATAGGTCACGGGTGCCGACTTTGGAACGGATCAGCCTGCACGCATGGAGGTTTCCGGCGAGCGCCTGGGAGGTCAGCGAGCAGTTCTATACCGGCGGCGAGCGGTGGGAAGCGGGCCACACACCGGAGGCGTTCGCCGTCTTTCAGGACCTGTTGCAACGGCACCCCGAGCAGAGATCGGCCGGGATGACCAGGCCAAGGCCCTCCTGGAAGAGGCGGTGACGTTGGGGCGACGCGTCTTTCCCCGGCCTTCCGGCCGGGCGACCGCCTCGAATGGGGGGGGCTGGAGAATCGCCCGTTCCTGCGGTGTCTCTGTAGCCTGGGGTTGCGCTATGAATGGGAGGGGCGGCTTGAAGAAGCCCTGGCGATCTACCAGGAACTGCTGGCCTTCAACCCCAACGATCACCAAGGTGTGCGTGCCCTGGCGGTCACCGTCCTGTTCGCGCGCAAGCGCCCAGCGGAGGTGCTCAAGGTCTGCACAGCCTATCCCGATGACGGCATGCCCGAGGTGGCCTACGGGAGGGTGCCGGCCCTGTTTCAGCTGGGCCGAGACCGCGACGCCACCGCCGCGTTGCGGGAGGCGGTACACTGGCGGCCACGGGTGGCTTAGGTCCTTGGACAAGTGATCGGTCGAAGCGCGGGAGGGTATGCGGCCGTGCACCGGCATCGCGATCGACTCCCCATTAGCACCCCAAGCTAGTCGTCTGACGGATCGTAGCGACTGATGAGTGATGAGAGCGTCGAGCGATGGCATCTGCGAGGAACCTCAACGGCGCGTGAGGAGTTGGGGCCTCAGGAGGAAGGGTCGTGGCGCGCGAAGGGGCTTTCGGGAATGATTATCTTGGGGCATGCGGGGCCTCGCTCCTTCCTGCTGGTGCTATTCTAACGAGCGCAGAGGTATCATGTCAAAATTGATCTTTTTTTATCAAATTATTCAGGAGAAGAATTGGGGTTCCGGTAGCACACGAACCATTATGGAAAGCTTTCCATAATGGTCCTGCGACTACGGAATGGTCAATCACCTCGAACCGCTGGCCGTCACAGAGCCCTACCTCCAGGAGACCTCTGCCATCGAACTTAGCGTGATCGCTAGCCCGTGACGGCTAAAGACTGGCGGAGGGCGCCTTATCCTGAGGATACGAGAAGCGGTGATCAGGCGGGTGACAGGAGGGCACCCCGCGCGTTCACTGGCAGCGCCTGTGAAGGCGACTCTCCAGCCATTGATAGGCTGCCACTCGTTCGGGGCGCTCGAACGAAAAGTCCCTGAATAGATCCTTATTGTCGGGAACCCACACCTCGCGCTTCACCTCATAGGCCGTGGCCGGCTCGCCGGCCATGAGCTCTGCATGGTCTTCAGCCGTCGGATCGTGGATGTAGGAGAAGTCGAGGTCGCGGTACTCGTGCTGCGGCTGAGACTCGTTGAAGAACACAGATGGGATGAGGTGGTCGGTGTGGAACCAACCGCGATAGCGTCGTGCGGAAAACTGACCATCGGTCGGGTCGCTGTCGATCGGGGAGGGCTCGTCGGGGGGACGTGACTCCAAATGCGTCGCGGGTTGGCGGAGGCGCCGGTTGCCACTCGCGAACGCGTTCTGGATCGTCATGAACGCTTGCTTCAGCGCCCTGTACGTATCCGGTACGCCTGCAGGAGTCAGACAATGCATGAAATGGCCGAGCGCGTTCGAGGTGATCATGATGCCCCCGGGCGTCCGGTGGTCGTGCCACCACCGCTGATCACCCTGCGGACAGAAGAGATTCGGGAGCGTGGCGAACTTGAGCAGTACGCGCTTCTCGGCGACCGTCTTCGCCAAATAGACGTATTCATGCTGGGGGAGGACTGTGTCGTCTGGAACCGACGTCCCGACGTACAGCTCCATCAAGCGACGACAGGCCTCCTTCAGCTCGGACCCGGGCGCAACCATGCAGAGCGTTGGGCTCACCACTGGTTATGAGTCTTCACGACCACATACTGATGAATCGTCAAGTTCCCCTCATCCCGTTGTTCTGTGGCTTTCCCACGCCCTCACTCTTTTCGCCACTTATGAGGACGGAATCTGACATCTGAACATTTCCAGCAGCAGTTTCGCGCCACTGCCGAAGCCAGAAGTCATACATGCAGGTATAGCCCCATACCACATCGATCGGGCAGAAAGTGGTCGCCTTCATCTCAAAGGGGCTACCCAATCACTGAATGGCTGCAACGCGTTTTTCAAGACTTTGCCTCAAACGCTGTCACCCGATTCGCGTTCTGCTCGAGAGACAATTGCATTATCGCTCCTGAGAAGCTCTACGCCGCCGCTCCCCTTCGGAAACACATAGGCTTTCACTGCCCACCGCTCCGGTGGGCATCCGCCGATGATCACGAGGATGGGCTCAGGGCATTGATAATC
>Ga0073934_10004424_pt1 | contig 23434 bp, 21 predicted proteins | sample LarsenN4metaG_FD_76834 | JGI IMG/M metagenome (GOLD analysis project Ga0073934, IMG submission 76834) | Hot spring sediment bacterial and archeal communities from British Columbia, Canada, to study Microbial Dark Matter (Phase II) - Larsen... ... | reverse complement strand
GGCGGATGCTGCGGTACGAGCCGGCCGTGTGCATGTGGATGTGCCGATTCGCGAGCGCGCCGGCGATGATGCCGTCGTAGTCGCCGGGGTAGCGCTGCGCGGCCATGACGCCCTGCCGGCCGCCCGTCGAGCAGCCTTTGAAATAGGAATAGTCGAGCGGTTCCGCGTAGAACAGGTCGATGATCCGCTTCGACTTCACGGTCATGTCGTGCATCGCGCGATACGCGAAGTCCACGACTTTCTCGTGATGTCCGAGCGCGAACATGCCGTTCGGCCCGTCGGCCTCCGAGTGTCCCGTGTCCGTCGCGGCCGTCGCATAGCCTCGCCGCAGCGCCTCCTGCATGTCGACGTAGCCCTGGATCTCGCCGGCCCAGCCGCCGTTGCCGACGGCGAGGAACTTGCCGTTCCAGTTCTCCGTCGGCAGCCACAGCTCGACGTTGATGCGCGAGTCCGCGGTGGGCGTCAGCACGAGCGTCACTCGACAGTGCTGCGGAATCGGTTGCGGCGGCGGGCCCGAGCGCTGCGGGGGTCGCGCTTCGACGTTGGCGGGCTTGAAGAGCCCGGCCGCCACGTCGATGGCGCTCGTGACCGTGGCGCGCTCGAGCTCCACGTTCGCGAGCTCGGCGCACGTCATGTTCAACGCTCCGGAAGCGGCGGCGACGATGGCGAGCATGGCTTCCTCTCCGCGAGCCCGAAGGCTCGAGCACGGTGTCGAGCTACATTGGCCGGCGCCCGAGCGCGGGTCAAGCGCGGCCGCGATCGTGGTGCGTCGTCCACGCCCCCCGCTTGAGGTTTCATGGGCGCGCCCTCACCTCGGTCAGCTATGGCCGACGTCGCCGTCATCCGCTGCGCGCATTGCGGCACCGCGAACCGTGTGCCGCGCGACAAGCTCGAGCGAGGGCTCGAGCCGAAGTGCGGGCGCTGCAAGCACGTCTTGCAGGCGTCCTCGGCGGCGCCGCTCGCGGTCACCGACGCCACGTTTGCCGCGGACGTCGAGCGTTCGCCCCTGCCCGTGCTCGTCGATGCCTGGGCCGCCTGGTGCGGACCTTGCCAAATGCTCGCGCCGACGATCGACGAGCTCGCCGCGGAGCTCGCGGGCCGCGTCCGCGTGGCGAAGCTGAACGTCGACGAAAACCCCGCGACCGCGAGCCGGTTCGGCATCCGCAGCATCCCGACGCTGGTCGTGATCGACGGCGGCCGCGAGGTCGACCGCATCGTCGGCGTGCAATCGAAGCAAGCGATTCGTGCGCGGCTCGACCGAATCGTCGCGAGCCGCCGCGCTTGAGCGGGACTACAACCCCTCGACGAGCACCGGCGCGCCCCAGAGCCGGCTCATCGTTCGCGCCGCGGCGGGCGCGTTGCCCGTCGTCCAGAAGCGTTCTTCGGCGCTCGAATCGATGCGCCCGATCAGCGCGGCAGGCAGCCTGCGCACGACCTGTCTTGCGACGGCCTCGCCCGTGTCGATGAGCTGCACGGCGGGACCGACGACCGCGGCGATCGAAGGCCGCAGGAACGGATAATGCGTGCAGCCGAGCACGATCGTGTCGGCGCCTCGGTCGAGCAATGGCCGCGTGTATTTCGCGACCAGGTCGCGTGTCGTGCCGCTCGTGAGGTCGCCGGCCTCGACTTGCTCGACGAGCCCGGGACACGCCTGCGTGACGATCTCGACGTCGCCGGCGTATTGCTCGAGCAGCGCTGCGAAGCGCGCGCTCTCGAGCGTGCCGACGGTAGCGAGCACGCCGACCACGCCCGTGCGCGTCGCGCTGACTGCCGGCTTCACGGCCGGCTCCATGCCGATGATCGGCACGGCAATGCGCTCGCGCAGCATCGCCGCCGCGGCGGCTGTCGCGGTGTTGCACGCGATCACGACTGCAGCCGCGCCTTGACGCAACAAGAACTCGGTCAGCGTCAGCGAACGCTCGCGGATGTAGTCCTGCGTCTTGTCGCCGTAAGGCACGTGGCCCGAGTCGGCGACATAGAGCAGCGGAACGCGCGGCAGCTGCGCGCGGACATGCTTCAGTACGGAGAGGCCGCCGACGCCGGAATCGAAGACGCCGATGGCCTTAGCGTCCTGCACCGTCGCCGATCTGCTCTTGGCAAATGTGCTCGAGCGGCTCGGAGCCGGCCAAGCCGTGCAGCGGTCGAGTCAAGGGCCCTCCGAAGCGTTGGATTTCGGGACGCCGACTCTAGTCCGGCGATCCGATTCCGGCAACTTCGAGCGCGGCGCTCGCCGCGCTCACGACGAAGCGCGCTTCGCGTTGGCGCGCACCGCAGCGGCCAGGTACGCCGTGAGGCCCGCGGCATGCTTGTCGATGTTTTCGGCGTAGCGGCGATCCGCCTCCCAGAGATCCGCGAGACCGCCGTGCATACGCGCGCTGCACGGATAGAACCAGCGATCGATCGACAACCGATGCCGCTCCGCTACGTCCATCGCGCGTGAATCGTCGGGCTTCACGCCGGCCTCGAGCGCCGCGCGCGCATCGTCGTAAATGGCGGACTGCTCTTCTCTGATCGTCTTCCAGTCCGATTCCGTATACGACTTGGCGCGCTGCGCGGAGATCTCGTACGCGTCCGTGTCGCCCCAGCGCCGCTCGGCCTCCTCGGCATAGCGCTCGGGATCGAACCCGTCGAAGATGGCTTTCATGTCGACCTTGCTCATACCGTTTTCCTCGATGGCCGTGAGCGCCGCGTCGATCGCACGAATCATTTCGGCGGCACGCTCGGCTCGGGCCTTGAGCTCGGCGCGCTGCGCGAGCAGCGCTTTGCGCCGATCGAAGCTCGGGTCGTCGAGCGAGCGACGGATCGCCTCGAGCGACATGCCGAGCTCGCGGCCGATCAGGATCTGCTGCAAGCGCAAGAGATCGCCGTCGTCGTAGAGACGGTAGCCTGCGGCGGTGCGCGCGCTCGGCACGAGGAGCCCGATCGCGTCGTAGTGATGCAGCGCGCGGACCGTGAGCCCCGCGAGCTCTGCGACGTGCTTGACCTGATACGTGCGTCGTGACGGCATGGGCGGCACTCTACGGCCTCACGTTGCGTGGGGGTCAAGCGCGCGGAACCCAATGCGCGCTCCTGTGGCGCGCGCCTCGCGCGAAAGTCGCAGAGGTGGAGGGGGCACACCCGCCGCAGCCGACGGGCGTGCCGTTCGCTCAGTGCCAGTAAGGCTTCGTGCCGTAGTGGCTGAACGCGCGATCGCGGAAGGCGAGGCCGTCGCCCTTCGTCAACGCGTCGAGTGAATCGGCCGGAGCGCTTTTCAGCTGGTCGGCCGTGAACGAGACGATATAGCCGCCGGTCTGCGGATCGTAGTCGAGCTCGCTCCACGGAATGGGGTGGTACTTCTCGCCCATGCCGAGCAAGCCGCCGAAGCTGACGGCAGCGAACAAAACGTTGTTCGAAGTTTTTTCGAGCACGATGTCCTTCACTTCGCCGATCTTCTTCCCCGTGCGGTCGAAGACATCCGTGCCGATCGCCTTGCCGGCGCGAATCGCGTTCGTGTGTCCCGATGCGGTTGGCATAGCTTCATCCTCCTTGTCCGATGAGCCCGACGTGATGCATGCACCATGCCAATGGCGCGCCGGGCGCGGCCACGCGTATCGGGGCCGATGGGCTCGGCCGAGGTTTCAAAGCCGAGAACGCGGCGCAGAGCGCGGAGATGGGCCCGCGTGCCGGCGCCGCTCGACGCGGCAAAGAGTCGTCGCCGAACCCGAGCTCTGCGGCCACGGCACGATTGGCGCTCGCGCGCACGGAAGAAGACGGAACGGCCGGCGACGAACGGGCGAGCGACGCGCTCGAAAAAGTGGTGCCGGTGGAGAGGATCGAACTCCCGACCTTCGGTTTACAAAACCGCTGCACTACCGCTGTGCTACACCGGCGCCGGATACGTCGTCCCGCCCTCGGTCGAGGGGGACGGCCGGATCGCCCGGCATTATAGCCTGCGAGCTCAGGCGATTCGCCGCGCTCGCGGCCCCGGCGGCCGAACCGGTAGGCACGCGCCGCCGCCGGGCGCAGTAGCCCCTCGGCTCCTCGATGAGCTCGAGTGAAGCCCGAAGAACATACACGATGCCCCGCGGGCTGCGGAGACCGCATGCTGACGAATCCTGTTCCGACCCGTTCTCAGCGAGGCGCGGGATCGCAGGGACGCTGCTCGAGCCGCAAGATGCGCCCCGGCGGCTGCAGCGACTCGAAGTCGAGCGCTTGGCCCGGCGCGAGCGTCACGTCGACCCAATAAACGGTCGCGCGCCGCGTGCGATCGACGACCTGCGGCTCGAAGCCGAGCGCGCGGACTTGATCGCGGCGGCGGCTCACGCCGCTGATCTCGCTGAACACGCCGAGCGACACGAGACTGCCGCTGTCGCTGTTCGGAATCACGTACGAGTCCGCGATCCCGTCGGCGCGGACTTTGGCGAGGATCTCGTTGGCCTCGCGCTCCGTCGCAATCGCCGGTATGTAGACCCAATATCCGATCCAGACGTCGCCTTCGGCCACGCGCTGCAGCGGCTGATAACCGGCGGTGCGGAGTGTGGCAGCCGCCGTCGCGGCCTGCGACAGCTCGCGGAACGGACCCACGCTCGTGCAGCGCCCCGCCGCCGCTGCTTCGACACCGCTCGCCGGCAGAGCCGCGGCCGGCTCCACGACGCTTGGCTCGGCGGCCGCGGGCGACGCGTTCGGCGTCGACGCGTCGCGCGCCGCGAGCGTCGACGCGCCGGCATCGGTGGTGGCGGCCGCGACCGCGCCGTCCGCACCGGCGTCCACAGGCGCTGCGCCGCTCGGTTCGGAGGCCGGCTGCTCGAGCTCGACGACCACGCCGCTGCTGCGGAGGTCGTCGGGCACCTCGCTGACGAGCGTCAGATCGGGCAGGCCATCGTCGGTGCTGCGCCCGCGTTGCTGCGACGGCGCAAACCACGCGCTCCATGCGGCGAACGCGAGATTCGCTAGGACGAGCACGAGAAAAAGATTGCGCATCAGCTCTCTCGTTTCGAACCGCCGGCGAACAGCGCAAGCCCTTCGAGCACCAAGTCTGCGCGCTCCTCCACGCGGCATTCCAGCCAGCCCGAAAGCGCCTCGGCGTCGCCGCCCGTCAAGTAGACGGCCGGGTCCGCCCGGAGCGCGTCCGCGACGGTGCGAGCCGCGCGGTCGAGCGCGGCCGAGAGCGCAAGCCAGGCTCCATGCCCGACGGCGGCGTCGGTCGTGCGGCCGAGCAGGTCGAGGCCGCGCGCCGCGGCCGCCGGCTCGGCCGTCCGGCCGATGTTGCTCGTGTTGCGGTCGAGCGCCGCGGCGAGCAGCCGCGCGCACGGCAGAATCAGCCCGCCGAGATGCGAGCCGCTCGCGTCGACGGCATCGAACGTGACGGCCGTGCCGGCGTCGATGACGCACGCCGGGCCCGGCGCCACGTGAAACGCCGCGAGCACGGCCACCCAGCGGTCGACGCCGAGCCGGCTCGGATCGGCGTACGCGCAGCGCACGCCGAAGCGTTCCTTTTCCGTCGCGACGAGCTCGAGCGTCGCGCCGGGGCGCGCCGCCACGAGCGCGCGGAGGCGCGCAGCCATGGGCTCGCCGGCCACGTTCGCGACGATGATGCGCGGCTTCTCGGGTAGCGCGGCAGCGAACGCGTCGAGCGCGGCATCGGGCGCTTCGCGATGCACTGCGCTGCCGGCGCGGACGAGCGTGCCGCGCTCGAGCGTCGCCCACTTGATGCGCGTGTTGCCGACGTCGACGAGCACCGTCATCGCGTGCTCCTGACGCTGACGTCGCCCGCGACCACGCGTTTTCTCCCGCCGGAAGCTTCGACGAGCAGCGCGCCGTCCGCATCGATGCCCACGGCTCTGCCGTCGATCGTTCCGCCGGGATCGTCGAGGCGCACGGCGCGGCCGCGCAAGAAGTCTGCGGAGCGCCACTCGGTGCGATACGCGGCGAACCCGTGCGCCGGATAGTCGACGAACAGCGCGGCCAGCTCGTCGACGAGCGAGGCGGCGAGCACGGCGCGCGGCGGCGGCTCGCGGCCGAGCGCCGTCTTGAGATCCACGGCGCCACGCGGCCAATCGCTGAGCGAGCGCGCGAGCCCCTCCGGCAACGAGACGTTCAAGCCGATGCCGACGACGACGTGCGCGCCACCGTGCGCTTCGGCCGCGAGCTCGAGCAGAATGCCGCCGAGCTTGCGCTCGTCGAACACGAGATCGTTCGGCCATTTGAGCCCGATCGTGATCCCGGCCACGCGCTCGAGCGCGCGACGCGCGGCCACGCCGGCCGCGAGGGTCAGCGGACCCGGTCCCGCCGGCATGCCGGCGAACTGCCAGCCGACAGACATGCAGAGGCCCGAGCCGAGCGGGGCCGTCCAAGGGCGCCCGCGCCGCCCGCGTCCCACCGTCTGGAACTCGGCGAGGCAGACGTCGAGCTTGCCCGGCGGCGGCGGCGCGGCGCGCAAGTACGTGCTCGTCGAGTCGATCTCCGTGAAAACTTCGAGCTTTGCGAGCCGCGCGGCAACGCCGGCGTCGAGCGCCGCGCGCACGGCGGCGGCGTCGAGCAGATCGAGCGGGCGGCGCAATCGGTAGCCGGAGCCCGGCACGCCCTCGACGTCGAGCCCGAAGTCGGCGAGCTTAGCGACCTGCTTCCAGACGGCGGCGCGCGTCACGCCGAACGCGTGCGCGAGCTCCTCGCCCGAGTGCGTGCGGCCGTCGGACAAGGCGCGTAGCAGGGGTTCGAGCGCCACGTGATTACCGGCCGCGCCGCAACCAACGCGAGGCAGGGCTCGTGAACCGCGATTCGGTGCCGTCGAGCATGCGTCGAACGTTCCCGCGATGCGCATAGACGAGCAGTGCTGCCGTCGCGCAGGCGAACACGAAGAGCCCGCTCTGCTCGGGCAGCGCCGTTGCGCCCAAGAAGAGCACCGCGACCAACGCGGCGCTGATGGTCGCAAGCCCGACGTAGCCGGTCGTGAGCACGATCAGGAGCCAGGAGCCGATCACGGGCAACGCGGCCGGCGGCGCGAGATAGCACAACAGTCCCGCTGCCGTGGCGCCCCCCTTGCCGCCGCGAAAACCGAACCACACCGGGAACACGTGGCCGAGAACTGCCGCGAACGCGACCGCGTAGAGCACCAGCGCGCGGTCGACCGATGGATCGATCCCGACGCCCCACATCTCGAGCGGCGGGATCACGGCCGCGGCGAGGATACCCTTGCCGATGTCGATGACCATGACCCAAAGCGCGAACACCTTGCCTTGCGTGCGCAGCGCATTCGTGCCGCCCGCATTGCCGCTGCCGAGCTTGCGGATGTCGACGCCGCCGTACAGAAAGCCGACGAGGAGGCTGCCGAGCAGGGAGCCGACGAGGTAGGCCAGCGTGACTTTGAGGCCAAGCTCGATCATGCGCGGCAGGTCCTCGGAACCTTCCAGACTAAGAATGGTACGGCGCCGTCATTCGCCGAGCCACGCCCGGCGGCGCGCTGCGGCCTCCGCGTCGGCTTGGTCGCGAACGACTAGGTAGCACGTGTCGAGCGGCGCACGCTTGAGCACGAGCCCGGCCTCGACGAGCTCGTCGCCGCGGAACACCGTGGCCGTGACGCGCTCGCCGTCCTCGAAGCGCGCCAAGCGGCGCGCGAGATTTCGGCCGGTCACGCGCAATCGATCGACGGCGACGAGCACGTCCCCCGGATTCAACCCGGCGCCCTCGGCGGCGCCGCCTTCGATCACGTTGACGAGCTCGACGCCGTGCTCGCGGTCGCGCGTCGCGGCGCCGAGCGCAAGCAGCTCGCTGTTGCCGGAGCGCGGTGCGCCGCCTTTGTCGTCGGCACCCACGGCCGCCCGCATCTCGAGCGCGATGCCGAACGGCGCGAGCAGCTCCTTGAGCGGCGGGTCCTCGGTGCCGCGCACGGCGCTCTCGAAGAACGCCGTCAGGTCGAGGCCGGAAATCTCGGCGGCGAGCCGCTCGAAGCCGTCCTCGGGCACCCCTACACCGCGCGCGCCGTAGCGCAGCCAGAGCTCGCGCACGACGTCGTCGAGCGACTTTCCGCCTCGCGTCTCGAGCCGCAGCTTGAGATCGAGCGCGAGCGCGACCATCGCGCCCTTCGTGTAGTAGCTGATCGAGGTGTTCGGGTGATACGGCTCGGGGCGATAGAGCACGTCCCAAGCATCGAAGCTCGATTCGGCCAAACTCTGCCGGAACCGGCCCGGCGTGCGGTAGACGCGCGTCAAGAGCTCGCCGATGCGCTGCAAGAACGCGTTGACGCCGACGACGCCGCTGCGCCGCAGCATCACCTCCTGGTAATAGCTCGTGATGCCTTCGAAGACCCACAGAAGCCGTGTGTGATTGCGTCGATCGAGGCGATACGGCATGAAAGCCGCCGGCTTGGTGCGCTTCACGTGCCACGTGTGAAAGTACTCGTGGCTCGCGAGCGCCAGGAAGCGCTGATACTCGCGCGACGGGCCGGCCTCGCCCGGCTTCGGCAAGTCGTCGCGGCTGAAAATCAGGCTCGTCGACGCACGGTGCTCGAGGCCGCCGTAGCCTTCGCCGACCGCGAGACCGAGAAATGAGTAGCGATCGAACGGCGCCGGCCGGCCGAAAAACTCGATCTGCGTGGTGCAGAGCAGCGCGAGATCGGTTGCGACGCGGTCGAGATCGGATTCGAACCGTCCCGCCACGGCGAGCCGATGCGGCACGCCGGCCGCCTCGAACTCGACGCTCTCGAAATCGCTGATCTCGACGGGATGATCGAGCAGCTCGTCGTAATCGCCGGCGCGATACTTGCCGAAGCCGCGCTCGTCGACGTCGGCGGCCGAGAGCGCCGTCGCGACGCGCCAGCTCTCGCATTGAGCGTGCGTCGGCGCTTCGAGCACGGCCTCGATCGCCTCTGCCTCGCGGCCCTCCGGCAGCGCGAAGATGCAAGGACCGTTGAAGTAGCCGCGGCGGCGGTCGAGATAAGCGCCGCGCACGGACTGGTCGAGCGCATACACCGTGATCGTGAAGTCAACGGTGCCGGTTGCGCCGCGCACGCACCACTCCGCGGAGCCCGTCTTCTCGACGGCGAGCGCCTTGCCGCCGCACCGCGCCTCGGCCCGCACGACGTGCCGCGCGAAGTCGCGCAGCAGGTAGCTCCCGGGGATCCAGGCCGGCAGCGAGAACCGCTGCTCCTCGGCCGGCGCGTCGATACGGCATACGATCTCGAACCAGTGCCGATCGAGATCGGCAAGACGAACGCAATAACGGATCAGAGCGGTGCCTTCGCTGCGGAGCGCTTACGGGATCGAGGCGGCATTGTCGCACAGCCGTGCTGTGCTAAGGTTGCCGCAGGCGGTGCCCGAAAGGGCTAAGAGGGAACGCAGGAAAACTGCGGCTGTTCCCGCAACTGTAGCCGGCGAGGTCTCGCGACGCGGCCACTGAGGCTAACGAACCTCGGGAAGGCCTGCGCGACCGTTCGAGCCGGCGAGCCAGGAAACCTGCCGCCGCTGTCGTCCTCTCGCGTGCCGGGAAAGCGCGCGGTACGGAATTCACCGTCGTGGCGACGTGCCGGAACTTGGGCTCGGCGCCGCGCTCGTTGCTGACTCACGGTGCGGCTCCGGCAGTAACACGGAGCTCGCGTGGTAATACGATCGAAATCCATGGCGGCGCGGGCACACGCGGCCCTGCTCGTCGCCGCCGCATCGGCGTTGGCGCCGCTCCGCGCAGAGACGCTGCCGACCGTCGCGTCGATCAACGTCTGCGCGGATCAGCACGTGCTCGCGCTCGCGGACCCAAAGCAAATTCTCACCGTGAGCTGGCTCGCCGCCGATCCCGAGGAGTCGCTGTTCGCGCGCGAAGCGGAGCGGCACCTCTTGAACTACGGCACGGCCGAAGAGCTCCTCAAGTTCGCGCCCGACGTCGTGCTCGCCGGAATCCATACGAGCCCGTTCACTCGCGCGATGCTGCGCCGGCTTGGGTTTAGCGTCGTCGAGCTCGAGCCCGAAGCTTCCGTCGCGGACATCGAGCGCAACGTCAAGCTCGTGGCCAAAGCCGTGGGCCACGAAGAGCGCGGCGAACGGCTCGTCGCGAAGCTGCACGCCGACGTGCGCGCGCTCGAGGCGAATCGCCCCGAGGTCGGGCTCGCCGCCGTCATCGTGCGGCCCGGCGGATTCACGGTCGGGACCGACTCGCTCGCCGGCGAGCTGCTCGAGCTCGCGGGGTTGCGCAACGTAGCCGCCGAGCAGGGGCTCGACCGCTGGGGCAGCCTGTCGATGGAGGCGCTGCTCCGGAGCTCGCCCGAGCTCGTCGTACTGACGGGCTACCGCAGCGAGCAACCGTCGCTCGCGAACGCCGTGCTCGAGCATCCGGCGCTCGCGCGGCTCGGCGCGGCGCGGCGCACGGTGACGGTACCCTCCGCATACTGGAGCTGCGGCTTGCCGGCGAGCCTCGCTGCCGCCGAGCTGCTGCAGCGGGCAGCGTTCGAGTGAGCCCGACGGCGAGCGCCGGACGTCCTTGGGCGGTCGCTGCGGGGCTCGCATTGCTGACGATCGCGGCCGCCGCCGCCTCGCTCGTCGTCGGCCGCGACGGAAGCGGCCCGACGTTCGGCTTCGGCGGCCCCGAGCTCGCCGACATGATCCTGCGTGAGATTCGCGCGCCACGGACGTTGCTCGCCGTGCTCGTCGGCGGAACGTTGGGGCTGTGCGGGGCGGCGCTGCAAGGCCTGCTGCGCAATCCGCTCGCCGAGCCGGGGCTGCTCGGCGCCTCGAGCGGCGCGGCGCTCGGGGCCGTCATCGTGTTTTACTTCGGGCTCGGCGGCGCGTCGCCGCTATTGCTGCCGCTCGGCGCCGTCGGCGGCTCGCTGCTCGCTCTCGCCGCGCTCTACGCGCTCGCGGGCCGGCGCGGCGACTTCCTGACGATCGTGCTCGCGGGCATCGCGATCAACGCGCTCGCCGCGGCCCTGACGTCGCTCGCGCTGAACTTCGCGCCGAGCCCTTATGCCGCGCTCGAGATTCTGTTCTGGATGCTCGGTTCCCTCGCCGACCGCAGCCTTGCGCACGTGTATCTCGCCGTGCCCGTCATGCTGCCGGGCTGGCTGCTCGTAGCCGCCGCCGCGCGCGGGCTCGATGCGCTGACGCTCGGCGAAGACACGGCGGCGAGCCTCGGGTTCGATCCGACGCGGACGCAGTTGCTGGTGATCGGCGGCACGGCGCTCGCGGTCGGCGGTGCCGTGGCCGTGACCGGCGTCGTGGGCTTCGTCGGCCTCGTCGTTCCGCATCTCTTGCGCGGCGTGGCCGGGCACCACCCGAGCCGTCTGCTCGCACCGTGCTTTCTCGGCGGCGCTCTGCTGACGACGCTCGCCGACGTCGCGATCCGCCTGATGCCGCCCGGGCCCGAGCTCAAGCTCGGCGTCGTCACGGCGTTGCTCGGCGCACCGTTCTTCCTGCACCTCGTGATGCGCGGCCCCGTGCGCGCGGCGTGAGATCGTCATGACGCTCGCTGCGATCGACGTCGAGGTGCGCTACGAAGCGCGCGTTGCCGTGCGCGCGACGACCGTCACGCTCGAGCCCGGCGCCCTCGTCGCGCTGATCGGGCCGAACGGCGCCGGCAAGAGCACGCTGCTGCGCGCGCTGGCCGGGCTCGTTTCGCACCTCGGCACGGTGTCGTGGCACGGCACCGCGCTGACCGGGCTCGACGCGCGCGCGCGAGCGCGCACCGTCGCGTACCTGCCGCAGGACCCTCCCGTGCATTGGCCGCTTCCGGTGCGCGAGCTCGTAGCGCTCGGGCGCCTGCCACACCGCGCGTATGCGGCCGGCGAAAGTGCGTCGGACGTAGGCGCGGTCGCCGCGGCCATGCGGCTGACCGATACGGTGGAGCTCGCCGAGCGCAACGTGAGCCGGCTGTCCGTCGGCGAGCGAGCGCGCGTGCTGCTCGCGCGGGCGCTGGCCGTCGAAGCGCCGGTGCTGCTCGTCGACGAGCCGATCGCGATGCTCGATCCTTATCACCAGCTCGACGTCATGAGCACGCTCCGCGATTACACGAAAGGAAATCGCGACGGCGCCAAGTGTCGGCTCGTCGTCGCCGTGCTGCACGACCTCGGGCTCGCGGCGCGCTTCTGCGACCGCGTTCTGCTCATGAACGGCGGCGCCATCGTCGGGGACGGCGCTCCCGACGCAGCGCTCGGCGCGGCGGCGATCCGCGCGCACTATCGCGTCGAGCCGCTCATAGCGCGATACGATGGAGAACCGCTCGTCGTGCCTTGGCGACCGTTGAAGCCGTGAGCGCGCGTTAGCGCCGCGAGGATCCCGCTCCGGCGCTTCGCAGCGCCTTGCCCGAATCGCGGGCGCCGGAGGATCGGCTCCCATTGCCGGCAGATCAATGAGTTACGGAGACGCGCGAGGGCCAAAGCCCAGTGCTTCGTATAATCGTAGCCATGGCGAACCTAGTGACCCTGAGTCGGCTGCTGCTGCTGCTCGTGGTCGTTTGGATCTTCTATCAGCCGCTCACGTACTGGTCGTTCGCGAACTTCTTCCTGATCATTTTCATCTTCATCTCCGACGGCCTCGACGGCTACATCGCGCGCAAGCGCAACGAAACGAGCCTTTTCGGCGCGCTGTTCGATATCGCCGGTGACCGGATCACGGAGCTGACGCTTTGGATAGTCGCCGCCGACGTCGATCTGGTGCCGATCTGGGTCCCCCTCGTCTTCATCATTCGCGGCGTCATCGTCGACACGATTCGCTCGAGCAACGCCGTCGCGAAAGGCGTTGCGCCGTTCGCATTGATGAGCTCGCCGCTCGGCAAGCTCATCGTGGCAGGTAAGTTCGTTCGCACTTTGTACGCCGTCGTCAAGGCCGCGGCGTTTGCCGGGCTCGCGCTGCAACAGCCGTTCCCGGCGCTATTGCCCGAGCTCTGGGGCGACGTGGGCGTTCTGCTGACGGGCCTGACGTACTTCTTCGTCTACTTGTCCGTGCTGCTTTGCATAGCTCGCGGCCTGCCCGTCATCGCCGAGTTTGTGCGCGCCCGAAAGAGCGATATCTTAAGGAAACCGGGCTTGAGACAATGACGCTCGCTATCTTCGATATCGACGGGACTCTCGTCGAAGGTAGCACCGAACGGCGGTTCTGGCGCTACCTCCTGAAGCGCGGGCACCAAGGCCCGCGTCAGGTCCTGGCGTACCTCGCTTTTTGGGCACGGTACCTGCCCGTCTTCGGCCGCCTCACCGCGAAGAAGAACAAGGCGTATCTCTACAAGCTGCGAACGGCGCGCGTGCAGGAATTGGCCGAGCGCTTCGTCGCCGAGGAGATCTTGCCGCGCCTTTACGCTCCCGCCGTGCAGCGGCTCCAAAGCCACCTGCAGCATGGCCATACGGTCGTGCTGCTGTCGGGTACGCTCGAGCCGATCGCGAAAGCCCTCGCGAAAGCGTTGTCGGTCGAGCACGTGCGCGCGACGGTCTGTCGCGAGCGCGATGGGCGGTATCTCGCGGGCGCACCGCTCGTTCACCCGTTCGGCGCCGAGAAGCTGACGATCGCGACGCAGGTCGCCGCCGAGCTCGGCGTGAGCTTGCGCGAGGCCACGGCGTACGGCGACTCGCGGCACGACCTTTCGCTGCTGCAGGCCGTCGGCTACCCGGTTGCCGTGATGCCGGACGCCCCGCTGCTCGAGACGGCGCGCGACAACCGCTGGCACATCATCCGCGGCCGCAACGTTCCGTACGTATTGCCGCAGTAGCGGGCGCGACTACATGTAGGCGAGCTGGCTGTTCGCGACGAGGTCGAACGGCACACTGCGATTGCGCCCTTGCAGCTTTGCCGTGTAGAGGGCCTTGTCGGCCGCCTTCAAGAGCTCCTCGACGCTCTTGAACTGACGTCCGTCATTGTGCGTGGCCATGCCGATCGAGATCGTGACGTTCAGGTCCCGTTTCGTCCCGACGTCGTGGCGCGTCTCGCGGAACGCACGCACGATGCGCTCGCAAATCGTCTTCATGAGCGGATACTCGGTATGCGGGAAGACGAGAATGAATTCCTCGCCGCCGTAGCGCGCCACGACGTCGGCGCCGCGCACGTTCGCCTTCAGAATGTTCGCCGTCGTCACGAGGATCTGATCGCCCATCGCATGGCCGTACGTGTCGTTGACGCACTTGAACTTGTCGAGGTCCCCGAACGCGATGCTGAGCGGCGTGTCGTTCCTGTTGCTGAGCGCGAACGCGTCGCGGAGATAATGATCGAGAAACGCGCGGTTGAAGAGATTCGTAAGCGGATCGCGCTTGTTCGACTCCTCGAGGCGGCGCGTGCGCTCCTCGAGCGACTCGGCGCTCGTCTTGAGCTCATCGACGGTGCGCAGCGCTTGTAGGTTGCGCAGCATCAGCGCCTCGCGCGCCTCGGCGCGTATCGCCTCGGAGCGCGATGCCGACAGGATCTCCGTCTCGAAAATGGTTTCGGCGTCGGGGATCATCCTGCCGATCTCGGCGAGGAGCTGGCCGAGCCCTTCCTTGTCGATCTCGAAATAGGCCTGCGCGCGCTGCGCGAGCTCGGCAAAGCCGCGGGCGCCGCTCGTGTCGAGGAACAGCTCCGCGATCATGCTCGAGAGCGCCACGCAATGCGCGAAGACGGCGTGGGGGCTCTCTCGGTCGAGCCGATCCGGATCGTGGCTCGCCGCGACGACGACGCGCGTGCGCTCCGGAAAATCCCACTTGTCGAGCAGCCAGCCGCCGACCGCGGCGTGATCGACGCCGAGCCGCTCCCGCTCGCGCTCGATCAACACGGCCTGGCGGCTTTGCTCGGGGCCGAGGCCGGCGTAGAGGTCCGGCACTACGTGATCGAGCGCCATCACTCCGATGTCCTGAATCAGGCACGCGAGGAACAGCTCCTCGCCGTCTTTGACGCCGATGACGCGTGCCAGGACGTGGCTCGCCGTAGCGCCGAGCAGCGCCCTGCGCCAATAGAGCGGATAGTCGAGCCCACCCGTCTTGTCCGACGCTTGCCAGGACTTGAGCAGAGAAAACGACAGCGCCAGCGAGATCGTGGCGTTGAGCCCGATCACCATCAGCGCCTGCTTCAAGTTCTCGGTCTTGCGTTGCCGCGCGTACATCGGGGAGTTCGCGATTCGCAGTATCTTGGCCGTGATGGCCGGATCGAGGGCGAGCACGTCGGCGATGAGCGCGATGTCGGCCCCGGGATCGTTCGCGAGCGCGATGATTTTCGTCGCGACTCCGGGCGGGCTCGGCAAGCTGTGGCACCCTTCGATCCTCTGTCGGAGTTCAGGCGTAATCAAAGCCGGGCCCTCTCACCTCGTCGCTGCCTCGCGGGACGGCGGCGCCGCGGCCGCCGTCTCTGCTCGGCCCTAGTCGGCCGGTCTTCGCGGAACTTGAGACGTGAGGCTCCGCATAATCGATTTCCCACGAGACCGACCGGCCGTCGTAGGATCGTTTCATGAACGCCGTCACAAAACCCTGGATCGAGCTCAAAAAGGTCGCGAAGCGCTACGGGCAGCAGGTCGTTCTCGACGACGCTCGGTTGGACGTGCAACGCGGCGAGTTCGTAGCCGTCATGGGACGCAGCGGCTCCGGGAAGTCGACGCTGCTTCGGCTCATCGGAGGGCTCGAGGCCGCCGACTCCGGCGTCGTGCGCGTCGACGGCACCGACTTGACGGCGCTGACGGAGACGGAACGGGCGAGTCGCCGCCGCGAAGGCCTCGGCTTCGTGTTTCAGTCGTTCAATTTGATACCGACGCTGACCGTCGCGGAGAACGTGCAGCTTCCGCTGGAGCTGAACGGCGTCGCCCCCGCGGACGTCGAGCGGCGCAGCCGCGAGCTGCTCGACGACCTCGGCCTCGCGGCTTGCGCAGACCGCTTTCCCGAAGACATCTCGGGCGGCGAGCAGCAACGGGCCGCGATCGCGCGCGCCGTCGTCCACGGCCCAAAGCTCGTGCTCGCCGACGAGCCCACCGGCAACCTCGACGCCGAAACCGCGCAGCACGTGCTCGCGCTCTTGCGCCGCACGTGCCGCGAGCGAAACGCCACGTTGATCGTCGCGACGCACAGCGCCGAGCTCGCCGCAGAAGCTGCGCGCATAGTGAGGATTCGGGCGGGGCGGATCGAGGACGCGGCACCGTGATGCGGTTGTTGCGCCGCGCGTCGCTGCGTTTTTATCTGCGCCATCCGTGGCAGCTCGCGCTTGCCGTCGCGGGCATCAGCCTCGGCGTTGGCGTCTACGTCGGCGTGAGCCTCGCGAACGACAGCGCGTCGCGCGCGTTCGACGTCGCGGCCCACGCCGTGCGCGGCTCGATCACGCATCGACTGCTCGCACTCTCGAGCACGCTCGACGAGCGCGTCTATCGCGATCTCGCGCTCCGCGACGGCTCGATCGAGGCAGCGCCCGTCGTCGAAGGCGAGGTGGAAATCCCCGAGCTCGGAGTGACTGCCCCGCTTTTGGGCATCGATCCCGTCGGCGGCGAAGGCGCGTTTCGGATGGCGCAGGTCGCGCCGTCGAGAGGCGACGCGATCGCGCGCTTGATCGTCGAGCCCGGCACCGTATTTCTGCCCGAGGAGCTCGCCGATGAGCTCGGCGTCGCTCGCGGCGACACGGTGACGCTCAACGTCGAGGCGCGCGACGTCGTCGTGCGCGTGCTCGACCTCGCGCGAGTGGGCGGCGCGGACGTCAGCGCCGAGCCAGCGATCGTCGCCGATATCGCGACGGCGCAGGAGCTGCTCGGCAAGCTCGGCCGTATCGACCGCATCGATCTCGCGCTGACCGAGGCGCAAGCGCGCGAGCTAGCCGCGGCGCCGCCGGCCGGCACGGTGCTGATCCCGGCCGAGCGCGAGAACGACTCGTTCCGCGAGCTGACCGCGGCGTTCCGCACGAATTTGACGGCGCTCGGGCTGCTCGCGCTCGTCGTGGGTATGTTCTTGATCTACGGCACGATGGCGTTCGCGATCCTGCAGCGGACGCAGACGCTCGGTATTCTGCGGACGCTCGGCGTTTCGCGCACCGAGATACTGCGAACGATTCTGATCGAGACGCTCGGCATCGCCGCGCTCGCTACGGGGCTCGGGCTCGTGCTCGGCCACGTGCTGGCGCTCGGCCTCGTCGATTTGGTTCTGCGCACGATCGGCGATCTTTCGTTCAACGCGGCCGTCCGCAACGTCGCGCCGTCGCCGTGGATCTATGTGCAAGGCGCCGCGCTTGGGCTCGTTGCAACGCTCGTCGCCGCGGCGAAACCCGCGCTCGACGCTGCGCGCATTCCGCCCGCGGCAGCGCTGCGCCGCGCCGTCGTCGAGCGGCGCGCGCACGCGGCGGCACGGCGCGCCGGCTATGCCGCGCTGCCGGTGCTCGCCGTGAGCGCCGTGACGCTCGCGGCAGGTCCCGACGAGCTCTATCTCGCCTTCGCCGGATTGTTCGGCGTGCTCGCGGCCGGCGCGCTGTTGACGCCGCTCGCGACGCTGGCGCTGATGAGCGCGCTCGACCGCATCGTGGGGCGGCGCGGCGGAATCGCCGTGACGCTCGCCGTCCGCGGCGTAGGCGCCTCGCTGAGCCGCACCGGCGTCGCGACGGCCGCGTTAGCGGTCGCCGTTGCCACCGTCAACGGCGTCGGGCTCATGATCGCGAGCTTTCGCTCGAGTCTCGACGACTGGCTGCAAACGACGTTGACGGCCGACATCTACTTGAGTGCCGGCGACGACGGCGGGCCATTGGACGACCTCGTCGCCTCTGGAGCGTTGGCGGCGTTACCGGGTGTCGAGGGGCTATCGCTGACGCGCGCCCGCATCGTGCCGACGCCGCAAGGCGAGGTCGCCATCCGCGCCGCCAAGCCCGGCACACGCGGGTGGGGGCTCACGCTCGTGGACGGAGAAGCGCCGGCCGCGTTCGAAGCGCTCGAGAGCGGAAGCGGCGTCATCGCTTCCGAGCGCCTGCTGTTCGCCCGCGATTTGCACGTCGGCGACGAGCTTACGCTGCCCACGCCGGCAGGCGTACGGAGCGTGCCGATCGTGGGCGCGTTTCGCGACTTCAACACCGGCGTCCCGGCGATCGTGATGGCGCTCGACCGGTATCGAAGCGAGTGGCAGGACAGCGAGCTCACGGGCGTGGGCCTCGACCTCGCGCCGGAAGCCGACGGCGCGGCCGTCGAGGCGGCGATCCGCTCGCTCGCCGGCCCGTCGCTACGAATGCGCTCGAGCGCTCGGCTCGAGGAGCTGTCCCTCGCGGTGTTCGACCGCACGTTCAAGGTCACGGAAGTCTTGCGGATCCTCGCGGGCCTCGTCGCCTTCCTCGGCATCTTGAGCGCGCTGCTCGCGATCGAGCTCGAGCGAGCACGCGAGCTCGGCGTGCTCAGGACCTTGGGCTTCACGCCCGCCGGACTCGGCGCGACGCTGCTGACGCAAACGGGCCTGCTCGGTCTCGCGGCCGGGCTCGCGGCGGCGCCGCTCGGCGCGGCGCTCGCTTCGCTGCTCGTGCACGTCATCAATCGCCGCTCGTTCGGCTGGACGATGGACTTCGTCGTGACTCCGCAAGCTCTGGCATCGGGGGTCGCGTTGGCCGTCGTCGCGGCACTGCTCGCCGGAATCTATCCTGCCTGGCGCGCGAGTCGAATCGAGCTCGGCGCGGCACTGCGGGAGGACTGATGGGCATCACGCGAGCGATGGTGGTTGTGCGCAGGCTAAGCGCGCCGGTGCTGCGCATACGCGGCCTGCATATGCCCGTGCTCCGCCTGCTCGTCCGGCGCGTGCTCGTGTGGCGCGTGCTCATGCGGCGTGCGCTCGTGCGGCGCCTGCTCGTGCGGCGCCTGCTCGTGCGGCGCGTGCTCGTGCGGCGCGCGCTCGTGCGGCGCCTGCTCGTGCGGCGCGTGCTCGTGCGGCGCGTGCTCGTGCGGCGCGTGCTCAGGCTGGGCGGGCTCGCCGGCTTGCTCGGGCTCGTCGTCGGCTGTGCCGAGCCGGCCGAAGAGCGCAGCGCAGCCCAAGGGGCCGCGGAGAGCACGGGTTTGCGGCTGCTCGGCGGCGAGGCCGGCGACGGCTTCGCGCGCGCGACGGAGCCGCGGCCGTTCGTCTTTCCGCGCGACCATGGCGTCCATGCGGATTTCCGCACCGAGTGGTGGTACTTCACGGGCAATCTGGCCGCCTCGGATGGCCGCCACTTCGGCTTCGAGCTCACGTTCTTCCGCTATGCGCTGGCGCCGCCGGAGGCGGCCGCGGAGGACGCGTCGGCGTGGCGTGCCAACCAAATTTGGATGGCGCACTTCGCGATCACGGACACGGAGGGGCGCCGGTTCCATGCGCGCGAGCGAATCACGCGCGAGGCGCTCGGGCTCGCCGGCGCGACGCCGGAGCCGCTGCGCATTTGGGTCGAGGACTGGTCCGCAACGGGCCGTGGGCGCGGCGACGAGCTGACGGTGCAACTCGCCGCGCGCGACGACGACATCGGGCTCTCGCTCGGCATGACGGCGACCGTCCCGCACGTCGCACAAGGCGACCGCGGGCTCGACGCCAAGGGCCCCGCGAGCGGCAACGCGTCGCACTACTACTCGGTGCCGCGACTCGCCGCCGAAGGAACCCTTACGGTGCGAGACGAGCGCTTCGCGGTCACGGGTTCCGCTTGGCTCGACCGCGAGTGGAGCACGAGCTCGCTCGACCCGGGTATCGAGGGATGGGACTGGTTCGCGTTGCACCTCTCCGACGGCAGCAGCTTGATGTTCTATCGACTGCGAACGGCCGGCGGCGAGAGCAGCCCGTTCAGCAAGGGTAGCTGGGTGCGGGCGGACGGGTCGCGGATCGCGCTTTCCGCGGACGACGTGATGCTGAGCGTGCTCGACGATTGGACGAGCGACGCGACCGGCGTTCGCTACCCCGTGGCCTGGCGCATGTCCGTGCCGAAGATGGACCTCACGCTCGAAGTGCGGCCCTACCTCGAGAGTCAGGAGCTGAACCTCACGGTTCGCTATTGGGAGGGTGCGGTTCGGGTGGCGGGGCGAGGCCCGGAAGGACCCTTGTCCGGGCAGGGCTACCTCGAGCTCGCGGGGTACTGATGGGGCGCTGCCGACAGCTCGTGTAGGGCCTGGGGGGCCTGCGGCCGGGCATTTTTTCGCGTAGGCGACATAACGCTCGCCGCGCACGGCCTGGTTTTGCTAGTGTTGCGGTCACCTCGCGCCAGCGGGGTGAATCGAATACCAATACAATGACTTCTGCGACGATGGAACGGCGCAAGACACCCCGCAAAGAGTGGATCATCTCCAAGGACGACGTCGGACGCGCAGTGCTCGAGTGGAAACCGGATCCGCTACGGGCCAAGCGAATGGAATCGGATCCCTGCGCGCGGACGTACGACTTCCTCGCCCGGCTCGACGCGCCTGATCTCGCTCTCGAGGACGAGGTCGCTCCGCGCGCGCCGTCGCGCAGCTTCAACCCTTACGATCACGCGCCGCGGCCGGCGCGGAAGCGACGGCCCGGCTTTTAGCGACCGCTGAAACAACAAAACCCCCAGCCGGAGACCGACTGGGGGTTTTCGCATTTAAGAGCCTGGCGATGACCTACTCTCGCGTGGGATGACCCCACACTACCATCGGCGCTGGACGTTTTCACTTCCGAGTTCGGAATGGGATCGGGTGGTTCCCGTCCGCTATGGCCGCCAGGCAAACCGGTATGCGCCCTCGCTGCCTTCGCAGCGCCGACGCGCAATTTGGAATGATCCGTCTCCGTCGCACGCTCACCGCATCAGCACCGATCGGTGAGAACCCAAACCGTTTGGGTGTTATATGGTCAAGCCTCACGGGCAATTAGTACTGGTTAGCTTCATCGATTACTCGACTTCCACACCCAGCCTATCAACCTCGTAGTCTACGAGGGCCCTTCAGGGGGATCGAGTCCCCAGGGAAATCTAATCTTGGGGTGGGCTTCCCGCTTAGATGCTTTCAGCGGTTATCCCTTCCGTACATAGCTACCCGGCGGTGCCACTGGCGTGACAACCGGAACACCAGAGGTACGTCCACTCCGGTCCTCTCGTACTAGGAGCAGCTCCCCTCAAATTTCCAACGCCCACGGCAGATAGGGACCGAACTGTCTCACGACGTTCTAAACCCAGCTCGCGTACCACTTTAATCGGCGAACAGCCGAACCCTTGGGACCTGCTACAGCCCCAGGATGTGATGAGCCGACATCGAGGTGCCAAACTCCTCCGTCGATGTGGACTCTTGGGAGGAATAAGCCTGTTATCCCCGGAGTACCTTTTATCCGTTGAGCGATGGCCCTTCCATACAGAACCACCGGATCACTTAGACCGACTTTCGTCCCTGCTCGACTTGTCTGTCTCGCAGTCAAGCACCCTTGTGCCTATGCACTCACTGCGCGATGTCCGACCGCGCTGAGGGTACCTTTGTGCTCCTCCGTTACTCTTTGGGAGGAGACCGCCCCAGTCAAACTACCCGCCATGCACTGTCCCCAACCCGGATGACGGGCCAAGGTTAGAACTCCGAATTTATCAGGGTGGTATTTCAACGGTGGCTCCACGACGACTAGCGTCGCCGCTTCAAAGCCTCCCACCTATCCTACACAGACAAATTCAAAATTCAGTGCAAAGTTATAGTAAAGGTTCACGGGGTCTTTCCGTCTTGCCGCGGGTACACTGCATCTTCACAGCGATTTCAACTTCACTGAGTCTCGGATGGAGACAGTGTGGCCATCGTTACGCCATTCGTGCAGGTCGGAACTTCACGTTAAACCCCCACGTTTCCGCGGGGCGTAGACTATACCTTCACCTGATCGCCGTGAGCTGAGAACACTCACGAACTCAAAGATCAGGGCCGGCGTGTTATGGAACGGGTGTTCCATCCAGGGTTCTCAATCCTGAGTCGTTACGGGGACCACAATCAATGTGGTCTTACCCTCGGTATCGCCCGCAGTGCCCTGCATAGCACTACTTGGGTTTCACCGATTTGAGCCGGTGTACTGGCCAAAATCGCTTTCGGCCGGGGCAATGTTACTTACCCGACAAGGAATTTCGCTCGATTACTCTCTTCTGTTTCCAGAACAGTCGGACTTTATCTTGAGCTTCCCTCTATTCATTTGCGCAGCAATGGATCGAATCTCTTCAATTCCATCACGTGTCAAATGCCTATCCGCTTCCATCATCAAAAGAACCTGTCGAAATTTTTGAAAGTCGACGTTCTTCTTCGTTTTCAGCGGATGCTCGATGAAGAATGGAACGATGTTCTTGAGCAAGTGCTCCTTGCTACGGACTCTGAACGCCATTCGATCGCCGTGATTCACTCGAACCACCCCGCAACCGAAATAAGCCTTCAGGGCATGAAGCACCTGAACATCGCGTTCGTGTTGCACGACGGTGAATTCCGGTAACACTTGAAAACCGACGGTCATTTCCGCGTTGGCGTTGATGCCGACGTGAAAGCAACCTTCACCATCCACGAAGCCTGTGATCCATTGAGCATCGAGATTCATTGGGAGCTCCCGAGCGTAAAGTCTCTGAGGGTTCCTGGCACAACCAGGCCTTCCCTGCGGATTGTCCCCATGCCTCTTGGATTTTTACTGCCGGCGAGAACCGGCGAGTACCGAAGAGTTTTTGAGGAGTTTCCCGCATATAGCTCGGTTTTACTAAGGCTAGCGAATCATCTTTAACCTTAGGACCGTTATAGTTACGGCCGCCGTTTACCGGGGCTTCGATCAGGAGCTTCGCCTTGCGGCTAACCCCATCAATTAACCTTCCGGCACCGGGCAGGCGTCACACCCTATACTTCCACTTACGTGTTCGCAGAGTGCTGTGTTTTTAGTAAACAGTCGCAGCCACCGATTTTCTGAGACCCTCATCAGCTCCGGACGCGAAGTCCTTCACCATTAAGGGCGTGCCTTCTCCCGAAGTTACGGCACAATTTTGCAGAGTTCCTTCATCCGAGTTCTCTCAAGCGCCTTAGGATTTTCTCCTCACCCACCAGAGTCGGTTTACGGTACGGTCCTCGTTACCTGAAGCTTAGAGGTTTTTCCTGGGAGCTTGGCATCGGCTACTTCGCCCCTAAAAAGGGACTCGTCGTCACGTCTCGGAATTGTGCTCCCGGATTTGCCTAAGAACACTCCCTACACGCTTAAACCGGGACAACCAACGCCCGGCTAGCCTAGCCTCCTCCGTCCCCTCATCGCAGTAACAAGCGGTGCAGGAATATTGACCTGCTTCCCATCGACTACACCTCTCGGTCTCGCCTTAGGGGCCGACTAACCCTGCGCCGATTAACGTAGCGCAGGAACCCTTGGGTTTACGGCGTGCGGGTTTTTCACCCGCATTATCGTTACTCATGTCAGCATTCGCGCTTCTGATACCTCCAGCATGTCTCGCGACACACCTTCGCAGGCGTACAGAACGCTCCTCTACCACGTGCACAATCCGAAGAAAGTGCACGTCCGCAGCTTCGGTGCATAGCTTGAGCCCCGTTGAATCTTCCGCGCGGGCCGACTTGACCAGTGAGCTGTTACGCTTTCTTTAAAGGATGGCTGCTTCTAAGCCAACCTCCTGGC
>Ga0073934_10004423_pt1 | contig 23444 bp, 24 predicted proteins | sample LarsenN4metaG_FD_76834 | JGI IMG/M metagenome (GOLD analysis project Ga0073934, IMG submission 76834) | Hot spring sediment bacterial and archeal communities from British Columbia, Canada, to study Microbial Dark Matter (Phase II) - Larsen... ... | reverse complement strand
GGAGGCGCGCGCGGACCGCCTGCTCGAGCTCTTCCAGCTCACGCAGTGGAAGGACGAGCTGATCGAGAGCTACTCGCACGGCATGCGCCAGAAGATCCTCATCAGCTCGGCGCTCATCCATCAGCCCGAGCTGATCGTCGTGGACGAGCCGCTCGTGGGACTCGACCCACGCTCGGCGCGGCTGCTCAAGGATCTCTTCAAGACTTTCGTGAAGAACGGCGGGACCGTCTTCCTGACCACGCACACGCTCGAGGTGGCCGAGGCGCTCTGCGATCGCATCGCGATCATCAACAAGGGCGAGATCATGGCGATGGGCACCATGGAGCAGCTGCGCTCCCAGGTGGACGCAGGCGGCGCGCATCTGGAGGAGATCTTCCTCAAGGTCACGGGTGGCGAGGCGATGGCGGACGTGGTGGCGAGCCTGCGCGAGGCGATCGAGTGAGCGCGCAGTCGGGGGGAGCGATGGTCCGTCGGGCCGGCCTCCTCTGGCTGCTCCGCCCGAAGCTCCGCACCAAGGTCAACCGCGCCCGCACGTCCGAGGGCAAGCTGTTCAAGACGCTGCTGCTCGGCTTCGTGCTGTTCTTCTTCTGGTCGCTGATCTTCGCCGTGATCTTCCGGATGCTCATCTACTTCCGCGGAACCCAGGGGATCGGGGACATTCTCGCGGGCAAGCTGCTGGGAGTCGCATTCCTGACGTTCCTGATGATCCTCGTTCTCTCGAACGTGATCACCGCGCTGTCGACGTTCTTCCTGTCGGAGGATCTCGAGCTGGTCGTCGCGGCTCCTGTCGAGGCGGAGTCGGTCTACGGGGCACGGCTCGCGGAGACCGTGGTCGACTCGTCTTGGATGGTCGCGCTGCTCGCGATCCCGCTGCTGATCGCCTATGGGGTCGTGTATGCGGCGGACCTCGGGTACTTCGCGTTGGCGGCCGCCACGCTGGTGCCGTTCCTGATCATCCCCGCGGTGATCGGCAGCCTCGTCACGCTCATCCTCGTGAACGTCTTTCCGGCTCGGCGCACGCGGGACCTGCTGGCGCTGGTCGGGCTCTTCGCCGCGGCGGGCGTGGTCGCGCTCTTCCGATTCATACGGCCCGAGCGGCTCATGCAGCCGGAGGAGTTCCGCGACCTGGTGGACTTCATCGCCGTGCTGCGCACGCCGACGTCGGCGTGGCTGCCGAGCGAGTGGGCGACCGACGCGCTCATGTCGTACCTGAGCGGCTCGTTCCAGTGGTTTCCCTTCGCGTTCCTCTGGAGCACCGCGGCCATGTGTGTCGTGATCGGCGCGTGGATGCACCGGCGTTACTTCGAGGCGGGCTTCACGCGGGCACAGGAAGGCGCGCAGCTGCGGGGCAAGCGGCGTCGGTCGGCGGTGGTCGACAAGCTCTTCGCGGGCGCCACGCCCAGCACGCGCGGCATCGTGGCGAAGGAAGTCCGCGTGTTCTTCCGTGACACCACGCAATGGTCGCAGCTGATCCTGCTCGCGGTGCTCGTCGCGGTGTACGTGTACAACATCACCGTGCTCCCTCTGTTCACGGGCGAGCAGGTGTCGTTCCTGCTCATCAACGTCGTCTCCTTCCTCAACCTCGGTCTGGCCGGGTTCGTGGTCGCCGCCATCGCCGCGCGCTTCGTCTTCCCCGCCATGTCGATCGAGGGACGCATGATGTGGCTGCTGCGCTCCTCGCCGCTCGACGTCAGCCGGCTCTTCTGGTCCAAGTACTGGATCGGCACGGTGCCGCTGCTGGTGGTCGCGCTGCCGCTCATCGTCGTCACCAACATCGTGCTCGAGGCTTCGCCGTTCATCCTCGCGCTCACGACGGTGACGATGATCGGCGTCACGTTCGCCATCACGTCGCTCGCGCTGGGGTTCGGGGCGCTCTACCCGAACTACGAGACCGAGAACGTCGCCGAGATCCCCACCTCGTTCGGCGGGCTCCTCTTCATGATGGCGGCGGTCACGTATCTGGCCGGGGTGATCATCCTGGAGGCGTGGCCCGTCTATCTGTTTCTGAGCTCGCGCTTCCAGGGAGGGTCGGGCGAGGTCGGCGTGACGCCGCTGGTGCTCGGCATGAGCGGCGCCGCGGCGCTGACGCTGGTCGCCGTCGTGGTCCCGCTGCGGATGGGCATCGCGAAGGTGCGATCGGTCGACTTCTGAGCGGCAGGCGAGCTACATTCGCACCAGAACTCTTCGGAGGCCAAAGCGATGCTCGACTCGATCAAGAGCTTCTTCACATCCTCGATGAGCCCTCCCGCGAAGGCGGAGGCCACGGCATCACGCAAGGACATCCGTCTCGCCGCGTGCGCTCTCCTCGTCGAGCTCGCGTACGCGGACGACCAGTTCACCGAGGACGAGCGTGAGCACCTCCAGTCCGCCGTGCAGCGCCAGTTCGGGCTGGAGGCAGCCGAGGCGCAACGGCTCCTCGAGCTCGCGGAGCAGGAGCGCAAGCAGGCCGTGGACCTCTGGCAGTTCACCAACCTGATCGCCGAGAACTATTCGGTCGGCCAGAAGATGGTGCTGGCGGAGATCATGTGGGGCGTGGCGCACTCGGACGGAAAGCTGGCCGGCCGGGAGGACTACCTCATGCGGAAGATCTTCAATCTCCTCCGTCTGGAGCCCGGCTATCTCGCCGAAGCACGCAAGCGTGCCGAGGTGTCTTGGCCGGAGCGCCCCGTCACGCCGATCGACTGAGTCGCTCGACGCCCAGCCGCTAGTTCACCGCCTCGAAGCGAAACACCAGGTACTCGATCACGCCGTCGAGCTCGCTGAACCGGTGCGCCGTCCCCGCGGGGACGACGAACACGTCGCCGGGCCCGACCCGCCGTGCCTGGCCTCCCGAGTGCGCACCCGAGATGCTCGGGCCCGCCCACAGGTTCGTGAGGTCGGTGGGGTTGGTGTTCGAGAGCGTTCCCCCCGTGACGAGCGTGCCCGAGCCCTGCGTGATGTAGTAGACCTCGGTCACGTTCGAGTGGATGAGGCCGTTGGTCTCCGCACGCACGCGCCGCAGCGCCGCGAGAGCCACCTTGCCGCCGGGCACCTCGACGCCCTGGATCAGGCGATCGACGGTGTTGTTGGCCGCCGACAGCGCCCTGGCCGAGGCGATCGAGTCCGCGCTGATTCCCACCCCCTGGGCGCCGAGCGTGCCTGCTGCCAGCGCCGCCCAGGTCGACGTCAGGAGCCCGATTCTCGTCAGCCGCGTCATGGTCCGCCCTCCGTGCCGAAGTATGCGCCGAGGACAGCCTACACCCTCCGCCCCCTTCCGGCGATGGTGGAGCGGGTGACATTATTCCGGCGGCAGCCGACCTCCTCAACCACGACCTCTCATGCGCGACCTCGTTCCGGGCGGTTACATCTTCACGCACGCGGTCTTCTGGACGGTCGTCAGCCTCGTCGCCGTGGGGACCAACGCCGTGGCGATCATCCTGTCGATCGGGCTGCCGCTGCTGGTCATCGAGTCGGTCACCAAGAACGGCTGACCGACCCCGGGAGGCTCAGCGCCTCTCGTGCACGAGGAGTCCCCGCACGGGGAAGACGCCTTCGGTGACCGCGATCTCGCCCTCGACGTCGTAGAGCGCGCGCACGGGTAGCAGCGGGCCGGGCCCGGCGCCCGCTTGGACATCGGACGACAGAACGCGGAGATCCCCGCGCATCGATCCGTCGTCGGCCGCGATCCTCCAAGCCACCGGGATGTCACGTCGTGCGGGAGGGAACGCCTCGATCGACGTCCATGCGATCTCCAGGTCGGTCCACACCCGCTCGCCGTCCCCCCCGCGCGCGTACCCGCGATACACGGGCTCCGTGTCGCTTCCGTGCTCCCTGTCCGCTGCGAGCACGAGCTGCAGCGAATCGCCGGAGACGAGGAGCGCCCAGTCGCCGCCCGGTGCCGTACCGCCTGCAGACGCGCGCGCCATGTGCATGACGGTCCCTTCGACCCTCTGATCGGCGACATGAGCGACGGCTTCCATCAGCTCGATGGACTCGCCGCGGGGTCCTCCCCAGCTCGCGCGGGCCGGCCCGAGCGCCAGCTCGAGTCGTCGAGCGCCGTCGCCGAAGATGATGCCGTCGATGACGTCGCCCTCCTGCACCAGGATCCTCATGCTGCCGTGGGGAAGGACGCGAGAAGGGGCCCGTGTGGCCGGCGTCGTCCAGCGCTCGGCGTAGAACGCGTCCCACGTGCCCCGCCGTCCCAGCCATCCGTGTGCCTCGCGCATCACCGAGTCCGGGCCCGAGATGTTGCGCATGAGCCACGGGACCAGGAACACGCTGTCACCGGTGAACCCGGCGAACGCGAAGCTCCTCTCGTACGTCGGTGCCTGACCAGGCGCGAAGACTCCTTCCTCCGCGCCGTCGGCCGCGGGGGGCGGATCGGGTGCAGCCTCCCCGCACGCCGCGAGCAGCACGGCGAACGACGCCATGCACCGACCGTACCTCCGCTGCACTATCGCGTCTCGACCCATGCGCGAGCGCGCGTGGCGTCCAGGATCTGGCCCGGGCGCGCGTCCAACCGATGATCGAGCTGGGAGAGGAATCGGCCGATGGTGCGTCGATGGCGGCCGAGCGACGGGCGTTCGGTGCGCGACGTCGAGCTGACGTCCACGCGGGTCTGACCGTTCTCGTCGAGTCGGATGCGGATGCGCACGTCATCGCGAACCTGGAGCACGCGCGAGACCGTGCTCGCGATGATGAGCCCCGACAGATCGTCTGCGCTCGCCACGTGCCAGCCGCGCAGCCCTTCCTTGGCCACGCCGACCGCGGCGTTCCACACGTGCTCGAAGGGGATCGCGTACGTCCTGCCCACGAGCCGGGGGTCCGGGGCAGAGGGATGCGTGTCGGCGCGCTCCTCCCTGATCGCGAGCAGGATCTCCCTCAACGTCCGGAGAGCGCCCGTCCGAGGGCGAAGCGAACGGTGACGTTGGCGCTCACGGACTGCTCACCGGCCTCGATCGGAGTCACGTCGGAGACCTGGGCGACGCGCATGGCCTCCATCATGATCGGAATCGGGCGATCGGCCCCGCCTCGGATCTCGAGCGGCGGGCCCAGCTCGAAGCCGAGCTCGCGCGCGATGACCTCCGCCTGCGTGCGCGCATGGCGCACGGCCTCCGCGAGCGCGCTCGCGCGTGCGGGCTCCGGGTCCGACGCGACGAAGGCGATGCTCGAGACCTGGTTGGCTCCGGCCCCGATCGCGACGTCGATGAGTCGCCCGACCTGGTTCACGTCGTCGATCGTGGCGCGCACGTTGTTGTACGCCGCGTAGCCGGCGATCGAGCGGACGCGGGCGGGATCGGTAGCGTACTGCGGCTGGAGCGTATAGCCGAACGTCTCCACCTCGAGCCCCGGAAGACCCGCCCCGCGGACCGCCGACAGCACGCGCGACATGGCGGTCGCGTTCGCCGCGGCGGCTTCGGCGGCGACCGTCGCGCGCGTCTCGACGGCGAACGACACCTCGGCCTGGTCGGGGGGGACCTCGACGACGGCCACGCCGCTGACTTCGATGAACGGCGGCTGTTGTGGCTGGGGAGGGGCGATCTGCTCCGGGGCCACCTCGTAGATGTTCGGCGCCACGGGCCCGATGGTCGGCGCCGCGCCGGCACGGCCCTGGGCGGGTGGGCTGGCGCACGCGGCGAGCGCGCATGCCATCACCAGGATCGGTCGGCTTCGGCTCATCGGCACTTCCCGTGCTGGTCGCGGGACATCGGTCTCCCTATTGTGTGGCCCTTTGGTCCAAATACAAGCATCGCGATACGAGGCTCTCGGACATATGAAAGCAGTCCTCCCGCTGGCCGGCAAAGGGACGCGCCTCCGCCCCCACACCCACCATATACCCAAGCCTCTGCTCAAGGTCGCCGGGAAGCCCGTGCTGGCGTACCTCCTCGACGATCTCATGGCTCTCGGGATCGACGAGATGGTGTTCATCGTCGGCCACCTCCGCGAGGAGACCGAGGACTGGATCCGGCTGCACTACCCCGGCATCACGGGGCACTACGTCTTCCAGGAGGTGCAGGACGGCACCGCGGGTGCGATCGCGCTGGCCGAGCCGTTCGTCGACGAGGACGTCCTGATCGCGTTCCCCGACGCCGTGCTCGAGGTGGACTACGGCCTGATCGAGCGCCAGCCCTCGTCCGTGGCCGGCCTGATCTGGGCGAAAGAGGTGGAGGACTACCAGCGCTACGGCGTCATCGTCACGAATGCCGACGGAACCATGGCGCGGATCGTGGAGAAGCCGAAGACGCCGATCTCGAAGCTCGCGAACATCGGTCTCTACTGGGTCCGCGACCACGAGCTGCTGTTCGAGGGCGTCCGACATACGCTCGGCGCGGGCGCGGGGCCGGCGGGGGAGTTCTACCTCACCGACGCGTTCCAGTACATGGTGGATCACGGGAGCAGGCTCATGACGGCACCGGTCGAGGGCTGGTGGGACGCCGGCAAGCCGGAGACGCTCCTCGAGACGAACGGCCATCTCCTGGAGGCGGGGCGCGGCACCGTCGATCCGTCGGCCACCGTCGAGAGGGCCGAGATCGTGAAGCCCGTGCGCATCGAGGCCGGCGTGAAGATCCGCGGCGGCAGGATCGGCCCGAACGTGACGCTGGAGGAGGGGGCGGCCGTCACCGACTGCGAGCTGCGCGACACAGTGGTCGGCCCGAAGGCGGTCCTGGCGCGGGCGCGTCTCTACGACTCGATCGTGGGCGCGAGCGCGCAGATCACGGACACCGACGGGACGATGCTCGTCACCGATCACTCGGTGGTCGCCGGACCGGCGAGGAAGTGAGCGGCAACCCAGCTCGGGGCGCGTTGCGGCCCCGGTGTTTCCGTTCGTAGCCTGTCCGGCATGGGTCCACGTGACGAGCGCCGCCGTGCGGAGCCGAAGGGGAGCGGCGACCTGCCGACCGTTCCCAAGCCGCCGGCACGGGAAGCGGTGGAAGCGCTCCTCGACGAGGTGGTCGCGGAGACGGAGCCGCAGCCCGTCTTCGACACCACCGGCTTGCGAGGGCGCACGGCCATCGTCACCGGAGGGTCGAGCGGCATCGGACGGGCGGTCGTGCTCCAGCTCGCGCGCTGCGGCTGCAACATCGCGTTCTGCTTCCTCGACTCGGGAGCACAGTCGCGTCTGAACGCGCACGAGGTGGCGCAGCGTCTCCGGGAAGCGGAGGTGCGCATGTACTTCCGTGCATGCGACGTGCGCGACCCGCCGGACGTGAAGCAGTTCGTGTCCGAGGTGATCCACGAGCTCGGCGGCGTCCACATCCTGATCAACAACGCCGGCATCAGCCGCGACCGGCCCCTCTGGCGCATGGAGGATCACGAGTGGGAGTCGGTGGTCCGCACCAACCTCGACGGCGCGTTCCATTTCACCCGGGCAGTCGCGCCGACCATGCGCGCCCAGGAATACGGGAAGATCGTGAACATCAGCTCCGTGCTGGGGATGCGGGCCGTCTTCGGCATCTCCAACTACTCGGCGTCGAAGGCGGGGCTGATCGGCCTCACGCAGAGCGCGGCCATCGAGCTCGGACCGATGAACGTCAACGTGAACGCGGTCGCGCCGGGCTACATCCGCACGCCTCGCCTCACGGAAGGCGTGCCGCCGGACGTCCTGGACCGCGCCCGCGAGCGGTCCGCGCTCGGGCGCCTCGGCGACCCGCAGGACGTGGCCGGCGTGGTGGCCTTCCTCTGCTCCGAGACCGCGCGTCACATCACGGGCGCGGTGATCCCGGTGGACGGCGGGTTCTTGCTATGAGCGACCAGAAGCTCGCGACGATCTGGACGGGTGGACGCCGCAGGCTCTCCAAGGATCCCATATTCGGCCCCTGGGTGCAGCGTGTCGGGACGATCCGCGTGCCGGTCGCCACCGAGCCGCCGTTCTTCTATCTCGCGCGCGCGATCGTCTACCAGCAGCTCGCGGGCGCCGCGGCGCGGACCATCCACACGCGCTTCGTGGAGGCGCTCGGCGGCGACGTCTCGCCTGAGAAGGTGCTGCGCGTCCGGGAAGCCACGTTGCGCAGGGCCGGTCTGTCGGCTGCCAAGCTGTCGGCCATTCGCGATCTGGCGGCCAAGGTGCGGTCGGGTGAGGTGGAGATACACGATCTGCACGAGCAGAGCGACGACGAAGTGGTGGATCGCCTGGTGAGGGTGCGCGGCATCGGGCCGTGGACCGCCCAGATGTATCTCATGTTCCGCCTGCACCGACCCGACGTCTGGCCGGTGCTCGACTACGGGGTGCGCGCCGGCTTCGCGAAGATCCACGGCATGGCGGACCTCCCCGGCCAGAAGCAGCTGGTGCCCATGGGAGACGCGTACCGGCCGTGGCGGAGCGCCGCCGCCTTCTATTGCTGGCGCGCGCTGGAGCTCTCGAGAGAAGTGGGCCGAAAAAAATGAGCAGAAGAACCGAAGCACTCACGGACGAGCTCTACGACTACATCCTCGACGTCTCGCTCCGCGAGCCGCCGATCCTCGGGGAGCTGCGCGAGGAGACGGGCGCGCTAGAGAACGCGCAGATGCAGATCAGCCCGGAGCAGGGGCAGTTCATGGCGATGCTCGTGCAGCTCCTCGGAGCGCGGCGGACGCTCGAGATCGGCACGTTCACGGGCTACAGCGCTCTGGTGGTCGCGCTCGCCCTACCTCCGGATGGTCGCGTGATCGCGTGCGACGTGAGCGAGGAGTGGACGAGCGTGGGGCGCCGCTACTGGAAGAGGGCGGGCGTCGCCGACAAGATCGACCTGCGTCTCGCGCCCGCGCTCGAGACGCTGGACGGGCTGCTCCGCGACGGTCGCCGGGATCACTTCGACTTCGCGTTCATCGATGCGGACAAGGCGAGCTACGACGCCTACTACGAGCGCTGCCTGGAGCTGGTGCGGCCCGGCGGCCTGATCGCGGTGGACAACGTGCTCTGGCACGGCAAGGTGGTCGACCCCGCGGTGAGCGACCCGGACACGGAAGCGATCCGCCGGCTCAACGCCAAGCTGAAGTCGGACGAGCGCGTGACGCTCAGCCTCGTCCCCATCGGAGACGGTCTCACGCTCGCCCGCAGGCGTTGAGCGATCCGTGCCCGGCGGAACGTCGCTCCCGCTCGCGGTTACTGAGGCTACCATGCAGACCCTTCGTGCCATTCGGCGTTCCAAGCGGGTCCTCGCGCTGTCGGCGGCGATCGCGTTCGTGGCCGTGAACACGGTGAGCGTCGGACACGCCGTTGCCCAGTCGACGGGTCCCGAGCACACCGGCTACGACCCGACGGCGCCCTTGGGCGGGCACTACCACGAGGGCGCACTCGGCGACCAGTGGCTGCTCATCGAGCGCAACCTCAAGTGCAACTGCGGCTGCGGGCTCGACACGCATTCCTGTCAGTTCCAGATGCAGTGCGGCACTTCGCCGGGCTGGTCGGATCGGATCCGCCGGGAGCTGGAGGCGGCGCGGACGCCCGACGAGGTCGAGGCGGGCTTCGTGGCGGACTACGGCACGCAGGTTCTGATGGCGCCTCCGCCCGAGGGGTTCAACCTTCTCGGGTACTTCCTGCCCGCTGCCACGATCCTCGCCGCGGGTGCCCTGATCGTCGTCGTCGCCCGCGGTAACATGAAGCGCAACCCGGTGCCCGTGCGACCTGTCAGCGACGAGGACGCGGAGCGCCTCCGGGCCGAGTGGCAGAAGCTCGACGAGGCCGAGAGCCCGGACTGGTAGGCGTCACTCGATTCGCAGGGCCACCATCGGATCGATGCGTGCGGCGCGCCGCGCCGGCCACAGACAGGCGAGCAGCGCGACCACGAGCATCACGATGACGACCCCGGCGAGCGTGAGCGGATCGCGCGGGCTCGTCTGAACCAGCAGGCTCTGCAGCAGCTGGCCCACGCCGAACGCGCCGGCCGCACCGAGCGGGAGCCCGATCGCGAGCTGGCCGAGCACCCTGCGTAGCGCCAGCCACGAGATGCTCTGCGGCGCGGCGCCGAGCGAAGCACGAATGCCGAACTCGCGCACGCGCTGCACGACGGAGTGCGCGGTCACCGAGTAGAGGCCCACCGCGGAAAGCGTCAATGCGATGCCGGCGAAGACCGCGAACAGCGTCCCGAACACGCGGAACGGCCACCGCTCCTGCGCGAGCCGGTCCTCGAGAGACATGATGTCGAAGAGCGGCACGTCGGGCTCGACCGCGCGCATGGCGTCACGCAGCACCACCGCGACGGCAGCCTCGTCCCCGTCCGCGCGGACCACCAGGGACACCTGCCTCGTGGTGAGCTGCCGGAGCGGCGAGTAGACCACCGGATCGGGCTCGATCTCCTCGATGTCTCGCTGCCGAAGGTTCGGCACCACGCCGACGACCGTCAGCCACGGACTGTCGGGCGGTGCATTCCCGCCGGGCACCAGATGGACACGTCGCCCGAGCGGCTCACCGTCGGGAAGGTGGAGCTCGACGAAGCGTTGATTGACGATGGCGACCTCGGCGCCGGGCAGACCGTCGTCGCGCGTGAACGAGCGGCCCTGCACGAGGTCGAGGCGCAGCGTCTCGAAGTACGCCTCGCTGACGCCGACCGATGTCACGGTCGGCCGGGTCTCCCCGGGCTCGGCGACGCGCCCGTCGACCTCGAGGCCGGGCCCGCCGCCGCCCGAGAGAGGCAGGGCGGTCGCGATCGCGCTCGCCTCGATCGTCGACATGCCGTCCAACCGCGAGAGCAGGTCATCGTAGACCGCCACCTGTCCCGCTGCCTGGGGATACTTCGTCAGCGGGAGGTAGATCTGCGTGGTGACGAGACCATCGGCGTCGATCCCCAGGTCGAGCGTGTACAGGCTCATGAAGCTCCGCATCATGAAGCCCGCGCCCGAGAGGAGGACGAGCGTGAGCGCCACCTCGCCGACGATCAGCGCCCCGGCCCAGCGGCGCGCGCGCAACCCACCCGATCCGCCGCGCGTGCCCTCCTTGAGCACCTCGTTCACGTCCGTGCGGGACACGTGCAGCGCGGGGGCGAGCCCGAAGAGCACCGCGGTTCCGAGGCACACGGCCGCCATGAAGGCGAAGACCGCCGCGTCGAGCGAAAACACCATCCAGTAGGGCTTGCCCACGTTCTGCGTCACCGAGTCGAACCAACGGATGCCGCCCAGCGCGAGCACGAGTCCGAGCCCTCCGGCGAGCAGCGCGACGAGGACGCTCTCCACGAGGAGCTGGCGCACGATCCTGAAGCGCGTCGCCCCGAGCGAGACGCGCACGGCGATCTCCCGGGCGCGCTCCGCCGAGCGCGCGAGCAGCAGGTTGGCCACGTTGGCGCACGCGATCAGCAGCACGAACGCCACCGCGCCCATCAGCGAGAGGAAGACCAGCCGGATCTCTCCTCCGTTGACGGTGTCCTCGAGCAGGTCGAGGCCGGGAAGGAGCTCCGCGTTGGTCTCCGGATAAGCCTCGGCCAGGCGGCGGCCGATGCCCTCCGTCTCCTCGCGCGCCTGCTCGAGCGTCACGCCCGGTGCGAGACGGCCCATGGCCTGGAGGCTGCGAGTGCCCCGGTTCTCCATGTTCGACTCGTCGGGCAGGTTGGCCTGTGGAATCCACAGATCCGTGTTGTCCGGGAAGCGCATGCCGGCGGCCATCACCCCCACGATCGTCGCGGGTAGGCTGTTGACACGAACCGTACGGCCCAGCACGCCGGGATCGCCGTCGTAGCGGTTCTGCCACACGTCGTAGCCGAGCAATACGACCGGCTCGGCCCCCTCGACGTCGTCGGAGGCGGTGAAGAGGCGGCCGATGACGGGCTGCTCGCCGATCATCTCGTAGAACCCTGCCGTGACGTAGGCCCCCTGCACGCGCTCGGGCGCGAGGTCGTCGTCGCTCAGGTTGATCGACGACCCGAGGAATCCGCCGATGCCCTCGAGCGTGCCCGCCTGCTCGCGCAGGTCCCGGAGGTCGGGGAGCGAGATGCCCATCTGCTGGCCCTGGGCGTTCCGCATCCTCACCGACACGAGCCTCTCCGACTCCTCGAACGGAAGGCCGCGAAGCAGCACCGCGTTCACGAAGGTGAACACGGTCGTGTTGGCCCCGATGCCGAGCGAGAGCGCCGTGACTGCCGCGAGCGTGAACCACCGGGCCTCGACCAAGCGGCGGACGGCGTAGCGGACGTCGTGCCAGAAGTCCATCGGACCTCCTCGCCGAAGGGGGTGTGCCGGCCACCCTACGTGGGGCCGCTCGCGGGGGATTCAACCGGCCGATCGCTTATCTTTGGACATGTCACGCCCCGTCCCCGAGCTCCTGGCCCCCGCCGGGACCCTGGAAGCCGTCTACGCCGCCGTGTCGAACGGCGCCGACGCCGTCTACCTCGGTGCCGAGCGGTTCAACGCGCGGGACGACGGGGCGCAGCTCACGCTGGACGAGCTCGAGAAGGCCTGCGCCGCGGCGCACACACACGGCGCCCGCGTCTACCTGACGTTCAACATCCTCTTCAAGCAATCGGAGCTGCGGGACGCCCTCCTCCACCTCGGCGACTGCGTGGACCGCGGCATCGACGCCGCCATCATGCAGGACATCGGCGCGATACGTCTCGTCCAGCGCGTCTTTCCTGCGCTCGAGATCCACGGCTCGACCCAGACGACGGTGCACGACGTCGCGGGCGCCCGCGTGCTGCGTGATCTCGGCGTCGAGCGCGTCGTCATGGCGCGGGAGAACACCGTCGACGATCTGCGCGCCATCCGCGACGCCGTCCCGGATCTCACGCTCGAGAGCTTCGTGCACGGCGCGCTGTGCATCGCGTACTCGGGCCAGTGTTTCATGTCCGGGATGATCTCCGAGCGGAGCGCCAACCGCGGCGCGTGCGCGCAGTCCTGCCGCAAGGACTACGTGCTCACCGACCAGGCCACCGGCGCGGAGCTCGATCGCGGCTATCTGATCTCCGCTCGCGACCTCGCGGCGGGGGACCACCTCGAGCAGCTCGCCGAGCTGGGCATCCACACGCTCAAGATCGAGGGGCGCAAGAAGCGCCCGGAGTACGTAGCCACGGTCACGAAGGCGTACAGGGCGTTCCTCGACCGGCTCGCGGAAGGGACGTGGTCGCCTCCGACGGAGCGCGAGATGGAGCCTCTCGTGCAGATCTACTCGCGCGGCTTCACCGGCGGGATGCTCGGGGGCAGGGAGGGGCGCACCTACGTGACGCGCACGCAGCCCGACAACCGCGGCGTCCCGCTCGGGAAGGTCGTGCGAACCGAGCGCGGTGAGCTCGTCCTCACCGTCTCGCAGTCGGTCGAGCCGGGCGACGGGTTGGGCTTCGAGCACCCCGCAGGCGTCGCGCACGGCTCGACGGGTTTCGTGATCCGCCACGTGCGCGAGCTGGGCTCCGACAGAGGGAGCGAGAAGGGCAATCGGTTGATCGCGGTACCGGCGGACCAGCACGTCCCCGCTGGATGGACCGTGCTCCTGACGTCGAAGGGCGCGCTGCTCGAACGCGCGCGCAGCTCCTACCGCGGTGCCGAGGCTCGCACCGATCGCCCGACGGTCGTCCTGGACGTGGTGGCGTCAGGCCGCGAGGGCGAGCCGCTCGTGCTCACCTTCACGGCCGCCGAGGTCGCCGTGACGCTCCGGAGCGAGCCTGTGCTCGCCCGAGCGGAGCGGCACTCCCTCGATGCCGCGCGCCTGCGCGAGCAGCTCGGGCGTCTCGGCGAGACGCCCTTCGAGCTCGGCTCCCTCGACATCCACGGCCTCGAGGGGAGGCTCTTCCTCCCCGTGAGCGCGTTGAACGACCTCCGCCAGGAAGCCGTAGCCCGCCTGCTGGCGCTCCGCGATCGCCGCGCGAGCCGAGTGCGGGAGGACCGTGCGGCGACCATCGACGCGGCGCTCGCCGCCGCCGCCGTCGATCGCGACTCCGCTCCATCCCTCCCGCGCCTCACGTCCGAGGTGTGGTCGCTCGAGGACGCGCGTCGTGCAGCGGATGCGGGGGCGGACGAGGTGACACTGGACGTCTTCCTGCGCCATCCTGCTCCCCCGCCCACACGCGTGCGCGCGCTAGCGGAGGAGCTCGCGGCCCGAGGCCGAACGCTGCGGCTGCGGACGCCGACGATCGTGCGCCCCGAGGAGCGGAGGAAGCTCGATCGGTGGCTCGAGCTCGGCACGCCGCTGTCGAGCGGGCATCTGGGGTTGGTCGCCGAGCTCGGAGGGGCCGGCCGCGACGTGGTGGCGGACTACGGCGTGAACTGCTTCAACCAGCACACGGCCCGTGAGCTGTTCGCCATGGGGGCGCCGCGCATCGTGCTGTCGGTCGAGCTGACCACCGAGGAGATGGCCGATGTGGCGAAGCCCTGGAGCGGACGTGGGTTCGACGTCTTCGTGTGGGGCCGCCCCGAGGGGATGACCATCGAGCACTGCGTGCTGTCCGCCGCGTTCGACCGCGAGGTCGCCACCTGCCGCGACCTCTGCGTGCAGAAGCACCCGGATGTGCGCCTGACCGACCCCACCGGCTACGTGTTCCCCGTTGCCACGGACTCGGCCTGCCGGAACCGCCTGCTCCACTCGCGGCCCGTCGACGGATCGGGTTACGCGCCGGCGCTCTGGGCGAGTGGGCTTCGCGGCTACCGTCTGGTCTTCAACGTCCCGGGCGATCCCGTGGCGGAGGTCACGGCAGCGTGGCGAGAGATCGTCGACGCCCTGGCGGCGGGCGGCCGGCCCGACCTCTCCGCCCTGCGTCGGATTCGGGGCGAGGAGTTCACGCGAGGACACTTCGCACGTGCGGTGTAGGGCAAGTCGCCATGTGGCCATCGTGGCCGCGCTGGGCTGGGCCCCTCCCGGTCAGGCAGCGCAGCAGCAGGTCGAGCGCGAACGGGAGCGGCAGGCGATGGTCGCCGAGCAGATCGAGGCGCGCGGGGTGACACACGCCGGCGTGCTGCGGGCGATGAACGCGGTTCCTCGCCACGAGTTCGTGCCCGAGGACTACGGCGAGCTGGCCTACGCCGACCGACCGCTGCCCATCGGGCTCGGCCAGACGATCTCCCAGCCTTTCATCGTCGCGCTCATGACCGAGCTCGTCGACCCTGGGCCCACGGACCGGATCCTGGAGGTGGGGACGGGGTCGGGATACCAGGCCGCGGTGGCGGCGGAGCTGGTGGCCGAGGTCTTCACCATCGAGCTGTTGCCCGAGCTGGCGGCGTCGGCCGAGGCGCGCCTGCGCCGCCTCGGCGCCGCCAACGTGCACGTGCGGGCCGGCGACGGTTACCTCGGCTGGCCGGAGGAAGCGCCGTTCGACGGCATCCTCGTCACGGCCGGAGCGGACCACGTGCCGCAGCCGCTGATCGACCAGCTCGCCGTCGGCGCTCGCATGGTGATCCCGGTCGGTGATCAGCTCGCGAACCAGGTGCTGAAGGTGATCGAGAAGCGCCCCGACGGGACCGTGGACACCCGGGACGTCGTGCCGGTGCGATTCGTTCCGCTCCGCCGGCGTTAGGTCAGGCATCGCTCCCGCGCCGCTCGACCTGGCTGCCGGGCACCACCATGTAGATCGCATCGCCTCGCGCCACTTCCTTGGCGTCGTCGTCCGTGACCACGGCCTCCGCGTGGACGATCTGGCGGCCGAGCCGGACGACCCTGGCCTCGCAGTGGACCCTCCCGCGCGAGACCGGGCGCAGGAACTTCACGCGCACGTCTACGGATACCAGCGCCGCTCCGTCGCGCCGGGCCTCCATGAAGCGGTCCGTCAGCATCAACGCATGCGCGATGCCGGTGTCGAGGAGCGAGGTGATCACGCCGCCGTGCATGATACCCGCAGGCTGCGTGAGATCGGGGCGATATGCCAGCCGGGTCTTGGACCAGCCCGGTCCGACGTCCACCACCTCGAGGCCGATCAGACGGAAGAACGGGAACTGCTGGGCGAAAGCGAGGATGCCCTCGCGGGAGTAGCGGTCGAGAGTAGTCACGATCTCAGCGGTCCACCCGCGTGCCGTCGGGGGGCCCTCTCCAGAGCAGACGGAACCGACCGATCTCGGCGGACCAGGTGAGCCTCGTCTCCAGGCTGTCGAGCAGCGGACCCTCGACGAGCGGCGCGAAGAGGCCGCGGCGGTTCAGCACCACCGTGCTCAAGCCCTCGCTGTCGACGAGGCCGAGCACGCGGCCGGTTCTCGCGGCCGGATCCTCGTAGAAGTCGAACAACGTCCGAGAGGGATTCGCGAGCCCGGAGAGGAAGTACACCTCCGGCGCATCGGGAAGCGCGAGGATCGACGGACCCGGTTGGATGCGGCTCAGCGCGGTCACGAGCAGCTCCGCCTCCTGCTTCTCCTGTGCCGAGACGCGGATGCCGCGCACACGGGGCAGCTCGAGCGCTTCGGTCTCCTGGTGCGGCCGATACCGGAACCCCAGATGGTGGATGAAGCCCGTGTCGACACGGAACACGGTGAAGGCGAGAAGCACCGCGGTCAGAAACGTGAGCCGTGTCTGGGCGGCTGCATCGCGAGCGAGCCCGACGCCGAGCAGCAGGAGCAGGGGCGCCGCGTAGAGGAAGTAGATCGGTGCCGAGTAGGGGAGCTGCACCAGGTTGGCATAGGCGAACACGGCCAGCAGGAGCAAGGCGCCGGCGCTGCGGGCCTCGTCGGGGCGTGCCCGGAGCAGCTGCCAGGCCGCCGCCACCGAGAGGACGGGGCCGAGCGAGATCAGCGTCCACCAGACCAGCCTGTAGACCGCGTCGACGTGCGTCACGGCCGCGAGCACCAGCACGATCGCACCGCCCGCGACGGTGGCGGCCCTGCCCCGAGATGCGGCCCAGAGCGCGAGCGCTGCCGCCGGCACGAAGCCGAGGACCGGCAGGTCGAGCTGCACGGGGTGGTCGAGTCGCGCTCGGGGCAGCACGAAGACGCCCTCGTAGAGAGCCCCCAGCGCGCCGCCCGTCGCATACGGAACGACGAAGAGGGCGACGGGAGCGAGAACGCCCAGCACGAGAGGGACGGCTGTGCGAGCCAGCGCACCGAACCGGGCGCGCGAGGCTCGCCCCGATTCTCTCGTCAGGCGTGATGCCACGACGGCGACGACCGCGAGAGGGGGCAGCCCGAAGTGCAGGAGCCCTCGGCCACCGCTGGCGAGCGTGACGACATACAGCGCAGCGAACGCGAGCACCGTACACGCCAGCGCGGCGGCCACGCGATAGACGCTGTCGCTGCCCGACGATCCGCCCCCCTCCACGGACCGCTCGCGTGTCTCCAGGTACACGAGGAAGAGGAGCGCCCCCGCCACGTAATACAGTCCGACGATCTTGAAGAGGATCGACAGGCCGCCCGCGACACCCGCGAGGAACACCCACAGCGCGCTTCCTCCACGCATGTGGCGGAGTAGGCACGCGGCTCCGGCCGTTGCGAGGAAAAGGTTGTACCAGCTGGGCACCCCCTCGGGGTAGACCGGCAGCGTGATCGCCGCCGCGAGGACCGTCGCCAGGGCGGACAGCAACGGTGATGCGAAGCTCCGCACGACGTACCACACGACCGGGACCCAGAGAAGGTACGCGCCGAAGAACACGAGCCGCAGGCTCATGAGCTCGGTTCCCAGCAGACGAAAGGCGAGCGCGTGCAGCATCGCTTGGCCGCCCGTGTAGACGTCGACGAAGTCGCGGTGCGGCAGCTCACCCGCGAGGACGCGCTCGGCCGCGTGGCCCAGCGTGCCGACGTCGTGCGGAATCCAGCCACGACGCAGGTAGGCGTAGCCGAGAGCCGCCGCGGCAGCCCACACGAAGGGGAGGAGCCAGCGCTCCCCGGCTTCCGGCGTCGCCCGCATGGGCATCAAGCTAATCGGAAAGGGGTGGCGTCGGCGGGGCGGTCGCGCCAATCATCTCCGGATGACCGGCAGCGTCGAGACGACACCCGAGCGCCGCGCCCCCCGCCGGGGCCGCCCACGCTTGCTTTCGGTCGTGGCGCCTGCGTACAACGAAGCCGAAGGGCTGCCGAAGTTCGTCGAAGAGGTGCGCTGCGTGCTGCCGCCTCTCGCCGACGACTTCGAGATCCTGATCGTGGACGACGGCAGCGGGGACGCTTCGCGAGAGGTGCTGTCGAGCCTCCAGCTCGTCGAGCCACGGCTCCGTTGGCTGGGCCTGTCGAGGAACTTCGGCCACCAGGCGGCGCTCGTGGCGGGGCTCGAGAACGCCCGCGGCGACGTCGTCATCACCATGGACTCCGATCTCCAGCACCCGCCCTCGCTCCTGCCGCAGATGGTCGAGCGCTGGCAGGAGGGAAACGACGTGGTCTACACCACGAAGGCACCTTCCTCGCGAGGATTCTCGGCCGTGCGGCGGATCATGATGAAGGGAGGGTACGCCGTCCTGAGGTACGTGTCCGGCCTCTCTTTGACGTTCGGCCAGTCGGACTTTCGCCTGCTCGACCGCGCGGTGATCGACGCGCTCATCGCCATGCCCGAGCGCGACAAGTTCCTGCGCGGCCTGATTCAATGGGTGGGCTTCCGGCAGACCGGGATCGAGTACCGGGTGGGAGAGCGCTTCGCGGGGACGGAGAAGTACACGCTCCGCCAGCTCCTGCATCTGGTCACCACGGGCGTGTTCTCGTTCACCATCCTCCCGCTGCGGATGTTCACCGCCTTCGGCGTGACGATCGCGCTGCTCTCGATGGTCTACGGTGTCTTCGCGATCGTCGCCGGAGCGATCGCGCTCGCGACGAGCAATCCCGCGCTGTCGCCGCCGGGGTGGGCGACGCTTGCCGCTGCGATCACCCTGCTCGGCGGCATCCAGCTGATCGGAATCGGCCTGCTCGGCGAGTACATCGGGCGGATCTACGACGAGGCCAAGCGCCGGCCGACCTACGTCGTCGGTGTGCGGTCCGACCGGCGGGACCGTTGACTCGGCGATCGACCCCGTGACGGCAGTCCCGTGATGGGCAGGACTCTGATCGTGAACGCCGACGACCTGGGCTTGCACGAGGACATCGATCAGGGGATCGAGGCCGCGCATCGGGACGGTATCGTCACGAGCGCTTCGATCGCGGCGGTGGGCGTGTCGTTCGACGCCGCAGCCGAGCTGTGCCGCCGCTGCCCCGAGCTCGATGTCGGCGTGCATCTCACGCTGGTGGGCGAGCGGCCGCTCACGGATCCTGCAGGGCTCGGCGCGCTCGTGGCGAAGGACGGCCGGTTCGTCGAAGGCCATGCGGCGTTGGTCGCACGCGCGGTCACGGCTCGGCTCGACAGCCGCGCGGTGCGGCGTGAGCTGGAGGCGCAGATCCAGAAGGTCCAGCGGGCGGGCATTCGCCCGTCGCATCTGGACGGCCATCAGCACGTCCACCTCCTCCCCGGCATCTGGGCCGTGGTGCTCGAGCTCGCCAGGGCGCACGGCATTCGCTGGGTCCGCGTGCCTGCGTTTCGCCCCCTCGCCGCGAACGGGTCGGGTCCGCTTCGAGTCGGCCTCCGCTTGGGGCTCAACGTCCTCCAGCGCATGAGGAGGGCGAATCTCGGCGAGCTCAGGAGCGCGGACGTGACGCCGGCCCTCGGCGAGAGCGGCCACCTCGACGCCGAGCGCATCGAGCGAGCGCTGCGGACGGTGCCCGCGGGATCCGTCGCCGAGCTGGTCGTGCATCCCGGCGTGACGACCGCGGCACTCGAGGAGCGCTACGACTGGGGCTACGACTGGAGCGGGGAGACCGCCGCGCTCACGGACGAGCGTCTCCGCCGGAGCGTCGCGGCGGCCGGCTTCGAGCTCCGGCGCTTCGCCGACCTGGCGGCCTGAGGCGTTCGCGTGGAGGAGATCGCCTACCGGCAGCATCGCGCGCTCGAGGAGGCGCACTGGTGGTTCGTCGGGATGCGGGCGATCTACCGCAAGCAGCTCGGCTCGCTCGGGCTGCCGGCGCGATCGCGCATCCTCGACATCGGCTGCGGCACCGGCGGGAACCTCGACCTGCTCTCGACGTTCGGGTCGACGTGGGCCGTGGACATGTCGCTCACCGCGGCGGCGTTCGTGAGAGAGCGAGGGTTCGGACGGATATCCGTCGCGAGCGCCACGGACCTTCCGTTCGGGGATGGATCGTTCGACCTCGTCACCGCGTTCGGGGTGATCGAGCACGTCGAGAACGACGAGCGCATGCTCCGGGAGATGCTCCGCGTCACACGCCCGGGCGGCCATACCCTGATGGTGACGTCCGCGCATCGGTGGCTCTGGAGCGTGCACGACGACCGGGTCCAGCACGTCCGGCGCTACCGCCGCGGCGAGCTGAGGGATCGGGTTGCGCATGCGGGCTGGCGGATCGATCAGCTGAGCTACGTGAACGCCGCGCTCTTCCCACCGGTCGCGGCCGTTCGTCTCGTGCAGCGCTTCATCCCCGAGACCGAGGCGGGGCGCCGGAGCGGCATGAGTGGCTTCGGGATGCCTCCTCGTCCGCTCAATCGCGCGCTCGCCGGGCTGCTCTCGCTCGAGGGGTCGTTCCTCGAGCACCTCGACCTGCCGATGGGGGTGGGCCTGATCTGCCGGGCCACCCGTCCCGGCGGCAGCGGCGGGACGCGCTGATGGCGCTCGGGGCGGGCCGCGTCATCAGGCAGTACCGGAGCCCGGGCCTCCGCGCGCAGGCCTACATGCGCATCCGCTGGGCGGTGTGCCCCTTCGACCGCGTCCTCCGCTTCGTCCCAGACCGCGGAGCGCTGCTCGACGTGGGCTGCGGCTCGGGGCTCTGGCTCACCTATCTGGCGCTCGAGAAGCCGGGCCTCGCGCTCCACGGGATCGACACAGATCCCCGCAAGCTCGAGGTGGCCGCCACCTCCCTCGCAGCCAAAGCGCAGCTACGGCAGGCGTCCGCGGTGGATCTTCCCGAAGCGACGTTCGACTGCATCACGATCCTCGACGTCATGTGCCTGCTGCCGGACGCGACGAAGGCCGAGGTGATCCGCGCCTGTCACGCGGCTCTGCGGGCGGGCGGGACGCTCGTGGTGAAAGACGCGGACACGCGCCCCTGGTGGAAGTACGCGCCGACGGCGATCGAGGAAGCCCTCGCCGTGCACGTGATGCGGATCACGCACGGACGCCCGCGCTTCCAGTCGCTCGAGGAGCTCGCGCGGCTGGTGGGCGCGGCGGGTTTTCAGCAGGTCGAGGCGGCGCGGATCGACCGCGGCTACCTACACCCTCACGTCGTGGTGTGCGCCCGTAGAGCGGGCCCCTGATTCACCGCGGCACGGCGGGGGCGGCGAGCCTCCTCCTCCACGTAGGTCAGGTACCCGTGCGGATCGTCGTTCTGCCCGCGGACCGTCTGCATGAACTGCTTCTGGAGAGCGAGCGTGATCGGACCGGTCTTCCCCGTGCCCACCGGGATGCGGTCGACGCTGCGGATGGGCGTGACCTCCGCCGCCGTTCCCGTGAAGAACATCTCGTCGGCCGTGTAGAGGCTCTCGCGCGGCACGAGCTCGTTCCTCACCTCGTAGCCGAGGTCCTGCGCCATCTGGATGACGGCCCCGCGCGTGATGCCCACGAGCGACGTGCCGTCGAGGACCGGCGTGATGAGCACGCCTTCTCTGACGAGGAAGAGGTTCATCCCCGTGCCCTCGCTGACCAGACCCCCCGGCCCGAGCGCGATCGCGTCGGTGTAGCCGTTGGCGATCGCCTCCATCTTCATGAGCTGCGCGTTCACGTACTGCCCGCCGGCCTTCGCACGGGAGGGGAACGTGTTCGGCTCGGCGCGCTGCCACGACGACACGCAGACGTCGACGCCGCCCGCCAGCGCGCCTTCACCCAGATACGTGCCCCAGCTCCAGGCGGGCACGTAGGTCTCGATCGGGCTGTTGAGCGGGTTGAGGCCCGGGGCGCCGAAGCCGCGCAGGATCATCGGGCGGATGTAGCAGTCCGTGAGGCCGTTCTTGGAAACGATCTCCTTGCACACCGCGGTGATGTTCTCGGGCGTGTATTCGGGGACCATCCGGTAGATCCGGGCCGAGTCGAACAACCGCCGGATGTGCGCGTCCAGCCGGAAGATCGCCGGGCCGTTCTTGGTGTCGTACGCGCGGATGCCCTCGAAGACCGACGTGCCGAACTGTACGGCGGTGGCGAGCAGATGCACCCGAGCGTCATCCCACGGCACGAATTCCCCGTCGCGCCAGATCCATTCCACCGGCTCGAAGCTGCTCCCAGCACCCATCGGTCGATCCTTTGAAATGCCGCCGTTCCAACGGCGTCGGTCGGTTTCCTAATGTACGCGCCCCGCCGCCCCCGTGAAGCCTGGCGAGTCGGCTCAGCGCTTCTGGAAGTACGTATCGGTGCGGTCGAGCCAGTCCTGGCGGGGCGGGCTGAACACGTCCACGTCGAGCGTATCCTCGAGCGCGACCACCTTGTGCGGCACGTTCGAGGGGATGAACAGCACGTCGCCCGCCCGGATGACCATCTCCTTCAGGTTCGCCGAGCCTTCCTGGCCCAGCCAGAAGTGCAGGGCGCCCTCCAAGACCCAGGTGAGCTGCTCGTTCTCGTGCGAGTGCCACGGGACGACCGCCCCTTTGTCGAGGTAGACCTGTGCGAGCATCATGCGCTCGCCGGTGAAGAGGCGGCGCCCGATGTCGGACGTCACGGTCTCGCGAGGGATGTCCGCCCACTTCTCGTGGCGGACGTCGGACAGACGCATGGGAGGCTCCCGGGGGGGCGGTCGGACCGGCAATCGGCGCCCGTGGGTGAGCCCTGTCAATGGATCGCGCCTGCCGACGCCGCGGGGAGGCAGTGTTGACCCATCAAGTTTTCTCGATATGTTGATTGCCATGCCGACCGCCGCTCCAGCGCTGGACGTCTCGCGCGCCGCCCGCTGGTTCCACGCGCTCTCGGACGAGACGCGCCTCGAGATCGTGGCGCGCCTCGCGGGGGGAGAGCGCTGCGTGTGCGAGCTCACGGACGCGCTCGACGCGGCGCAGTCGCGCCTCTCCTTCCACCTGCGGACGCTCAAGGACGCCGGCATCGTGACGGCGCGGCGAGAGGGTCGCTGGATCTACTACACGCTGGATCGCGAGGCCCTGACGCAGATCGAGGAGGCGGTCGGATCGCTGAAGGCGAGAACGGGCGCGAGCGGGGTGCGCTGCTGCTGATTTTTTTTTCGCGACATATCAACGTTTCTTGTTTGGAGGCCACATGACGAAGGGAGCGGATGCGGTGAGGGAAGTGGTTCGGCGGAAGTACGGCGAGGCAGCCAACCGCGTTGCGTCGGGGGACGGCCTGCCCGCGGACTGCTGCAGCTCGAGCGGGTGCTGCGAGGGCACGGCTGCGGCCTCCTGCGACCCGATCACGTCGGATCTCTACGAGGACGGGGAGCTGGTCGGCCTTCCCGGCGAGGCGGTGAAGGCATCCCTGGGCTGCGGGAATCCCACGGCGCTCGCCGCGCTCCAGGAGGGTGAGGTGGTCCTCGATCTCGGCTCGGGCGGCGGCATCGACGTGCTCCTGTCGGCGCGCCGCGTGGGCCCCACGGGCAAGGCCTACGGCCTCGACATGACGGACGAGATGCTCGCGCTCGCGAACGAGAACAAGCGCCGGGCAGGCGTGACGAACGTCGAGTTCCTGAAAGGAGAGATCGAG
>Ga0073934_10004420_pt1 | contig 23460 bp, 17 predicted proteins | sample LarsenN4metaG_FD_76834 | JGI IMG/M metagenome (GOLD analysis project Ga0073934, IMG submission 76834) | Hot spring sediment bacterial and archeal communities from British Columbia, Canada, to study Microbial Dark Matter (Phase II) - Larsen... ... | reverse complement strand
CGGCACGGACAGGGTCACCCTCACCCTGGAGAACATGCCCTGGGTCGGCAGGTTCCGCATCAACCCCCACATCCTCTCCGAAACGGCTCAGATGATCGACTTTATCCGGGAGCGGAATCTTTACATGACCTTCGACTGCACCCACATGGGCTCCGGCAAGGCGAACTTCATCAACGATTTTTACCACTTCTACAACAGTGGCAGGATTCGGAACATCCATTTCTCCGACTACGGTCATGGGCGGGAACATCTTATACCCGGGCACGGCATGCTCCCCCTGACCCGATTCCTCAACCACCTGCGCAATACCGACTACAACGACACCGTAACGCTGGAACTCTCCCCCCACGAGTTCCCCAGGGACGAGGCCATCATCAGAGCCAGCCTGACGGAAATCCTGGAATATTTGCGGCGCGAAACCAGCAAGGACCCCGCTTCCCAACCAAAGCAGGCGACTCAGACCTGATCAGAGGATACCATGTACTGGGACTATTTCGGCTTCAGGGAGCCCCCCTTTACCCTGACACCAAACCCCGATTTTCTCTTCCTGAGCAGATGTCACCAGGAAGCGTTCGCCCACCTGCTCTACGCCATCGACACCCGGGCCGGCTTCATCGAGCTCTCCGGTGAAGTCGGCACCGGCAAGACAACCGTCATACGCACCCTGCTCGGGCAGTTGTCAGCGGAAACCCATCGCAGCGCCCTGATCTTCAACCCCACGCTCTCGCCACTCGGCCTGCTGCAGGAGATCAACCGGGAATTCGGTATCCACTTTGACAGCAGCGAAACCAGGGAACTCCACCAGGCGCTCAACAACTTTCTCCTGCAGGAAAACAGTGCGGGAAGGACCGTGGTGCTGGTCATCGACGAGGCACAGAACCTGTCCACCGACGTCCTGGAGCAGGTCCGCCTCATCTCCAATCTGGAGACGACCAGGGAGAAACTGATCCAGATCGTCCTCGTCGGCCAGCCGGAACTGAAACAGCTCCTCGCCCGCGAAGAGCTTCGCCAGCTCAGCCAGCGGATAACTGTCCGCTACCATCTCCAGCCGATGGATCAGGGAGACATCCACGCCTACATCCGTCACAGGATCATGGTTGCCGCCGCAGGGAGGGAACCGGTCACCTTCTCTCCCGGAGCGGTAAAACAGATTGCCGCGTACTCCGGCGGGCTGCCGCGGCTGATCAACGGGGTCTGCGACCGGGCGCTGCTGCTCGCCTACACCAGGGAAACCCACGATATAACCCCTCCCATGGCATCCCTGGCAATAGCCGATCTCGCCAAGGCCGAACCGGCCAGCCGGAAGTGGCGTCCCCTTCAGACGGTCACCATCCTGCTGGTCGCCTGCCTGTTCGCCGCCGGCCTCTCCCTTTATGGGGCAACGAGGGAAACTCCGCCACCGAAACCCGCACTGACAGTGCCTCCTGCAGCCATGGAAACGGGAGACCGAAATGCGGTGCGGCTTCTCCAGGAGATGCTGGCACTGAACGGGTTCTACTCGGGAAAACCTGACGGGAAATTCGATGCAAAGACCGAGGAAGGGGTGCGCAGGTTCCAGGAATCCGAGCAGCTGACAGTGGACGGCAAGCCAGGAGGCCAGACCCTGCTGCGACTCTACAAGAAGGCCGGCGGAATCTTCACGTCAATGACGTCGGCCCGGACAGTTTCCAACCAATCGAGGTAGACGATGAGCCTGATTCTTGATGCACTGCGGAAAATCGAACAGGAACGGAGAACCAGGCGCCAGGGGAGCATGGACATTCGGGCCGATGTCCTGAATTATCACGGCAGAACGCCTCCCCCCAAAAACCGCCTGGTCCCCCTGGCCGGTCTTACCCTGATCGCCATCATCGCAGCAGCGCTGTTTTTCTTCTTCAAACGGGAATCGCCGTCCGTTGCAGGTGAGCAGGCCGCTCCGACGACAGGCATCGACCGGCCAGCGGCGGTAACGCCCGAGCTGCCCGCTCCTGCCAGAGAACCGGCATCATTGCCGAAAGCAGCAGGAGTTCCGCCCGTGCATGCGCCGCCGCAACCGGCGACTGCCGCACCATCAGTGGATGAAACCATGGTCATATCGGGTATTGCCTGGCAGGAAGAGAGGGGGATGAGGCGGGCGGTGGTAAACGGCGTGCTGGCTGCCGAGGGGGGAGAAATCCTCGGGGCGAGGATTGTGGAGATCAGGGAGGACCGGGTGCTCTTCTCCCGAAACGGCAGGAACTTCGAGGCGCTCTATGCAGGGGGTGCGGGACGGTAGTGCCGCGACCTACCCCCTGACCACATATACGGAACACCTGGCGTTGCGCACAACCTTGTCGGAAACGCTGCCGAGCACCTTCCGCTTCAGGAACCCCTTTCCCGTGCTGCCGATGACGATGACGTCAATCTCTTCGCGCTCGGCGAATCCGAGCAATTCATCAACCGGGTCACCGTAGGCGACCCTGACCTCAAGGGGTATCCCGGCCTCCTCGGCGTTTTTCTCCACAACGTAGAAGATCTTGTCCCGCAGTTCGCCCCACTGTTCGGTCTCCGTGACCGGCTTCGGGGGGACAAAATCCGTAAAGGTGGTTCGCGGGGCGCTGGGGAGCACCAGCATGGCATACACCTTGCTCTTGAATTGACTCGGGTTTCCCGCTGCCAGGCGTACCGCCTCCTCAGCTGCCTTGTCCGACAGGGGTGATCCGTCAATGGCAACGAGAATTTTCTTGCGCAAACTCAACATGACATGATCCTCCGCATAACAGGGCGAATGTGAGCGTTTGTCCCGCAATACAAGGCAACAGACCGGCGAACCGGCATGAGATTCTTGAAAGTAAAAATATCCTTAATTTCCGTTATTGACAACCATAAAACGTTATTTTATAATTTAGGATATCGATTACAGCCGTTTTTTTTGACATTTTTTATTTTTACCGTCAAATGACCGACACCTGCTCGGTACATTTTGAAATACAAATAAAACAACAGCATCGCCGGGTAGCCTGCAATTCACGAAAACGGCTCATACTCAGGATTAATTTCTGATAATTTACACCTAAAACAGCTTGATATTATTTTATACATGCGCTATTTATTACAGTTTGAAAAACATGCGGGGAAAATGCCATGGCAAAAAAAGATAAATCCGAATACATCATCCAGGCGGTCGACCATGCCCTGGACCTGCTGGAACAGTTCCAGGGGGACGTGGACGAACTGGGAGTCACCGAGCTGAGCAAGAGGCTCAAGCTCCACAAGAACAACGTTTTCCGCCTTCTGGCCACGCTCGAGTCCCGGAACTACATCGAGCAGAACAAGGTCACCGAGAACTACCGTCTCGGGTTGAAGACCCTCGAACTGGGGCAGACCTTCATCAAGCAGATGGGCCTGCTACGCCAGTCCAGGCCGGTTCTGGAGGCGCTGGTACGGGAGTGCAACGAAACCACCTATGTGGCGATTCTCAAGGAGTCCCACATCGTCTACCTCGATGTGGTCGAAACCGACCTGACCGTCAGGGTCGTGCCGAGAGTCGGATCCAGGCTGCCGGCCTACTGCACCGCTGCCGGAAAGATCCAGCTGGCCTACATGACCGACGAGGAACTGGACCACTATCTGCCCCAGAAGGAGTTGAAGGGGTACACCTCCAACACCATTACGGACCGGGACGAGCTCAAGGCCCACCTGCGCAAGATAGCCGAACTGGGTTACGCCATCGACAACGAAGAGATGGATGTCGGCGTCTGCTGCGTCGGCGCACCGATCCGCGACTATACCCGCAGGATCATCGGAGCCGTCAGCATCTCCGGTCCGTCAATGCGCTTCTCCACGGAGCGGATGGAGAAAGAGCTGATCCCGCTGGTTCAGCGTGCCGGCGAGGACATCTCCACCAAACTCGGCTTCCACAAGTAGCCTAAGCCACTGCAACCGTACAGGGGGCAGAGGAGAAATCTCCTCTGCCCCCTTCTCACTTCTCACTTCTCACTTCTCACGTTACACCCCCAGCTCATCCCTGCAGAGGTCCAAAACTTTTTCCTCTAACTCCCCAATCGTTCCACGGTTGTCGATGACGATCCGGCCATGTTTCGCTTTCTCCTCCATCGGCATCTGTGCGGCAAGCCGCTGCTCGGACTCCTCCCGGCTGATCCCGTCACGGGCCATGACCCGGGTGATCTGGGTTTCCCGGTCAACATAGACGACCCAGATCTCATCCACCCGGTCGGTTGCCCCCGCCTCGATCAGCAGCGGCGCCATGTAGACCGCCACCGGTGCACCGCACCGGCGCAGCTCCCCCAACCGCTCCTCAGCCAGCACCTTGATCGCCGGATGAAGGATCGCCTCCAGCTCCCGCCGCAGGGACGGGTCGGCAAAGACCCTGGCCCCCAGTGCCTGCCGGTCGAGGCCGCCGTCCCCCAGAAGCACACCCCTGCCGCACAGGGCGACGATTGCGTCAAGGGCCGGGGTCCCCGGCAGCACGACATCTCGGGAGAGCTGATCGGCGTCAATCACCGGCACCCCCCGGGCTGCCAGAATCCTGGCGACACTGCTTTTGCCCGAGGCAATCCCCCCGGTCAGGCCGATCACGCGCATGTAAGCTCCCGACAGATAAACTCGCGACTACACACGGAGAGCGCCGTCATCAAGAAGGACCAGCTCTTCGCCGCCGGGCAGCAGTGCGATGAGGGTCGGTCGATAGAAGACGAAATCCTCGTGGAACGGCGTGGAAACCGTGCCGCCGAAACCGGAATTGTCCCCTAGTGCCACGTGAACCGTGCCGAGGATCTTCTCCGCTTCGAGTATGTTGTCCGGCCGGCTGGCCCGCTCGTTGGTGCCGATCCCCAGTTCGGCGATGTTCCTGTTCAAGCGGCTTGCGGCAAACTTCTCCTCCAGCCACCCCCGGTACGGCTCATCGCCGGCAATCGCCGCCACCTCACCCTGCCGGACGATCAGCCGCAGGGGCGAAGCGAGCCTGCGGGTGGGAGCGAACTCGATCACCAGCTCACCCTCGGCCGTCCCTTCCAGTGGGGCAAGATAAACCTCACCTGCGGGGAGATTTCCGAAACTGCCGGGGGAGGTCAGCAGACCGTCATCACCATCGGCCCGCCGCCCCTCCGTGCTGAAGGAAAGCATGGTGCCGTTGGGGGTCGAGAGTCGCAGCCCCACGGCGCGGTTCACCGCTTCGGCAAGCCTGGCGGTCCGCTGTGCCAGTGCCTGCCAGTCCACCGCCATGGAGGTAAAGAACATCTCGGGATCAAAGTGGGGCAGACTGGCGAAACGACCACCGGCAATGTTTACCAGATGACGGAATCGGGTATGACTCGTAGAGTTATTGGCCATGGCGATCACCACATCGGCCACCTCTGCCCGCCGTGCCTGAACCAGCGCCCCGGCCCGCTCCAGATCCGCCGGCGTCGCCTGCTTAGCCAGCAGCCTGCCGAGCAGTCCACCCGCCCCCAGTTCGGCAACCAGCACCCCGCCGAAGACCTCCTGCCAGAGAAGCTCCGGAGGCTCCGCCCCGGATGCACCGGTTGCGGGAAAATCGACGAAGGTTGTATTGCCGTAGGCTTCCACGCCATAGTCGGCAGCACCCCTGGCCGTGACATGCAGGCTGCGGCGACGTTCGGCATCGGCAACATCCGGGGTCTCATCCGGCCGGATCGTGTCGCTGAAGACCACCACCCGCTCCCCCGGTTGCACTCCCATATTGACGGTAAAAAGTGATGCAAATGCAGAGCGCAGCTTTTCCATGGAACCTCCGCTGAATATTCAGGAATCCCCGATAACTTTTCAGGGGATATACCTGATATAGCAAACGGGCGCCATGGAATCAATGACTCCGCGCCAACCCTTGAATTTTTCCTTGATTTGCCTCTGAAACCTGTGCTAAAACCTGCATACTGTATACAATTTCGCCAACGGCATTATTCCTACAAATACAGTCAGTTACATAACCCAACAGCGCATCATATTTTTTTATGTTCTCCGGAGGCATAAGTGGCACAGGTGGTTTTTTCCAGCTGGGGAAGAAATATTATTGACAATCGGCAGGAGGGTGAGGCCAAGGACGCGACATTCCGGCTCCCGGTCGCCCATGACGGCGACCACCCCATGGCCGCCTTCATGGGATGGGACGGGATTATCCTCTTCGACAAGGATGTGGATGTGCCGGCCATGGCCGCCGAGTACATGAAACGTGTCCAGACCCTCTACTGCTGCGGCAAATGCACCCCCGGGAAGAAGGGGACCAAGGTCCTGGCCGATCTCCTGGCGGCGGTCCTCGACGGAAACGCCAAGGAAGCTGACCTTGACATCTTCGGCGACCTGACGGAACTTCTGCGGAACTGCAAGTGCACTCTTTGCCAGAGCTCCACCATCCCGGTCCTCGACGCGGTACAGCACTTCAGGAAAGATTTTGTCGACCGGATCAACGGCAGCCGCCCGCAGATCAAGGACCGGCGCTACATCCACAAGTACACCGCCCCCTGCCAGGACAAGTGCCCGGCCCACATCGATATTCCCAGCTACATCGAGGCAATCAAGGAGTACCGGTTCGACGAGTCTCTGGAGATCATCCGCGACAACATGCCCCTCCCCTCGGTCTGCGGCCGCGTCTGCCCCCACCCGTGCGAAACCGCCTGCCGCAGAAAGAACGTTGACGAGCCGATCAGCATCATGGTGCTGAAGCGCTCCGCTTCCGACTACGAGTGGCAGCACAACCTGACCCCGCCGATGCAGCCCAAGCCTCGCAAGAACAAGACCGTTGCCGTCGTCGGTGCCGGCCCGGCCGGTCTGGCCGCCGCCTACTACCTGGCCCTGGAAGGGTACCCGGTCACCATTTACGAGGCACTCCCCGAGGGTTTCGGCGGCGGCATGATCGCCGTCGGCATCCCGCCATACCGGATGCCGCGCCACATCCTCCAGCGGGACATCGACATCATCGCCTCCATGGGGGTCGAGATCATCTACGACACCCGCATCGGCAAGGACATCTCCCTCGCCGAACTGAAAGCCAAGTACGACGCCGTCCTCCTCGCGCCGGGCGCCCACCGCTCCAAGCCGATGGGGGTCGAGGGCGAGGATGCGGGCTACAAGGGTTTCCTCAAGGGGGGGATCGACTTCCTTCGCGAAGCCTACATGGGCAAACCGACCGGCATGGGGAAGAAGGTCGTGGTGGTCGGCGGCGGCAACACCGCCATCGACTGCGTCCGGGTCGCCCTGCGTGAAGGGGCCGAAGTCTCCACCCTGGTCTACCGCCGCTCCCGCAAGGAGATGCCGGCGGATGTCTGGGAAGTGGACGGTGCCGACGACGAGGGGGTACAGTTCGAGTTCCAGGTGCTCCCCACCAAGGTCATTGCCGACGAAAGCGGCCAGATCACCGGTGTCGAGTGCGTCCGCATGGCACTTGGCGAGCCCGATGCCTCCGGCCGTCGCCGCCCAGAACCGGTTGCCGGCAGCGAGTTCGTCATCGAGTGCGACACGGTTATCCCGGCCATCGGCCAGGACCCGGACCTCTCCTTCATCCCCAGCGACTGCGGCATCGACATCACCAAGTGGAACACCGTGGTGACCAAGTTCGTCCCCCTGAAGGGCGCCGACGGCAAGAACCTGAAGGACGGCATGGGGAACGAGCTGGCCCGGACCCTGATCACCGACCTTGATGGTGTCTTTGCCAGCGGTGACGCCGAGATCGGCCCGCTCACCGTCGTGGCCTGCGTCGGCAACGGCCACCGTGCAGCCAGGGTCATCCAGCGCTGGCTGGAAGAGGGGAAAGCCTACATCACCGACGACGAACTGCTTGAAGACATCCTCACCAACCTGCCGGTATACGACAAGAACGAGCAGGTTCCCTGGCTCGACTCAGCCGCCAGGGCTCACCAGGCCGAAGTCCACGGCAAGGAGCGGGCCAGCAGGGGGAACTACCAGGAGGTGGAGCTCGGCTTCACCAACAAGCAGGCGGTGAAGGAGGCGGAGAGGTGCCTTCGATGCTACCGCATGGCCATGATCGCCGTCTAGCAGGGGAAGGGCGCTTTTCCGCCCGGGCTGCGTAAGTCTTCGCCGCCATCTTGTGCGGCGTGGCGCTGCCACGCCTCCGCGAGACGGCTCGACAGCCTTGCCCGGACGAAAAATCACCGCTTCCGCAAAATTTAAGTATAAAGACATTACGCTCTGAAATTCTGAGGAGTCATATATATGGTCAGCTTGACGATTGACGGTAAAAACATCAGCGTTGCTCCCGGGACAACCATTCTTGAGGCTGCACGGCAGCTCGGCATCAGGATCCCCACCCTCTGCTGGCTGCAGAAGGTTTCCCCAACCGGTGCCTGCCGGGTCTGCGCGGTGGAAGTGGAGGGAGTCGCCCGCAACATGACCGCCTGCAACACGCCGGTGAAGGAGGGGATCGTCGTCACCACCCAGTCGGAGCAGCTCACCGCGGCACGCAAGAAGATCATGGAGCTGATGCTGGTCAACCACCCCCTGGACTGCCCGGTGTGCGATGCCGGCGGCGAATGCGACCTGCAGGACAACTGCTACGGTCTGGAAGTGGCCAGGCAGAATTACTCGGCCGCGCTGGAGCGCCTGCCGATCCGTTACGACTGGAAGCTGCTCGAGTCCGATCCCAATCGCTGCATCCTCTGCGAGAAGTGCGTCAAGGTAGACCACGAGATCGTCGGCTGCGACGCCATCAAGGTTACCGACAAGGGTGACAGGACCATCATCGACACCGTTGACGGCAAGCCGCTCGACTGCGAGTTCTGCGGCAACTGCATCGCCGCCTGCCCCACAGGAACCCTCATCAGCAAGCCGTTCAAGTTCAAGGGGCGCCCCTGGACCTTTGCCGCCACCCCGAGCGTCTGCCCCTTCTGCAGCACCGGCTGCCAGATCGAGTACCACTCCAAGGAGGGCCGCATCGAGCGGACCACCAGCGAAGACGCGACGTTCAACGAGGGGAACCTCTGCATCAACGGCCGCTTCGGTTATGCCTACCTCAACGCGCCGAACCGCCTCAAGGCTCCCCTGCTGAACAAGTCGGCCACGAGCTGGGAGCAGGCACTGGGTGCCGCCGCCGAACGGATCAAGTCGATTGCACCGGCAGCCATGGCCGGCATCGCTTCACCGCGGCTCACCAACGAGGAGAACTTCCTCTTTGCCAAGCTGATCAAGGGCGCCATCGGCTCCCCCAACCTGGACTCGGAGGCCCGCCTCGGCTTTGCCCAGGCTGTTGCCACGCTGAACAGGCAGCTCGGCATTGACGGCGCCAGCGCCACCATCGACCGGATCGACAATGCCGACGCCATCCTTGTGATCGGCTCCGACCTCAATGCCGAGTCCACCGGCATGGAATACCGGGTCATCAAGGCAGCAACCAGGAACGACGCAAAACTCGTGGTCGCCAACATGCGTTCAGTCAAGCTGAAGAAGTTTGCCAACAGCTACCTGCAGTACACCCCGGGAAGCGAACTGCCGCTGCTTGCCGGCATCGCCAAGGCCCTGGTCAGCGCCGGTGTGACCGCAGAAGGAGCCGGTGCCGATACCTTCAAGTCAGCCCTGGATGCCGCATCCCTTGCCGATCTGGCTAATGCTGCCGGTGTCAGCGAAGCAGACCTGAAGGAGGCCGCAAGGCTCCTCGCCGGCAGCATGAAACCGGCGATCATCTTCGGCGCCGACATCATCAGGAGCGCCAGCCCTGTTGACGCGGTCAGCGCGGTGGCCAATCTGGCCGTGCTCCTCGGTGCACTGGGCAAGGAAGCCGGCGGCATCTTCCCGGTTGACGAAAAGAACAATACCCTCGGCATGCTCGAAATGGGCGCCGTCCCCGGCGACGGGGGCAAGGACCTGTGGGGCATCATCGAAGGGATCGAGTCCGGCAGCATCAGGGGGCTCTACCTCCTCGGGACAAACCCGCTGGTCACCTTCCCGGAAAATGGCCGGATCAGGAAGGCGCTGGCTAGGCTCGACCTGCTCGTTGTCCAGGATATCCTGGCGAGCGAGCTCACCGACATGGCCCACATCGTCCTCCCCGGCTCCGCCGCGGCTGAAAAGTGCGGCACCTTTACCACCCCGGACGGCCGCGTCCAGTCCCTGCAGCAGGCGATCACCCCTCCGGGTGCCGCCCGCGCAGACCTGACCATCCTCGCCGACCTCATCGCAAGGATCAGCGGCACCCCCGCCCCGGCGTCGGCCGAAGCGGTCATGACCGAGATTGAAGCCGCCAACCCGCTCTACGGCAGCGGCTCAACCCGTGCGGCAGCAACTGCCCCGTCTTTTGCCGCAGCGGCAACCGCCGCAGAAAAAAAGGGGGATATGACCCTGCTCGTCGGTCCGGTGCTCTACCACAGCGGCAGCACCACGATCAATTCGGAGAACAACATGAGCGTTGCCGGCGAGGCAGCCATCGAGATCTCCGCAGCCGACGCCGCCAGGCTCGCCATTACCGACGGGGCGACCATCACCCTCACCTCCCCGGCCGGCAGCGCAACCGGCAAGGCCCGGGTATCGGAGCGGGTCCAGCCCGGCCTCCTCTTCGCCCCGTACCACTACCCTGCCCTGAATGCCGCCGCCCTGCTGCAGGGGAACGCCAACACCGTGTCGGTATCGATTTCCAAGTAGCGGCTGCATTCACTCACGCAAAAAGCCCCCGACAGATGACTGCCGGGGGCTTTCTTATGTGCGTATTTTTTGAACCGTCAGTCACCAAAACAGGTATGCACGCTGCGCGCGCTCTCGATCCAGTAATGATCGAGGGGCACCGTCCTCCGTTTGCCGACCACATCCTTGAGCGGTACCGGCTCGACACCGTCCCCCCGTGCAGCCACCATGACACCGAAATCGCCCTTATTGATAAGGTCGGCACAGGCTGTGCCCAGACGCGTGGCCAGGAGACGATCACCCGCAGAAGGTGTTCCCCCGCGTTGCAGGTAACCCAGAATCGTCAGGCGTGATTCCAGGCCGGTAAGCTCTTCCAGTTGCTGGGCAAGATGCAGGCTGTTGCCCGGCTTGCTGTCTGCATCCCCTTCCTGCGCCGGCTTTTTTTGCTCCTTCTTCTTGCCGTCTTTTTTCTTGCCTGCTTCAGCCAGTTTGGCGGCGGCTTGCCGGGAAATTGCCCCCTCGGCCACGGCAACTATGCTGAACCCCTGTCCATGGTGACTGCGCCGCATGATCGCTGCGGCAACCCTCTTGACATCGTACGGTATTTCCGGAATCAGAATGACATCGGCACCACCGGCAATGCCGGCCCCCAATGCGAGCCAGCCTGCCTTGTTACCCATCAGCTCCAGAACGAGGATGCGATGATGGCTGTGGGCAGTACTGTGCAACCGGTCGATCGCCTCCGTGGCAATGCCGAGAGCGGTATCGTAGCCAAAGGAGACATCGGTCATGGCCACATCGTTGTCGATCGTCTTGGGGAGAGTAATCACGTTCAGCCCCTGTTTCATCAGATGAAAGGCGTTCTTCTGCGTCCCGCCACCCCCCAGACAGACCAGCGCGTCAAGGTGGTGCTTGCGGTAATTGTCGACAATGACATCGGTCATATCCCGCATCTTGCCGGCAACCGGCATGGCATAAGGCTTGTCCCGGCTCGTGCCCAGAATGGTGCCTCCCAGGGTGATAATGCCCGAGAGCGCCGCTGAATCCAGCAGTTGCGTCCGGTTTTCCATCATGCCGCGAAAACCGTCACGGAAACCCAACACCTTCATGCCATAACGTCCCAGGAGTGCCTTGCCAACCCCCCGGATAGCCGCATTCAGTCCCGGGCTGTCACCACCGGACGTCAAGATGCCGATCATTTTGCTCATGGCATGGTGTCCTTTCTGTCATGAATTTCTGAATTTTTTGCTCTGCTCGACGCTACGGAAGCTGTGCACATACTTTGCTGCCTCCGCCTGTCTGCTTTAAATGTTACCCTTTCTGATAGAAATAGCCAGAATGTTGATGTGTGAACGCAGCTTCTTTCTCCTCCCCGGGGCTGCAGGGGAGCCATCTGCACGGCTGGAGCTGGTGACGGAATTCCGGAACGGGAAGAAAGATTCCCTGGTTAAAAGCGCCCCCTCTCTCCCGGGTACAAATCCGTTACGACATCCGACTGCCAGAACTGCTTGGTTGCTACATCCATGATGGAAACCTTCCCCTCCCAGCCGCCGCCGGTATCCATGAAGTAAACATTCCCATGCTTGAGAGGCTCGTGGGATTCTCTCCAGATCGAGGTATGGCCGACATATACTTCCCTGTAGCGGGGGATCTCGTCGTACTCATGGCGATAGACAAACAGGTCCCTGTCCCACATGAGATATTGCTCTTCGGTCTCCTCTACCGGAGTATCCGGCTTTATCCCTCCGTGGACATATACCCTTCTCTCTTCGTCTATGAAGTAGCATTTTGTACTTTTCAGGAAATCAAGGTGCTTTTTCATCAGCTCCGGATTTTCAAGGTATGATCTTATGCTGTTCAGTCCACCCTGAATTGTCCATATGAGGGGCTGTTCGCCATGTTCGAGCCATTGCGCGAGCCATTGATCGTGATTCCCCCTGACATAGACAAGATTCCTTATCTTCAGCAGCTCTTCAAAGGATTCGGCAACCTCTCTCCAGCCGTCGGCAACATCCCCAAGCACGACCAGCCTGTCCTTTCCATAATCAAATCCGCTTCGCTCAAGGCACTGCTTCAGCGCGCGATATGCCCCGTGAATGTCTCCGATTACGAATGTTTTCATATATTCATTTTAAATGGTGACCGGAGAGTTGACCATCATCTTCGCACCGCTTGTCTTGCGCCTACTTTCTGACGACGATGTCAGCTTTCGTTTTGCCGACCATATCGAACAGCTCCTTCTGCTCGGCCGCCGGGACTTTAAATTTGTTCAGGGATTTCTGGAACTCTTTGGCCATCACGTCCCACTCTTTCTCGCTGATGTTCAAATGAGCATGTGATTCCTTCATCGCCTTCCCCGTGTATTTGCACGGCCCGCCGGCCAATTCGCAGATCAATTGCGATACCTGGAACTTAAGATAAGGCGGAGGGGAGCTTTTGCGGCCGGCATCAATTGCGGGATTCTTGTTCAGTTGCTTATTCATCACGAGCCGGTTGATGAAATCGTCGACAACTACCGTGATGCCCTTGAGGCCGCCTAATCGTTCATAGAGGGGCGGCGTATCTGCTTGTTGTGCTGATGCTATCGGTGCAACAGTTGTGGTTACGACTAACGCCATAAACGCAATCATCATCTTAAGTGGCTTCATTTTTTCCTCCTGAATAAGTTTGGGACCTGCAATATCCCCGGTGCTGCCGTGGGTCCCGCGCACGACAACGAGGTCCGGCCTTGACCGGCGGCGTTAGCCGTCCGCGTCTGAGGCCGTGGTTGGGCCATCTTCTCTTGATCGTTTTTGGGTTACTGCTTCTCCTTTGCCTTCTTTCCTTCGTTTTCAAGTTCTGCTCTAGCTGACTGATATTTACTTGCTATGAATTTGAAGTATGCCAGCGATAGCAGCAATCCGATTATAAGCGCACTTTTTACACTTCTCGTATTCAGGTATATCGCAAGTGCGATAATGGCCACTATCACAAGATAAATTAGATAGGCGGACCACATCTTCTTGATTATTTTTTTGGTCATTGGTTTCATTTCGTGTTGCCCCAACTACTTAATGGTAGGTTTCCGTCTATAAGCAACTTCTTACCAATATAGGTAACTTGTTACCCATATAAGCAACCACGGAGGAGGCTACCTGTATGAGTAACCTGCGCTGCCGCGCCGGCTGGCGGTTTCCGGCAAAAGGGAACGCCTCGCACCCCTGTTGTATCACAGCAAAAACCATTAAAAAATACAAAATTCAACCCCGGCAGCCATAACAAAAAACCGGCCCGGTGGAATGCCACGCGGTGCCGGTCTGGTGTGTCGATTCTTCTGAAAGCAGCCCTCGGTTCCTACCCGAAAAACCGCTTCAGAATCCCTTTCTTGTCGCTCTCCCGCTTGTCGGCAATCGACTTCATCCCCTTGCGGGCGGTGGGCTCCTTCGGGTTGATCTTCAGCGCCTTGAGGAACTCCCCCTCGGCCAGGCCGTCGCGCCCCTCGTCGAAAAGGAGCCAGCCGCGGAAGGCGAAGGCCTCGGCGCTCTTGGCGATCTGCAGCGACTTGGTCAGCAGGTTCTGCACCCGCTCGCGGGCGGCGCGGGAGTTGCCGTTCACCGGGTTGTTGTAGATCGCCCAGGCGAGGAAGGCGGTGTGCTCGCTGTTGTCCGGCTCCAGGGTGTAGGCCTCCTGCAGCGCCTTCTCAGCATTTTCGAATTCGCCCATGTCGAGGAAGACCTTGCCCGACTGGAACTGGATCCGGGCGTGGAGGCGGCCGTCCTGCTTGCCGTCGATCCCCATGGTCTTGTTGTCATTGAGCATCTCGTCGTAACGTTCCTTGGCGACCACGTTTGAGAGGGTGTTGTACGCCTCGGCGTAGATGGCGAGGATCTCCTGGGCCATGGAGGAGGTGGCGCCGGAGAGCTCCATGAACCGCTCGGGGGAGTACTCCCGCATCTTGGCGAAGTAGGCCTCCTTCAGGGTGTTGAAGCTGAAATTGCCGGAGGTCATGCCGAAGACGGTGTAGTAATCCTTGTCCTTGATCTGGGAGTACTCCCGCTGCACCGCCTGCTCGAAGTCGATCTCCTTCTCGGACAGGGGCGCCGCCATGCCCGAATCACCCATGGCCCTGACCACATCCTCTGCGACCGCGTCGACCACGTCGTCGAAACCGATGACCACCTCCTCCATGGGGCGCTCCTCCAGCGGCGCGTTGAACAGGGTCTTCTGGCGGAAATCGGCGACCGCCTCCTCCCGGGGCTGGTCGTTCAGGGTGATCATGCCGAGGAGCTGCAGGCAGCGGAAAAAGGCGGCCGCCCCCCGGGAGCCGGGTCCGGCGGCGATCAGCTCGGAAAGGGGCTTTTTCCCGTCCATGGCCGCAAGAAGGTCGATATCCTCCTTGCGCATGACCAGAAGGTTTGCCCGGCGGTAGAAGAGCCTCGTCCGCCCCGGGCTGCGGGACGAATTCTGCTCTACGAACGTGTCGACGTTGAAATGCTGGGGAGAAAGCCGGCTGGCGTCGTAGAGGAGGCGGAGGGTGGAGACGGGGGCCAGGGGGGACGGGTCAGCAGGTTCCTCCCCGAAGGAGACCCCCTCGCTGGCGGAAAGGGAATCCGTCAGCCTCTTGGCGATGAAGAGCTGGGACTCGTGGATCAGGTCGTCATAGGAGAGCAGGCCCGCCTCGGTGAAGAACAGCCGCTCCTCGCCGCTCTCCAGGAAGAGTTGCTTCTCCTCGCGGCTGATCTTCCCCTTGGACACGAGGAAGTCGGGGAAATCCCCTCTGCCTCGGGCAAGGAACGACACCGGTTCCCCACTCCGGAAGATCACCGGCGAGCCGTCGCCGACCCGCAGGATGCCGCTTGAGCCGTTGTCGTAGATGGAGATCAGGAGATCGAGGACGGTACTGGCGGGCCGGGCCGCTTTGATGGCGGCAATCGTCTCGTCGATGGCGGAGATGAACGCCTCCCTGGAAAACGGTTTCTCCAGGTAGTGGCGCACTCCGAGCCTGCGGGCGGCTTCGGCGTAGCGCTCCCCCTTGAAGGCCCCGGTCATGACGATGACCGGCAGGTCCTTGAAGCGCGGTGATTTTCGGAGCTTCTGCAGCAGGTCGACGCCGCTCATCTCCGGCAGGCGCAGATCCAGCACCAGCAGGTCGACCGGGTCGGCGGCCAGCAGGCGCAGGGCATCGGTGCCGCTCGACGCGTACACCATCCCATGCCCCCTGGAGGCGAGAAACTGCCCCAGCATCCGGGCGAGGTTCTCGTTATCTTCTGCCAGTAATATTCGGACGCTCATTGCGATATTCTGGTGAAGCGCCTGCGGCCGGCGCCCCCTTCAGGTACTGTTGTACAGCCCGGTTGTGCTCTTCCAGCGTGGCGGAAAACTGGTGGCTGCCGTCGTTTCTGGCCACGAAATAGTAGTAGTTCGTCGTTGCCGGTTTCAGCACCGCCTCTATCGCGTCGCTTCCCGGGTTGCCGATCGGCCCCGGGGGGAGCCCCTTGATCAGGTAGGTGTTGTAGGGGGTGCTCCGGCGCACGTCCGTGCCGGTCACCTTCCCCCCGAAGGCGCGCAGCCCGTAGACCGCCGTCGGATCGCTCTGCAGCGGCATCCCGACTTTCAGCCGGTTATGGAAAACAGAGGCGATGAGCGGCTTCTCCTCCGGCGAGACCGCCTCCTTTTCAACGATGGAGGCAAGGGTGATGATCTCGCTCCGGCTCATGCCAGACCCCTGCTCCAGGGCCGGGAAGCGCTCGCCGTAGACCTTGCGGAACTGGGCCGTCATCATCCGCACCATCTCCCGGACATCGCTGACCTTCACCAGGTTGTAGGTACTGGGGTAAAGATACCCCTCGGCGCTCTTCCCCCTGATGCCGGCCTCTGCCAGGATCTTCGGGTCCCTGCAGGCGGCGAGGAACTCCTCTTTCTTGCCGAGCCCCCTGCTTTCGAGCATCTCGGCGAGCTGGTAGATGGAGTACCCCTCCGGCACGGCGAAGCGCTTTTCGTAGACATCGCCGGCAACCAGCTTGCGAAGTATCTCGCCCGGTGTCAGGGCATTGTTGAACTGGTAGGTGCCGGCCTTGACCCGGGCGGCAGAGCCGGTCAGGCGTGCCTGGAGGGTAAAGAGCCGGGCGCTGCGCAGCACCCCCCCCTTTTCCAGCTCATCGGCCAGGCGTCGCAGGGAGCTCCCCTTGGGGAAATCCACCTCCCGCACAAGTTTGCCATCACCGGGAGGGACCAGGACGACCAGGGAAAAGCGAACGGCACAGGCCACCACCAGGACGATTGCTGCAGAGAGCGCCCACTTCCTGCGACCTCTGGACAGGGCTGACAGTTTTATTCCGGGGATCAGGTCACGCATCCAACCATCTATAGCGCACCTACGACTGCAAGGCAAGTTTGAAGCATAATCCCACTCTCGAGGCTTCCACATGGATGCGAATTTTTCGCAAGGTCCTTTCGGCAATCTTCACCGGCACAGCAAAAAGCTCCAGCTGCAAGGCAGGCGAGTCGCGGGGTGCGAGGCGTACATCAGGTACGTTGAGCGCCCCGCGATGAGCCTAACGTCGCAGATGGACTTTTGGCGAAGCCGCCTAGAGACAGCCGTGGGGGTCGTCCTCCCACGCCCCCGCGCTCCTGACGTAGTTCAGGGTCCCCCCGGCCAGGAGTTCCCGCCGCTGCCGGTCGGAAACATCGAGGATCGTCAGGAAGGTCCGCTCCCCCACCTCCACCGGGATGACCGTAGCCCCGCGGACGATCATGGTGCGCAGGTGGGGGATCTGCAGCCTGTCCCCCTGCTGCAGGAGGTCGTAGTCGGCAGGATCCTTGAAGACCAGGGGGAGGATGCCGAAATTGACCAGGTTGGCCTTGTGAATCCGAGCAAAGCTCTTGGCGATCTTCACCCTGATCCCCAGGTAGCGGGGGGCAAGGGCCGCATGCTCACGGCTGGAACCCTGTCCGTAGTTCTCCCCGCCGATCACCGCCCCCGGCTGGTGTGCCTGGGCCCGGGAGTAGAACTCCGGATCGAGCTGTTCGAAGACGAAGCGGCTGATGGCCGGGATGTTGCTCCTGAAGGGGAGGACCTTGTTCCCCGCCGGCATGATGGCGTCGGTGGAGATGTTGTCCCCGGTCTTGATGATGATCTCGGCGGTGAGATTCTCCGGCAGCTCGGTGAAGTCCGGGAACGGGATGATGTTCGGCCCGGTGACGATCTCGACCTGTTGGGCTTCTTCCGGCGCCAGGGGGAAGATGATGCTGGAGTCGTCGACAACGTACCGGTCAGGATTGCGCACATCTGGCCAGGGCATCAGCTTCCCCAGCTCCCGGGGGTCGGTGACCACGCCGAAGAGGCCCGAGGCGGCGGCGGTCTCGGGGGAACAGAGGTAGACCTTGTCCTCCTTGGTGCCGCTGCGGCCGGGGAAGTTGCGGGGAAATGTCCGAAGGCTCACCTGGTCGGTCCCGGGGGCCTGCCCCATGCCGATGCACCCCAGGCAGCCGGACTGGTGGATCTGGGCTCCGGCCAGAAGGAGCATCATGATCCCCCCGCTGTCGGCCACGTTCTCCAGCACCTGGCGGGAACCTGGATTGACATGGAACGCCAGGTGCCGGGCGACCCGGCGGCCGTCCAGGATGCGGCAGACCGTCATCAGGTCCCGATAGGCCGAGTTGGCGGAGCTCCCCACGATCACCTGGTCCACCTTCAGCCCCGCGATCTCCCTGACCGGCACCACGTTGTCCGGCGAGGAGGGGCAGGCGATGAGCGGCTCCACCTGCGAGAGATCGATCTCCCCGTACTCGTCGTAGCTGCAGCCGGGATCGGCGGTCAGCTCGGTCCAGGAATCCCCACGTCCCTGGGCCTCCAGGAACTCCCGCGTGCGACCGTCGGAGGGGAAGATGCTGGTGGTAGCCCCCAGCTCGGCCCCCATGTTGCCGATGATGGCCCGGTCCGTGGCCGACAGGGTCTCCACCCCCGGGCCGTAATATTCGATGATCTTACCCACTCCACCCTTGACGGTATGGCGGCGGAGCATCTCCAGGATGACATCCTTGGCCGAGACCCACGGGGACAGCTTTCCGGTCAGCTTCACCCCCCAGATCTTCGGACAGGGGAGGTGGAACGGGTGGCCGGCCATGGCGAGGGAGACATCTAGACCGCCGGCGCCGATGGCGATCATGCCAAGGCCGGCGGCGGAGGTGGTGTGGGAGTCGGCGCCGAGCATGGTCCTGCCCGGCACGCCGAACCGCTCCAGGTGGACCTGGTGGGAGACGCCGTTTCCCGGCTTGGAGACATGCAGGCCGTAGCGTTCGCCGGCGGTCATGAGGAAGATGTGGTCGTCGGCATTGCGGTTGTCGGTCTGCAGCAGGTTATGGTCGATGTACTGGGCAGCCAGCTCCACCTTCACCCGGTCGACCCCCATGGCCATGAACTCCAGCATCGCCATGGTGCCGGTGGCATCCTGCAGCAGGCAGTGATCGATCTTCAGGGCGATCTCGCTGCCTGGGACCAGCTCCCCCTCCACCAGATGGGCTTCGAGTATCTTCGTCGCCAGATTCCGTGCCATGTTCATCCTCCTTCGGGAATGTGCCGTCATGTTCAGCCGAACTGCACCCGGTTTCGCCCCGCCTGCTTCCCCTCGTACATGAGGCGATCGGCGCGGCTCACCAGGGTTTCCTGCGTGTCACCCGGTCGGATGTGGGTCGCCCCCAGGGTGACCGTCACCGCAATCTGCTCGTCGCCATGAGTGATGAACGCGCTCGCCACCATGGCCCGCAGTTTCTCCGCCACGTGGCGGAACTGCTCCTCGTCGGCGAAGCGGATGAGGGCCAGGAACTCCTCCCCCCCCCAGCGGCCGACCATGTCGTAGGCCCGCATGCAGTGCCCCATGGTGTTACCCACCAGCTGCAGGATCCGGTCCCCCACATCGTGGCCGTAGGTGTCGTTGACCTGCTTGAACCGGTCCACGTCGGCGAAGACCAGGCCGAAACCGATGCCGTGCCGCTCGTATTCCGCCATGCTGGCGGCGAGGTTCATCTGGAGGTAACGCCGGTTCGGGAGTCCGGTCAGGACGTCGATCAGTGTCTCCCGTTTGAGGGATTCGATCAGGAGGGCATCCTGGTCATGACCCTTCGTCTCCCGGAATACCTCTGCAGCACCGATGGGGAAACCGTTCCCGTCGCGGATGAGGGTTATGCTAACCGCCACCGCCACCCGGTGTCCCTCCTTGTGCCTGACGAACATCTGGTCCTCCATGTGGTCGCAGCGCTGCTGCATCACGTCCACCAGGGGACATGATCCGATGCAGAGGCAGCGTCCCGTGCCGTCCACGTGCACCAAGAGGTTTTCGGCGCAGGGCCTCCCCACCACTTCGTGGGCGCCATAGCCGGTGATCCGCTCCGCACCCCGGTTCCAGTAGGTGATCCGCCGGTCCATGTCGACGAAGTAGACCCCTTCGTACAGGTTGTCGACAATGGCCCGGTAGATTTCATCCGACGGCATCGTCACCTCCTCACGGGTAGAATCGTTTGTCACGCCGGCAACGGTGCTGCCGTCCGGTGCATCGCCCGCCAGGGGGCGTATGGTGCCTTGCTCCCCGGTCATGCGTGGATCGCCTTTCCCCCCGCGTCCAGGGCGGCTTCCTTCAGTGCCTCGGAGAGGGTCGGATGGGCGTGGAAGGTCATGGCCATGTCCTCGGCCGTGCCGCCGAAAGTCATGGCGGTCACCGCCTCGGCGATCATCTCCGATGCCCGGGGCCCGACGATGTGCACACCGAGGATCCGTCCGGTGGTCGTGTCCGCCAGGACCTTGACGAAACCGTCGGTCTCGTCCATGCAGCGGGCACGGCCGTTGGCGAGGAAGCTGAACTTCCCGGCGCAATAGGCAACCCCCGCCCCTTTCAGCTGCTCCTCGGTCTTGCCGACCGACGCGGCCTCGGGCCAGGTGTAGCAGACGCCGGGAAGGTAGTCGTACTCGACCATGGAGGCTTCGCCGACAAGCCGCTCCGCGAAGACCACCCCCTCCTCCATCGCCTTGTGGGCCAGCATCGGCCCGGGAACCAGGTCGCCGATGGCATGGATACCGGGGGCTGTCGTCAAGTAGTCGGCATCGACCGCGATCCTGCCCCCTTCGTCCAGCTTCACGCCAGCCTCCTCCAGGCCCAGGCCGTCCAGCAGCGGCCTGCGCCCCACGGCTACCAGTACCCGGTCGGCGGTGAGTTCACTGCTCCCCGCCGGCCCGTCAACGGTTAGAACCATCCGGTCGTTCTCCCGTCGTCCCCCTGCCAGGCGGGTCTCCATGAGGAACTTCATCCCCTGCTTTTTCAGGGAGCGGACCAGGGTGTCGGCCGCCTGGCCGTCCATGGATGGGAGGGGCCGGGCGAGGGCCTCCACCACCGTCACCTGGGCACCGAGCCGCCGCCAGACCGACCCGAGCTCCAGGCCGATGTACCCCGCGCCGATCACCACCAGATGCTCCGGCACGGCAGGGAAAGAGAGCGCCTCCCGGGCGGAGACCACCAGCTCGCCGTCGAAGGGGAGAATGGGGAGTTCGATCGCCGTGCTCCCGGTGGCCAAAAGCACCCTTTTCCCGGTCAGCAGCTGTTCCCCGGCGGGTGTGGCGACGCTCACCGTCTGCATCTCGCCGCTTCTTCCTGCCAACCTCCCCCGGCCTGTCACCAGGTCGATTTTGTTCTTCCTGAACAGGAAGGCGATCCCGTCGGTGTTTTTTTTCACCACCTCGTCCTTGCGCGCCAGCATCCGGGGGAGATCGAGGCGGGGGGGCTCGATGAGGATGCCGTGGCCGGCAAACTTGTCCCGCGCCAGGGCAAAATGCTCCGACGAGTCCAGCAGCGCCTTGCTGGGGATGCACCCCTCGTTGAGGCAGACCCCGCCGAGGGTGGCGCGCTCCTCCACCACCACGGTCTTCAGTCCCAGCTGGCTGGCGCGGATGGCGGCCACGTACCCCCCGGGTCCGCCGCCGATGATGATCAGGTCGTATATCTGTTCGGTCATGTTCAAAATCTCCAGAATCTTTTTTACCGCAAAGTACGCAACGGGCGCAAAGAACTGCACACTACGGGAGCTGCTAATTATCGGGTAGAATTTCAAGACTTTTAAAGTAAGTCCACCTACCGCCTTCATCACCCCAAATCGTATAATCTATTACTTTAATTCTCATGCTTGGCTTAAGATACCCATCGTCCTGTTCGTGATTAAGTTCTAAAGTTGCTGTACCACCATTTTTATATTTGTGATCAAATGAATCGGTTCTCTCAGGCACGATTATATCGTTTAACTTAACTTTATAGTGGGCTGGAAAGATTCGATCATTTCCAGCACTACCCGACATCCCAGGAATTCCTTCAGCTGTTTTCATTTGAACCCAAGATACATCTTCGATAGTACCCTCGATGGTTATTGGTTTCCGTGGTGCCATTGGTGCAGAAAAAGATGCCGTCGATTGGAGCACAGCAAATATAAGACATGCCGTAACCATGAGTGATTTCATGCGACTTTCTCCATTTTAATCCGTCTCAGTTTTTCCTTCGCGCCCTTTGCGGCTTGAGCGACCCCTCACCCGGCCTTTGGCCACCCTCTCCCGGAGGGAGAGGGTTCTACCCCCCAATGGATGCGGATTTTTCGCAAGGTCAAGGCGACCAAGGGATGACGCGGAGGCGTAGCAGCGCTACGCCGCACAAGGAATCCCGCAGGTCAACGCCGAGATTGCGGAAAAGTCGCGTCCATCACCCCTCCAGGAGCAGCTCCTCCGGCTCCTCCACCAGCTCCTTCACCCGCTTCAGAAACTCCACCGCCCCCCGGCCGTCGATGAGGCGGTGGTCGTAGGAGAGCGCCAGGTACATCATGGGGCGGATGACCACCTGGCCGTCCCGGGCAACCGGGCGCTCCTGGATGGCGTGCATGCCCAGCACCGCGCTCTGGGGCGGGTTGAGGATCGGGGTGGAGAGGAGCGAGCCGTAGACACCGCCGTTACTGATGGTGAAGGTCCCCCCCTCCAGGTCAGGGATGGTCAGGCGGTTCTCCCTGACCTTGGCGACATACTCCTCGATCCGCTGGTCGATCTCGCGGAAGCGGAGCCGGTCGGCGTCCCGCAGCACCGGCACCACCAGCCCCTTGTCAGCGCCGATGGCAATGCCGATGTCGTAGTAGTCGTGATAGACGATGTCGCTTCCGTCGATGGAGGCGTTCACTGCCGGGAACTCGCGCAGCGCCTCGCAGCAGGCCTTGACGAAGAACGGCATGATGCCCGGCTTGCTGCCGAACTTCTCCTCGTAGTGCGCCCGGTACTTGCGCCGCAGTTCGACGACCCGCCCCATGTCCGCCTCGTTGAAGGAGGTGAGCATGGCGGTCTGCTGCCGGGCAATCATCAGCCGCTCGGCGATCTTTTTCCGGATCGGGGTCATGGGGACGCGCCGCTCGCGGGGGCTCGGGGCTCGGGGTTCGGGGCTCGGTGAGGGCGACGGCGCATAGAGTGCCGGTTCCTCCGATTTCACCACGGAAGGCTCGGGGTCCGAGGTTCGAGGTTCGAGAGTTTCACCCCTGCGCCTCATTTTTATCAGATCCTCCGGCATCACCCGGCCCCCCCTGCCGCTGCCGGGGACCGCGGCGAGATCGACCCCCTTCTCCGCCGCGAGCTTGCGCACCTCCGGGGACGATGGGGGCACGACACCCGCCGGTGCTGGTGAAGCAGCGACAGCGCCGCTTTCCTCGATCCGGCCGATCACCGTGCCGATCTTCACCGTTTCCCCCTCCGGCACCAGGACGTGCAGGGTGCCGGCGGCGTCGGCCCTCAGCTCCATGGTAATCTTGTCGGTCTCCAGCTCGCAGAGGAGGTCGTCTTTCGCCACGCTGTCGCCGTCGGACTTGTGCCATTTGCCCACCAGGGCCTCGAACACCGATTCGCCGACGGAGGGG
>Ga0073934_10004419_pt1 | contig 23465 bp, 18 predicted proteins | sample LarsenN4metaG_FD_76834 | JGI IMG/M metagenome (GOLD analysis project Ga0073934, IMG submission 76834) | Hot spring sediment bacterial and archeal communities from British Columbia, Canada, to study Microbial Dark Matter (Phase II) - Larsen... ... | reverse complement strand
TAGGCCAGGGCCAGGTCGCCGGTGCCGCTGCACAGATCCAGAATCGGAGTCGTGCCAATTGGCGGAACCAGCTTGGTGACGCGGCGGCGCCAGGACTGATCGATATTGAGGCTGAGCAGATGATTGAGCGTGTCATACCAGGGAGCGATGGCCGCAAACATTTGGCGGATTCGATCCTCGCGTTTGTCGATCGCAACGGCGGTCACGGTCGCTCCAGGGGCAAATCCAGCTCGATTGTTGAACCGCAGCGGCACGCGGAACTTCACGAGAACTTTCGAAATTCGACGGTAGTTTTTCCAGTGTCCTGTCGCTATGCTCTTGTTCTAGCGGATACGCCGAACACTATCCAAGTCGAAGCGAGGTCACCATGCTCGAACTGCAAGAATACTTAATCAAAGAGCAAGTCGCCTTCATGAAACTGTCGGATGTGTACGACATTTTTGATCCCAACACCGGCGACCAGATTGGACAAGCGAAAGAGGTTGTTAGCGGATTCACGAAGTTCCTGCGGCTCTTCTTGAACAAGAAGTTGATGCCGATTACCGTCGAGTGCCGCGAGCATCCGGAAGGGGCGCTGGTGTTCACGATGAAAAAACCGGTCGCGTTGTTCCGCGAACGCGTCGAAGTGTACGATGCGTCCGGCAACATGCTCGGATATTTCAAGAGCAAGATCTTCTCTTTCGGCGGAGGATTTTACGTTTATGACAAAGACGACAAGCAGTTCGCCGAGATCAAAGGCAAGTGGACGGGCTGGGAGTTCAAGTTCCAAACGCCGGAGGGCGATGTGCTGGGCGAAGTCACCAAGAAGTGGGCTGGTGTATTGAAAGAGCTCTTCACGTCCGCCGACAACTATGTCGTCAAGATCGCGCCGCATCTGAAAGACCAGCCGGTCGCGAAGATGCTGCTGTTGGCGGCGGCATTGGCGATCGACATCGTCTACTACGAGCAACAGGGCGGCGGCTTGTAGGACATTCGCGGAGACGACAGTATGCTCACCGCCGACGGATGCCGAGAGCGCCGGCGCCGATTTTGGGAGATGTGCGGCTCGCAGATTGCAGCCGACTCCATTCAGTTGGCCGACCCGCTGCATCTGGTTTATCTGGCCAATTTCTATGTCGAGCCGATTAGTCTCGGCGCGGACTTTGGCGGCATTTTGGAACTGCATCGCGATGGCAGGGCAATTCTGTGGCACGACAATCGGCTGCCCAAATCGGTCGAGGCCGCCCATGTCGATGAGCGAAAAGTGGTGAACTGGTATGATGGCCAGTCGCCCGGGCGCGGCCCACGGCGGTTGGCGGTAACGGAGGCAGCAGGCGGTGGGCGAATTCACGACCATCCGGCGGATCCTTTCGGTCCGATGCTCATCCGATCGATTGCCGAAATGCGGCGGAGAAAGGACCCGGATGAAATCGCCCTTTTGCGACAGTGCATGCGCGTCGCGGAGGCTGGATTTGCCTGGTCGCGCCGAAACGTTCGGCCCGGAATGACCGAACTCGGCGTTTATGCCGGAATCAGTGCCGCGTGCATCCAAGCGGCGGGACACTGGGCGATCATCTATGGCGACTTCGCCGTTTCGCCCGGCTCCGAACGGCGAGGCGGCCCGCCGACATCGAGAACGCTTCAACCCGGGGACATGTTGATTCTCGATTACTCGGTCATCCTCGGGCAATATCGTGGAGACTTTACGAATACCTTGGTGGTCGGCCAAGAACCAACCGCCGAACAGAAACGGCTGTATGAACTGTGCATGGCAGCGATGAGCGCCGGCGAAAAGGAGCTCAAAGCGGGCGCTTCGTGCCAAGGAGTATACGACGCCGTGCGCGGTGTCTTTCATTCGGCAGGAGCGGCGGACTACTTTCCGCATCACGCGGGCCATGGCCTGGGGTTGACGCATCCGGAAGCGCCGTTCATCGTGCGTCACTCAGAAGAAACGCTGGTTGCAGGCGACGTCGTGACGCTGGAACCGGGTCTCTATGTGAATGGCGTCGGCGGCATTCGCATTGAACACAACTACTTGGTTTTGGACAACGGTTTTGAGCGCCTGAGCAACCATGAAATTGTGCTGCGATAATCTTTGCTAGCTCAACGCTTTGGCAATCACGTTGCCGCGTACGCCGGTCAAGCGCTGCTCAAGGCCCTGATGAAGATAAGTCAATTTCGTGTGATCCAGCCCCATCAAGTGCAGCACCGTGGCGTGCAGGTCCGAAACATGGAATGGCTCCTCAACCGCGCGAAACCCGAGCTCGTCGGTCGCACCGATCGCTTGTCCGCCTTTGACGCCGGTGCCGGCCAGCCACATGGTGAACCCAAACGGGTTGTGATCTCGGCCGGGTTTGCCAACGCCTTCGCTCGTCGGAGTCCGGCCAAACTCGCCGCCCCAGACGATCAGTGTTTCGTCCCAGAGTCCGGTTCGCTTCAGATCGGCGACCAATGCAGCGATCGGCTGATCCGTTTCACCGGCGTGCAGCTGATGGTTTTTGATGCAATCGTTGTGGCCGTCCCAGGTGTCCTCGATGTGTCCGCCGCCGGAGTAGAGTTGGACAAACCGCACGCCGCGCTCGACGAGGCGGCGAGCGATGAGGCATTTGCGGCCAAAATCCGATGTGATCTTCTTGTCGAGACCGTACATGGACTGGGTGCTTGCGCTTTCGTGGCTCAGATCGACCGCCTGCAACGCCTCGACCTGCATTCGATAAGCGAGTTCGTAGGAGTCGACGCGAGCCGCCAACTCGGAGATGCCGGCACGCTCATTTTGATGATCGGAGTTAAGCGATTGAAGCAAGTCGAGCGACCGGCGTTGCTGAAAATCCGACACTCCGGGAGGCGTCGCCAGGTCGAGCAGCGGCGCGCCCTGACTGCGAAAGAGCGTGCCCTGATGATTCGCCGGCATAAAACCGGCCGTCCAGTTCGACGCACTGCCGATCGGACCGCCGCGCGGATCGGTCATGACGACAAATGTGGGCAGGTTGTCGTTCAGATTTCCAAGCCCATAGCTAAGCCAGGCACCGAGGCTGGGTTTGCCGATTTGGACGCTGCCGGTGTTCATTTGCAGGCAGCCGGAAGCGTGGGCGGCGGTATCGGTGTAAAGCGAACGAATGACGCACAGGTCGTCGGCGAATTGCGAGGTGTACGGAAAGAGCGACGATATCTCGAGGCCGCTTTGTCCGTGCGGGCGGAACGGAAACGGCGATTGCATCAGATGGCCTACGGGCCGTCCATTCGATCCGACGCTCGGAACATCCTTGCGGCTGTACGGTTGACCGTGAAACCTGGCCAGCGCCGGCTTCGGGTCAAACGTATCGACCTGGCTTGGCGCGCCGTTCATGAACAGGAAAATCACATGCTTGGCTTTGGCCGTGAAATGCGAGGGCTTGAGATGGATCGGCGTCTTGGCGAAAGCAGCATCGCGCGTCCACAAGTCGATGAGCGCCAAGCCGGCAAAGCCGCCTCCGACCTGCCACAAGAACTCGCGGCGGGAGTGCCGGCATGGAGTCGGATTGGGAATGAATCGACGCATGGGCTTCAATCCACGAAAGCGAATTCGTTCAGGTTCAACAACACTCGACATAATTGGATGCAGGCCAGTTTCTCATCCGATGAAGTCCGGATGAACTGTTCAATCCGCTCCAGTTCGCTGGAGGTTGGTCTGCGGCATAGCGCGAGTCGATAGGCGAGTTCAATTCGCTCTTTTCGCGAACCGCCTTCCCGCTCGATGCGCTCGGCAAATCGGCGAGCCTGGACGTTGACGAAGTCGCCGTTAAACCAGGTCAGCGCCTGAGGGGCAACGATGGTGATGCTGCGCTGGGCAGAAGACCGTGCCGTGTCGCAAAAGTCCAGCATCTCAAGAAGCGGCAACATGAGCGAGCGCTTGGTATGGACATACACGGTTCGCCGGGCGGAGTCTCGTTCATTCGAGGGTTTCCACACGGTATTGGGATCGCTGTTGCCTTCGAGTGCGGCACGAGGGATTGGTGGACGAATGCTGGGACCATACATCGTTCGATTCAGTTGGCCGCTTGCGGCCAGGGCCGCATCGCGCATCGCTTCGACATCCAGCCGGCGATACGGCACTCGCCAAAGTGCGGTGTTCTCCGGGTCACGATCGGCATTTTCTGGCTGGACCTGTTTGCTCATTCGCCAGGTGTTGCTGGTAAGAATGAGCCGATGCAGCGCCTTGACCGACCAGCCGTGTTCGACGAACCAGTTCGCGAGCCAATCGAGCAGCTCGGGATGAGTCGGCCGTTCGCCTTTTAGTCCAAAATCATTCGGCGTGCGAACGAGACCTTGCCCGAAATGCCACTGCCAGATTCGGTTGACGATGACCCGTGCAGTCAATGGATTATCCGCACGGACCATCCACTGCGCCAGCGACAATCGGCGGTGCGTTGTTTTCTCTCCCGGCGCAAGGAAATCCGGCTGTTGCTTGCATAAGACCATGGGCATGCCTGGCTTTACGGATGGGCCAGGACGAGTGGCGACTCCGCGAATCAGCAGGTGCGTATTACTTCGTCGATTCGATTCCACCATGAAATAGCCGCGAACGTCCGGTAAAAACCAGGAGGTGGAAGCCCCCGGACGTGCAGCCGGCAAGTCGAGCTCGGTTCGTCCGTTTCGAGGCCGCTCTAGCGGATCAAAGATAGCGACCATTCGGTAATAATCGTGCGCGGTCAGCGGTTCGAATTTGTGATCATGGCAACGGGCGCACCCGAGCGTCAGACCGAGAAATGCCTGGCCGGTGGTCGAAACAATATCGTCCAACTGGTCGAACCGATCAGTGGCCGGGTCTGCGGGTTCATCATCCCACGGACCGAGCCGGTAGTACCCGGTGGCAATGATGGACTCGACGGTCGCGTCGGGGAGTTCATCGCCCGCCAGTTGTTCCAGGATAAACCGATCGAACGGTTTATCGCAATTGAATGACCGAATGACATAGTCGCGGTAGCGCCAGACGCTTGGCTTGGCGGCATCGCGTTCGTAGCCGTTGGTCTCGGCGTATCGGACCACGTCCAGCCAGTGCCGCGCCCATTTTTCGCCGTAATGCGGGCGCGCCAGAAGATCATCGATCCAGCGCTCCAGGGCCATGAAAGTAGGCGCTTTTGCAAAGGCGTCTTGTTCAACGATCGACGGCGGCAGGCCGACCAGATCAAAAAAGAGCCGGCGAAACAGTTTTTCCGGCGGCGCAGGTGGATTCGGCGACCAGCCGCGCTGTTCGAGTCGTGCCAGTACAAACGCGTCGATTGGATTACGGCACCAGTTGCGATCGCGAACGGGCGGTATCGGCGGCGGCTTCACCGGTTGAAATGCCCAGTGTTGCCGGTCTCGATCGGTAATCTGAGCGTCGATTTTCGCCAAGTCGAGCGGTTCATCCGCGCGCGAGTCGACGATCGGAAAAAGCGCGATCAGGATCAGCCAGTGTCTTGCCACGGGAAGGCCACTGAAGTTCAGAATGAGTTGAGAATAGCCGCGCCCGCTCGAAAACGCAATTGCCTATCGCTCCATTGGGGCAAAGCGTGCGACAATCGCCTTCGCGGTCCGTAGCCCATCGACCGCGGCGCTGACAATGCCGCCGGCGAAGCCCGCTCCTTCTCCTACCGGGTAGAGCCCGTCGATGCCGGGGGAAGTTCGCGACGAATCGTCGCGCAAAATCCGCACGGGCGAACTGCCGCGTGCCTCCGGTCCTGCAAGGACGGCATCGGAGAGGAATCGCCCGCGCCAGCGACGGTCCATAATCGGCAGTCCTTGTTTCATTGCGTCGAATACGATCGGCGGCAGAACTTCGGCCAGCATCGTCGAAACTCCGCCACGCGGGTAACTGGTTCTTGGGATGCCGGGAGAAACTCGATCCTGCAAAAAATCGCGAGCCAATTGCAGAGGGACTTTGTATTCCAACTGGCCTAGTTCGAAGGCGCGGCGCTCGTATCGCTGCTGGAGCCGCATGCCCGCGAGAATATCGTCCCCTTCAAATGCAGTGGTGGGCACAGTGACGACCAAGCCCGAGTTGGCATAAAGCGAGTCGCGTTTCGACAAGCTCATGCCATTGGTGCAAAAGTAACCCGGCTCGGAAACGCTTGGTATGACGTAGCCGCCGGCGCACATGCAGAATGTAAAGACATCGTTCCTGCCGTGCGCGACGAGCGAATAGTCGGCTGCACCAAGACGTTCTTCGAGCGGGTTCGCGCCGTATTGCACTCGATTGACGGTTTCCTGCAGGTGCTCAATGCGAAGGCCGAATTGAAACGGTTTCGGCGCCATGGGCACTCCGCGTCGCAGCAACATCTGGTAGGTATCGCGGGCGCTATGGCCGGGCGCCAATACGACAATGTTTCCGGGAACGTAGCCTGAGGATGTCTGCAGGCCGCGAATCAATGGCGCGTCGAGATCCAGATCCTCCACGCGGCAGTTGAAGCGCACCTCGCCGCCCATTGTTTCGATTCGCTGCCGCATCGCTTTCACGACTGCCGGCAGGCGATTGCTGCCCAGGTGCGGCCGATGCTCGTACAAGATGCCGGGTTTGCCCTTGCACTCGGCGAAAAGTTCCAGAATTCGTCGCACGTCGGGGCCGACCAGGCGGCACGTCAGTTTACCGTCGCTAAACGTACCGGCGCCGCCCTCGCCGAAAAGGTAATTGCTTTCTGGATTGAATGGTCCTCCCGCATCGAATGCGGCGACGTCGCGAATGCGGGCGCTGACTGCCGGCCCGCGTTCCAACAGGATGGGCCGGTAGCCATGCAGCGCGAGGAAGTAAGCAGCTGCCAGACCCCCAGGTCCCGAACCGACAACGATCGGTCGATGCCGCAGCGGCTCGGAGCCATGCGGCGGCATTTCGAAGGGCGGCTCGGTGTATCGATCGACTTGAACGCGCGGGCTCGCTTGCGCTATGGCGCCGGACTCGTCGGCGACAGAGGCCTCGACACTGTAAACAAACTGAATGTCGTGCTTATCGCGAAGGTCCAAACTCTTGCGCAATATGCGCCAGTGGAGCAGATCGTCCTTGCCGATGCCCAATGTGCGCACCAATTCTTCGGGAACCGCTTGTTCCGGTTCCTCGACCGAAACTCGGAGATTGGAAACTCGCAACGACATGTCAAGCCGTTAATTGACTTTGTGCACATCGGCCGCACGGAATTGAACTCCGACCACAGCGCACATGGAGTATTCGTGGTTCTTAAAATTCATCAAGCCGCGGCGAAGTTGCAGGCGCCAGGTCATGGTGTCGGGAAACGCATGCACCGCCGCAAGCAACCCGCCGTCGCGATCCGGAAACGTGTAGAAACGCGTTTCACGCTCTTCGCCAGGTTGCAAGGGCTTGTCGTCGTTCTCTTGACCAGTCGCGAAAACGCGCTTCCGCGAATCGCGGCGAAATCCGAGGTAGTTGAACGGTCCTCCGTAGAATTTTTGCTCGCCGACTTCGAGAAACGTAAACGGTTTCGAGCGATGCTGATCCGCAATGTACTGGCGATCAAAAAACGGATCGGTCGGGTGAAAGACAACATCCTGGGAAACATTCTTTAGCCGCGCATGCAATATCAAGGCGGCATGCGGCGATTTTCTCGTTTCGACGGCGCCGCTTTCATAGACAATCGTGAATTGAAACTGGTTCTCTTCAATTCGCAAGGGCCGAACTTCGAGATCGCCGATTCGCAACGTTTCGCCGAGCTGAACCTTGAGTTTTTCGGGCAATTTTTGATCGGTCGGCGGCAGTGTGACTTTGCGTTCCGATGTCTGCTTGTTGGGGTTGCGCTTGGCGGGGTCGTATTCGCCGATGATGTCGGGGATGCGTTCCAGGGGATGCTGCGAGCGCAGGTCATAGTACTGGTAGCCGAAGTAGACTGCGATTGCCGTCGAAATAAGGGCGTAGGGCGCTAGAAATGTCACGGCCGTGAACGAGTGCCGCTTGCGTTCCGGCGCTTGTCGCTGCTGGACATCGGCTGGCGCGACGGCGCCTTCCACAAAAGCCCCGCCCGCCGGTGAATCCGAATACACGACGGGCGTTTCGCCCGCGGACTGATTTTCGAAAGCACTTGTCGGCATCTGCGCTGCCGGCCATGGAACCTCGTGTGCCGGCTCGGTCGGAGTTTGCGTCGGCATTTCGTGAGGCAACGTCGCCCCAAGGTCCGTTGCCGGCCCTTGGGCCGAAATCACGGGTTGCAGCTCGAACGGCGACGGCGGCACAATCGTTTCCACCGCGATGGGCTCGCTGGCCGGCGGGGCGCCGACTGTCAGCGTCTCGGGCGGCGGATACGGCGCAAAGCCGGTATGGCTGGAGCCGTTCGGAGACGGCACGGGCACGTCGGTTGGGATTTCGACCTTCGGCGCAGCCGTTCCAAAAATATCTTCATCATGCCCTTCGCCGAAAATACTTTCGGGAGTTTCGGCCGGGGTCGAAATGCTGAATGGATTTTCCTCGTTCGCGACGACGCCGGGCGGCTGGAGCGGCGCGGGTTCAAGGACAAATGCCGGTTGTTGCATGGGCATGGGCGCTTGTACGACTTGGCCGCACGTGGGGCACCGCACCTGTTGACCGACCAGTTCCGGGCCGACTGCCATCAGGTTGTTGCAATGCACGCAGGTAAAAGTAACCGGTTGCATAGGAAATTCGTGGTGAAATGTACGAGTTCACGGGCAGGTCTTTCGAAGGAATTGTAGCGGATGCGAGAACCACTCACCAGCGAGCTTGTGCAACTCGGCGCCTAAGCGCCGGCAACGACCAGGGCGCTTCCGACACCCGCCCGTACGAACGCGGCGGCATTGCCGTCGACCAAAGCGATCTCCAGCCGGCCTTCGCTGCCGATTAAGGCCACCAGAGTTCCCGGCAAGGCTTCCGCATATGTGTCGACGAACGGCACATTGGCATGATCGCCCATCTGAATCCGAATCGGCGGTTTCGGCAGCATCGTCGCTGTGATATTCGAAATCAAATTGCCAAAGCCGTCCACAAGCACAATCGAACCTTCGACGCACCGGTCTTGGATCGCCGGGCGTGGCTCGTCGATTCGCTTCCACTCGGCGGTGGTGGGACCAAACATTTCGGCAGGAGTATCCAATGCCAGGTGACCTGCCACCGGGGCCAGAATATCGCGACCATGAAACGTGTTGCTACGATCGCAACGCCAGAATTTGCTCTCTGTCAGCGTTCGTATCGACGCGGATCGGTCGAGCTTTTCAAGAACAAACGTCAGGACTCCGTTGTCGGGCGCTAGAACGAACTGCCTTCGTGCCTCTGCAAGCAAAAGCGCGCGATCCGTGCCGACGCCCGGATCCACGACGCAAACGTGGATCGTTCGTTCCGGGAAGTACGGTATTGCATCAGCGAGAAAATAGGCCGCGTGAACGACGTCTTGCGGGGGCAAATCGTGACCCAGGTCGACCAACTGCGCGTGCGGACAGATCGACAATATCACGCCCTTCATTGCCGCCACGTATGGCGACGAAGTGCCAAAGTCGGTCGTTAGTGTGATCAGCGGCATGAAAATGCCCATGAGGTTTCTCATGGGCTCAAAATCGGCTACTGTTTTGCGCGGCCCAAATACTCGCCAGTGCGAGTGTCGATTTGCAGCACTTCGCCCGCTTGAATAAACGGCGGCACAGTGATTTTCAGACCGGTTTCCAACGTCGCCGGCTTGTACTGCGCCGCCGCCGTCGCGCCTTTCAACGCGGGCTCGGTTTCAATGACCTTGAGTTCGACGGTCGCCGGCAATTCGACGTCGATCGGCTTGCCCTCGTACATCGTCAGCTGGACAACGTCGTTCTCTTTCAAATACTTCATCTGATCGCCGATGATTTCTGCGGGCATCGGCATCTGCTCGTACGTTTCGTTGTCCATGAAGATGTAATCCGAGCCCTCCTTGTACGAATAGGTGAACGGCCTTTTATCCAGAAATGCCACTTCCACCTTGTCCTGCGGCCGAACGCGGTTGAGCGTAATCGAACCGGTTTTCAAATTGCGCAGCTTGAGCTGTAATATCGCGCGCCAGTTTCCGGGCGTATTCAGATCGCGGTCGAGGCACTGGTAGAGATTCTTATCTTCGCCGATGATCACCATGCCGCGCCGAACATCCACGTATTCAATCGAAGCCATGACCAGACTCTCCTTTTCCGGGCGCTGATTACACAAAAGCGCCGCTATCCCATATCCGTTTTACGACTTGATTATCTGGCCACCAAGGTGGGCGAGACTTCACTTGCGCGCCGGCTTTTTGAGCACGTTCGCCTCTTCCAACACGCTCCAGATCTGTTCCCAGACCGCAGCAGGAGGCGGGTTTTCGGCATTGCCGCGGCTCCACGATTTGGCCGCTGCTTCCAGGCATGCCAATGCTTCCGTGCGCACGCGTTCCTCGAGTGCCGAAGAATTCGCCGGCGCCTTTGCCGTTGCCGGTGACGCCGCCTTCTTGGCCGCATTCAGCGCGGCATTGCATAAGGCATCGGCGCGAACGTTTTCCTCACGCCGCACGTGCCGGATCGAGACCGATTCGAAGTCATCGATCAGATCGAGGGCCTTTTCGTAAAGAACCTTCAATTCGGGGTTTTTCACCCGGTACTCGCCGCTAATCTGCTTAACCATTAACTCGCTGTCGCTGAGGATTCGCAGCCGGCGTCCGCCTAGCTCGGCTGCTTTCTGCAGTGCATGGAGGAGCGCGGTGTACTCGGCAACGTTGTTGGTGGCCGCACCCAGTAGCTCTGCCTGCTCAATGGGAGTATGTCCGGGACGTTCGAGCACGAATGCACTGGCTGCGGGACCAGGGTTGCCGCGAGCGGCACCGTCAATGTGAATAATCCAATCCGACATGACCGGCTCCCTGTCGAACTACAATGCTCTTACGTTAATGATTCGCTTGCTGAAGAGAAGCAGCATGACGCCGCGCAATACCATGCCTCGGGCTCTGATCCTCGAAACCTCCGGTCGCGCCGGCCAAGTCGCCGTGGCGCACGGCGAGGATTTGGGGCCGACTCGGATGTTAGAGCGATCGCGCCGGCATGCAAGGGACTTGTCGCCGGCCATTGCCGAATTGTGTCGAAGTCGGGCCTGGCGGGTTCGCGATCTGGAGGCGATCATCATTAGCCGCGGACCGGGGTCGTATACCGGTTTGCGGGTTGGTTTCGCGACGGCGAAGGCTCTGTGTTACTCCACCGGTGCAGCACTACTGTGTGTCGATACGTTCGCCGCTGTTGCCGATCAAGTGCCCGATGAGATCTCCGAGGTCGATGTGCTTGCCGACGCCCAGCAGCGCAATATTTACGTTCAGCACTTTTGCCGATCGGGCGATTCGTGGGGACGCACGGATTTGACGATTCGCGCTGCGAAAGATTGGATCGAAAAACTGGATCGGCAGACCTGGGTCACCGGTCCAGGGCTTTCGATCGTCGAAGCGGAGCTGCCGGCGGGTCAACCGCGCGTGCCCCTCGAGCTCCGCGAGCCTACGACGTCGAGCCTGTTGCGGCTCGGGCTGAAGCGCTGGCGTGCGGGCGACGCAGACGACTTCTGGAGCGCTGAGCCGCTATACCTGCGGCCCAGCAGCGCCGAGGAACTTTGGGAAAAGAAAACGGTACGATGAGAGCCGATTAACGGCGGCTCAAGGGCGTGGCCGGCGGCATCGCAGGATTCGGGCTGCCTGCAGCGGGCGGCATCGGACCGTAATCCACTGCTGCCGGCGAAGCGCAGCAGTCGTGTGAAACGGCGCCGCAGCAGCTGTCATGGCACCACCAACGGCGAACGAGGAATGGCCGGTGGAACCACCAGCAGCCGATCGATTGAGTCGCCAACAAGATCAGTAACAACCACAACGCGCGCTTCTTCATGAGTCTCTCCTTCCATCCTCCCCGGCATCAACGGCTCCATGCCTGGCCCGGCCTCCTGCCGGACAATCGTCAGTCGTCGCTGCTCCGGGTTGTCCAGGTCGGTCTTCCATGCACCGCGTCGAGCGTGCCGCATCCTTGCGCGATCCGCTTGGGCGCATCCGACGGATTGCTCTTCCGCTGGAACTATGCGCGGCTGGCGCGGAGTTGCAACCATCGAAGACTCGATGCGTTCCGAAAACGGCTTAAACAGGGGAAACTTTCGGAATGGGACCGCGGGCGACAGAAATCGAGAAATGCGCTTCTTTGGCGCGTAGGGCGGTTGGCGCGGAAAGTGCGCGTACGCGAACCCCATCGCCAGGCAGAAGGGCGCAATTGTCTAAAGCCGGCGCACAGCGGAGCTGAGCGCCGGCGGATCAATCGCTTTCGACTTATGGGCAGCAGGGCGGCGGGCAGGCCGGAACTGCCGTTGGCGCGATCATCGCCGTTGCCGGCGGGCAGCAGGGCGGCGGGCAGCGGTAGGCGGCGAAGCGCCGGCCGCAACCGATCGATGTCACGACCGTCAGAAGCAACAAACCGAGCAACCAATGACGCATCCTCATAGCAGTTCTCCTTGGCGTGGACGACCTGAAGCGAGAGACCGACTTGGCGCCGGGTGTGCCGTGGGTTCGGTTCGCGCCGCGCTGCTCGCGGTGGGTCCGCAACAGCGCACGTTTTTCGCTTCAGTAATTCTCTTGGCTGACCGACATCAGCGACCTCCTCCAACCTAAGTCGCCGCTTTTCTGGAAACAATCGCACTCGACGGCATTTCCGGACTTGAATCATTTTTTTTAACCGCTTGTAGCAGTCGCGAAGAGAGGTCTCGTTGCGCCGAATGTGCCGGTTGTGCGGATTGGGAGCATGCAAGGGCCTCGCTATGATGCGAATAGGCAACGTTGATACAAAACGAGCGCCAAATATGGCAGGTTCGGCATTCTTTGACGTGCGCATGCGTGGCTTTCGGGACCGCACCGAAGTCGCCGACGTGCTTCGCCTGCTCGATCAGCGCTGCCGGACACTCCCGAGCGAGCGCGTCCCGCTTCCGGATTCGGCCGGGCGAGTGATGGCTGAGCCGGTCGTCGCCGAAATCGCGGTGCCGGGTTTCGACCGAGCGGCCATGGACGGCTACGCCGTGTGCGCCGACGAGACATTTGCCGCCGGCGCATACAACGCCATATCGCTACGAGTGGTCGGCGCCGCGCTTCCCGGCCGGTCGTTCGAAGGCGTGATCGGCGCCGGGCAGGCCATTCGAGTCATGACGGGCGCTCCGATGCCGGCCGGGGCCGACGCGGTGATTCCCGCCGAGGCAGCGGAAGAAAAAGATGGTGAAGTTCACATCGTCGAGCCGATATCGCCGGGCCGGCATGTTGGACATCGCGGCGAGGACATTCGTCCCGGCCAGGCAGTTCTTTCCGCGGGACGCACTCTGAGACCGCAGGACTTGGGGCTTCTGGCATCACTCGGAATCGACACGGTTACTGCCGTTCGGCGACCCAGAGTTTCCATTCTGGTCACCGGCGATGAACTATTGCCGTGCGGCGCCAAGCCGGAGGGTTTTCGTATTGTCGATTCGAATTCGATTATGTTGGCTGCATTGACTCAACGCGACGGCGGCGTTGTTGCCGGCATTGACATGTTGCCCGATCATCGCGATCGCATCCGCCACGCGCTGTTACAGGAAAAAAGCGATGTCGTGTTGGTCACCGGCGGCTCATCAGTGGGCCAGGAGGATCACGCGCCCAGCCTGATCGCCGAGTTGGGGGAGCTTCCAGTACACGGCGTGGCGCTTCGCCCGGCGGCGCCGACGGGCGTGGGCTTCATTGGGGATCGGATCGTCTTTCTGATGCCCGGCAACCCGGTTTCGTGCTTGTGCGCTTACGATCTGTTCGCCGGTCGCGCGGTGCGCCTGCTCGGAGGCCGCGGGGCGAACATGCCCTATCGCGTGCGCCGATTGCGGTTAGCCGCGAAGATCGTGTCGGCGATCGGGCGGGTCGATTATGTTCGGGTGCGGATTGTCGAGGATCGCGTCGAGCCGATCGCCATCAGCGGGGCGGCGCTATTGAGCACGACGACAGCGGCCGACGGATTCGTGCTGGTCGATCGCGATCGGGAAGGCCATGCCGCCGGTGAGGAAGTAGACGTCCATCTGTACGACGCGTGACCGATGTTCGAACAGCAACAATTTTTGAACGTGATCGATCGCGACGAGGCGGAGAAGCGCTTTCGGGCGGCGCTCGATCTATCGCCGCTCGACTCCGAGCAGGTCTCACTGGCGGAAGCCGTCGGCCGCGTGCTGGCGGAAGATGCGGTTGCGCTTATCGATGTGCCCGGCTTCGATCGAGCCAACGTCGACGGGTTTGCCGTCCGGGCCGCAGATACATTCGGCGCCAGCGAGGAAAGCCCCCGTATCCTCAAATGGAACGACGAAACGCTGGCGACGGGCGTGCAGCCACGACAAATGGTCGCTGCCGGTACTGCCACCGCGATTGCCACCGGCGGTATGCTGCCTCGCGGCGCCGATGCCGTCGTGATGATCGAACATACTCGGATCGCCGCGGGAAAGCTGAACGTCACGCGACCCGTTTCGCCGGGCGCGAATCTCACATTTGCGGGAACCGATATTGGTTGCGGCGAGGTCGTATTGCGCAGCGGCCAGCTTCTCGGAGCGCGCGACACCGCCGTGCTGGCCGCTCTGGGAATCGCTCAGGTTACCGTGGTTCGACGTCCGCGCGTGGCGATCATCTCGACCGGCGATGAACTCGCCAGCCCCGGCCAGCCGCTGCGACCGGGATGCGTCTATGACAGCAACAGCACGGTGCTTGCCGATTCCGTCCGCGAGCTCGGCGGCGAACCGATCATGCTTGGGATCGTGCCGGACGACTACGCCGCTCTGGTCGCCGCGATTCGCGAGGCGATGCGCTTCGATGCGGTTCTTCTGTCCGGCGGGACATCGAAGGGCGCCGGCGATATTTCATATCGGGCACTGGAGGAGCTCGGCCCGCCCGGCATCATTGCCCACGGCGTGGCTCTCAAACCGGGCAAGCCTCTTTGCCTGGCCGTGGTGCAACCGGCGCCGGAACGCCGTCCGGTTCCCGTCGTCGTTCTGCCTGGTTTTCCGACATCAGCGATCTTCACGTTTCACGAATTCGTCGCCCCGGTGCTGCGTCGCATGGCCGGGCGGCGCGACGTCGATCCCACGATCATTCCGGCGACGTTGCCGATGCGCGTCAACTCCGAGCGTGGCCGCACGGAGTATTTGCTCGTTTCTCTCGTTCAAAAACTGGAAGCCGCTTCGCCGTCGTACTTCGCCTACCCCATGGGCAAAGGCTCCGGCTCCGTGACCGCCTTCGCCAAAGCCGACGGTTTTATCGTGATTCCCCGACAGCGCGAATATCTCGAAGCAGGAGCGGCCGTCGACGTACATTTGCTTGATGCAACCCTGCAACCCGCGGACCTGATCGTGATCGGCAGCCACTGCGCCGGGCTCGACTATCTGGTCGGCGTTTTGCAAAAGGAAGGGGCGATAAGCAAAGTCCTGGCGGTCGGCAGCACCGCGGGGTTGGAAGCCGCCAAACGCGGCGAATGCGACCTGGCGGGCGTTCACTTGCTCGATCCGGAAAGCGACCAGTACAACCGCCCGTTTCTCAACGAGAACCTGGAATTAATCGAAGGCTATGGCCGATTGCAGGGCGTCGTCTTCCGACCCGGCGATTCACGATTCGAGGGTAAATCGGCGGCCGACGCGGTGACGGCGGCGCTCGCCGATCCGCAATGCATCCTGGTGAACCGCAATCGCGGCAGCGGCACGAGAGTGTTGATCGATCGTCTTCTAGGCGCCAGCCGGCCACTCGGTTACCTGACCGAAGTGAGGTCTCACAACGCAGTCGTTGCTGCCGTGGCTCAAGGACGAGCCGACTGGGGCGTGGCGATCCAGCCCGTTGCAGCCGCCATGCAGCTGGGGTTCATTCCGTTGCGAGCCGAGCGCTACGATTTCGTCGTGCCGAGGAACCGACTGGAACGCAAAGCCGTGAATCACTTCCGAGAACTGCTTCGCCGCCCGGAAATCCGCGCGCAACTGCGACGGCTCGGGTTTGATTTGTCGTGAACGAGTGGTATTACGGGTCGGGAAAAACCCCGAATTCTTGCGAATTCGGCTACAAGAACGGCCAGTTTTGAAACAGTCTCAACTAACTTGCGCACCCACACCCCCCATCGATTTGAGCGCGCAAGTTAGCCGTTTGAGGGCGCAAGTTGCCGGTTTGAGCGCGCAAGTTGCGGTTTGAGCGCGCAAGTTGCGCCCGGCCGGCGCAAGTTTGCAAGTTGCTCCATTCCCTTCGAAACAGCTGGCGGGAGGGCCGTTTCGGGCCCGTCATGCACCGGCGCATGAGCGCATGTAACGGATGCTTTCACGGGCGATGGTTTCCGGGTCCGGGGAGTAGTCGAAGACTTCGACCGAGACCCAGCCGTCGTAGTGGCTGTCTTTGAGCGCATGAAAGATGGGTTGAAAATCGACCGTGCCAAAACCCGGTCCTCGCAGGTTGCAGTCGTTGGCGTGGAAGTGGCGCGTCCACTTCGCGTAACGGCGGATCAGTTCGGGCACCGGCGTCGGTTCGGACGACATCGCTTTGACGTCCTGGTGCAGCGCAAAACTGGGGTGCTGGATGCGCTCCAGTATTTCGCATGCTTCGGCGCAGGTGTTGATGAACTCGGTTTCGCTCGGGGCCAGCGGTTCCAGGCAAAGCGTGACGCCGGCGTCGGCGAATGCGTTGGCCGACCGGCGAAAGGTATCGACCGCAAACTCGATCGCCTGCTCGCGCGTGTGGCCGGCCGGCACCTTGCGCTGTTGCGGCGAGCCAAAGACCAGGATGTCGCCGCCCAGCTCGCGACAACATCGGGCCAGTTCGGCGAGGTACTCGGCAGTGCGCGTTCGCGTCCCGATGTCGGGCGCGGTGATTTGCAGGCCTTCGGTTTTGGCGAGCAGCCAGTGCAGGCCGATGATCTGCACGCCGGCGTCCTCGGCCTGTTCCCGCAATTCGCGACATCTGTCGGCGCTGACGTCGGTAATCCGTGGAGCGAGCGTAAACGGAGCAATCTCCAAGCCGGCATAGCCGAGGCCGGCGATGAAACGGCAAATGCGAGCGTGGTCCCAGTCGCCGAACGTTTCGTTGCAGATCGCGTAGCGAAAGCTCATGGCAACTTCACCTTTCGTTCGGGATCGGCGAGCGTCAGTTCAATCGGTCCCCGGGCGTCCGCCGCCGCGGCATAGAACTCCCTCGGACTGTTGACCTCGGTTTGATTCACTTTGACGATGATATCCTTCTCGGCCCGGATGCCGGCGCGAGCGGCGGCGCTGTCGGGAAGGACTTCGCGCACGACGACGCCCTTGGGAACGTAATTCAGCGTGCCGAACGGAGGCTGGTAAAGCAGACTGGCGTGATCCACACGCAGGCCGCGCACCGGGTTGGGGCGATTGGCAGCGATTAATGGCCCCGAGGGCGGCCAGTACGACTTTGCCAGCGTAATTTGGACGGTCCGCTTCTGGCCACTCGCCGGCCAGACTTCGACGTCCACGGTCGAACCGGCCAGGGAGGTGCTGACGTTCAAAAAAAGATCGTCCGGCTCATTGATCGGCACGCCGTTAATGCGCAAGATGCGGTCGCCGGGAAATAGTTGTCCGTCGGATGGGCTGCCGGAGGCTACCGAGCCGACCAATACACGATCGGTGGCCTGTGTACTCAAGGCGACGCCGAGAAAGCCATATTCCACTTCCTCGCCGCGAGCGAGCGTATCGATGATTCGGTTCATGCGCGCGTCCAGCGGAATCGCAAAACCGCCGGCGGATTCGCCTCCTGCCAGCGCCGCTTGCGACGTCGTCAGCCCGATCCAGTTGCCCTGCAGATCGACCAGCGCTCCTCCGCCGGAACCGAGGTTCAGTCGAAAATCGGTCTGCAACAGAACGCCGTAATAATGCAGCTTGGGCCGGCGGCGTTCGATCTCATTCAACTCGCCTGGCACGCGGCGTCGAAGATTGCTCAAAAGGCCCCAGGAAACGCTGGGGCTGCCGTCGCGAAAACCGGCAGCATGCGGATTGGCGAGCGCCAGAACGAATTGTCCCTTGCGGAAGGTCGCTTCTTTGGGGCGCTTGAGCGCCGTCAGATTCGCCGGCGGCTCGAGCAGGCGCAGCACGGCCAGGTCGGAGCGTTCGTCTGCTGCGAGGATGTTCGCGTAGCTGCCGGGCTTTTCGGGCAATCGGACAAAAATCTTGGTCGCGTCTTTGACGACATGGTAATTGGTCAAAACGAGGCCGCGGCTATCGATGACGACACCGCTGCCGTAGCTGTCCGGCACGGCTTCCGGCGCGGCCAGGTTGAGCCGCTTGGCCAAGCCTTCCATGCCCGGTTTGAAGTGCGACCATTGAAGCGCTTTTTGAAACTGGAAATCGCCCAGGCTGCCCGGTTGGCCGTTCGAGGGATGTTGCTGAAACTGGGCAAATCTCTTGTATCCTTCGGACTTCGAAACGAGGATGCACGCCACGGCAGGTTCGGCTTTCGCGATTGCTTTTTGAATCGCTCCTTCGAGGGCGAGCGCCAGCTTTAACGGGTCGTCGTCGGCCCGCGCCGAACCGAGGAATAGAGCGAACGCGAAAACGGCCGCCAGCCAGCTGATGTGCCGCATGTCCCCCTCCGACAGATGTTGTAACCGTTGCCGGAGGGGGAATCAATTGTGTTGGATCGGGCCGAGTCTTTTAGAACCACGTCGATCCATCGCCGGGGGTCGTGCATTCCCAGGTGGTTTGCTGGGATCCGGAAGGCGGCGGGTTGCCGGCGCCGGTTCCGGGGTCCGTGCCGCCGCCGGGAGTGGAAGAAGTATCTTGCGCCTGCACGCCGATCGGGTCGGTGATGAAGCAGCCGCGCAAGTCGAAGGAGACGCCTCCGGCCGGCGGTGTGCCGACGACGCGCACTCTCACCTCGTAATTACCAGATGCGAGTTGCACCTTGCCGGAACGCGCATCGCCGGCGAGCGTGGTCAGCTGGAACACGACAACGCCTTCGCTGTTCAGAATGGTCATCTCCAGCGAGCCGTTCCAGTTCGCCGCCCGGCCGGCAAGCACGAAATGAAACACGCTGGTTTGCGCGACGGTCAAGCGGGCCCGGCTCTCCGTAACGCTGGACGTGAATGTGCCCGTGGCGTTGAGATCGAAGGCGACGGCAGCCGCGCGGAAATCGACCGCCAGATCGTAATTGCCGGTCTGTTGCGTATCGGATTTGACACGAAGGTAATAATCCGCATTGCCGGCGACGCCGCGAACCTGAACGGCGAAAGTGCGATGATCATTCGTCAGGATTTGTGCATCCAACAGGTTGCCGTTCGAATCGAACACTTCGACGCGCGGGTCGAGGTTGTTGGCATCCAGTCCCCAAACCGCCGCGATCAGCGTCACCGGTTGCCCGTCTGGAGATTGCGGGGCATGCACTTTGTAAACATCGACGTCCTTGTTGCTGGCCAGCCTGCCGCGGGTATTGAAGTCCACTTGGCCATTTAAGGTCGCGACCTGTTGCACCAGCTGCGTTGCGGTTGCGAGCGTGTCGTTCAACCCGGTTTCATTGAGCAGATTGTTCACGCCGCCGATCAAGTCGCCAAGGATATTCCGCTGTTCGACGGTCAGCTGATAGGAGCCGACGTTAAACGTGCTTCCATCGGCGGCACGAACGCGCACGTAATAGGTGGACAGGGTTTTGACATTCGACAAATGGACGGTCAGGTCGTTGTTGGTCGGGTCGGATGCCTGGGCGGAAGCAATGATCTGGCCGCTGGAATTCAGGACTTCGACTCGAGCCGTCAACAAACTCAGTCCCGCTGCATTCAGGCGAATGCGGACGCTCGAAGTGAGTAGCGACGTCGTAAACCGAAAACAGTCCACATCAGCCGCCGTGGTGAGGTCGGCTTCGAGCGGTTCGGAGTATGCCGTCGCTCGGTTCAGGGCGTCGTTGCCGCTCGTGCCTTCGAATGAATCGGCGCGCCGCGCCCCGTAGAGCGCCTGGATGGCGGCGATGTCGCCCGCCGACAGCCCGAGCCTCGGTTCGCGATAGTACTCGTACATGACGGAGTTCGGGTCGTCGCTGTTGGCGATGCCGAATGCGTGTCCGGTCTCCTGCATGAGAATCGTGTAGAGGTCGTACGTATTGTTCGCGCCGCCGATGCTCAAAGGCGCCGAGCGATTCAACACAATGTTGCCGGAGAAGCTGTCGAAATAGCCGAAGGGGGCGGTTATCGCAAGCACCTCAGAAGAAAGTTCGCGAGCGCCGATGCGGATGTCGCCGAAGCGGCTGTCGCCCTGGAAGGCGCCGCCCGCTGCGAAGTCCTGGCCGCCGTCGGCAACCAGTCCGACGTTGATATTGGCCCGGGCAACCCAGGTCTGAAATGCTCGCAGAATCTCGGTCCGGGCGGATGGCCCCAGGGAGGCCAGGACCTCGGAAAGCTCGCTGTTTTGACCGGAAATCGGCGTGCCGTCGGGAGCGAAGCTGAACGTAATGTGCATGCCGTCGAGCCACGGCGTGCCAAAGGCTGCCGGGGTTTCGCGCTGTTCCAATGACTCGACGCGCAGCGTGGCCTTATGCTGGGACATTGCAGGCCCTACCTTCGTGATTATTTTGTGGGATCGAAAGGGCGATATGACGCTGCGTCGCGGCAGAATGCGCCACCGTAAAAACCGTAGAACAAGAAAATTGCAGATGCAAATGACGAAACTACGATTTTCCGGAATTTTTCGAGCCGATTGGTTTTTGCAGCTGGCGGGCATGCTCGACGAGTCGGACGAATTCCGGATCGGTGCGAATCGGGTCGAGGTCCGGATCGTTCGGGATGAGCTGCAGTTGATCGAAACCGGCGCGAAACGCCCGCGCGAGCAGCCGTAACGCCTCGGTTCGTGCGTCGCCGGCCGGCTCATGTTTTGATATCTGGGCATAGAGCCCGGCCATCTGGTAAAGGAAAAACGGCGACGAGTCTGCCTCCAATGAGGCTCGGGCATCTTCCCGGGCGGCTTCGACTTTTCCGATCCGCGCCAGGTAGACCCCGCGTCCGGCGCGGGCTTCGGTGTGGCTGGGGTAGAGTTCCAGCAATCGATCCAGCACGGCTACCGCCTCCGCCGGCTTGCCGAGATGATCGCCCAGCACGGCCGCCTTGCTTTGCAGTGCATTGAGCAGTTTTGGGTTGCGCCGCAGCGCTTCGTCGAGATCGGCAAGCGCCTGCACCGGTTCGCGATCCTTTCGCCAGACAGCGCGTGCCGTCCAATCCAGGGCATCGTGCGGTTCCCGTTTCAACCCTTCCTGGCGATCCTGTTCGGCTTCTGTCCGCTTGCCCAATTTCTCGCGGACTTTGCAACGTAGAAAGTAAGCGCGTGTCGGGGCGAGCGGATCGGCCAGCAGCTGGACCAAGTCGCGTTCCGCCTCGGCCCAATTCTTGCTGCCTTCGTAGGCAATCGCCCGATTCATTCGAGCGAGCCGCTCGAGGCTGGGGTCGCCGAGCGCGAGAGTAAGATCGGCAATCGCCGGTTCATATTTTCGTTGCTTTAACCGCACGAGGCCGCGATTGAGATAGCTGCGCGCGAATTCGGGCTCGAGCGCGATGCAAACCGTAAACGCCGTTTCGGCATCGGCAAGTTGAGCCACGCCTTCATGGCAAACGCCGCGGAGAAACCACGCCATGAAATGCCCGGGATTCTGCTCCGTAAAGGGCAGCAGTTTCCACAGTGCCTCGGCGTACTTCGTCTGGGCGGCGAGCTCGAGGCCGTCGAAGTAGCGATCGTTTTCCGATGGCGGTCGATGAATAACCGGACCGGTGACATTTCCTGGCACACGCTCGATGAGTTCTTGACGTTGCCGGGCGAGAATGCCGGGCATCTCTTCCGGTCGGTAGCATTGTTCGGCCAGCAAGTTCCAACGCCAGGCAGCGCCGTCGTCCGGCGGGTGCTGCAACCGTTCGCTTCGGCACAACAGCAACAACACCTCGCCAAGCCGCTGGCGCAGCTCAGTCTGCTGCTCGTCGGAAAGCAAGCGCACGAGCGGCCGGTTTTGCCAATTCGGATCTTCGCCGACTCCAAAGGTTCGAAAGACCGTTAGCGCCTTTTCTTTGCCTTGCTGCAGCATTTGCGAGTCGCCGGCTCGCGTCGAAAGCAGGATCGTCGCGGTTCGCAGGTCGCCCAGCGCGTGGCGATGCTGAACCACCGCCTCGGCATGCTGGATCGTTTTCTGCCGGCGCGCCATTTAATCCTGTCGAACGATGAACGCGGTTGCCGGCGCAAACAGCAACCCGAGGGCGGCGGCGGCAACCGCCAGCGCCGTGGTGAGGCGCGGATTGCGCCGGCGCCATTTGCGCCAGCGCTCGCTCCACGAGGTATTGGGGGCGTAGCGCAGGGCGCGGTGGGAAAGTTGCCGGCGCAGGTCTTCGGCGAGATGTTCGGCTTGGGTGTAGCGCTGATCCGGTCCGAGCTGCAGAAGCTTGAGCACGATGGCATCGACGGAGGGCGAGACGTTGGGGTTTAGCACGCTGGGCGGGGCCGGAGGATGCCGGCGCAGGGCCAGCATGGTCGGCGCCATCATCTCCGGTATGCCGCCGCCGGGCAGCGACTCGTAGGGCAGTTTGCCTGTCAACAATTCGTAAAAGATAATGCCGAGCGAATAAAGGTCGGTGCGAACATCGCTGGGCCCCGGGCTTTGGAACGTCATCGCCTCGAGACATTCGGGCGACATATATGGCAGGGTGCCGCCAACGGAGACTGTCTTCGATCCGTCCTTCGGCGTAACGAGCGATGCGACGTTGAAGTCCAAAAGCATCGGCACGCCGTCATCGGTCAACAGGACGTTGGCCGGTTTCAGATCGCGATGCAAGACGCCAGTGCGATGCGCATGAGCGAGCCCGTCGGCGATTTAAGCCATCAGCTCGAGCACGAGCTCGACGTGCGTCATTTGACTCAGCGCAACCAGCCGCGACGGGCAGGCGCTGCCCGACGTCGAAACATACAGCGGCTCCAACGTTCTTCGCGCGTCGTTGGCGGGGTACGGTTCCCCCGATCGGTTCAAATGTGAAATGATGTCGGCCAGCGTTACCGCACCGAGGAACGGCATGCAAGTGACTTGGTATCGCCCCTGCTGATGCAGCGAGTGGATCGGTACAATGTTCGGGTGATGAAGCCGGGCCAGGGTCTGCGGTTCGCTGTCCGCCGACAAGGCGATCTTGAGTGCCACGAGCCGGTTGGCGAGCGATTCCTGCCGGGCGAGGTAAACGCGGGCAAAAGCGCCGCGGCCCAGGTCGGCAACGAGCTCGAAATGTAAGACCTTTTCGCCCAGACTAGGAAAGCTTGGCGCCGATTCCGCTACCGGCGGGGGAAGAAAACTGCTCTCCACTTCTGCTGGTTCGTGTCGCCACGGCTTTACGGACAGATGTTTTGTCGGACGGTGGTCCCATACCGCCAGCTCCTGGTTTTCCTCCGACCCTTCGCTTTGAGCGAGCACTTCCTCGGCCGAGGGCCATTCGGAAACATCCACTCCGTACGCTTTGTGATAATCGTCCAAATCGGCCGGTTCGCCGGCCAGCGTCCGGCAGCGATAGTCCTGCAGGGCGAGCCGAGCTGCGGC
>Ga0073934_10004418_pt1 | contig 23471 bp, 21 predicted proteins | sample LarsenN4metaG_FD_76834 | JGI IMG/M metagenome (GOLD analysis project Ga0073934, IMG submission 76834) | Hot spring sediment bacterial and archeal communities from British Columbia, Canada, to study Microbial Dark Matter (Phase II) - Larsen... ... | reverse complement strand
TGCGCGGTTCACCCCCACGCGCGTGGGGACGACTACGCAGTTTTCATTTCGCCTACCCATAATTCCGGTTCACCCCCACGCGCGTGGGGACGACGCGTCGTTCAAGTTTTTGGCTTTGTCGGAGTTCGGTTCACCCCCACGCGCGTGGGGACGACTGGCTGTCCGACATCTACGGCCGCGGCGGCGCCGGTTCACCCCCACGCGCGTGGGGACGACGACAGCAGGCCCGCTACCACGCCAAGTACGCGAGGTTCACCCCCACGCGCGTGGGGACGACATTGGGAGTACTCACCACGAGCCTCGTAAACACGGTTCACCCCCACGCGCGTGGGGACGACTCCTCCCGGCCGGAGGCTACCGAGGTCCACGACGGTTCACCCCCACGCGCGTGGGGACGACTCCCACCACCCGAACATACAGGCCCGCCACAACGGTTCACCCCCACGCGCGTGGGGACGACCGACGCGGCGGGTGACGCTCCGTGCGCGGCGCGGTTCACCCCCACGCGCGTGGGGACGACTCGACGCTGGCCTTGCCTTCCCGCGCCAGGACCGGTTCACCCCCACGCGCGTGGGGACGACCCGACGGCAACATTCACATCCACAGTTCCGGTAGGTTCACCCCCACGCGCGTGGGGACGACGTATCCGTAACCTGAACGCGCGCTGTTGAGTTCGGTTCACCCCCACGCGCGTGGGGACGACCGTATGTCTGCGTTTTACGCTCGCGCGGCGCGAGGTTCACCCCCACGCGCGTGGGGACGACTGGCTGGAGCTCTATGAGGACCGCTTCGAGCGCGGTTCACCCCCACGCGCGTGGGGACGACCGCATGGCTGCATTTTACGCTCGCGCGTCACGAGGTTCACCCCCACGCGCGTGGGGACGACGACTGTCCGCGCCAACTACCAACGCCAAACAACGGTTCACCCCCACGCGCGTGGGGACGACGCCAGAAAGCGTTCCCTGACTTACCCCGTCTACGGTTCACCCCCACGCGCGTGGGGACGACTGCCACATAACCTTAAACGCCGGCGGCTTGAACGGTTCACCCCCACGCGCGTGGGGACGACTCGCGGATTGCGTGAAGGTATTGTTCGTGAGTCGGTTCACCCCCACGCGCGTGGGGACGACCCCTAAATCAACCGCAAACTCAAACTCACCGTCGGTTCACCCCCACGCGCGTGGGGACGACTGACCATGTTCTTGTGCCCAATCAATAGCAGCCGGTTCACCCCCACGCGCGTGGGGACGACTCCCCGCCCGCCGCCTGTGCGCGGGCAGCAAACGGTTCACCCCCACGCGCGTGGGGACGACTCGGAGCCTCGCCTCGTAATACCAATCGTATGCGGTTCACCCCCACGCGCGTGGGGACGACGTTGATAAGGCTGGTGCTTAAGCTCAATCCTTCGGTTCACCCCCACGCGCGTGGGGACGACAGCGCCAAAATATGTGGCAAGCTGCCGCCTTGCGGTTCACCCCCACGCGCGTGGGGACGACCAGAGTGGAAGGGATGCGATGGACGCCGCATACGGTTCACCCCCACGCGCGTGGGGACGACCGCCGTTTGGCGAGATTGATGATTGCTGAATCTGGTTCACCCCCACGCGCGTGGGGACGACTAAAGAGGCAAGCCGCCCCTGCACGGCTTACTCGGTTCACCCCCACGCGCGTGGGGACGACCTTAGTCGAGAGCCGGAACCGGGCCCGCGTGACGGTTCACCCCCACGCGCGTGGGGACGACGTCCCATGCTGCACTTTGTGGGGAACCTCATGTGGTTCACCCCCACGCGCGTGGGGACGACACTTCTCAAGTTACTGATTCGGCGGGATGCGGATGAGAAAAAGGCCTTCGAAGTCCTCAACTCGGCGACTCGTTCGTCCCCAAGTTTCGATCCGGAAGCCTTGTTCATTGTCGCTCGAATAGATCATCAGGCATCCGCCACCGCTCGCCTTGCTGCAGGCCAACTCCCACAGCTTCTGACGGACGAGCGCAGAAACACGTCCCACAAACACGCCGGCGCGGGGTTCCAGGAGCCAGCGTGTGAGTTCGCCGCGCAGTCCCGGCGGGACGCGCTCAAGAATCAGGACCACCATCGTTGGGTTCCGTTTCGTCGGCTTCCGCCACTTGTATGCGCCCGCCTTCGACTTTGCCTTCCAAATCGTCCCACAAGAAGCCGGGGGCGGCACCATCGAGGTCGAAATCAGTATCGGAGGCAGCCGCGACTGACAACATCAGCGCGGATTGAATGTCCGGGATAATCCTTTCCAGAAGCCGAGTGGAGACAAACTGGTCGCGGCAGGCGATACGGACCTGCCGTTCCAGCGGCTTTTTCTCCTCAGCGACGGCTCGAAATGCCACGGGAACGGTAATTTCAGTTTTGTAAAGGTCGGCGATGTCGTACACGAAGGAGAGCATCTTGCCGGTGTGGATAAAGCCGAGAGCGGGGGAGAAGCCCGCCGACACGATGGCCGCATGACAGATTCCGTACAGGCAGGAATTGGCGGCGGACAAAGCGCGATTTGCAGGGTCTGCTTTGCTCCACTCATCGCGTTTATAGTTTCGGCCTGACCACGTGATGCCGGCTTCCTGCGCGGCTTTGGCGTACGCCTCCCGAACCCTTACGCCTTCCATGCCTCGGATTTGCTGAAGGGTCAGACCGGGATCGAATTTCTCGGTGAAGCGAAGCTGGTAGAGGCGTCGCACCACTTGCATGTGGAAGCCCTCATGCGCCCACATTCGCGCCTGATGCAGGAAGTTGGCCGCGCTGCGCGTCTCGCCCATTCCTGTGGCGTAAAAGCGGACTCCCTCCTCACCGCACCAGGCTACAAGGCAACCGTGGTCGGCGAGTACCGAGATGGCTGCATGCGTGATCGAGACGCCCGGCCCTAACATGAGCAAAGCCAGATTCGCGCAAGGCACAGGGGTCTTGCCGGCCTGGTCGTGGATGGCTATGGCCCGGTCCTCCTGGTCAACGCGACAATGCTCCACGTAGAGATAGCTCCACCCGTCACTGAACTTGGGCAAGACGTGGAGGTCTTCAATCCTCATCATTGCTCCGCTGGGACTGGCGTGTGGCAGGGGGCCACGGAAAGCAGGCCGAAGCCGAAGGCTTTGCCCGGCCCGATGCCGTGGATCAGAGTTTCGCGGAATGGGGCGGGCTCCGTGACCTGGAGAATGCCCTCGTAACGGACCGAGCGCAGCCGGGCCTGCTGGCTCTTCCGCAAGGCTTCCGCTTCTTCTTTCCCGACAACCGGACGCTTGTTGAAATACTGATAGCTCGGCTGAACGATAGTTGAGCGCTGGTCGAGACAGAATCCGGATGTTGCCCCTCGGTTGGCGAGCCACTCCAGGAGCTTACTCTCAATGAAGGGGCGCGGATCTTGATTGGCATTCTTGCGGAGCCAATCCTCGATTTCCCGCGCGCTTGGCACCGGGACGCGCCTGCCGTGGCGTCCTTGTTTTTGAGCAAGCTCGTCTTTGGAGAGACTCTGTCTCTCCGCCTTGTTGATCGTGCCGACCTTCCTTGTCGGATTCACCAGAAGGCAGAAGCGAAGGCGCTGCCTCGGCTTGAAGGATGGGTCGAATGACTTCACTTGGGGCGGCGCGGCCAGGAGATAGCCGGCATTGTGGAAGGCGTAGTCCCAGTCGGGCTTTGCGGCGGACTGCACCAGAATCACAACGCGGCCGCCGGGCTGCGGGTCGATGCGAAAGAGAAAACCGGAGTCCGGTCCTCGCTTGCTGTGTACGTGTTTTAAGATTTCTGGATCGACTTCGGTCTTCTTTTTATCTGCCAAGTGACGCTGCTCCGGGAAGTCCTCAGGTGCATAAGGGGCAAGAAAGTCTGGATCACGCCGTTTTCTGGGATTGGACGGAAACGCCATGCATAGGCGCTGGTGGACATGATAGAGGTTTCTAAGCCACAAGCGTCCGGGCCGGGGCCGGTCGGGGTTGTCGCCCACGTCGATTAAGAGATAGGAGAGGTACATGGCTACTCTACCTCCTCAGCCGCGAGCTTGCGGCGGCGTGTTTCGAGCGAGCGGAAGCAGATGATCTCTTCTCGTTTCTGAACAATCATGTCGCGCCAGCGGGGCTCCTCGGGATTAATGCGGTCCATTCCCATGTTCAAGCCGTATTCGATCATGGTCACGGCGTCATGGCAGTAGCGGCAGAGAGCGCGCAAATCCTCGGCAACCTCGTCGCCGCCAGCCCGCCGGTAGGTAACGTGCTGGACGGTGGTGGCGGGGGCCTTGCAGAAGACGCAGAGGTGATGGTCGAGGTCGAGGCGCTCCTTTCGCCGTTCCCTGAACTTCGTGTTGGTATAGTTCGCGCGAGGCCGCGGCGGTGCCAGCGGAATGCTCTGGGCAGGTTCACCTGCGCTGGCAACCTCGCCGTTCGCACCCACTCGCAATTCCTCGCGGATTACAAACCGGGGAGAATGCGAGGGAGGATCGAAGGTGAGGGGCACGTCATACCAGATGAGGGCGTGATCGGAAGCTTCTGGCTCTTCTGGCGTGGGCGCCCAGTCGCGCAGGCATACGAGCCTTTGGGGCTGTGGGTCATCCTCCAGCCGTTTTTGCCAAGGGACGGATTTAAGCGCTCCAAGCAAATCCGGGAAGTAACCCGCCGGATGCTTCGGGTCAAGCAAAGGGCGCGAAGGGGGGCAGCACTTTCTGCCGAGATAGAGGGCCCATCTGGGCGCCTTGATTGCCCCCTCCAGTTCAGCAATCAGGGCCGATTCGCCCTGAAGAGCGACCAGGAAGGAGGCATCGCAAAGGTACTCGCGGCGGGTGACGAGGGTTTCGATTTCCCCCGTCGTAGCCGTCCGCTTGATGCCCTTGCCATCTGCCCTGCGGATACCAATCTTGGCGCCCACCGTGTGATAGTCCCACCAGCGCACGCCGGGTCGATCAATGCGGACACCCATGCGCAGGGCACTGAGCTTTGGGAGCCACTCTTGGGGGGCCTCGGTACGAGACACGCCCAAGGCTGCGCAGAGCATCCCGAAAACTCCGGACTTGGTCGGGGCCTCAGCGGTGCGCCGGATGACAAATTTCGATTGCTGGTCGCCCCAAGCCTGAAGAGGGCCTTCAAAGCGGAGAAGAAGGGTGTTGGGGGTCATCAGGCCACCTCCGTGTTTACGATGACCTTCTTAACCTCCTCCCAATCATGCCCGATTGCCTTAATAACGGCGGGTATCAACTCATCGAGCGATCCGAGGTTGTTTTCGGTAAGCGCGACCTCACGGGTTTTCTCCTTTCCGTTCTCCTTTGCCTTGATGGAAACCGTCAAGGGACAGCGGAGATTGGGGGAGAACCAAAACCGCTCGGTCGGCTTGCCGTAGCCGTTATCCAGGTCGTAGATGTATTGGCCCAGTTGCGCGATGCTCTGCGAAATGAGGTCGCGGCCATCTTCCTTGATGCTGGCCCCGACACCCACCGGTCTGGCAAAGGCGTTAGCGTAGCTGAGGGGAGAGTTTCTGATCTCGACCAGTATCCCGTCGGGATGATTGTGCGCGGCGTAGCTGTTCTGCTTGCCCGTGGGGTTGGCAAGCGCCGCACCGCGAAGGAAGGCGCCCACGGTGTGTGCGGCCAGCTTCTTGTGGTTGTCTCCGTAACCCTCAAGATTGTCGACAAGGGTTTCCCAGTCGATTGAGAAATACTTGTAGAAGCACGCCGAAGCGAACATAGCTTCGTCCACATAGCCAGCGCCCGCATCCGCGCCGGGGATGTCGTCGGCGGCAACGTAGTAATCCACCTCCGGGCGGGCCTCATGAGTGGAAATAGCGTGGGCAGCTTGCAGCGCCGCTTCGACGGTGGTATTGAGTTCTTCCCATACTTTCTTCCCGGACTCATCGGGTTCCAACATGCGGCCTGACAAGGCCATGTCCGGGACGGCGGTGCGCTTGGCAATAATCTCGGCCAGCTCTCTTGCCAATTGGTTGTCGTCTTTGCCGTCGCCGTTGCGGAAGAGGCTTGCCATTTCTTCTATGGCCTGGTCCGTGGTGTAGACAAGCATTTTGCTTCTCTCGGAACCTTCCCCATCACCTTCCGATTTCTTAGGTTTGAAGCCGCACATCTCGAGTACCTTCTCAGCGCGCTTCTTCACGTCCTTTTCCCGGACCTTCTCGGCGATCAGTCTGGCTAGCTGGCGAGTACGCTTCCCGCCGAGCAATCGCTGGAACTCTTCACTCCTGCGGATACTTCGCTTGAGGCACTGGCTGGAAATGCGGGAGCGCAGAACCCCGCCGAAGAAACAGGTTTTGGGGGCGCCCAGGTCATCCCGGTTCAGGTTGGCCGGGCTGTGGTTTTGAATCATGTGAATTTCGATCAACATCGCTGTCCTCCTTGGTTGATTTCAAGAATTCTTCCGCCCACTTGAGGCGGACGGATTCGCGTTCCCAAATGGAAAGATCATTCGTCAGGCTTACCCAGTCGAGTTTCAGGCCCTTTGAGCCGAGCAGGTCGAGCGCCCATTGCAAGGCCGGTTCGATCTTGTCGAGCGGAAGGGTAAGCATTTTGTCAACCTTCCGGCGGAATCGTTTCTGTTTGTCAACCTTCTGGCGGAATCGTTTCTGTGCTCGTTCCTCATCGGGCCGGAGCTTTGCGAGTTGGCGGGGGAGTGTCTCGCCGGGTGAATGTTTGATGGGACGCAAGGCATAGAGCTTGGCGATGAGCCAGGCCACTTGGCGGCGAGGCGCGCGCTCGTTTCTTCGACGCAATGGCCACCATAGGCCTGTGAACAGGTCGAACCCGTCCACAGTTTCATCGAGGCCCTGCCCAGCATGCGTGCGTAACAGTCCCAGTGCACCGGGCTTCAAGCCCGTTAGAAGTTTGATGTACTGCTCGGTTGGAGTCACTTCTTCTCTCCCTTCCGCGAGCCGGGCTTCTTGGCCGCTTTTGCGTTTAGACGCATGTTCGGCTCCACGCTGGCAATCCGTCGCCGCATCTCCACGGCGGCAGTGGTGTAACCCGGCGAAAGCGATCGGGCGATGGCGTCCATCCCTGGACTATATTCGCGGGCCGCTTGCTGCCAGGCGTGATCGCCCCCGGCTAGCAACTCGCCCACATTCGTAGAGACTTTGTCTTCGACATGGGGGCGGAGGGCGGCAAGCATTGGCTGCACCTCCACATGTTCTCTTTGGCGAGATGCTCCCTGGCGGGTCCCCTCGGTGCGTCGCAATAGATTCTGAACTTTTCCGGCGAGTCTTGAGCCCTCTTTCTGCCAAGTCTGAATCTTGCTGATGCTGTCCTGAAGCTTCTGCTCATCGGTTGCAGACAGAAGGGGAATCTCGTATTCCTTCGCCTCCAGGTACTTGTTTCGATCAGTAGCAAACCCAACAATCCAGACTTGACGCGTGCCTGTGGGTACAGCCTTCCGGAGCACCCCGGCGGCTACCCTTGCCCAATCACCAGCCATTGCGTCAGCGGCGTCAAGAGGATTGCGGGAAGTCACGAGAATGTCCCTAGGGTCGCGAATGACGTGCGGATCATGCCAGATTCGGCTTGCGGCCTTCGCCTTTATGCTGCCCCTGCCGGCATATACGCTTTGCCGGATCAACAGTTCTTTGCGCGCACATGAGATGCATTTACCTTCGGGTTCCTCAGGGTCGTCTAACCAAACGCACCGCGGTAGCCATGTCAGTCCGGTTAGCAGGGGCACGTCCCCGGTCTTGGGGAGTTGTAAAGCCGGATTTTCCCATGCGGGTGTTCCCAGGTTCGAAACGTTCTGCCACGACAGGCTCAGGGTATGCGCGAGCGAAGAGCCTAAAGGAATGACGTAGACCGGTGGCCGCCCATTGATCCCGGGTGACTTTCCGGCCCCTCCCTGGGTGGTGAAAACAGGAAGTCGCACGAGGCCGAGAGCGCAACATGCCGGACAGAGACCGTCAACTTTGTCTGTCGCGTGTCGGAAGTGCCAAACGTTTGTTCCCGTGGGAACTTCGTGGACGAGGTAATTAACGGGAGGCTTTTTGTCGTTTTGTGAGCTGGACTTGTACTGATAGAACCGCTTCACCTCGCCCAGAAGTTCGAAGCATTCTCTGTTGTCGTCGAGTCTCGTGAACCACTCTCGCGGAAAGGAATCGGCCGGGATGGGACCGTCCCGGGGATTGTCATTGCACCAATAGAGCAGCGCAAGCAGGAAGCGCAATATCGCCACGCGGTCCATGGGATTACTGGAGGCGATCTGCCGAATGTGACCAGCTTGGGTGAGCGCCTCAATAATCCCCACGCGACGCGGTGTTCCTTGTTTGTAGAGAACCGGAATCCACTCCTGATCAAGCAAGTTATAGTTCACGGCTTCCTCCGCCGACTGCGCCTTGGCGTTTCCGTTCGCAGTCTGAGTTGGATTGGCGAGGGGATTGTATCCCCGAAAGGCAGCAAGGATAAATTAAAACCGTCTGAAACGTGGCGCGTCCTTTTGTCCTGAGCCAGGGGATTCCATCTGGCTTGTGGGCCGACGCCTTGCAGGTCGGCGTAAGGGGGGGCTCTGAACCCCGGATGGAGGCTTCTCCTCAGCAGAAGTCAAGGGGTTCGGCTGGGCCTGGAGCTTCCACTTATTGGAAAGCGGGTGCGGGGTCTCGCCCATGCGAGCACAAACGGTTCCGTGTCTGGGCGGCGGTCCGCAAGGCAAGGGCGACGCACCCCGCCCCATCCCAGGACCTATCCGGCCGGGGGCCGCCCGTGGCGATTGGGGCCTGTACTTTATCAGACTTTCGCCTAAAATGGCCGTAATCGCGGCAGGATGCCCCAGGACGCGCAGATGGGGTGCGGGGCGTGGTTTGATATGGGGAAAGTGGCGGCAATAGTCGTGCTGTTTTTTCAATAGGTTGCGGCCAAGTTCGACCTAACATAATCTCCGATGTCAGACCTTAGCGGACAAGTATTGACTTTTCTAGGGCTTTGGGCTATGGTCTCCCATGGAGGCCCGAAAATGGCCGAACTAAGCGATCTGGTACGGGGATACCTTAGCGAAATCGGCTCGAAGGGCGGACGTGCGCGCGCCGCGCGGCACGACCACGCTCAGTTAAGCGCATGGGCGCGCTTGGGCGGGCGTCCGCGGCGGCTGGACGCGAGGGGCCTGGAGCGGCTCGCCGTAATGCGCCGGCAAGGCGCGGCTTTGGCGGAATGCGCCGCACGGCTTGGCGTCTCGTTGGCGACAGTAGTCCGGCACTCCAAGTGGCGGAAAGAGTGAGGCCAGATCATACTTGAAGCGGCGGGCTTCGGTGTCGGACCTACTGTAGCAGATTTTGTAGCTAGTGCCAGTTTAGAGGGCTTTGCAGGGATTAGGACTGCGCTTGGCATTTTGCCGATTTTACTTGCGCTTGCGGGCCCTTACTAAACCATGCATCAGTTACTTTTTGGATTTTAAGTCCCTTGCGTCTTCCTGTTCCGTCACCCCCGCACTTGAAGCATGGTCTCCTTCGCGGCCATTTTCGCAACGGTTGTCCATCCCGCGCAAGCTTGGCCTTCGCGAAGACCGCGGAAGGGAATGGGCTGGGGCCCCCGCTCAACGGAAGTGACAACCTAGCGCGGGGCTTAAGAGACGGCGCGTCCTGGACCCCGGCTTGGGTGGGTAACAAGCCAACGGCAGGCCAGGGCCATCCTTGTTGTCGCTACCGCGCCTATGATCGTCCTTCCGGCGTCTATCGTCATTCCCCCGGGAACGGGAGTCCCGCCACCCTCCGGGTGATTGCCATCTTCACAACGCAAGCGCCTCAGTACTGACACTCCCCGTTCTCCGCCTTGACGTAATACGACTTGTAGTTTGTGGCCTTCTCGTCCATGCAGCCCGCCAGGTTCAGCAATTCCACCTTGCGGAATTCGATGGGGTGGCTCTCGCTCTGCAATGCAATGTAGCCCTCGGTGAGGAGCTTGCCGTCCTTTTTCGCCCAGGGATTGTACCTGTTCACCGCGCCGCCGCCGATTTGCGGCATTTCGTAGCTGAGGACGGTCTGCCCGTCGATCTGATGGCGGATGACGGAATCGCCCAGCACCATCACTTCCACGCGCACCCACTGGTCGCCGTGATAGGTTTTGGAGCTGGAGTTCAGGCAGTGCGTGGTGAAAAGGACGCCGTCGCGCACGACGTGCGTCCCGGGCGTGCAGAGGTTGGCCGTGGGCCGTTCTCCGGTTCCGCGTCCGCCGAGCAACTGCACTTCGATCGAGATGGGGAAGTCCTGATCCTTCTGCATGGATTCGGGCGACTGGCAATGCAGCATTACCCCGCTATTACGATACGCCCAATCCGGCGCGCCGCGCACCTGCTCGCCGACGAAGCGGTATTCAACGGCCACGATATAGTGCGAAAACTTCCGGCGATAGAACATGTGGCCGAATCTTCCCCGGAATTCATCGTACTGGTCGTAGGCGACCTTGAGCACGCCGTTTTCCACCCGGTAGGTGTTCCCGAAATTCTCGTTCAAGGCGTAGCCGGTGATCTTCACCGCCCAGTCGTTCAAGTCCTTGCCGTTGAAGAGCTGAATCCATTCCTTCTGATTCGGATCGGTGGCCGCGAAAACCGCGGGAAGGGACAACATCCAAGCTGTAACGATCCATAGCAGTGTGCGCATAGGAGCCTTTTCCTCCCTCGTGCCACAATTATAGACTCGGGCGCGGGCCCGCGGGTCCGTCATTGCCATCGCCGGGATCCTCACCGCGGCCCCGGCGGCTGCGCAGGAACGTCGATGAGCACAGGCTTGCGTTGGATGAACCGAGCGCGATCGTCCAGCTTGGCGGCCTCTTCGCTGCGGCCGGCTCGGCGCAGCATTTCGGCGTAGCCGTTGAGGATGGGAACCAGGCTGGGGTCTTGCGGGCCGCGCATCTTCTCTACAAGGCTGAGGGTCCGCTGGTAGAGCGGCTCCGCTCGGTCGAATTTCCTTTCAGCCCGGTAGACATCCGCCAGAATGTTGAGTGCGATCGTAAGGCCGGAGGCTTCTCGCCCTACGGCCACGGGCGCTCTCGAGCGCAAACTGAAGGTGACGCCGGCGGGGGTGCCGTGGCTGTCGGTGCCCCAGCAGCGCGCCGTCGCATCGCTCAACACGGCGCAGGTGTGAGTAGCGCCTGCGGCCAGCGCTGTCGAGCGCGGCAGCCCCGCCACCACCACGGGGCTGGAGGAATTCAGATTCTTGCCATCGCCGAGCTGGCCTTCCTCGTTATTGCCCCAGCACCGGACCGAGCCATCCGCCAGCAGCGCGCAGGTATGTGAGTAGCCAGCCACGAGGCCTTCGACCCGCGCGAGCTCTTTGACCAGCGTGGGTGTCGCCACCCGGGCACTGGCCGGAGTTCCCGCCTGCCCGGACTGGTTGCGCCCCCAGCAGGCCACCGTCCCATCGGCCAGCAGCGCGCAGGTGTGGTTGGCCCCGGCGGCAAGGGCGGTGGCCGGTGCCGTCAGTCCCGCCACGCGCACCGGCGTAAGGGCAGGCTCCGTGCCGACTTTGCCGGTTTGTCCGGCCACGTTTGAACCCCAGCACATGACGCCGCCATCCGTCGCGACCGCGCACGCGTGATGGCCTCCGGCAGCAATGGCTTTGGCGCCCGCGATGCCGCTCACCGTGACCGGGCTGGCCGAACTGGCCGTCGTTCCATTCCCGAGCTGCCCCTGCTCGTTGTTCCCCCAGCATTTCACCGTCCCGTCGGCCAATAGAGCGCAGGCGTGCTCGCCTCCGGCGGCGACGGCGCGGGCATTCAAGATCCCTCCCACTAGCACGGGTTCGGTGAGTTCGCTGGGCGTCGCGCCCGCCTGACCCCTTTGATTCGCGCCCCAGCAGGTCACCTTGTGATCGGAAAGCAGGGCGCAGGTAAATGCCAACCCGGCGGCCAACGCCACGCTGTTGCTCAGTTTGGACACGGTCACCGGAAAGGCGGAAACCGCCGCCCCGGGGACGCCGAGCTGGCCACTCAGATTGGATCCCCAGCACTGCACCTGGCCCGCGCCCACTATCGCGCAAGTGTGATTCTGGCCGGCCGCCAGGTGAGTTACGCCGGAGAGCCCCGCGGCGGCGCGTTCGGCAATCAGCAGGGCGCGTTCCGCATGCGCTTCGGCTTCGGCCAGTTTGCCCTGGAGGTTCTCAATGACCGCGATGTCATCCAGGGAATCCCCCACCGCGGGATGATCCGGGCCCAGGGTGCGTTCGCGAATCTCCAGCAGGCGGGTGTACACAGGGAAGGCTTCGACGTAGATGCCTTGCTGGTAGTAGTAGGTGCCCAGGGCATCCAACGAGACCACCACGCGCTGGTCGAGCGGCCCGAACTTCTCTGCCTCGGCGAGCGCGCCCTTCAGGAGTTTTTCGACCTCGGCCAGTTGCCCGCTCTGGCGGGCCTCGGCCGCCTGCTTGAGCGCTTCCTGCCATCGCACGTCGTCCTGGGCGTGCGCATTCGCGGCAACGCCCGTAAAGGCGCAGGCGAAAAGCGCCACGCTCCTGAACCAGCCTGCTCTGCCTTGCATCATCCCCTTCTTCCTTACCCCCTTGGCTCCCCCAAAGTCATGCTAGCTGACCGTCGGCTGCTTATCATCATCTGAAGTCAGTCGGGGTTCAAGCGCAGATTACAGGCTTGGCCTGGAAGTGACGCTGAGCAAACTCAGAGAAATGGGCTCTGGCCCATGCGTCCGGCAATGCGCGCCCTCAGCGGGCCGAGGTGGTATGGAAATCCCAGTGGAGCTGGTAGTAGTAGAGGTCCACGATCACCGAGTAGTCAGCGGTGATGCGAGTGCCCGTGGGGCCCATTTCGACCTGGATGTTATCCGCCTCGAGAGGAATCTCAAGCTGCAGGGCGGCGCGGAGAATATTGGCGCGCACCTGCTCGGCCGTCCGGTCATTGGCCTCGGCAAAGCGCGCTTCTTCCCACATCTTGTCCTTTAATTGCGAGTTCGCGAAGTAGGGTGGGGTGACTTTGAACAGCACGTACCCGGCTACCCCGAGCAGGAGCAAGGCCAGCAGAGTCTTCAACTGAATCATGCCTTGAGCGGAATGGCGACGCAGGGGGGTCGCTCCAGTCGCCGGCGCACGTCGGGGGCTCATGACACGCATTCTAAAACGACTCGCAAGCCCAATGCAGCAACATAACGTCAACCTCAACCTGTGTCCCAAGTCGAGAGTCCGTTCAAAAGGGCCAGGCGCACGTAGCACGGCCATCTTGGCTATGCGCATGGGCAGCGTGCCCATGCTACAGAGCCTTGCAGGTTCCGCGTTGCGGACAACGCAGGTTGCGGAGTTTCTGACTCAGGAGACTGCGGCGCGCTTGCGGGCGACGACGTTCACGTCGGCCGTCAGACGCGGGAACGCCCGCCCCCACAAGGTGTTGAGGCGGAAATACCACCACCAGTTTTCCAGGGGAAGGTGACGCGAGGAAAAGAAACGGAAGCCGCGAATGTCCACGATCTCGAATTCCTTCAGCAACGCTTTGAGAGATGGCAGAGTGAAGAACGTGACATGGCCGAAGTTGGCGGTGAGGACGTCCGCCTTTTTCTCCGGCACCAGCCGGGGCAGGAGATGAATGCGCAGCCAGCGCGTCCACCACCAGGACATGGGGACGCCCGCCAGGAACAGTCCCCCGGGCCGCAGGACACGGAGCACTTCCTGCACCAGGCGTTCCGGATTCGGCAAATGCTCCAGCACGTGGCTGCAGACCAGCACATCGAAGCTCGCCGGCGCGAACGGCAAACCCTCGTTGAGATTGGCCTGTAGGACGGCGGCATAGCCGTTCTGTCGGGCGACTTCGAGCGAGGATAGGCGGACGTCGATCCCCATGAACTCGATTCCCGGGTGGGGACATGCGCGGCGCAGCTTGCCGATACCGCAGCCGACATCCAGCAGACGCAGCGCCCGCTTCTGTTCCAGTTCAGAGCGCAAGAACTCCGCCAAAGCCAGGTAGCGAGCGAGCCGCAGCGGATACTTGGTCGTGGCAGGATCAATCCCGAACGCCAGGCGCTCGCGGCCATCCGGGGTCTGAAGGTGTCCTTTGCTCATGTGGGGTCAGGGAAGTTTCCGCTCCCTCACTCACACGTAGGTGCCCTTGAGTTCCTACGTCCGCCGCAGGCCGGCCCGGCCTATGGACCATTCGTACTGGCCGGCATTGCCGGTCGGCGCCGTCTTGGCCCGCAGGGAGCCCACTGGAGCTTCGACGTAGTTGATCCCTTCATCGATGCCGGCGTGGATGAAGCGCGTGCTTTCTTCCTCGCCCGCCCTGCGACCGAATGGCCATCCACCCATGCCGACCGGCGACAACTTTTCGCCCGTGCCCCCAGCGTGCGATAGGGCATCGTGCCCTTGACGGCGGGCGCTGTGGGGGCGTCGAGCAAGGGCAATGCGGCCACCGCTCCCGCCACGCCTGCGGTCATCCCTCCGAGGAACGCGCGGCGAGTGGGCTTTTCCATCGAATGACACCTCCCGTGGAGTTGCGGTCCCGCGCTCTGTATTTCCAATCCTGCTCCGATGACGCTGGGATTATACCGCAGGGCGTCGGCGCCCCGCGCGGCGACGGTTGGTCACGCCGCCTTGAATCCCCTTGCCGAAACCCCGCAGAAGCTGTATACGTTTCCCGTCCCGCTGTGTCGGGGCGATAGCCCCAAAATGAATTCTGGCGGTTTTGACCATGAGGCATCGAATTCCCTCTCGATTCGTCCTGTGCGTGCTGGCATTACTGCTCGGCTGCGCGCAAGCTCCAACATCTTCGTCCGGGAGTAGTCACATGGTAAAAAAAGATCCTTTCGGCAAGACCCACGACGGCCAGGCGGTGGACGTGTACACGCTCACCAATGCTCAGGGTATGGAAGTCCGCGCGATGACCTACGGCGGCATCGTCGTTTCGCTCAAGGTGCCGGACCGCAACGGCAAGCTGGACGACGTAGCGCTCGGCTTTGATTCCCTCGAAGGTTATCTCGCCGGGCATCCCTATTTTGGCGCAATCATCGGACGCTACGGAAACCGCATCGGCCAAGCCAAATTTACGCTGGACGGCGTCGAATACAAGCTCGCTGCCAATAACGGCCCGAACCATCTCCACGGCGGCCTCAAGGGTTTCGACAAGGTGGTATGGCAGGCCGAGCCCTTCGAGAAGAAAGATTCGGTGGGCATCGTGTTCACCTACACGAGCCCGGACGGCGAGGAGGGCTATCCTGGCAATCTCAAGACCAGGGTCACCTACACCCTCACCGACAAGAACGAACTCATCTTCGACTACCACGCCACGAGCGACAAGGCCACGCCGGTCAACTTGACGAACCACACCTACTTCAATCTGGCGGGAGCGGGCCGGCGCGACATCCTCGGCCACGACATGATGCTGAACGCCGACCACTTTACCCCCGTGGACTCCACGCTGATCCCTACCGGGGAGATTCGCAGCGTCGCGGGGACACCATTTGATTTTCGCAAGCCCACGCCCATCGGCGCGCGCATCGATGCCGACGATGAGCAGATCAAGTACGGACCGGGCTATGACCACAACTTCGTGGTGAACCGCAAAGGCGAAGGCCTGTCGCTTGCCGCGCGCGTCATTGAGCCGACGACCGGCCGCGTGATGGAAGTCTTGACGACCGAACCGGGCATCCAGTTCTACGCCGGGAATTTCTTGGATGGCACCCTGACCGGTAAAGGCGGCTACGTCTATAAACGGCGGTTCGGGTTCTGCCTTGAGACGCAGCATTTCCCCGATTCCCCGAACAAGCCCAACTTTCCATCAACGATTCTGCGACCGGGGAAAACCTACATGTCGCGGACGGTGTACGCGTTTTCGGTCGAGAGGTAATGAATATCGGCGCGCCCCTCACCCTCAACCTCTCTCTCATGGGAAGAGGGGAAATTTGATTCCCCAGCCCTCCCCTTGAGGGGGAGAAAGTCCTGACTTCTCGGGAGGGGGGCTGGGGTGACAAGCAGCGGCGCCCAGAGCCACAAGCGACGGTGTGCAGGGTCGCGGCGCATGGAATCCCACCCCTACCAACTCAGCTGCACCAGTGATGTTCCCTGGCGCGGCAGTGAGAACTGGATCCTTACCTTGCCATTCTCCACGCTCAACCACGCAGGCGATGTCAGCATCCGCAACTGGCCCGCCGCGACGAGTCGCGCGTACTGTTGCGCGCTGGGATCTTGCGGCGCGCCCATCTGCTGCCACGCGGTATAGGCATTGCTGTGAGTCTGGTCGATGCGGTAGTGGTGGACCAGAACGCGCTCAAGGTCGAGAGGAAGCCCTTGAATTCCCAAATCGATCTCCGCCGCGGGGGCCGGGACATCGTCGTCGTGATAGTTCCACACCAGGACCGAAACGGTTCGTTCGCTGCGCGTCGCCATCGCGCCGATGTCGGGCGCACCGGCAACTCCTGCCTTCAGGATTTCATCCAACCTGGCCGACTGGCTGCTCGTGGTGGGAATGCGCTCCCCCTTCATCAATCCGAACATACGAAAGATGTTAAGCACCGGTTTGTCGATGCCATTCGTCGCCAGGCTCCGGAAGCCATCGAAGTAAGGTTGGTCTTCAAACTCGAAGGCCCAGGTCACCGCGCCCTGAAGACGAATCTGGTGGCGCTCGGCGAGCGCCAGGGTCTTCTCGTAGATCGCGGCCGTATAGGAAGGATAGAGCGTGCCGTTGCGATAGGCGTTCTGAGGATGGACGCGCGCCGAGCATGCGGCGCAGCCCTCCGGATCGGACTCGCCAAGGATGACCGGCAAATGACGAAATTCGGGAAAGGAGGCGACAATTTCAAATCCCTTTGCGATGGACTGCAACTGACGGCTACTGCCCATCCGAACGTGGCCACCCACCACCTTGGGACTACCTTTGGCGTGGAAGGCGACGAAATCCAGGGGCGAGCCGGTGCGGCCCGTGGCGTAGTTGGTCCCGCGGGCGCAGTGCTCGAGAAAGCGGCGCAAGAATTCCGCCGCCTTCGGTTCCGCCGGTCCGGTTGAGTGCGGCCCGCCGACCCGCGCCTCCGGCAAGGCGCGCTTCACCGCCTCGGCGGCGTAGTCGTAGAGCTTGTGATATTCCTCGGGTGTGCCTTGCCAATAGCCGATGTCGGGCTCGTTCCACACTTCCCAGTACCACGATCGCACCTCCGTCTGGCCATAGCGCGCAATGCAGCGGCGAACCCACTGGTGGACTAGCTCCGCCCACTTCTCATAGTCCTTGGGCGGATACGCCCAGCCTGTCCAGATCGGGCCTTGCGGGAAAGTATGCCGGTAGGGCTGCGGCTTCGTGGAAAGTGCTTCCGGCATGAAGCCGATTTCGACGAGCGGCTTCACGCCCGTCTCCATGTAGGTGTCAAAGATTCGATCGAGAATCGTCCAATCATAGATGGGCCGGCCGGCGGCGTCTTCCCTGTAGGCGTTCGTCGAGCCCCACTTCAGCGCGTATTGCCCGTCGCCCGTGGTCAGCAGATTGTGGGCTCGGATATAGACGGGGGCTGAACTCAAAGCGGCGAGTTCGCCTAACAACTTCTGTCCATTCGCCGTATACGTGTAGTTGGGTTCGTCATAGCCGAAATAGGCCCATGCGGGCGCGAAGGATTTGCGCACACCGGCGGCATCAACCTCGATGAGGACGGGACTTTGCGCCTGCAGCGACGTCGCGGCCGCCAGGAAGAGGATAGAAGTCATCAGTTGCCGAGAGACCATTTTTCAAATTCCTTTTGTGCGGGGCCCCTGGGGCGCCTCGACAACGCTGGGATCGGCGCCCCGCCCAACACACTGGAGCACAGGATGCTGAGCGAATGTAACCCTCCGAGGAGCACCGTGTCAAAATCTATCGCTGCTGGTGCTGTGCGGCCCGCGCCATCCGGGCTAAAATGGGACTCTGCCCGCCGCCAATGCATTCGAGCGGGCGGGCGTTTATCGATCCGGAAGGAGAGAGCATATGTCAAAGACGATCATTCTTGTGCTTATTATTATATGTCTAGTGCCCTCAGCGGTCGGGGCACAGCAAGCGCAGCCGCCTCTCACCGAGAAGGAAGTGTTGAAGCTGCTCAAGAAGCACAAGAAAGACCAGATGAAAGCCGTGGCCATCGTGGGCGAGCGCGGCGTCACCTTTGACGTGACGCCGGAATTTCAGCGGAAGCTCGAAGAGACCGGTGCCGAGCTGGAGTTTTTCCAGGCGGTGGTGGGCGCCAGCCCTTCAGGGCGCACGTTCAAGACGCCTCTCGGCGATAAGCTGGAGGTTTCACCGGTGGAGAAAGCCGCCTTCCTTCAGGTGCAGAACGAAATGGACCCCGACAGGCAGCGCACGCTTGCCGCGGATTTTGAGCAGAAGCATCCCACTAGCCCGCTCATGACCTACGTGTGGAGCCAGACCGCACGCGTCTATCAGCAGAAGGGGGATTACGCGAAGACCGTCGAGCATGGCGAGCGAAGCCTCAAACTCGACGCCAATAATGTCTTCAGCCTCGTGCTTGTGGCATTGGTTCTCCCTCAGCCGCGGATGCTGCAGGGCACACCGGCCGAGAATGATAGGAATCTGGCGACGGCGGAATCCTATGCCACGCGTGCTTTGCAGCTCCTGGACCAGATCCCCGCCGCGTCACTCGAAAACGATGAGCAGCTCCAAAAGCAGAAGGCGGCACTCGCCTCGGATGCCCATGCGGCGTTGGGCATGGTCGCCCTGCATCGGGACGACTCTCCAAAGGCCGTAGAGGAATTCAAGGCGGCCATTTCCACGGCGACCGGCGCCAATCCCATGAATTATTACCGGCTGGGTGAAGCATACGAGAACTTGGGGAAGCTGGACCAAGCCATTGACGCTTTCGAGAATGCTTCGAACCTCGGCCAGGGCACGGTGCTCAAGGATTACGCGGACTAGAAAGTGGAAGAGATCAAGGCGAGGAAGGCCCTCGTCTCGCCGCGGTAGCGGCCGCAGAAAGACCGTGCGGCTCGATTCCTTGGCCCTATTCTTAACTATTTGGCCCCGTCAGCCTTGCCGCGGCTTGAAGATCAGCACGGTGACCGAGGCGGGCGGGAATGTGTGCCGCAAACTGCCGCTGCCTACATTCTCCTGCGAAGCCACCGGCCGGATCCTTTCGGGATTTTCTTCGTCGTTCCTGACGAGGAGGGAGTCGCCGGTCAGTGTGTGGACCATCGCCTCGCCCGCCGGCGCGAAGTCTCTGATCTCAACCGTAGCCGCCATCGCGTTTTTCCAGTCGCGGTTCACGACGAAGACGACGAGATCGCCTTTCTTGCTATCACGCGTGGCCAACACGTCGAGATAGGGGACATCGGGGATTTCAGGAAAACGCCGTTGCCCTTCGTGCACGTCGTAGTGCCTGACGCTGGTGCGGGTGACCAGGGGAGTGTCTCCGGCGTGATTCGAATAGAGCGAAAACGCCCAGGCCTGCGGCGTGAGAAAGACCCTGCTGCGTTTCTTCTGGATACCGGCGAAGTCGATAATTCCGGTCATGTTGGCCAGCCGAACGGAGTCGGCGCGGGCGAGCAGCATGTTCATCCAGGCCGCGCCGTTGATGGCGCCGCCCAGGTTGTCGAACCGGATGTTTTCCGAGCCTTCCCGCGCCCAGAAGAGATACTCGGTGAATGCGATCTTCACGCGGCCGCGCGTCGCCGCGTGCGAGTCAATCTGGGCGCGCATGGATTCGAGCGCGCGTCCCACGGCGACGGGAAGGGCCAGTCCGGCGGTCCAGGTGAAGTCCCGGGCGGCGCCGTCTCTAACCATCTCGCCCATGTTCACAACGAAATGCGTGGAAATGTAATGTAGGGCCTCGGGGTCGGCGCTGAGAAGCGCCGCGTTCCATTTCTCGAAAGCATCCGGATCGGCGCCCGTAGCGATCACGAGCGTGTCTTTCGGAATCGTGCTGCGCGTCGCGCGGTAATACTCGCGATAGCGGCGGAGGTTGCCCTCCGGCGTTTGCCAGCCGATTTGAAAATGCCCCCAAAGTTCGTTGCCAAATTCCCAGGCAGCGACGGGGAACGGTTGGGGATGTCCGTTCGCGGCGCGACGCTTGCCTTCGGCCGTCGTGGTGGCGCCCTGGCAGTACTCGATCCAGGCACGCGCTTCCTCCGGAGTTCCGCTGCCGAGATTGAGGCAGATCTGCGCCTGAGCACCGATCAACTCACAATAGGCCATGATCTCGTCCGTGCCGATGTCGTTGTATTCGGGATAGCCCCACGCCTGGTTCAGTTTCGTGGGTCGCTGGTCGAGCGGGCCGACCCCGTCCCGCCAGTGGTAGCCGCTCGTAAAGTTTCCGCCATAGCGGAGGAGGGGAGTGTGTAGGTTTTTCGACGCGCGGATGACGTCCGGGTCCATCCCGCGCACAGCGTCGGCAGGGAAGAGCCGGATGAAATCGAGCGAGACGCGATGCTCGCCCCGCACGGAGACAACAAAATCCGCCGAAGCGAGCGGGGCGAGGGCGCCTTCCGGAAGCGTCAGGCGAAAGGGGAGCTTCGCCCAGCGTCCGCCGGCGGGCACGAGGAGGCGCGTGGCGGCCAGCGCCGCATCCGGCGAGTCCTGCTGGCGGATGCTGATATCGAGCGGCACGGCTCCTTTCTCGGAGGAGGCAAAAAGCGATCCGTCGTAGGTGCGCTCGCGATGGACGGGCAGATAGATGTTCTGGCGAATGCCCACCTCGCGGCCGTCCAATCCCATCAAGTAGAGGTAAGCATAGGAATTCGGGGCGCCGCCCCAGCGCGGCTCATACCGCCAGCCATCCGCCTCGCGCAAAGGCAGCCAGGGGAGAGGCAATCCCATGTGGGTGGAGCGGCGGAACGGCGGCGTGAGGAATCGCTGCTCGAGGAATTCCAGGCTCGCATAGTAGGTTTCGAGGCTAGGATTGTCGAGGAGCTGCGCGGAGAGGCCGCCGTACATCGAGAACCCGATGTTCTCGAGAAACGTTCCGTACACCGTGCGCGGAATCCTGAACGATGCGCGCTGATTTGCCAGCACCTCGATGCGCGCCTCCGCGCTGGACGATTTCACGTATTGCGAGACCGTCTCGCCGAGCAGAGTGGGGGGAGGGATGGTCCCGACCAGCAAGCAAGCCGCGATGAAGTTCCTTTTCATTGCAATCTCCCTCGTGCGCTGGTTGGAAGCTCATAGCATACATACATCCCGTCCACGGACAAGCGCCTTGGTGCCCCGACACAACCGTTTCATGCTCCGCCCGACGCGGGAGCAACTTGGCCGATCCCCGTGCCCCAGGGCGCGGCGGCCTACACTTGAACGGTGGGGGAGGGCGGCATATGATTCTTCCACGGAGAAGAGATGGACGTCAGACGCGCGAAGCAGGCGGTCGAATGGCCAACCCATGGCTCCTCCCCCACTCGCCGGCCGGCCTGGTTGGGCTCTCTGTTTGCCCTGGCCGTCTGTTACCCGCTGGCGTTTGGCGGTGCGGCGGTTCAGGGAGGTGCGTCTGCGCCTGCGCAGTCTCGCCCTTCCACCGCCGCCGGCGCGGTAGAGAAGACCGCACCTCCGGCGGCACAAGATTGGCAAAAAGAACCCCAACTTCAAGTCCCCGCCGGCCACGCCATTCCTGAGGCACCGCGTACCCCTGTCTTACTGGACGGTCCGCCGCCGGTCCCGGCCTCCCCGCTGGGAGGGGAAGACCCCGCCGTCATCCGCGAATTTGTCGGCTTGATAGAGGAAGGGAAATTCCAGGAAGTTGAGCCGCGCCTGGCGAAATACCTGGAGACTCAACCCGGCTCATCCCTGGTCCACTATCTGCACGGCTTTGTGCTCTTTCGCCAGCATCGCCTGGGAGATGCCATCCGGGCGCTGGCCAAATCCCTCGAGCTCAACGGTGAAAACGGCGAAGCCCATAAGATGCTCGGTCGCGCGCTCTCGATTCTGGGCCGGTACGACCTGGCGCTGCGCGAGTTCGACGAGGCGGGGCGCTTGATGCCCCATTCCGCCGAGGTCCACTACAATCGCGGGCGCGTCTATTCCATCCAGGACGACTTCCATCGCGCCCGGGCGGAGTTCGAGGCGGCCCTACGCCTCAGTCCCAATTACACGGAAGCCCACAACGCTCTGGGGTTCGCCCTCGAGGCGCTTGGCGATGACGCGGCGGCCCTGGCGAGCTACCAGAAGGCTATCCAGCTCACCGAACAGCAGGGCGCCAAGTTCGATGCGCCTTTCGTGAACTTGAGCGGCTATTACGGACGGCGGGGGGAGTTTCAAACCTCGCTGTACTACGCGCGGAAAGCCCTGGAGCTCAATCCCCGCTCCGACCTTGCCTACTATCAGATGGCCAAGACCTACCGGACCCAGGGAGATTGGGCCCAGGCCGCGGAAGCGCTGGAGAAAGCCATCGCCATCAAACCCACTTCGGCGCAGTACCACTACGTGCTGAGTTCCGCGTACCGCAAACTCGGGAAACTTAAAGAGAGCCAGGCCGCCCTGGAAGTATTTCGGCGCATCGAAAGGCAGACCGCCGAACTCGAGAGACAACGGCGGGCCACGCGGCGCTTGACTGCTCCTCCCGATCCGGTAAAGGCGGATTAAACCGACCGCGCACCCGCGGGCCGGTCCTCACGGCGCGCGGGAAATCTCCCAGGGCTCGGGCGAGGGTGTCCAGTGACGCGTCCGGTAATCGCTCAGCGTCAGAGCGATCAGGATCCCCAGCCAGAAGATCGAGGCCACAGCGACGATGTGCATGAGGCGCGTGCTCCAGCGCAAGTGCATGAAGAACAGCATGACGAGACTGGCCTTGCCCATGGCGATGAGCAGGGCGACCACAATGTTGAGCGGACCCAGATCGATCGTGGCCACGGTGGCGGTAACGCCCGTCAGGACGATTAATGCGGCGAAAACAACAAAGTAGATCTTCTTGGGGATAACGTGTTGCGACATCAATAGTGTGCCCCGATCAGGTAGAGTAGCGGAAACAGGAAAATCCAGACGATGTCCACGAAGTGCCAGTAGAGGCCGGCCATCTCGACGGCATTGCAGCGCTCCGGCGTGAACCGTCCCTTCGCCGCCATCCCGATCAGCACGGCAAGAACTCCCACGCCCACCACCATGTGCAGAGCATGAATGCCGGTCAGCGTGAAATAGAAGACAAAAAAGAGCTCTGCGCCCCTGGAATGGGGGCTGTCCAATTCCCAGTGCAGGCCCGGGATCAGGCGTTGCTCATATTCGTGGTACCACTCGAGGGACAATTTGACGCCGATGAACGTAAGGCCCATCAGCATTGTCAAAACTAGAAAGGTGACGAGGTCCCGGCGTTTCCCGAGCATAGCCGCGCGGACGGCGAGAGCCATCGTGAGGCTGCTGCCAAGCAAGAGCGCCGTATTGAAAGCACCCAGCTTCACGCTCAGCAGGTGGCTGCCTACCTCGAAGCCCGGAAGATACATGCCGCGATACACGGTATAGGCGGCAAACACCCCGCCAAAGAACATGATCTCCGTGGCCAGAAACAGCCACATGCCGAGGCTGGAGGCCTCGTGCTGCTGTTCCAGGTCCTCGAAATGGTGCGCGAGTGCGCTGGCCTGCCGGTCAGACAACGGGCGCCTCCTTGGCCCCGTAGGCATAGGCTTCCTCTTT
>Ga0073934_10004417_pt1 | contig 23471 bp, 17 predicted proteins | sample LarsenN4metaG_FD_76834 | JGI IMG/M metagenome (GOLD analysis project Ga0073934, IMG submission 76834) | Hot spring sediment bacterial and archeal communities from British Columbia, Canada, to study Microbial Dark Matter (Phase II) - Larsen... ... | reverse complement strand
GCCCATGATCCAGGTTGCAAACGGCTTGCCGGCCGCGGCCACGCACCAGTCGTACATCCTTCTCAGCATGCGGGACTTTGATTGCGGTGCCGGCGATCAATGTCAATGGGCGCCGGACGGCGGCACTTCAGGGCCGCTTGCGCACGCGGCGCGCATCCAGAGCGATGACCTTTCGCCGCGCAAAAGCCTGGGCGCCGCGCTTGGGCAGCTTCTCGGCGATCCCGAACATGCGCTCGCGCCGGTTCATCTCGGCCCAGACGTCCTTGGGATGGATGCCGGCCGCGACCCACAGCACCACCAGATTGTACATGAGATCGGCGCTTTCCTTGATCACGGCCTCGGTCTGGCCGTGCATGGCATCGATCACGACCTCGACCGCTTCCTCGGCGAGCTTCTTGGCCATCTTGCCGCGGCCGGCGCGCAGGAGCTTCGCCGTCCGCGAAGTGGCCGGGTCGGCATCCTTGGCGGCCAGCACCGCAGAGTAGAGTCGATCGAGCGAATCACTCATACCGACCAGAATACCTGCAACTCGGAAAAGTGTGTTAACGGCCCGAAACAGGGCCGCCGCAGTCCGGTCGGCAAGGCCGAGCCGCGCAGGGCAGCGACGGCGCTTACTCTTCGGCCTCTTCGGCCGTCAACAGCGAGGCATTGCCGCCGGCCGCCGCGGTGTTGACCGTCACCGTCTGCTCGGTGCTGAACCGCCGCAGATAGCTTGGCCCGCCGGCCTTCGGTCCGGTGCCGGACAAGCCGGTGCCCCCGAACGGCTGCGTACCGACCACCGCGCCGATGATGCTGCGGTTCACATAGACGTTGCCATGCGGAACGCGGGCAACGATCCGCTCGACAGTGTCGTCGATGCGCGAATGGATGCCGAACGTGAGTGCGTAGCCGTTGGCGACAAGATCGTCGACGAGTGCGTCGAGAGTGTCGGCATGCCAGCGCACCACGTGCAGGATCGGCCCGAACACCTCCTCTGAGAGATCGCGCGCGCGATCGAGCGCGATGATGGTCGGCGGCACGAACAGGCCGTCATCCGGCAATGCGCTGAACGCATCCCAGCGAAATCGGACGCGGCCCTGCTTCTCCATCTCGGCAATCCAGCGGTCGAGCTTGCGCTTGGCGTCGGCATCGATCACCGGGCCGACATGGGTTGCGGGATCGCGCGGGTCGCCGAGCCTGAGCTCGCGCGCGGCCCCCGCGATCATCTCGATCATACGGTCGGCCACGTCCTCCTGCACGCACAAGAGCCGCAAGGCCGAGCAGCGCTGCCCGGCGGAGCGGAAGGCCGACGTCACGACATCGTCGGTGACCTGCTCCGGCAGCGCGGTTGCATCCACGATCATCGGATTGATGCCGCCGGTCTCGGCAATCAGCGGCACGATCGGCCCGTCCTTGCCGGCAAGCACCCGGTTGATAGCCCGCGCCACCTCGGTCGAGCCGGTGAAGGCGACGCCGGCCGTTCGCCGGTCTGCAACCAGGGTCGCACCGATCCGGCCGTCGCCAGGTACGTATTGGAGCGCATCCGGCGGGACCCCGGCCTCATGCAAGATGCTTACGGCTTCCCACGCCACCTGCGGCGTCTGCTCGGCCGGCTTGGCCGCCACCGTATTGCCGGCGGCGAGCGCGGCCGCCACCTGCCCGGTGAAGATCGACAGCGGGAAGTTCCATGGGCTGATGCAGACGAAGACGCCGCGGCCGCGATGGCGAAGCTCGTTGCTTTCGCCGGTCGGTCCCGGCAACGACTGCGGGGCGAGCGCGCGGCGCGCCTCCACTGCATAGTAGCGGCAGAAATCGACGGCCTCGCGCACTTCCGCGACGGCATCGTCGAGGGTCCTGCCGCCTTCGCGCTGCATCAACGCGATCAGACGGCCGCGCCGCGCCTCCATCAAGTCGCCGGCACGCGCGAGAATGTCCGCACGCACCGCGACCGGCGTCGCCTGCCAGTCCGGGAAGGCGGCGTGCGCCAGTGCCATGGCGTTGCCGGCGGCGGATTCGTCGGTGTCGGACGCCGGCGGGGCCGGCGCATCGGCATCGCGCACCTCGGCGAGCAGCGCATCGAGGCTTGCCTGATGCCCGAACTCGACCCCGGCCGCGTTGCGCCGGTCAGGATAGAGGTCGCCCGGCAGCGGGATGTTCGGATGCCGCGCGTGTGCGGCATCGCCGATCCATTCCTGGGGGCGCTTCAACAGCGCCGCGACCGGTACCGACGGATCGGCCGCCACCGCCACGAAGGACGAGTTGGCGCCGTTCTCCAGCAGCCGCCGCACCAGATAGGCCAGCAGAACCCTGTGCCCGCCGACCGGCGCATAGATTCGAACTGCCGCGCTCGGACACTCTTCCCTCAGCGTCTCGTAGAGCACCTCGCCCATGCCGTGCAGGCGCTGGAACTCATAGCCGTCGAGGCCACCCGCGTCCTCGATCACGGCGGCGACGGTCAGCGCGTTGTGGGTTGCAAACTGCGGAAACAGGCGCGGGCGCGCCTGCAACAGCCGGCGCGTGCAGACCGCGTAGCAGAGATCGGTCATCGGCTTGCGGGTGAAGACCGGATAGTCCGCGAGCCCGCGTTCCTGGGCGCGCTTGACCTCGGTGTCCCAATAGGCGCCCTTGACCAGGCGCACCATCAAGCGCCGGCCAAGGCTGCGGGCGGCATCGTCGAGCCAGCCGATCACGGCTTCTGCCCGCTTCTGATAGGCCTGCACTGCAAGACCGAATCCCTCCCAGCCGCGCAGGGAGGAGTCCGCGAGCACGCTTGCAATCACATCGAGGGTCAGTTCCAGCCGGTCCGCCTCCTCGGCATCCACCGTGAAGTTGAGGTCGTAGTCGCGCGCCAAGCGCGCAAGCTCCAGCACGACCGGGACAAGCTCCGACAGGACGCGCGGGCGCGAAACCGCCTCGAACCGCGGATGCAGGGCGGACAGCTTGATCGAGATCCCCGGCCGGTCGGGCAAGGCGCCATCCCCGGCGCTCTTCCCGATGGCGTGGATCGCCGCCGCGTAGGCGTCACGGTAGCGGCGGGCATCGGCCGCGGTGCGCGCACCCTCCCCCAGCATGTCGAAGGAATAGCGCGCCTGCGAGCCCGCGCGCCGCAGCGCTTCCCCGATGGTCTGGCCCAGGACGAAATGCGACCCGAGAAGCCGCATGGCCTGCCGCGTCGCGGTGCGGACGGCCGGCAGGCCGATGCGCTTGAGCAACCCCTCCAGGATCGTTTCCGGCGTCTCGCCCGGCTGGATGATCCGGGCCGTGATCCCCAGCGTCCAGGCCGAGGCCGACACCAGGAAGGCATTCGATTTGAGCTCCGCGGTGTCCCATGCGCCGGTGGCGAGCTTGTCCTCGATCAGCCGATCGGCGGTGGCGGCGTCCGGCACCCGCAGCAGCGCCTCCGCCAGCACCATCAGGGCCAGGCCCTCCCTGGTCGACAGCGAATAGGCGTGCAGGAAGTCCTCGATTCCGCCGAGCCCGCCGGCGCGCGACCGGATCCCTGCGATGAGCCGCTCGGCCTGCCGGTCGATGCGCGCCTCGGCCGCAGCCGGGCGGACAGCCTCCGCCAGGAACCGCGCCGCGATCGCGCGGTCGTCGGAAAAATAGGCCGCCCGAAATGGCGCGGGCGTGCCGGAACGCCGGAAATCCGAGGTCATCGAACCCTCCGGTCCGATCTACGATCGGCCGATTCTAGTCGCTTGCGGCCGCGCACGGTCAGGAAAAAGTCGGGTGCCACGGACGATGCAACACGCTGTGGTGTTCGCAACTGCGTGAGGACTGGCGGCCGCGAGCGTTCTTTCCTTGCGCTTTGCGTTGTCATGTTCTTTTCTTGGCCGCATCTGCCAACGGTGCGGTTTGGTCGGGGGCCGACGCGATCATTCTGGGAGCACGGCCACGCATGAGCGTTCTCGACCATATCGGGCCCGGTCGAATCTCAAGGTTGTGGGCGCTGACGCTCGCGCTCCTGGCGGTTTCGCCTGCCTTCGCGCAATCCCCCGAGCCGATCCCGCTGCGGTTCAGCCTGGATGGCAGGATCGAAGGCCCGTCGGCGCTGTTCCTGCTGCCGCTTGACCGGGGCTACTACAAGACCGAAGGGCTCGACGTGGCCGTGGACGAAGCGACGACGGTCCAGGCACCGATCACCCGCGTCGCCGCCGGCAGCCACGCTTTGGGGCTCGCCGATATCAACGCCTATATCCGCTTTCGCGATCAGAACCCGGCCGCACCGGTGCGGGCGATCTTCATGGTCTACAACCGGCCGCCCTACGCGATCGTGGGCCGCAAGAGCCGCGGGATCAGCGATCCGAAGAGTCTCGAAGGCAAGCGCCTGGGCGCGCCGCCAGCCACGGCGACGGCGCAGCAATGGCCGGTGTTCGCCCGTGTGAACGAGATCGACACATCCAAGGTGAAGCTCGAGAACATTGCCATGCCGGTGCGCGTGCCGATGCTGGCTGCCGGCCAATTGGATGCTGCGCTCGGCTATTCCTTCCGGTTGTTCATCGATCTCAAGGACCGCGGCGTGCCGGTGGGCGACGTCGTGCAGATGCAGATGCCCAACTACAATCTCAGGCTCTATGGCGCCGCCATCATCGTGAATACGAAATTTGCAAGCGAGCAGCCGGACGCCGTCCGGGGCTTCCTGCGCGCGACGGTGCGCGGCTTCCGGGACGCGATCCGCAATCCCGCCACCGCCATCGAACCGGTGTTGCGGCGTGACACCCAGGCCAAGAAGGACGTCGAAATCGAGCGGCTGCGGATGGCGATCCGCGAGAATCTCCTGACCGCCGAAGTCCGCAGCAACGGCTTCGGTGCGATCGATCCGGAGCGCCTGGAAGAGGCGATTGGTCAGATCGCGCTCGCCTACACGTTCAAGAACCGGCCCAAGGCCGATGCCGTGTTCGATCCGTCGTTCCTGCCGCCCGCCGCGGAGCGGCGCGCAAATTAGAGCCGCCGATTTGAAATTCCTGCCTCACTTGGAGGCTGGGCGCTAGCCAAGCTGGAACCCGGAACCGCTGGCGCGAATCCGTGAGATCGTCCCACCCGTCTCCCAGTCAGGCGGCTGCGGCTCCGCGCGCAGGTCGGCGTCGAGATAGTCCGCGAGTTCATCGGCGGCCGTACGACCCTCGCTGTCGCGCACGTAGATCCCGCAATACAGTTGCGGCAGCGGCGGCAACGGCGCGTCGTCCCAGATATACAGATTGCTCTTCAGCGCACGGCCGCGCGGCATCACCAACACGCCAAATCCCGCACCCACCGCCGCCGCCAGACTGGTGAGGCTCACGGCCGTGAACACGTGTTCGTAGCGGCGGCCCGCCAGACTCAGCGCCGCCACCGCAACCCGCTGGCAGGCGCAATCCTCGCCGTAGGACACGAGCGGCACCGGAGCGTCCGGATCGATGCGGGTTGCATCGCTGCGCACCCAGACCGCCTGCCGCATCCACAGTTGTCGCGGCTTCATCACCGGCGGCGTATCGGTCACCGCCATTACCAGGTCCAGCTCGCCCTGCTTCAAACCGCGAAGCATATTGTCCGAGGTTCCACTGGTGACGCTGAAACCGATATCCGGCCACCGCAGGCGGAACCGCGCGAGCGTCGCCGGAATGCGGGAGCCCGAATAGTCGCCGGGTATCCCGACCCGGAGCGTCTGCACCGTCGACATCCCGTTCGACAGTTGCAGAATCTCGTCGTTGATCGCGAGCAGCCGCCGTGCCTGCGCGACCACGGTCTCGCCACGCGGCGTCAGGCTGACGCCGGGCGCGCTCTTGTCGAGCAATTCATAGCCGATCAAGGTTTGCAGGCGCTTGATCTGTGCGCTCACAGCGGGCTGCGTGACACCGAGAGTCTGTGCGGCCTTGGTAAAACTACGCAGATCGACGACCGCAAGCAGGGTCCGCAGCAGATCGGTCGGGATGTTCTGCATGGCGCCTCCTGATCTCCGCTCAATCCGCCCGCGAGCGCAGCGGACTCGACGCCGACCTCAACGCCGCTGTTCGCAACGAACCCTCTCCAACTGTCGCATTGTTTGCCGCGCCAGCGTAATATTCAAGTATTCGGGCATTATGGCGCATCAGCCCTGCAAATTTGTCAGATGCAGGCGCTATGGTCCCACCAGAAAGTATTGTTCAAAATCCTGGCAGTTTTGGAAGGTTTTCCCCGTTTGGGGCCCATTTGTCGCCGATTGCGGCAGCGTGCCGTTCCGGTACAGTGGCCTCCCCACAGATTGACCATCCGGGCCATGAAGTTTCTGCGCCTCTATATTCGCGTGCTCGAACTGCTCGGGCCCGAAGCCCGACTCGCCTGGATCCTCGCCCTTGCCGGGGTAGCGCTGGCGGCGGCGAACTTCGTCGAGCCCATCCTGTTCGGGAAGATCGTTGACGCCCTGGCCAACTCCCAGGGAACCTCGCGGCAGTTGGACTGGGGCAGGCTGCTGCCGCTGGTCGCCGCCTGGGTCGGTTTCGGCCTGTTCATCATCGTGGCCAGCACCGTGGTCTCGCTCTACGCGGACCGGCTGTCCCACCGGCACTACCAGGCGGTGCGGGCCGACTATTTCGAGCACATCCTGCAATTGCCGCTGAGCTACTACACCGGCACCCATTCCGGCCGGCTGATGAAGGTCATGATCACCGGCACCAACACGCTGTGGGGCATGTGGCTCGCGTTCTTCCGCGAGCATTTCACGAGCCTCGTCACCCTCTTCATCCTGATGCCGCTGACGGTGTTTCTGAACTGGCGCTATGCGCTATTGCTGATGCTGCTGGCCGTGGTGTTTGCAGCACTCATCACATACGTCCTGCGCAAGACCGAGAAGCTCCAGAGCACCGTCGAATCGCGCTACACCGACATCGCGGAACGCACCTCCGACACGCTCGGCAATATCGCCCTGATCCAGAGCTTTGCCCGCATCGACATGGAAGTGGATGCGATGCGCAAATTCGGCGAGCAGGCCTTGGGCGCGCAGATGCCGGTGCTCTGGTGGTGGGCGCTCGCGACGGTGCTGACCCGCGCCGCGACCACGATCACGATGCTGCTGATTCTCGTTCTCGGCATCTGGTTCTATGTCCGGGGCGAGACGACGGTCGGCGAGATCGTCATGTTCATGAGCTTCGCCACCATGCTGATCGGCAAGCTCGAAGCCATCGTGCACTTCGCCAATCACATGCTCATGGAAGGACCGCGTCTGCAGGAGTTCTTCGACGTCCTCGACACCGTCCCCGCCGTGCGCGACCGGCCGGATGCGGTCGACCCCGGCCGAATGCGGGGCCTGGTCGAATTCAAGGACGTATCGTTCTCCTACGACGGCAAGCGCCCGGCGGTGCAGGATCTCAACTTCACCGCGCTTCCCGGCGAAACCATCGCGCTGGTCGGCGCCACCGGCGCCGGCAAGTCGACGGCGCTGGCGCTCTTGCACCGCGTCTACGACCCGCAGTCGGGCGTCGTGAAGATCGACGGCATGGATGTCCGCGGTCTTACGCTGGCCGGGCTGCGCAAGAACATCGGCGTCGTGTTCCAGGAGGCGCTGCTGTTCAATCGCTCGATCGCCGACAACCTTCGGGTCGGCAAGCCCGATGCCACCGAGGCCGAGCTGCTCGACGCCTGCCGGCGCGCGCAGGCGCTCGAAATCATCGAGCGCAATCCGATGGGTCTCGATGCCAACGTCGGCGAACGCGGCCGCATGCTGTCGGGCGGCGAACGCCAGCGCGTCTCGATCGCGCGCGCCTTGCTCAAGGACCCGCCGATTCTCATCCTCGACGAGGCGACGAGCGCGCTCGACGCGCTGACCGAAGCCAAGGTGCAGGCCGCGCTGGTGGAGGTGATGAAGGGACGCACCACTTTTGTCATTGCGCATCGGCTCGCCACCATCCGCAACGCCACGCGCATCCTGGTGTTCGAGGGCGGCCGCGTGATCGAGACCGGCTCGTTCGACGAGCTGGTCAGATTTGGCGGGCATTTCGCGGAGCTGGCGCGCACCCAGTTCATGGTCGATGAGAAGGCCCGCCCGCGCGCCGAGGCCGACGACCCGATGCCGGTGGAAACCTGAGCCGACGGAACTTTCCCGGTTCGCCACGATTGTAGCGCCGGAGCCCGGCCTGGCGGGCTCGCCGAACCGCTTCCATTGACAATGGCCGTGGCTGAGTTCCTTGACCCCAAAGTCGGGGCGGATGATGCCGTCCGCAAGCAACTGATCCGGCGCTTCTGGCGCACGGGCGCAAGGTTTTGGCGAAAAGGCGGCGACCGCCGCGCATGGCCCCTCACCGGTGCCATCCTCGCCATCGTTCTCATTCAGCTCTTTTTTCAGTACCAGATGAACGTCTGGAACCGGGCACTGTTCGACGGACTCGAGCAGAAGAACGGTTCGGTCGTGCTGTTCCAGGCAATGATCTATGTGCCGCTATTGGTAGCCAGCGTATTCTTCGCAGTCACCAATGTGTATTGCCGCATGACCATGCAGCGGCGGTGGCGCGCGTGGATGACCAACTGGGTGCTGGACTACTGGCTCGCCAAGGGGCGCTATTATCACCTGAATCTCGTCGAAGGCGACCACAAGAATCCCGAAACCCGGATCGCCGACGACATCCGGCTTGCCACCGAGGCACCAGTGGACATCGTCGCCGGGATTCTCGCAGCCTTCCTGTCCGCGGCGACTTTCATCGTCGTGCTGTGGTCGGTCGGCGGATCGCTGGATTTCGAATTCGGCGGGACCACGTACCACATCCCCGGGTTCCTGGTCATTGCCGCCATCGTCTACGCGACACTCGGTACCGGCTCGATGCTGATCATCGGCAAGAGCTTCATCAAGGTTTCGGAGGCCCAAAATCAGCGCGAAGCCGAGTTCCGCTATTCCCTCACCCGGCTGCGCGAGAACGGCGAGAGCATCGCAATCCTCGGCGGCGAGAAGGAGGAACGTTCCGGCCTGCGGCGCGATTTCCTTGCCGTGCTCGAAAGCTGGCGCCTCGTCATGGGTCAGTGGATGCGCACGACCTTCGTCTCCTCGACCAGCGGATTTGTGGCGGGCGTGCTGCCGGTGCTGCTGTGCGCGCCGAAATATCTTGCCGGCGAGATGACGCTCGGTCAGGTCATGCAGGCGGCCTCGGCCTTTGTCATCGTGCAGGCCGCCTTCGGCTGGCTGGTCGACAACTATCCCCGCTTTGCCAACTGGAGCGCCAACGCGCGGCGCATCGCCTCGCTGATCGCGTCGCTCGATGCCCTTGAACAGGCCGAGCAGGCCGGCGGCATCAAACTGATCGCGCGTGGCCACCACGACGACAAGGCGCTCCAGCTGCGCGGCTTGTCGGTCACGCTCGACGACGGCACCGGTGTGGTGCAGGAGACGGAGGTCGACATAGCGCCCGGCGAAAAGGTGCTGATCGTAGGCGAGTCCGGCACCGGAAAGAGCACATTGGTGCGCGCGATCGCAGGCCTGTGGCCCTGGGGCGAAGGCCAGGTCGTGATGCAGCGCGAGTCGAGATTCCTGATGCTGCCGCAGAAGCCCTACGTGCCGCTCGGCTCGCTGCGTCGCGCGGCAACCTATCCGATTGCGGCCGATGCGGTCAGGACGGAGGACGTGCAGGAGGCGCTCGAAGCAGTCGGGCTCGGCCACCTGCTGGATCGGCTCGACGAGGACGGCCCCTGGGAGCAGACGCTGTCCGGCGGCGAGAAGCAACGCCTCGCCTTCGCACGTCTGCTCATCCACAAGCCCGACCTGATCGTGCTGGACGAGGCGACGTCGGCGCTCGATCCCGAAAGCCAGGAACAGATGATGCACCTCATTAACGAGCGGCTTCCGGAAGCGACTGTGATCAGCGTCGGCCATCGTCCGGAGCTCGAAGCATTCCATGAGCGCAAGCTCGTGTTGAAACACGAAACCGGCGGTGCGCGGCTGATCCGGGACGAATACCTCACATTCATCCCTGGTCCGCACCCGCGCATCGTTCACAAGTTCCGGAACTGGCGGCAACATCGGTCCGGCCGACGGCTCGTGCAAAGGCCCCAAGGCGAGGCGCAGAGGCCGACCTCTCCGCCGTGATTGCCGATGCCAGAGACGTTTCCAAGCAAACCGCCGCAAGCACCGGCACATCGCAGAAGAAGCCCGAACGCGTCGATCGGTGACGGCGCGAAGCCGCCTATTTGATCCTCTCCAGAATGCTCACGTAGTTGGCGACGGCGGTGCCCCCCATGTTGAAAATGCCGCCCAGGCTGGCATTCCTCACCTGGAAATCGCCTGCACCATCGGTGAGCTGCATCGCCGACAACACGTGCATCGACACGCCGGTGGCGCCGATCGGATGGCCCTTGGACTTGAGGCCGCCGGACGGATTGACCGGCAGCGCGCCATCCATCTGCGTCAGCCCGTCCTTGATTACAGCCGCGCCGCGGCCCTCCGGCGCGAGCCCCATCGCCTCGTATTCGATCAGCTCTGCAATGGTGAAACAGTCATGCGTCTCGACGAACGAGAGGTCGCCCAACGTCAGCTTGGCGTCGGCAAGCGCCTTCTGCCATGCCCGCGCGCAGCCCTCGAACCTGAGAATGTCGCGCTTCGCCATCGGCAGGAAGTCCTGCACATGCGCTGCCGCGCGGAAAGCGACGGACTTGCCCAGCGCCCGCGCCGTATCGTGGTCCGCAAGCACGATCGCCGCGGCGCCGTCCGACACCAGCGAGCAGTCGGTGCGCTTGAGCGGCCCCGCGACGAGCGGATTCTTCTCGCTCTCGCGCCGGCAGAACTCGAACCCGAGATCCTTGCGCATCTGCGCATAAGGGTTCGCAACGCCGTTCTTGTGATTCTTGGCGGCGATGCGCGCCAGCGCATCGGACTGGTCGCCGTATTTCTGGAAATAGAGCGCGGCGATGCGCCCGAAGATGCCGGCAAAGCCGCCGTCGATATCGGCCTCCTCGCGCACATAGGATGCCTTGAGCAGGTTCCTGCCGATCTCGGGCGCCGGCGTGGTCGTCATCTGCTCCACCCCGACCACCAGCACGATGCGCGCGGCGCCGGCGGCAATCGCCTTCAGCCCCTGATGCACGGCAGCCGAACCGGTGGCGCAGGCATTCTCCACCCGCGTGGCGCGCTTGAAGCGAAGTTCCGGCGCGGCCTGAAGGACGAGCGAGGCGGTGAAGTCCTGCGCCGAGAAGCCGGCGTTGAAATGACCCAGCACGATCTCGTCGACATCGGCCGGGCCGACCCCGGCGTCCGCGAGCGCACCGGCCGCGACCTTCACAATCAGGCTTTCGACGCTCTCATTGTCGAGGCGACCGAACGGCGTATGCGCCCATCCGACGATTGCTGCTCCCATGGCGGTCTCCCGATTTACCGTGTTGCCAAATTTTGGACGTTTTCAACCATGATTGGCAGTGTTTCCTGAGGACGGATGCCCAGAACAGGGGCTGTCATTTTTGCCTTTCAAGCCATCTTCGGGTTAGATGGCGACGCTGCAATGCCTGTGGAACGGCGCGTTCCCCGGGGGCCGAACGACCAGACCGCGTAACGCATGACGCCATACAGAACCGTCGCCAGCCGGATCGCGATGTTTGCCGCGACCACTTGTGCCGTTGCCGTTTTGACCGCGGCGCCGGCAGCGGCAGAGGCGCTGCTGGTGGTCGAGGCCGACACCGGCAAGGTGCTGCATGCGGACCAGGCGACCACACCATGGTACCCTGCGTCCATCACCAAGATCATGACAGCCTACGTGACCTTGCGGGCGGTGAAGGAAGGCCGCCTGACGCTGGATTCGCTGTTCCGGGTTACCTCTAATGCCGCGGCCGCGCCGCCGACCAAGATGGGGTTCGCTCCCGGCACGACCGTCACCGTCGACAACGCCCTCAAGATGCTGATGGTGAAGTCCGCCAACGACATCGCCGTCACGATTGCCGAAGGCGTCTCGGGCTCGGTCGAGAATTTCGCCGACCAGATGAACGCGCACTCGCGCCGTCTCGGCATGACGCAGTCCCATTGGGTCAATCCGCACGGACTTCCGGCCGACCAGCAGATCACGTCGGCGCGCGACATGGCGATGCTGGCGCGCGTCGTCCTGCGCGAGTTCCCGGAATACAACTACTATTGGAGCCTGCCCGGCATCCGGCTTGGCAAGCGGGTCTATCGCAATCACAACAACCTGATGGGCCGCTATGCCGGTACCGACGGCATGAAGACCGGTTTTATCTGTGCGTCCGGCTTCAACGTGGTCGCAACCGCCACCCGCCACAACAAGCGGCTGATCGCCGTGGTGCTCGGTTCGCAGTCGCCGGCGGTGCGTGCGATCAAGGCGGCGCAACTGTTCGAGCGCGGCTTCCAGGTACGCCCGCTGTCATGGCTGACGCCCGGCCTCGGCCAGGTCGACGCGCTCCAGCCGCTGAAGGTGGACCCGCCCAACCTGCGCGATGTCATCTGCGGCAAGAACCGCCGGCGCCCGCCGTCGGAGGAGGCCGAGAACGATCCGCTGTCCGAGGTGGCGGCCGATTCCCCCTACGCCGTCTTCCTGTCGAGCCTCCAGGGCAGCGCCGCTCCGTCCGGACCGCTTTTGCAGGACGTCCCCCTGGGCGAGCCGGTTCGCGTCTTCACCGGCCCGAAGCACGCGCCTGTCGACGCAGCACCCGTGGAAGCCAAGGGCAAATCCAAGACCCGGACGGCGAAGGACAAGAAATCCGCCGGGCCGAAGGCGACCGCCAAGGCCAGCAGCGGACAGTGGAGCACCATGAGCCCGTCGGCGCTGTCGCACAATCCGCCGTCCGATCTGGTCACGACCGCCGGCGGTTCCACCTCCGCGCAGACGAAGGTGCAGACCAAGAACAAGGCGGCGAAGAAAGCCGCGACCAAGAAACGCAACGAGGCCACGGCCAAGGTCACGCCGAAGGCCAAAGCCAAGAAGTCCGGCCAGTCGTCCGCCCAATGACCGACGCCGGCGCCGCTCGCCTGGGTCCCGCCGAGCCGATTCCGCTGACCGTGCTGACCGGCTTCCTGGGAGCCGGCAAGACCACCCTGCTCAACCGCCTGGTCCGCGATCCCGCGCTTGCCGGCACCGCCGTCATCATCAACGAGTTCGGCGAGATCGGCCTCGACCACCTCCTGGTCAAGACCATCGACGACAACATCGTCCTGCTCCAGAGCGGCTGCCTGTGCTGCACCTTGCGCGGCGACCTCGTCGCGGCACTGGAAGGACTGCTGCGCGACCTCGACAACGGCCGGCTCGCCTTCCAGCGCGTGGTGCTGGAGACCACCGGCCTCGCCGACCCGGCGCCGCTGCTTCAGACCGCCATGGCGCACCCCTACCTGGTGATGCGCTTCCGGCTCGACGGCGTCGTCACGGTGGTCGATGCCGTCAATGGCGGCGCGACCCTCGATGCGCATTTCGAATCGGTGAAGCAGGTCGCGGTCGCCGACCGCCTGGTGCTGGCCAAGAGCGACCTCGCCGATACGCCGGCGCGGCAGGCCGCCAAGGCCGACCTCCTGTCGCGTCTCAAGGCGCTCAACCCGGCGGCGCCGGTGCTCGATGCCGCCGCCGGCGAAGCGACGCCCGATCGGCTGTTCGACTGCGGTCTCTACGACCCGGAGCGCAAGCATCCCGACGTGGGGCGCTGGCTCGCCGATGAGGCCTATGCCGCGGCGCAGTCCCACGATCACGGCCATCGTCACCATCACGACGTCAACCGCCACGACGACCGCATCCGCGCCTTCACCTTCGCTGCCGACGCGCCGATCCCCGCGGCGAGTTTCGAGATGTTCATCGACCTCGTGCGCTCCCTGCACGGTCCCAAGCTGCTGCGGCTCAAGGGCATCGTGCGGATCGCGGAATTCCCCGACGAGCCGCTGGTGATCCACGGCGTGCAGCACGTGATGCACCCGCCGGTGCGGCTCGACGCCTGGCCGGACGCCGACCGGCGCACCCGGATCGTGGTGATCGCCCGCGAGCTCCCGCCGGAGGCGGTCACGCGCCTGTTCGACGCCTTCATGAACCGCGGCGCACCGGACCAGCCCGACCGCGCCGCGCTCGTCGACAACCCGCTGGTCCCGTTCGGCGGCGCCGATCGTTGACCAACGCGGCCCTTGCCACCATCCACGGCGTCAACGATGATTCGCAGCGTGCGGGTTGGTGAGTCGCACCGACGGGAACGCCATGGGATTCTTCGAGCGACTCACGGCTGATCTGACCTGTCTCGGAGACGCACTGCGCGCGCTCCGCTATACGACCCACATTGCACGCAATCCGACGCGCGTGTTTCCGCGCGTGATCGAAGAACTCGCCGACAAATACGGCGACGCGCCGGCGCTGCTCTCCGATCGCGAGCGCTTCAGCTATCGCGAACTGAGCAACCGCTCCAATCGCTATGCGCGCTGGGCGCTGGCGCAGGGTATCGCCAAGGGCGATACCGTCTGCCTCCTGATGCCCAACCGGCCGGAGTTTCTGGCGCTGTGGCTCGGGGTCACCCGCATCGGCGGCGTCGTGTCGCTGCTCAATACCAACCTGACGGGACCTTCGCTCGCCCATTGCATCAATGTCGTCGACCCGCGCCACATTGTCGTCGACGCAGAACTGATCCAGGCGTTCCGCACCGCACAGCCGCATTTGACCGGCGATCCCAAGGTCTGGCTGCACGGCGACGGCGGCGGCCAGCCGCGCATCGACCGCGCGATCGAGAGCCTGTCCGGCGCACCGCTGGCGGACAATGAACGGCGCGCGCTGACCATCGAGGATCGCGCGCTGTTCATCTACACCTCGGGCACGACCGGCCTGCCCAAGGCGGCCAACATCAACCACTACCGGCTGATGCTGGCGACCCACGCGTTCGCCGCCGTCATGAATACGCGCGCCGGCGACCGCATGTACGACTGCCTGCCGCTCTACCACACCTCCGGCGGCGTGCTCGCGACCGGAGCGCTGCTGCTGAAGGGCGGATCGGTCGTGATCCGCGAGCGGTTTTCCGCGCGCGAGTTCTGGGATGACGTGGTGCGCTGGGAATGCACGCTGCTGCAATACATCGGCGAGTTCTGCCGCTATCTGGTCAACTCGCCGCCGCACCCGAAGGAGCGCGCGCACAAGCTGCGGCTGGCCTGCGGCAACGGGCTGCGCCCCGACGTCTGGACCGACTTCAAGCAGCGTTTCCGGATTCCACGCATCATCGAATTCTATGCCGCCACTGAAGGCAACGTCACGCTGTTCAATTGGGACGGCAAGGAAGGCGCGGTCGGCCGCGTGCCCTGGTTTCTCGCGCACCGCTTCCCGATCCGGGTCGTGCGCTTCGACGTCGAGACCCAGCAGCCGGTCCGCAATGCGCAGGGCTTCTGCATCGAATGCGACCACGACGAGCCGGGCGAGGTGATCGGCCGGATCGTGAAGGATGCGGCGAAGCCGGCGGCGCGCTTCGAGGGCTATGCGACGGAAGAGGAGACCAACAGGAAGATCCTGCGCGACGCGTTCGAGACGGGCGACACCTGGTTCCGCACCGGCGACCTCATGCGCAAGGACAAGGACGGATACTTCTTCTTCGTCGACCGCATCGGCGACACCTTCCGCTGGAAGGGCGAGAATGTCTCCACCACCGAGGTCGCCGAAGCGCTCGGCCACTTCGAGGGCGTGCAGGATGCCAACGTCTACGGCGTCAGCGTGCCCGGCCGCGACGGCCGCGCCGGGATGGCGGCCATCGTGGCGGCGGACAATGTCAATCTCGCGAGCCTGCGCGAGCATCTGGTGCAGCGCCTGCCGGATTACGCCCGGCCGGTGTTCCTGCGCATCCGCCAGGACATGGACATGACCGCGACCTTCAAGCAGAAGAAGGTCGACCTCGTAAAGCAGGGCTTCGATCCGGACGTGATCGCCGACCCGATCTATTTCAGCGATCCCGCAGCCAAGGCGTTTGTACGGCTCGATGCCGCGCTCTATAAGAGAATCTGTGCGGGAGACGTGCGGTTGTGAGTAGCGCGACATCAGCGGACGTACTCGCTTTCTGGCGTACAGCCGGACCGAAGAAATGGTTCGCCAAGGACGCCGCCTTCGATGCCGACATCTCGGCACGGTTTCTTGCCACCTATGAGTCGGCAGCCGCCGGCAAGCTCGCCGGCTGGGAGACAACGCCCGACGGCGCGCTGGCGCTGACGATCGTGCTCGACCAGTTCCCGCGCAACATGTTCCGCCACGACGCGCGCGCCTTTGCGGCCGACGCCGCCGCGCGCGCCGTCGCGGACCGTGCCATCGGCCGCGGCTTCGACCAGCGAATCGCCAGCGACGAACGCATGTTCTTCTACCTGCCATTCGAGCACTCCGAGGATCTCGCCGACCAGGAGCGCTGCTGTGCACTGTTTCGTGCCATGGGCAACGCCGATTTGCTGTACTGGGCCGAACTGCATGCCGATATCATCCGCCGCTTCGGCCGGTTTCCGCATCGCAATGCAGTGCTTGGGCGCATGACCACGCCGGCCGAACAGGCCTTTCTCGACGACGACGGCTTCAAAGGCTGATTGCGCAAGCGCCCCGTTGACCCGCCCCGGCGAACGGCGCGAAAGTGGGTCCACGCGTCCATGGCTGCGAGCAAGGGAGGTTGCGTGATGTCTGTCATGAAAAGGTCTTGGTCCGGAGCGTTCGCCGCCGCCGTGCTGGCGGGCGTGCTTGCAACGCCGGCGTCGGCGCAGATGGAGCTCAGGATCATCGCACCCGCCGCGCCCGGCGGCGGCTGGGATCAGACTGCACGCGCCCTGCAACAGTCGATGACCTCGGAGAAGCTGGTCCGCAGCGCGCAGGTGATCAACATTCCGGGCGCCGGCGGCACCGTCGGCCTCGCCCAGTTCGTCAACAACAAAGGTGACGGCAACACGCTGATGGTCAACGGCTTCGTCATGGTCGGCGCCATCCTGCTCAACAAGTCGCCGGTGAATCTTGGCCAGGTCACGCCGATCGCGAAGCTCACGGAGGAGACGCAGGTCATCGTGGTGCCCGCCAACTCGCCGATCAAGAGCGCGCAGGACCTTGTCGCCGCGGTCAAGAAGGACGTCGCACGCGTCACCTTCGCCGGCGGCTCGGCCGGCGGCGCCGATCACATCATGGCGGGAATGTTCGTGGGTGCGGCCGGCGGCGATGCATCGAAGGTCAACTACGTTCCGTTCTCGGGCGGCGGCGAGTCGCTCGCCGCCATCCTGGGCGCACGCGTGACCGCAGGCATTTCGGGCTACGCCGAATATGAAGGCCAGATCAAGGCCGGGCGGCTGCGCGCCATCGGCGTATCGTCGCCCAACCGGCTGCCCGGCGTCAACGTCCCGACCTTCAAGGAGCAGGGCATCGACCTCGTCCTCACCAACTGGCGCTCGGTCGTCGCCGCGCCCGGTATTACCGATGCACAGAAGAAGGCGCTCACCGATCTCGTCGAGAAGACGGTGAAGTCGAAAGCCTGGCAGGAGCAGCTCAAGCAGAAGGGCTGGGACAACGCCTATCTGCCGGCCGACCAGTTCGCCGCTTTCCTGAAGCAGGAGATCGTGCGGGTCGGCGGCGTGTTGAAGTCGCTCGGGCTGCTGAAGGGATAGGACTCGCCCTCCGTCCAAGACGAAGGTCAGGGGGCTGTCATGCAATCCGGAGAGCGGCACATCGATTCCGCCGGCATCGTCGTCGCGGTGCTGCTGGCAGCGCTCGCGGCCCTCCTGATCTGGGACATGACCACCCTCCAGATCACCCAGACCTACGGTGTCGGACCGAAGGCGATGCCGATCGTGGTCGCGGCCGGCCTGATCCTGCTTGCGATCGGCAATGTGGTGCTGGCGCTGCGCGGTGACTTCCCGGAACGGGAGCGGCCGGCACAACTGCCGATCCTGCTGATCCTCGGCGGGCTGGTGGCGGTGATCGTGCTGATCGGGATCGGCGGCGGCTTCATTCCTGCGGTCACCATTCTGTTCGCCGCGACCGCCGCGGCGTTCGGCCGCCGCGCCGTCCATGTCGACCTTGCCATCGGCTTTGGGCTCGGCATCGCCGCCTATCTCATGTTCGCCAAGCTCCTGTCGCTCTCGCTGCCGATGGGACCGATCGAGCGGCTGTTCTGAGGACCGCCGATGGACCCGCTTTCCGCGCTGGCTCAGGGTCTCACGGTTGCATTGCAGCCGATGAACCTCCTGTTCGCATTGATCGGCGTGCTGCTCGGCACCGCGGTCGGCGTGCTGCCCGGCATCGGCCCCGCGCTGACCGTCGCATTGCTGCTCCCGGTCACCTTCAAGCTCGATCCGGCCGGCTCGCTGATCATGTTCGCCGGCATCTATTACGGCGGCATGTATGGCGGCTCGACCACGGCGATCCTGATCAACACGCCGGGCGAGAGCGCCTCCCTCGCCACCGCGCTCGAAGGCAACAAGATGGCGAAGGCCGGCCGCGGCGGGCCGGCGCTGGCGACCTCCGCCATCGGCTCCTTCGTCGCCGGCACCATCGCCACCATCGGCATCGTGTTCCTGGCGCCGTGGCTGGTCGAGGTCGCGATCCGCTTCGGCCCGGAGGACTACTTCGCGCTGATGTGCGTCGCGTTCATCACCGTGTCGGCGACCTTCGGCTCGTCGCCGATCCGCGGGCTGACCTCGCTGTTCGTCGGGTTGGCGCTCGGGCTCATCGGCATCGACAAGCTCACGGGACAGTCGCGGCTGCATTTCGGGGTGCCGGAACTGCTCGACGGCATCGAGATCACCACGCTGGCGGTCGGCCTGTTCGCGGTCGGCGAGGCGCTCTACGTGGTGTCGCGCCGCCACCTGGTCCAGGAGACGCTCGAACCGGTGCGCGGTTCCCTGTGGATGACCGCGCAGGACTGGGCGCGCTCGTGGAAGCCGTGGCTGCGCGGCACGGCCTTCGGTTTTCCGATCGGCGCGCTGCCGGCGGGCGGCGCCGAGATCCCGACCTTCCTGTCCTATTCCACCGAGCGCAGGCTGACCAAATATCCGCAGGAGTTCGGCCACGGCGCGATCGAAGGCGTCGCCGGCCCGGAGGCCGCCAACAACGCCTCCGCCGCCGGCACGCTCGTACCGCTGCTCACGCTCGGGCTGCCGACCTCGGCCACCGCCGCGATGATGCTCGCGGGCTTCCAGCAATACGGGCTCAACCCCGGGCCGCTGTTGTTCGCGGAGCGGCCCGATCTCGTCTGGGGCCTGATCGCCTCCCTGTTCATCGCCAACGCGATGCTTCTGATCCTCAATCTGCCGCTGGTCGGATTGTGGGTGCGGCTGTTGTCGATCCCGCAGCCGTGGCTCTATGCCGGCATCCTGGTGTTCGCCACCATGGGCACCATCGCCGCCAAACCTTCGGTGGTCGAGCTGATCATGCTCGCGGTGTTCGGCGTGATGGGCTATCTGATGCGACGCTACGACTATCCCATTGCGCCGGTGGTGATCGGGCTCATCCTCGGCCCGGTCGCCGAGCAGCAGCTGCGGCGCGCACTCGCGATCAGTCTCGGTGACCCGCTGGTGCTGGTTCAGAGCCCGATCTCGGCGACACTGCTCGCAATCTCGCTCGTTGCCCTGATTGCACCGTTCGTGATGCGCGGGCTTGGCCGCTTCAAGGCGGACGCCGACTGACGCATTCAGGCTGCCCCACTCATGTCCGCCCTCGCGATCACTGGTGTCGGCCTCCACATCGACACGACCGACATCCTCAAGGGGATCACGCTGTCGGTGCCGGCCGGCGCGATCGCCGCGCTGCTCGGCCCGACGGCGAGCGGCAAGACCGCGCTCCTGCGGACAATTGCCGGCCTCGACCATCCGCACGCCGGGACGGTCCGGATCGGCGACGAAACCGTGTTCGACGCCACGGCGGGGATCGCGTTGCCGCCCGAGCGCCGCCGGGTCGGCCTGATGTTCCAGTCGGACGCCCTGTCGCCGCGCTGGAGCGCGCTGGACAATCTCGTGTTCACGGCGCGTCAGCGCGGCCGCGATGCCGCCGAAGCCAAGGCGCACGCCAACCGGCTGCTCGACCGGCTCGGGATGATCGAGATCGCGCGCCAGCCGGTGGAGCAACTGTCCGCCGTCCAGCGCCGGCGCACGGCGCTGGGGCGCGCGCTGATCTGCGAGCCGAAACTTCTGCTGCTCGACGATCCGCTCGGCGGCCGCGCCGACGATGCCGGCGAGCGCATGTGGCTCAAGCAGCTGCTCGTCGAATCCGGCATCACCACCCTGATCGCAACCCGCGACCGCACCGAGGCCTTTGCGCTGGCCGGGCACATCGCGCTGATCAATGCCGGCATCATCGAGCAGGAGGGAGCCGCGAGCGATATTTTCGCCAGGCCGGCGACGCCGTTCGTGGCGAGCTTCCTGGCGCCCTGCAACCGGATCGCGGGCACGCTGGTGGAGAAGGCGGGGCTGCGCGCCTTCATCGACGTGGCGAGCACGCGGCTTGGCGGCGTGAACTGCACCAAGGCTGCGCTGGGCGAGACTTGCACCGGGATGATCCGAATCGACCGCGTCCTGGTCGGCGGCGGCCCGGGCGCGAACCGCATTCGCATGAAGCTTGCCGAACAGACCTATCTCGGCGAGCGCTGGGAGCTTGCATTCGTCAATGACGCGTTGACGATCCGCGCTTATGCCAGCGCGCCGCTGCGGCACGAGTTCTACCACATCGAGTTTCCGCCGGACGCGCTGTGGGTCTATTGATCTCCCCGCAAATCCGGACGTCATCCCGAGGTGCGCGCCGCGACAGCGACCTCGAAGGATGGCGACGGACGCATGCGTTGCGGCCATCCTTCACGGGCGGCGCTTGTCGCTCGGCCACCTCAGGATGACGCCGCGTCCGTTCGGCGGGCTGCGTAAGAACGCCCGATTCACGGCGTTTCGCCGGTTGCCCGAACCCATTCTTAACGGTTCCTTGCTACGCCTCCTGGTCCAACGACACGGAGGCAGAAGTTGGCGCTTACCGGCTCCGAACACGCATCGCGGCTGCCGGGGCCCGGACTCCGGGCGCGGCTGCGCGCGCGCTTCGGCGGCGCCGACCTGCTGGTGCAGCGGCTCGCCGGCACGGTCTTTCTGATCCGCGTCGTGGCGGCGGCACTGGCCTACGCCTCCAACGTGCTGTTCGCGCGCTGGATGGGCAGCTTCGAATTCGGCGTCTTCGTCTATGTCTGGACCTGGGTGCTGCTGATCGGCCAGGCGCTCGATCTCGGCCTCGCCACCGCCGCGCAGCGTTTCATTCCCGAATACCGCGAGCGCGGCATGATCGACCTGCTGCGTGGATTCATCTCGCGCAGCCGCTGGGTCGCGGTCGGCGTCGCGATCGCGGTCGCCGCATTGTGCGCCGGCGCGGTGCGGCTGTTGACGCCGCATCTCGATCACTACACCGTCATCCCGCTCTACATCGCCTGCATCGCGCTGCCCGCCTATGCGCTCGCCAATGTGCAGGACGGCATCTCCCGCTCCTACGACTGGGTCGCGCTCGGCATCGTGCCGACCTACATCGTGCGCCAGATGCTGCTCACCGTGCTGATGGGCGCCGCCTGGCTCGGCGGACTGCCGCTCGACGCCGTGACCGCCATGGTGCTGTCGGCGGCCGCGATCTGGCTGCCGGCACTCGGCCAGATGGTGGTGCTCAACCGGCGCCTGGCCAGCCGCATCGAGCCCGGCCCGAAGGCGCACAAGGTGCGGCTCTGGATCACGACCGCACTGCCGATCCTGATGGCGGAGAGCTTCTATCTCCTGCTGACGCACACCGACCTGCTGGTGCTCCAGCAGTTCCGCTCGCCGGAGGCGGTCGCCGTCTACTACGCCGCCGTGAAGACGCTCGCGCTCGTCGCCTTCATCCATTTCTCGGTCGCGGCCACCACCGCGCACCGCGTCGCCGCCTTCCACGCCGCCGGCGACCGCGAGGGACTCGCGGAGTTCATGCGCAAGGCGATTCGCTGGACGTTCTGGCCGTCGCTGCTGGCGACGCTCGGCCTGCTCGCCTTCGGCAAGCCGATCCTGGCGCTGTTCGGCGCGCAGTTCACCGACGGCTATCATCTGATGTTCATCCTGGCGCTGGGCCTGCTCGCCCGCGCCGCCATCGGCCCGATGGAACGCTTCCTCAACGTGATCGGCCAGCAGCGCATCTGCGCGCTGGTCTATGGCAGCGCGTTTGCGGTCAATCTCGCGCTTTGCTTCGTGCTCATTCCGCCGTTCGGCGCCGCCGGAGCGGCGGTCGCGATCTCCACCGCGCTGGTGGTGGAGACGGTCGCGCTGGCGACGATCCTGAAGCGGCGCATGGGCCTGAACATCGTCGTCTGGGGCCGGCGCGGCTAGCGTCCGGAGGCAACCGTGCACGGGACGATCGAGTCCGGTTTCAGCGTGGAGATGCGAGGCCTCGACGACCTCGCCGTCTTCGCCGACGCGCTGCGGGCGCTGCATGGGCGCGTGCTGGCGCCCAACGTATTCTACGAACCCGCATTCATGGCAGCGGCCCTGCCGGTGTTCGGTCACGACGTCGTGGCCGGGCTGGTGTGGCACCGCGCCATGCCGAAGCGGCTCGCCGGCTTCTTCCCGGTGGCGATCGCGCGTCGTCGCTATGGCCTGACGCTGCCCGTGCTGACCGGGTGGACGCATCCGTTCGGCCCGTACGGCATGCCGCTGATCGATCGCGATTGCAGCGAGGCCGCGGTCGCGGCCTGGCTCGACCACATTGCGGCCGATGCCGGCCTGCCGAAGCTCTTGCTGATGCCCTATCTGCCGGCGGCGGGCGCCGCCGCCTTCGAAGCGGCGCTGCGCGAGCGCGGCGGCCGCAGCGCCGAGTTCGGCTACCATGCGCGCGCCATGCTGCGCCCGGATAACGGCCGCAACGGCTATCTCGACGTCGCGATACCGCACAAGAAGCGCAAGGAACTGCGGCGCCAGCGCAAGCGCCTGGCCGGTCTCGGCGCGGTGACGTCGACCACCATTCGCACCTCGCCGGAGCTCAGGTCCGCGCTGGCCGAGTTCCTGGCGCTGGAGGCGTCGGGCTGGAAGGGCCGCCTCGGAACCGCCGCGAAGGCGAACGACCACATCCGTTGCTTCCTGGAAGCCGCGGTCACCGCGCTCGCCGCCGAAGGCAAGGCGGGCATCACGCGCCTGGCGCTCGACGGGCGCGCCATCGCCGCCCTCGTGACGCTGAGGAGCGGCGCCACCGCCTGGAGCTGGAAGATCGCCTATGACGAAACGCTGGCGCGCTATTCGCCCGGCGTGCAGGTGCTGCTGGATGCGACGCAGGAGCTGCTCGCCGACGCCAGCGTGGCGCGCGCGGATTCCTGCGCGGCGCCGCATCATCCGATGATCGACCACATCTGGCGCGAGCGGCTGCCGCTGTCGGACCGGCTGATGTCGGTTGTCCCCTGCAATGCCGTGGCATTCGCCGGCATCTGCGCGCTGGAAACCGCGCGACGCACGGCGATCGATGGCGCCAGGGCCCTGCGCAGTCTTGTGCGCGGGAGATAGCCAACGCTCCGCCGCCCCGCGGTTTTGAAGATTCCGGCGGCGGGATCGCCGGTCGTCTCATACGCATTCCCTCACCATCCTGGACTTCAAGAAAAGTCCGAGGGGGCGCGGGACACCGGGG
>Ga0073934_10004416_pt1 | contig 23481 bp, 14 predicted proteins | sample LarsenN4metaG_FD_76834 | JGI IMG/M metagenome (GOLD analysis project Ga0073934, IMG submission 76834) | Hot spring sediment bacterial and archeal communities from British Columbia, Canada, to study Microbial Dark Matter (Phase II) - Larsen... ... | reverse complement strand
GCCGCGTACACCAGTGCCATCATGTCCTGCAGCTGGTCACGGAATCCGAAGGCGCCGCCGGACTGGTAGTAGCCGCTGCGCGCCCACACCCGGCACGCCAGCGTCTGGTACAGCAGCCAGCCATTGGCCAGCACGTTCAGCGAGGCATCCGGCGTCTGCACCTGCAGCACGCCCAGCGTCTGCAGCCAGTGGCCGCGCACCGCGTCCAGCGCCAGCCTGGCGGCGTCACTGCCGCGATAGCGCTGCACCAGTGCCGCCGCCTCCTCGCTGCTGCGGCCAACCCCCAGGCGGAAGATCACCTCGCGCCCCTCGTCCGCCTGCAGCGTCAGCTGCAGCTGCAGCGCGCCGCACGGATCCAGCCCGGCGCCGACCTTGCCGGACAGCGTGCTGCGCTGCAGCGCCGCCGGGTGGCGCAGGCAGCCGTTGCGGCCGAGGAATTCGCCACGGTCGGCGGTGAGCTTGCGCGTGCTGTCGTCGACATCGAAAAACGCCACCAGCGCGGCAAACTCGCTGTTGTAGACATTGCGCGCGTACAGCGCCCCGCTTTGCGGCGCGATCTCGGTGGCGACGTGCAGCGCCGACTTGGCGCGCAAATCGCCCAGCACCCACTCCACGTAGCCGGTCACCGACAGCCGCCGCGCGCGACCGGAGACATTGCGCAGCTTCAGCACCGAGAATTTCACCGCCGCGTCGCTGGCGACATACACCCACAGCGCCGATTCGATGCCGTCCGTCACCGTCTCGAACACGCTGTAGCCGAAGCCGTGGCGGATGACGTAGGGCAAGGGCGTGCACGCCGGCAGCGGCGTCGGCGACCAGAAATGGCCGCTTTCCTCATCGCGCAGGTAGATCGCCTCACCGCTGGCGTCGCTGACCGGGTCGTTGTGCCACGGCGACAGCCGGTATTCGTGGGCATTGCTGTACCAAGTGTAGCCGGCGCCGCTTTCCGACAGCACGGTGCCGAACTGCTCGTTGGCCAGCACGTTGGCCCACGGCGCGGGCGTGCTCTGCCCGGCGCGCAGCCGGATCACGTACTCGCGGCCATCGGCACTGAAACCGCCGAGGCCGTTGTCCAGCAGCAGCTCGCGCGGCGGCGGCTCCGGGCTGGCCGGCAGCACCGGGCGGTAGCGCTGCGCCGGCAGCAACGGCGCCGGCAGCGGCAGCCGCGCCGGAATCTGCTCCAGCTGTTCGGCCAGCGTGCCGCGGCTGTCGCTGAGCACCACCCGCGCCACGGCCTGCAGCAGGATGCGGTCTTCGGCGGAGATATGCTCGGCCGAGCGCACGAATATGCCACCGGGGCGGTCGATCACGCTGGCCTCTACCCCGGCGGCGATCAGCCCGAGGATCTGCTCCTGCAATTGCTGGCGATAGCCGGCGTGGTCTTCGTTCCAGATCACCAGATCCACCGGCAGCCCTTTCAGCCGCCAGTAGTTGTGGGCCTGCACCAGCTGCCGCACCAGCGCAATGTTGGCCGCATCGGCAATCTGCAACAGCACGATGGGCAGATCGCCGGAAATGGCGTAGCCCCACAGCCCGGACTGGCTGCGGCGGTTGCTGGCCAGGATCGCCGGGGTGGCGCGCAGCGCGCCATGGGCGTACAGGATGGCGCCGGCCAGCCGCCCGTACAGCTGCGCCTCGGTCTCGCTGGCATTGAGCTGGCGCAGCATCACCTGGTTGTGCGTCCACGCCAGGTCGAACACGCGGTCGGCCAGATGCCGGTCCTGGTATTTGTCGATCAGCGCCTCGGCCGCGCTGCGGCTATCGGCCATGCCGGTAACCAGATCGACGGTGACCGCCTGCTGCGGCGCCAGCGTGAGGCGACCGCGGATGGCCACGATCGGGTCCAGCACCGCGCCGTCGCTGCCGGACAGCGGCGCGGTGCCGTGCAGCGCCGCCGGCGATACCGTGCTGCGGCCGCGGCCGATAAAGCGCAGGCGGTCGGTTTCGTAAGACATTTCCGCCGCCACGCCGTGCACCTGCATCAGGTGCAGCAGGTACGGCACCGCCTCGTCCTGCGCGCGCGGCCGGCGCGTGCACAGTATCGCGTGGCGCGCGGCGAGGATCTCGCTCTGCACGAACAGCTTGCTGAACGCCGGATGCAGCGTGTCGGCGACCGGCGGCGCGATCACCACCTCGGCGTAGCTGGTGATGTCCAGCTCGCGCGGCTGTGCCGAGCGGTTGGTGATGCGCAGGCGGCGCAGCTCGATATCGTCCTCCGGCGACACCACGATCTCGGTATAGGTTTCGAAGTGGCCCTCGTTGGCGCCCAGCGTGTCGTGGCGGCGGTATTCGGCGCGGCCTTCGGAAAAGATCGCCTCGAACTGCTCTGGCTGCTTCAGCGTCGGCTGGAAGCCGCCGGACCAGAACACGCCGCTGGCCAGATCGCGGATGTAACAGAAGCTGCCCCAGTTGTCGCAGGTGGGGTCCTCGTTCCAGCGGCTGACCGCCAGCCCTTTCCAGCGGCTGTAACCGCCGCCGGCCTGGGTCAGCATCACGTGGTAGCGGCCGTTGGACAGCAGCTGCACCGCCGGCGCCGGGGTGTGCGGCGAGGTGAAGCGCCGCGTCGGGGTCTGCGCCGGTTCCGCCACCGCCAGCGCGTCGAAACGGCGGACGTGGTGGGCAAACAGCGCCGTCGCCTTCGGCACCCGTTCCTGCAGCAGCAGCAGGCTGGACTGCAGCAGCGGATCGGCGACAAAGCGGCGCTGCATCGGCTGTGCCAGCAACCAGTGCGCCAGCGCCAGCAGGCTCATGCCCTGGTGGTGGGCCATGAACGAGCGCACCACCGTGCGCGTCTGGCCGCGCAGCTGGCGCAGCGGGGTGTAGTCCACCGCCTCGAAAAAGCCGTCGCGGCCAAGCACGCCTTCTGCGGCCAACCTTTGCAGATTGCTGCAGGCGGCCGCCGGCGCCACCATCAGCGCCATCACCGCGGCGTACGGCGCGATCACCAGATCGTCGGCCAGGCCGCGCTTCAGCCCCAGCCCCGGCACGCCAAAGGCGTGATACTGGTAATTGCGCTGCGGATCGACCGCGTTATAGCCGGATTCGGACACCCCCCATGGCACACCGCGCTGCGCACCGTACTGGATTTGCCGCGCCACGGCGCCCTTGCAGGTCTGGTCCAGCAGGGTGTGTTCGTAGCTGGGCATCACCAGCAGCGGCATCAGATACTCGAACATCGAGCCGCTCCACGACAGCAGCACCGGCTCGCCGCTGCTGCCGGTCAGCAGCCGCCCCAGCGCAAACCAGCTGTCCTGCGGCAACTGCCCCTGGGCGATGGCGACAAAACTGCTCAGCCGCGCCTCGGAGGCGAGCAGGTCATAAAAGCCGGCATCGCTGCGCCCGTCGCTGACGTTGTAGCCGATGCTGAGCAGCTTGCGGGTGGGGTCGAACAGGAAGTCGTAGTCCATCTGCGCCAGTTCCCCGGCCAGCTGCGCCAGCTGGTTGGCCTGCTGCAGCTGTAGCGCGGCGCGCTGCCGGCCGGTGACCAGCGCCTGCTGCAGCTCGGCCAGCCAGTTGCGCTGGACCGGGGTGGCCGCCTCCGGCAGGCGGATGTCCTGTTGCGGTGTCGCCAGTTGCTGCAGCGTGCTGGCGGTGGATGGCAGCTCCACCTCGTCCAGCCCGGGTGGCGGCGACGGCAGTGCCAGCCACGGCGCCAGCCACAGCAGCTGGTCAAGTGCCTGCTGGCATTGCTGCTGCAGCGCCAGCGCCCAGTCGTGCGCCTCGTTACCGGCGTCGATATCGCTGCCGCTGCCCAGCTCGCGCGCCGCCAGCGCCACCAGCTCGTCGGCCTCCCCCTGCAGGTGTTGCAGCCGCTGCTGCAGGGCGGCCAGCGGGGTATTGGCGGTCAGGGGGCTGTCGTCCAGCGTCTGGTACAGCTGGCCGGCCCGTGCCGCGCTGGCGCCGCTACCGCTGCCAGCCAGAAGCAGCAAGGTGTCGCCGAGGCCGTCCAGCAGCCGTGGCGACAGCAGCGGTGCATCCGCCAGCGCCAGCAGCCCGGCGCGCAGTACCAGCAGATGCGCCGCCAGATTGCCGCTGTCGACACTGGACACGTACAAGGGCGGCAAGGGCTGCAGCGTCTGCGTGTCGTACCAGTTGTAGAAATGGCCGCGATGGCGCGCCAGCCGCAGCATGCTGCGCAGGGTGTTGTCGCTGCGCTCCAGCAGCACGCTGCTGGGAATGTAGCCGAAGTCATGCGCCGCCAGGTTGGCCAGCAGCGTCAGCCCGATATTGGTCGGCGAGGTGCGGTGCGCGATGGCGTCGGCCCGCGACGCCTGCACATTGTCCGGCGGCAGCCAGTGATCGGCGGCGGTGACATAGCGCGCAAAAAACGCCCAGGTCCGCCGCGACAGCTGGCGCAGGAAGCGGGTCTGCTCGGCCGTCAGCTGCGGCGGCTGCGTCGACAGCGGCCGGCTCAGCCACCACGCCAGCAGCGGTGCGGCCAACCATAGCAGCAGCAAGGGCAGCGCCACCGGCAGCACCGCCGGATTCAGCCGCAGCAACAGCGCCGCCACCACCAGCGCGCTGCCCGGTGCCTGCCACATGCTGCGATAGCTGGCCGCAAGGCTGCTGCGGTCGCGCGTCGCCAGCAGGCGCTCGACCTCGCTGGACGGATTCCATTCCAGCAACCGCCGCCGCGACACCAGTACCCGCCACAGCGTGCGCGTGGCGGCACCCAGACTGTAGGCGGCCTCGAACGGCAGGCAGGCCAGCTCGAACGCCACCTGCTGCATGTGGCGCAGCGCGACGCGCACCACCGCCTGCAGATGCTGGCGCAGCAGCACATCCTGCGGTTTGCGGAACAGGTCCAGGATCGCGGCGCTGAGCGAGGTCACCAGCATCACGCCGACCACCGACAGCGTCCACAGCCCGGCCGCCGGCAGCAGCAGCCAGCCGAACAGCAGCAGCAACATCAGCCCGCCCGGGGTCAGGCTGCGGCGCAGGTTGTCCAGCAGCTTCCACTGCGACAGCACCGACAGCGGGTTGGCCTGGCAGGGCCGCCCCTTGCCGCTGCAGCTCGCCTGCGTCGCGTCCGGCACCTTGCGCCGCAACCACGACACCAGCTGCCAGTCGCCGCGGATCCAGCGGTAGCGGCGGCTGACATCGGCGCTGTAGCGCGCCGGGTAGTCCTCGTACAGCTGCACATCGCTGAGCAGGCCGGCGCGCAGGTAGCAGCCTTCCAGCAGGTCGTGGCTCAGCACCCGGTTTTCCGGAAAGCGGCCGTCCAGCGCCAGCGCGAACATGTCCACGTCGTAGATGCCCTTGCCGATGAAGGAGCCTTCGCCGAACACGTCCTGGTACACATCCGACACCGCGCGGGTGTAGGGGTCGATGCCGGTATCGCCGCCGTACAGCCGCGCATAGCGCGAGCGGTTGGTGGTGGGCAGGCTTACCGCCACCCGCGGCTGCAGGATGCCGTAGCCGGCCACCACGCAGCGCTTGTGCGCGTCGTAGCGCGGCTGGTTGAGCGGGTGCGCCATCGCCGCGACAAACTGCTGCGCCGCGTCGCGCGGCAGCTGGGTATCGGTGTCCAGCGTGATCACATACTTGACGCTGTTCAGCACCTGGCGCGCGCCTTCCACCAGCGCAAAGCCGCTGTCGGCCACCGACGCCGCACTGCTGCGCAGCAGGGTGTTCAGGTCTGCCAGCTTGCCGCGCTTGCGCTCGTAGCCCATCCACACCCCGGCCTCGGCATTCCAGCGCCGCGGGCGGTGAAACAGGAAGAACAGCTCGCCCGCCTCGCCCTCGCCCTCACCCTCGGTCGCGGTGGCGTAGCGACGGTTGAGGGCGACGATGCCGGCCTGCGCCCGGGCGATCAGCGCGGCATCGGTGGGCAGCACTTCCGATGCGGCATCGCACAGATCGGTGAGCAGGCCAAAGTGCAGATGCGCGCTGCGGTTGGCAAGAAAGCGCACCTCCAGCCCTTCCAGCAGGCTGTCGACGCCGGCGTCGTTGCTGAGCATGGTCGGGATCACCACCAGCGTGCGCGCCGTCGGTGGCAGGCCGTGGCTGAAATCCATGCGCGGCAGCAGGTGCGGCGTCACCGTCAGCGTTGCCAGCCAGTTCATCAGCGTGACCGCCAGCTGGCTGGTGGACAGGGTCGCCAGCAGCGCCAGCAACAGCAGCGGCCACAGACCGAGGCCGCTGGCCCGGGCCTGCCACAGCAGCAGGCCGCTGAACAGCGCGGTCAGCAGCGCGATGCCGCCCAGGAACAGCGGCAGCGCGTGGCGGAAGCCGGCGTGGCACAGTGCGGCCAACAGGGAAAAGCGCACCGCGGCCGCCCGTTCCAGCTGCGGCAGCCCGTTGCCGATCAGGTAATAGCCGACATGGCTGCTCGGCTCGCTCAGCCGCCGCCCCAGATCCTCGACCGCGACGCCGCGCGCCAGCGTCACCACCAGCTGCGCCACCGCCACTTCGCTCAGCGCGCTGCGCTTGGCGATGGCCTCGACCGCGTGGCGATAGCGGTCGCGGGTGGCAAAATCCATCTGCCCGTACACGCCATACGGGTCCTGCTGCAGCACCTGCTCCACCGCGCTCATGCTCTCGACAAAGTCGCGCCAGTTCAGCGCCCCCAGCGCGCGCAGGCTGCCGATGCTGTTGCTGATCGTCACCTGGTCGGCCGCCTGCTGCTGGTTTTCCGACTGCACCAGCTGCTCGATGGTGAAGCCGGATTCACTCAGCCGCTGCGCGATCCAGGTCAGCGGCAGCGCCAGCGCCGGGCCACGCCCCTGCAGCCGGCGCGCCAGTTCGGCGACAAAGGTGCTGATCATCGGCGGATTGGAACGCGCCATGTCGGCGACGACCAGGATCAGGCTTTTCGGGTCCTTTTCCGCCGCCTCGCGCATCTGGTCGGCCCAGGAGTCGGCCAGATTGCGGGCCGACCAGCCAGCGGCGATGCGCACCGCGACGCGGCGCAGGTTCTCGATCACTGCCAGGCGCAGCATGATCGGGATCGCCCACAGCTCGCCCAGCTGCAGCGGCGTCACGCCCTGGTAGGCGGCCACAAAGCGGCGCAGGCTGTCGCCATCGACGCGGCTGTCGCTGTGGGTGACGATTTCCAGTGCGATGTCGTAGACGCGCGGATGGCAGCTGGCGGCGGCGTTGCCGGCGGCCAGGCACGGCAGCTCGCGGCTATAGCCTTTGGGCAGATGGCGGCGCGCGGTGCGGATCTGTTCTTCGATCAGGTAGAAGTTGTCGAGCAGCCATTCCGCCGCCGGCGAGATGCGATGCCGTGCCGAGACGGTGATGGTCAGCAGCTTGCAGACTTCGAGCAGGGTTTCCTCGTTGGCGGCCAACCTTGCCAGCAGCGGATCCGGCGTGCGCACGACGGCCAGCTGGTGCGTTGCCGCCAGCTGCCGGCCGTACTGCGCCATCTGCTCGGCACTGAACAGCTCGGCGCGCAGCGGCGCCTCGTCCTCCAGCGGGAACTCCGGCATGCCATGGCGCTGCAGCGTCCAGCGCCAGCCGGCCAGCGGCGTCAGCAGCCGGCGCCAGGCAGCAAGATCAGGCAGCCATTGTCGGAACGAAGTACGCATGAGAAATACCTGCCGGCCCTCGGCAAGCGGCACCGGGACAGGCGAAAGACAGCAGCAGCGGACTGGCGGCGGGCCGCACCATGTCGCAGCCCCTACTCCAGAACCATAGCAGCGCGCGCCGGGATCGGTGCCGGCAGTCGCGGCATGGCCGCGAAAAATCCGCAGCCGCCCGGCCCCATCGCGCCGCAAGCGTGCCGTCAGTATGCGCAAGCCCGCCGCCGCGCTCCGTTCCGCAGCACACATAGGCAAAATGGCTAGACTGGCGCGGGGTGCCCCGCCGGGGTGACGTCAAACGGCAAGGCGACTTGCCGTAGCGGCGACGCGAGCCACAAACGTTGGCCGCAAGCACCGCCGCCACCCTGGAATCAAACATTTGTTTCAGCACCTGTGCCACGCGCCGCCAAACTGACTATCATGAACACCCCCACCGCAAGGAGCGACCATGATCACGCTGCACCACCTGGAAAACTCGCGCTCGCAGCGCATCCTGTGGCTACTGGAAGAGCTGCAGCTGCCGTACCAGATCAAGCGCTACCAGCGCAACGCCACTACCCTGCTGGCGCCGCCGGAGCTGAAAGCGGTGCACCCGCTGGGCAAGTCGCCGGTGATCAGCGATGGCGACATCACCGTCGCCGAATCCGGCGCCATCATCGAATACCTGCTGGCGCGTTACGGCAACGGCCAGCTGCAGCCGCCCGCCAACAGCGAGGCGGCTCGGCAGTACCGCTACTGGTTGCACTACGCCGAAGGCTCGGCGATGCCGCCGCTGCTGATGCACCTGGTGTTCAGCCGTCTGTCGCTGCCACCGATGCCGTGGCTGCTGCGGCCGCTCGCCGGTGCCATCGCCAAGGGGGTGCAGAAGAGCTACCTCGGGCCGCAGATCCGCCAGCACGTGGCGTTCATGGAAGCGGCGCTGGCCGAAAGCGGCTGGTTCGCCGGCGATACCTTCAGCGCCGCCGACATCCAGATGAGCTTCCCGCTGGAGGCGGCGCAAGCGCGCGGCTTTATCGATGCGCGGCAACCACGGCTGCTGGCCTGGCTGCAGGCGATCCACGCCCGTCCGGCCTACCAGCGCGCGCTGGCACAAGGCGGGCCGTACAGCCTGCTGCGCTAGCACGGCGGCAACGGCCAGTGCCGGCCTGCAGACCAGCCAGCCCGATCATCCCACGGCCGCCGGTAGCATTGGCGGGCGCGGCGCCGAACTGCCGCCGCCATGAAAAAAGGCTGCCCGATGGGCAGCCTTTTTGGTGGCAACGCGCGGCAATCAGTCGCGGAAGTTGTTGAATTGCAGCGGGAAATCGGTGATTTCCTTGCGCAGCAGCGCCATCACCGCCTGCAGGTCGTCGCGCTTGGCGCCGGTCACGCGCACCGCTTCACCCTGGATGCTGGCCTGCACCTTGAGCTTGGCATCCTTGATCAGCTTGACGACCTTCTTCGCCAGCTCGGTCTCGATGCCTTCCTTGACGGTCACGGTCTGGGTGGCCTTGTTGCCGCCGACCTGCTTCACGTCGCCGTACTCCAGGCAGCGCACGTCGATGCCGCGCTTGGCCAGCTTGCCCAGCAGGATGTCCATGATCTGCTGGATCTGGAATTCGGCGTCACCGTGCAGGGTAATCACTTTTTCCTTCAGCTCCAGGCTGGCGCTGGTGCCCTTGAAATCGTAGCGGGTCGCCACTTCCTTGCTGGTCTGGTCGACCGCGTTGCGAACTTCAACGGTATCCACTTCGGAAACGGTATCAAATGACGGCATCACATCTTCCTTATCAAAATTGCCGCTTATTCTAGCGCCGCGCCCGGCAATTGTCAGCGCAGCAACGCCAGCGGTGCTTCGCCCTGATACAGGCCATAGGCCAGCAGCGCGCCATTGCCCAGCACCGTCGCCCAGAACCAGCGGCGGAAGGCCGGCTTGGTCGACTTGTGGCGGAACCAGTATTGCGCCAGCATCGCGCCCGGCCAGCCGCCGAGCAGCGCCAGCCAGTGCAGCGTGCGCTCCGGCGTGCGCCAACGGTTGCGCAGCGCCGCCGCCTTGTCGCGGTGGTAGACGAGCACCGTCAGCACGCTGATCACCGCGTACAGCATCAGCACGTCGCGCGGCAGCAGGCCGCGCACGTACAGCGCGCACAGTACGATCACGAACAGCACCGCCAGCCACGGCCGCGGTGTGTTGTCCGGCAGCGCCCGCGCCGTCACCGCCTGCTGCGGCACACCGGCGAACGCGGCCCAGCTGGCGCGCGGCTTGCCCTTGTCATCCCGCGCGCGCAGGAAATACACCGCGTCCCCCACCGCTGGCCGTCGTGGCGTGGCGGCAAAGGCGCTGACGTGCACAAACAGCGCCGCGCCCTGCTCCGGCTGGATGAAGCCGAAACCGCGCTCGTCCTGCCAGCGGCTGATGACGCCCTTTTCCTGTCGCGCGCCGCCGCTCATTTCATCACCAGGAATTCAACCAGGATGTTCTTGAACACGAAGCCCATCACGCCAAAGCCCAGCACCACGAACAGCGCGATCATGCCGGTCCTGCCGGCGCCGGATTTCTTGCCCAGATCCCAGATGATGAAGCCCATGAAAATGATCAGGCCGGTGAGCAGGATGCCCATCGACCAGTTGGTGAATTCTTCTTCGCTCATGGCTATCCCCTGCATACGGATCGGTAAGGTTGGCCGCAGATTATAAAAGCGGCAATAAAAAACCGCACCCGATGAGGTGCGGTTTCATGAGCCAGATCAGACCTGCTTACTTGTTCATGCGGCCGGCAATGCGCATGCGCAGTGCGTTCAGCTTGATGAAGCCGCCGGCATCGGCCTGGTTGTAGGCACCGCCGTCGTCGTCGAAGGTCGCGATGTTCATGTCGAACAGCGAGTTGGTCTTCGAGTCGCGGCTGACCACGATCACGTTGCCCTTGTACAGCTTCAGGCGCACCCAGCCGTTGACGCTCTGCTGGGTGTAGTCGATCAGGGTCTGCAGCGCCTTGCGCTCCGGTGCCCACCAGTAGCCGTTGTAGATCATGCTGGCGTAGCGTGGCATCAGGTCGTCCTTCAGGTGCGCCACTTCGCGGTCCAGGGTGATCGACTCGATGGCGCGGTGCGCCTTGAGGATGATGGTGCCGCCCGGGGTTTCGTAGCAGCCGCGCGACTTCATGCCGACGTAGCGGTTTTCCACCAGATCAAGACGGCCGATGCCGTGCTTGCCGCCCAGCTCGTTCAGCTTGGCCAGCACTTCGTGGGCCTTCAGGCGCACGCCGTTCAGCGCCACGATGTCGCCGCGCTCGAATTCGACGTCCAGGTATTCCGGTGCATCCGGTGCCGCTTCCGGCGACACGCTCCAGCGCCACATCGATTCCTCGGCCTCGGCCGACGGGTTTTCCAGGTGACGGCCTTCGAAGGAGATGTGCAGCAGGTTGGCGTCCATCGAGTATGGCGCGCCACCGTTCTTGTGCTTCATGTCGACCGGAATGCCGTTCTTCTCGGCATAAGCCAGCAGTTTTTCGCGGGACAGCAGGTCCCACTCGCGCCACGGTGCGATCACTTTCACGTCCGGCTTCAGGCCGTAGTAGCCCAGCTCGAAACGCACCTGGTCGTTACCCTTGCCGGTCGCACCGTGCGATACCGCGTCGGCGCCGGTCAGGTTGGCGATCTCGATCTGGCGCTTGGCGATCAGCGGACGGGCGATGGAGGTACCCAGCAGGTACTCGCCTTCGTACACGGTGTTGGCACGGAACATCGGGAACACGAAGTCGCGCACGAATTCTTCGCGCAGGTCGTCGATGAAGATGTTTTCCGGCTTGATGCCGAACTGCAGCGCCTTCTGGCGTGCCGGTTCCAGTTCTTCGCCTTGGCCCAGGTCGGCGGTGAAGGTCACCACTTCGCACTGGTAGGTGTCTTGCAGCCACTTCAGGATCACCGAAGTATCGAGGCCGCCGGAATAGGCAAGTACGACTTTGTTGATATCAGACATCGTTTTCTCTTTCAGATACGCTTGGGTTGCCGCCGGATCAGTCGTCAATACGACCCAGCATCAAGTATTCAATCAGGGCTTTTTGTGCGTGCATGCGGTTTTCTGCCTCGTCCCATACTACGCTTTGCGGGCCGTCAATGACAGCGGCAGCCACCTCTTCGCCGCGGTGCGCCGGCAGGCAGTGCATGAACAGCGCGTCAGGGTTGGCCGCAGCCATCAGCTCGCTGGTGACCATGAAACCGTCAAATGCCTGGCGGCGCGCCTCGGCCTCGCCCTCGTAGCCCATGCTGGTGAACACGTCGGTGGTCACCAGATCGGCACCGCGCGCGGCGGCCAGCGGGTCGTGCGACGCCGCGAAGCAGTCCGCGCCGTAGTCCTGGCCATCCAGCACCGTCAGCTCGTAACCGGCCGGGGTGGCGATCTGCAGCTTGAAACCCAGCAGCTTGGCCGCCTGCAGCCAGGTTCGGCTCATGTTGTTGCCATCGCCGATCCAGGCCACGGTTTTGCCGCGGATGTCACCACGGTGTTCAATATAGGTCAGGATGTCGGCCAGAATCTGGCACGGATGGTATTCGTTGGTCAGCCCGTTGATCACCGGCACGCGCGAGTTGGCGGCCAGCGTTTCCACCATGTTCTGCTCGAAGGTGCGGATCATGATGATGTCGCTCATGCGCGACAGCACGCGCGCGGTGTCTTCCACCGGTTCGCCGCGACCGATCTGCGAGCTCTTGCCGTCGAGGAACATGGCGTGGCCACCCAGCTGCGACATGCCGGCCTCGAACGATACGCGGGTGCGCGTGGAATTCTTCTCGAAAATCATGGTCATGACCTTGCCCAGCAGCGGACGGTACAGCTCGCCAGAGACATGTCGTCGCTTCAGAACCTGTGCTCGGTGGAAGATGTGCTGGCACTCTTCGGCTGTCAGGTCACTGAATTGTAAAAAATGTCTGGTTTTGGTCATGTTGAATTCCGGAAAAAATGAATGCCACGGCAGCGTGAAAACGTGGCGTTTTCATGCGCAGTGGCACATTACTACACGCAAACTGGCGTTGCCTGGCTCGGATTGTCGCAATATCTGCCCATGTCCATTTCATGTTTTACAGAATTGCGACATGGTTATATGTATCCGAAATCCAATCTGGTGACAAGTCTGTGTGGCATTTGCGCGCCAGCGTCCGCACGCAATTTTTCAAAAAAACCGATATGAATCATCGTGCTAGGCATTTTCCGGTGTTTAGCATAATCAACACGCCGGCGCCGGCGCTCATTCCCGCGCCACTGCACTAGCCTGCCCCGGCAATGCTGCCAGTTCCGCCGCCGTCAGCACCCGCACCCGGTACTCGCCACCCTCCTCGTCCAGGCCATGCATCTCGATGCGCTTCTGCGTTTTCAGCAGCCGCGCCAGATAGGCGATGATGCCGTCGTCGATCACCTGCCCCGGCACCAGCACCGGAATGCCCGGAGGATAGGGCACGATCTGGTCGCAACAGACGCGGCCGGTCAGCTGCGGATTGGCCCGCCCCTCGTCGTCGAACAGCGGCAGGCGTTCGCCCGTTTCGTAGAAGGCATCGCGTGGCAGGCAGGCCAGGTGGGTAAAGCCGGGGATCTCCGGCATCCGCCCCAGTAGTCGCGGCGGGCGCTGCTCCTTGGCCAGTCGCAGCAGCGCATCGAACAGTCGCGACACCTTGCTGCGCGTGGTGCCCACCGTCAGCAACAGGGTGATGGTATTGAAGGTGGATTTCTCGAACTGGATGTTGAAGCGCTCGAACAGCGCGCGCTGCAACTCGTCGGCACTGTAGCCGGCTTGCGAGATGTCCACCGTCAGCTTGGTCGGATCAAGGCGAATACCGTCACCGCACACGCTCTGTGGCAGCAGGTCTTCCAGCTCCAGCACGCGGAAGGCGCCGGTGGAGTTGATCTTCTGCCGCAACTCCTGCGCCAGCTTCAGCGCGCGATCGAGCAGGCGGAAGCCCTCGGTCACCGCCTGCTTGCGCGCCACGTCGAGGCTGGCGATCAGGTTGTACTGCGGGCTGGTCGAGGCGTGCATATTGAAGTTTTCGCGGAACAGGTGCTCGTCGAAAGCCGGGTCGTTGACGTGGATCATGCTCGCCTGCGAGAACGCCGACAGCACCTTGTGTGTGCTTTGCGTGACATAGTCGGCACCGGATTCCAGCGCCGTTGGCCGCAGCGCATGGTGAAACCGGGCGTGGCCGTACCAGGCCTCGTCGACGACCACCTTGATGCCGGCGGCGTGAGCGGCGGCGATGATGGGCGGCAGGTCGTAGCGCAGGCCGTCGTAGGTGCAGGAAGTCAGGATCAGCACCCGCGCGTCAGGGTTGGCCGCAATGGCGTCGAAGATCACCGCCTTGGGCACCGGCCCGAAGATGCCGTAGTGGCGGTTGACCGAGGAGTCGAGATACAGCGGCAGCGCACCGGACAGGATCACGCCGTGGTGCACCGATTTGTGACAATTGCGGTCCAGCAGCAGCTTGTCGCCCGGCGCCAGCAGCGTCTGGAAGATCACCTTGTTGGAGGTGGAGGTGCCGTTGGTGGCGAAATAAGTCTTGCGCGCGCCGAACGCCTTTGCGGCCAACGTTTGCGCGTCGGCGATCACCCCGGTCGGGTGCAGCAACGAGTCCAGCATCGGCACCGATACCGACAGGTCGGCGCGCAGCATTTCCTCGCCGACGAAATCGTAGAAATCGCCGACCCACGGGCTGTTCTTGAACGAGTCACCACCGGAGTGACCGGGGGTATGCCACGAGTCCTTGGCCATGCTGACGTACAGCTTGAGGCGGTCGTAGAACGGCGTCGCCGACTTCTCCGCCAGCTCGGCGGCGAGGATGCGGAACCAGCCGTGAAAATCCTGCTCGTCGCGGTAGAAGTAGCCATCCACCGCGTGGCTGGCCAGCGTCTCCATCAGCACCTTTTCATCGTCGTCCTGCAGCAGGATGTACAGCGACAACTCCGGCCGCAGCGCGGAAATCTGGTTGGCCAGCTCCACCGCCGGCTGCGTCAGCCCCTGCTCCTTCATGCCCTTGTCCAGCAGCACGAACTGCAACTCGCCGTCGTGCGCCACCTGCGCCAGCGCGTCGCTGCTGCTGGCGACGCTGGCGAAGCACAGGCCCAGCGGATTGTGCAGTCTGGCGGCGGCCGCATTCAGCCCCGCCAGCACACTGGCCTGCCAGCGTGCGTCGTTGCTGACGATCAGGACCCGGCTTACTGGTGTCATGGTTTCCTCCTGCGGCGCCGGCCGTGTTCCCAGTCTAGCCGCCCCGATGACAAGCTGCTAAGCAGCATGCAGCGGCGATGCCAGATGCCCGTGCCGGCGACGCGGCAAAGCAGGCGTGCGGCCAATCCGCTACAATGCGCGGATGCTGACCGACGCCGAAAAAGATTCCCTGCGCGAGTACTATCGCGCCATTGCCGACAACCTGCCGGGCTTCCGCCCGCGCGCCGCCCAGCGACAAATGCTGGCCACCGTCGCCAACGCCTTTGGCAGCACCCTGAGCAAGGCCGAGGACAGCGACGACGCGCCGGAGCGCAACGGCGAGAGCATCGCCGTGATCGAAGGCCCGACCGGCGTCGGCAAGAGCCTGGCCTACCTGCTGGCCGGCGGCGTGATGGCCAAGTCGCGCGGCAAGAAGCTGGTGGTCACCAGCGCCACCATCGCGCTGCAGGAACAGCTGGTCAATCGCGACCTGCCGTTCGCCATCGAGAAAAGCGGCCTGCCGGCCACCTTCGCGCTGGCCAAGGGCCGCGGCCGTTACCTGTGCCCGTACCGCCTGTACCAGCTCACCGCCGACAACGCGCAGGGCGAGCTGATCGCGCAGGACCCGGCGCTGGCGCTGTGGGAGCGCAAGCCGGAACAGGGCGAGATCGAGGCGCTGCGCCAGCTGGCCGACGCGTTCTACTACCGCAAGTGGAACGGCGACCGCGACAGCTGGCCGGAAATGATCAACGACGAGCTGTGGCGCCGCGTCACCAACGATCGCCACGGCTGCCTGAAAGCCGGCTGCCCCAACCGCCCGGAGTGCCCGTTCTACCTGGCGCGCGAAACGCTGGAAACCGTCGACATCGTGGTCGCCAACCATGACCTGATGCTGGCCGACGTGGCGATGGGCGGCGGCGTGATCCTGCCGGCGCCGGAAAACAGCTTTTACTGCATCGACGAGGCGCACCACCTGGCCAAAAAGGCGGTCAACCAGTTCGCCGCCGAGCACAGTCTGGCGCAGGCGATGGCGTGGCTGGACAAGGTCACGCCGCTGGCGACCCGCGTCGAGAGCCTGATCGACAAGCCGGAGCTGGCCAGCAACGCCTGCGAGGCGGCGGCGGCCTGCATGGAAAGCCTCACCGAATGGCTGTGGCTGCTGCAGACCGAGCCGTCGCTGGAAGCCAGCAGCGACAACCTGGAGCCGTCGTGGCTGGTCGAGGACGGCGTGTTGCCGGAATCGATGAAGATCCCGGCGGCCAACATGGCGCTGTCGGCGCGCATGCTGTACAAAAACCTGACCGGCATGAGCGACGGCCTCGGCCAGTTGCGCAAGGACAAGCAGCAGGAGACGCTGCTGATCGACAAGACCAGCTCCGATGTCGGCTTCATGGTCGGCAAGTGCGAACAGCTGATGGCGCTGTGGGACCTGTTCGAGAAGGAGCCGGAAGAAAACGCGCCGCCGATCGCCAAGTGGGTGACCCGCCGCGCCGACGGCAAGGGCGACTACCTGTTCTCCGCCTCGCCGGTGAGCGCGGCAGGCAGCCTCGCCGCCACGCTGTGGCGCCGTGCCGCCGGCGCGGTGCTGACCTCGGCCACGCTGCGCTCGCTGGGCAGCTTCGACCTGCTGCTGTCGCAGACCGGTCTCAAGTGGCTGGAGCAGGTGCAGACCGTGGCGCTGGATTCGCCGTTCAACTTCAGCGAACAGGGCGAGCTGTATGTGCCGCCGCTGCTCAGCACCCCGAAAGACCCCGCCGGTCACACCCGCGAAATCATCGACTGGCTGCCCAAGCTGATTGACCTCAACGAGGCGGTCGGCACGCTGGTGCTGTTCACCTCGCGCAAGCAGATGCAGGAAGTGGCGGAAGGGCTTGCGGCCAACCTGCGCGAACGGGTACAGATGCAGGGCGAGCTACCCAAGGCAGTTCTGCTGCAGAACCACCGCGACGCACTGCAGGCCGGTCGCGCCAGCGTGCTGTTCGGGCTGGACTCGTTCTCCGAGGGGCTGGACCTGCCGGGCGAAGCCTGCGTGCACGTCATCATCGCCAAGCTGCCGTTCGCGATGCCGGATGATCCGGTCGGCCGCACCCTGTCACGCTGGATCGAAAAACGCGGCGGCAACCCCTTCGTGGAGCTGACGGTGCCGGAGGCCTCGATCAAGCTGATCCAGGCCGTCGGCCGCCTGATCCGTACCGAACAGGACTATGGCCGCGTCACCATTCTTGACACCCGCATCGTGCGCCAGAACTATGGCAAACGCCTGCTGGCCGCCCTGCCACCATTCCGCCGGATTTGATATTGGGGAAAGCCGCCATCCTGCCGCCACCGCGCAGGATGATGCCCACCCGGTTTTACGGTAGAATGGAGGGTAAACCCGAACCGTGACTGACATCGCAGAACAGTTTGCTCTGCCATATAACAATTCAGCACAGGGCAAGAGACCACACCCACTCAAGAACGCGCCCGGTTAAGCCATGATCTGTAATCCATACGAAATCGTTATCCAAGGCCTGACATCCGAAGGCCGCACGTTCCGTCCCAGCGACTGGGCCGAACGTCTCGCCGGCATCCTCTCGTCGTTTGGCGATGACCAGAAGCTGGCCTATCACCAGTTTGTACGCCCGATGATGCTGGACAACGTCCGCTGCGTCGCAGTGGACAAGAAGCTGGAAAAAAACCAGCCGCAGGTATTCCGCTTCCTGATGGATTTTGCCAAGGACAACGATCTGCGCATCGTGGATTGCCGCACCCTGATCGACGAAATCTACCCGAACCAGTTTCTGGCCTGACATGCTGGCAGCACTCAGGCAGACGGCGCGGGTCGTCCGCTAACGTGATGTTTGCTATCATGACGGCTTGAACCCATCAAGCGATGAACGCATGTCCACACTGATCAAAAGCCAGCAAGATATCGAAAAAATGCGCGTTGCCGGACGGCTCGCCGCGGAAGTGCTCGACTACATCACGCCCTTCGTCAAACCCGGCGTCACCACCAACGAACTGAACCAGCTCTGCCACGACTACATGGTCAATGTGCAGGGCACCATACCGGCGCCGCTGAACTACGCGCCGGATGGCGGCATTCCGTATCCGAAATCGATCTGCACCTCGATCAACCACGTGATCTGCCACGGCATCCCCGACGACAAACCACTGAAAAGCGGCGACATCCTCAACATGGACATCACCGTGATCAAGGACGGCTACCACGGCGACAACAGCCGCATGTACTACGTCGGCCAGGTCAGCGACTTTGCGCGCCGCCTGTGCAAGGTCACCTACGAGTGCATGTGGAAGGGTATCGAGAAGGTCAAGCCGGGCGCTCGTCTCGGTGACATCGGCAACGCCATCCAGCGCCACGCCGAAGGCGCCGGCTACAGCGTGGTGCAGGAATTCTGCGGCCACGGCATCGGCACCAAGTTCCACGAAGAGCCGCAAGTGCTGCACTACGGCCAGCCGGGCACCGGCATGGAACTGAAAGCCGGCATGATTTTCACCATCGAGCCGATGATCAACCAGGGCAAGCGCCACCTGCGCCTGCTGGCCGATGGCTGGACCGTGGTCACCAAGGACCGCAGCCTGTCGGCGCAGTGGGAACACACCGTGCTGGTCACCGAAACCGGCTACGAAATCATGACCACCTCCGACGGCACCCCGCCGAAACCGGTGTGGAAATAAGCCGCAGCAGCGTTAACGAGGCCGGACTGAATGTCCGGCCTTTTGCGTGAATATGCACATTCCCGCCAAAAAGCGGCCAGTCCCCCTTTTCTTCCGCCACTAAGCAGGCACAATGCCCTGCAGCCGGCGCGCCCAGAGCACGCCCCCTCCCCACCTCCCAAGCTAGTGCGTTGAATGTGCTGACCCTCGTCATGGCCATCGATCTGGCCGAAGCAGTCGAATTTGCCGACCTGATGCGCGCCAGCGGCGAGCATGCCCGCGAGCACGGCGCGCGGCAGACCCTTGCCGCCGCCGAGACCCTGCTACGCGAGCTGCATGCCGCCTTGACCGGCAACAGCACGTCCCTGCTGCCGGCACAGCGGGCCCAGGCCGACAGCCTGCTGCCGGCCCTGCTGGAACTGGCCCGCCGTCTGGATGCCTCGCAGCCGCAGCAGGCATTGTTCGCCATGGTGCTGGCCCAGGCGCTTGCCGCCAGCCTGCTACACCAGGCAAAACGGGGACTGCAGCAGGAAGCGGGCCGCAGCGGCTTTTTCAGCAGCAACAAAAGCAAGATCGACGCCTGCGCCGACTGCCTCGCCTGTGCCATCGAAGTGCTGCGCACCCATGCACTAGGCTACAGCAGCCTGCCACCCGGTTTCTGGCAGGATTGCCACCGCCTGTACCGCTACCTGCTGGATGGCGGCTGGGAAAGCAAAACTGCCGCCGGCAAGAACGACACCCTCGGCGCGCTGTACCGCCAGCTGCTGCTGCTCGGCGTCACCGCCAGCAACCGGCTGGATCCGGCGCGCATCGAGTGCCTGGTGCGGCTGGTGCGCGAAGGCGGCAAGCATGCCCAGCTGCTGCCGCTGGCATCGGCAGTGGACGGCAACGGCTTCATCGTCGACCTGGCGCGCGATGCCGCGCCGCGCCACAGCAGCATCCGCGGCAAACCGGGGCAGGAACATGCCCAGCTGCTGCTCGGCGTGCACCGCGTGCTGCAGAGCTGGGAAGAAAAAAGCCAAGCCACCCCGCAACTGGATGCCGCGGCACAGCTGGAGCAGCAGCTGATCCTGAAACTGCGCCAGGAACTGGTCTATCCGCCGCAGCGGCGCTACCTGCGCCTGCACAGCAAGAGCGAAGAGTTCGTGCAGCTGCACGCCACCCTCGACCACTGCTGGCAGGCACTGCAAGCCGACAGCGACGATACACCACCGCCAGTGGCGCAGATGCAGGTCTGCAATATGAGCGCCAGCGGCTACCTGCTGCGCGGCCAACTGCCGACCATGCCACTGCGCAGTGGTGAACTGGTGCTGATCCGCCGTCCCGGCCGCGACCCTTTCCTCGGCGTGGTGCGCTGGATCAACCGCCACAGCCCGTGCGGCGACACCGAATGCGGCATCGAGATCGTCGGCAAGAACCCGGAAGCGATCCAGGTGAAGCCGGTGGTCACCTACGCCACCGAACAGGCGCAAAACGCGATCCGGCTGGCTGCCAATGCCCGCCTCAACCCGCAGGACGTGCTGGTGATGTACGGCAAGCCGTACCAGGCGCTGCGCCAGTTCGAGATCCACCAGCCGCAGGGCGTGCTGCCGGTCAAGGCCACCCGCCTGCTGCTGCAGACAGCCTACTACCAGCTGATCAACGTCCGCGCCGAACGTCACTGAGCCATTCCGGCGGCAAGGTCTTGCCGCTTTCGGCGCCGCGTTTGCATAAAACCCTTGAGCAGCAATGGGGATTTTACTAGTCTGTAGCTCTCCAACTGTCGCCCAGAGCGCCCCATGGCCACCGTCCGCTTCCACCCCGCCCTGCTGCACACCCTGCGCCGCTACGACAAGGCCACCTTGCGCCAGGACCTGATGGCCGGCATTACCGTCGGCATCGTCGCGCTGCCACTGGCGATGGCGTTTGCCATTGCCAGCGGCGTGCCGCCACAGGCCGGCATCTTTACCGCCGTCATCGCTGGCTTCCTGACCTCACTGCTCGGCGGCAGCAAGACCTCGGTCAGCGGCCCGACCGGTGCCTTCATCGTCATCATCTACGGCATCGTGGTCAAATACGGCATCGCCAACCTGATCATCTGCACCTTCATGGCCGGGGTGATGCTGGTGCTGATGGGGCTGCTGCGTCTTGGGCAGGTGATCAAGTTCTTCCCGATGCCGCTGATTACCGGCTTCACCAACGGCATCGCGGTGCTGATCCTGCTCACCCAGCTGAAGGATTTCTTCGGTCTGCCCATCGGCAGCATGCCCAGCGGCTTTTTCGCCGTCGTCGACCTCCTGCGCCACACCATCAATCAGTTCGACCCGCTGACGCTGGCCGTTTCCGCCGCCTCGCTGCTGCTGATCCTGCTGTGGCCGAAATCACTGAACCAGAAGCTGCCGGGGCCGTTCGTGGCGCTGGTGCTGGCCACGCTGACCGTCAGCCTGTTCTCGCTGCCGCTGGCCACCATCGGCAGCAAGTTCGGCGGTATTCCGCAAGGGCTGCCCGAGCTGCACGGCCTGGCCTTCGATCCGGAACACCTGTCCGACCTGCTGGCCCCGGCCTTCACCATCGCGTTGCTCGGCGCCATCGAGTCGCTGCTCTGTGCCGTGGTCGCCGACAACCTGACCGGCGACAAGCACGACGCCAACCAAGAGCTGATCGCGCAGGGCATCGCCAACATGGTGGTGCCGTTCTTCGGCGGCATTCCCGCCACCGGCGCCATCGCCCGCACCGCCACCAACATCAACAACGGCGGCAAGACGCCGGTGTCCGGCATCGTGCATGCGCTGTTCCTGCTGCTGGTGATCCTGATCGCGGCGCCGCTGGCGGCCTACATCCCGCTGGCGGTGCTGGCCGCCATCCTGATCGCGGTCGCCATCAAGATGGGCGACTGGGACATCCGCAAGGCGGCGCAGTTTCCGAAGCGCGACACGCTGGTGCTGGTGGTGACCTTCGCGCTGACGGTCATCTTCGACCTCACCATCGCGGTGCAGATCGGACTGATGATGGCGGCGGTGTTCTTCATCCAGCGCATGGCCGGCAGCACCAGCGTGCAGGAGCTGAAAGCCGAACATCAGCAGCTGTACGAACGCCACTCCATCGCCGGCAAGCACATCCCCGACGGCTGCATCGCCTACCGCATCGAGGGTGCGCTGTTCTTCGGCGCCACCGACCGCATCGAGGCCATCGCCAACGCCCATCCCGAGGCGCGGGTGATCATCCTGCAACTGCACCGGCTGGTGATGCTGGACACCACCGGCCTGCTGGCGCTGTCGGCGCTGAACCGGCACCTGAAAGCGCAGGGGCGCACGCTGATCCTGTGCGGCGCCGGTACCGAGGTGATGCAGATGCTGAAGCAGGCGCGCCTCGCCCGCGAGATGGGCAATCGCAACATCCAGCCCGATCTGACCACTGCGCTGCAGCACGCAGAAGAGGTGCTCACCGCCGGCGTGGTGTGGGCCTGAGCCCGCGACAGCCGTGAGCCTTGCGGTAGGGACGTGAAAAAGGGCAGCCATCCGGCTGCCCTTTTCGCTTGCTGCAGACCGTTGTCCGGACTCAGCAGGCCTCACCCACCGCCGGTCCGGCCAGCGCATCCTTGGGCATGCTCAGCTGCTGCACCGCCGCGCGCGCCTGCGCAAAGCTGTCGGTGGCCAGCAGCGCCTGCCAGTCCGCCTGCGCGCCCTGCCCGGCCATCTTCTGCAGCCGTGCGGCCAACCCTGGCAGCTGCGGATCGGCCAGCTCGGCCAGCAACTGGTCGGCCAGATCCGGACGGTTGCACACCAGCGCCATGTCGCAGCCAGCGTCGAAGGCGGCACGGGCACGCTCGACGATATTGCCGACACCGGCGGCGCCTTCCATGGTCAGGTCGTCGGAGAAGATCACGCCATCGAAGCCCAGCTCGCCGCGCAGGATATCCTGCAACCAGACTTTGGAAAAGCCAGCCGGCTGCGAATCCACCGCCGGATACACCACGTGCGCCGGCATTACCGAGGCCATGCCGGCCGCCGCCAGCGCGGCGAACGGCTGCAGATCGTCGGCCTGCAATTGTGCCAGACTGCGCTGATCGACCGGAACCACGTGATGGCTGTCGCCCTCGACAAAGCCGTGCCCCGGAAAGTGCTTGCCGCAACTGCCCATGCCGCCACGCTGCAGGCCATGTTGCAGCGCCAGCGCCAGCGCCGCCACCACTTGCGGGTCACGGTGGAAGCTACGGTTGCCGATCACCGCGCACTGCCCCCAGTCCAGATCCAGCACCGGCGTGAAGCTGAGGTCGATACCACAGGCACGCAGCTCGGCGGCCAGCACGTAGCCCACGTTCTCGGTCGCTGCACGGCCGACCGAGACACCCTCATGCTCCCACGCCTCGCCCAGCACCCGCATCGGCGGCAGGCGGGTGAAGCCGTCGATGAAGCGCTGCACGCGGCCGCCCTCGTGATCGACGGCGATCAGCAGCTGCGGCTCGCGCAGCGCGCGGATCTCGGCGGTCAGCGCCTGCAGTTGTTCGATATTCTGGAAGTTGCGGCGAAACAGGATCACGCCGCCGACCAGCGGGTGGCACAGGCGCTCGCGCTCGGCATCAGTCAGGGTAAAGGCCGCGACGTCGATCATCACCGGGCCGCGAGGCAATTGTAGGGGAAGCTTGTTCATAAAGAAAACGCCATCAAGGGTTGGCCGCAAGCGCGCTTTCGCAGACCACGAAAGCGAACGCGTGTTGTTGTTCATCACTGATCGACAGGTGCACCGCGCAGATGCCACGCTGGTGCAGAAAAGCCTGCAGCGGATCGGAAAAGGCAAACATCGGCTTGCCCAGCGCATCGTGCACCACGGCAATCGAGGTCAGCAGCACCGGCGCGCGCACGCCGGTACCCAGCGCCTTGCCCAGCGCCTCCTTGGCGGCGAAGCGCTTGGCAAGAAAGCGCGCCGGCTGTTTTGCCAGCGCGAGTTCAGCCCGCTCGGATTCGGCCAGCAAACGTTGGCCGCAACGCAGACCGTGACGTGCCAGCAGCGCGTCGAAGCGCTCGATGCGCGCCATGTCGGTGCCGATGCCGTAAATCATTACAGCCCCTGACGACCTTCGATCATCAGCGCCTTCATCTGGCGCACCGCCTCGGCAAAGCCGACAAACAGCGCGTGGCTGACCAGCGCGTG
>Ga0073934_10004415_pt1 | contig 23491 bp, 20 predicted proteins | sample LarsenN4metaG_FD_76834 | JGI IMG/M metagenome (GOLD analysis project Ga0073934, IMG submission 76834) | Hot spring sediment bacterial and archeal communities from British Columbia, Canada, to study Microbial Dark Matter (Phase II) - Larsen... ... | reverse complement strand
TTAACAAATCCATCAAAAGTATATTTAGGATATAAATTTGAATTAAAATTATTTTCTGATCCTATTTTAAAAACGTTGGTTATTGTTTGATTTTTTTTGGCGTGTTCTTCTATCTTATGTATATTAATATTTTCTGGTGACTCACTTACTGTTTCAGGTTCATAAGTATTGAAATCAGAAAAATTATCATTAATTTCATATTTCAGTTTTCCTGATTCTCCGAGTAAACCACTTTCTATAATCTTTGTTATTTGTTTGTTAAATCTTTTTTCAATTATAGAATAATAATCTTTACTCGGAACAAAAACAGTCAGAATATTTTCTTCATAACTTTTTGGAGTAATTACAGAGAACCAGGTATCAATTTCTGTTTCTGTAAGATTTTGCTTTAATAACTCTATGAACTTTTGCCATATAAGCTCAGCAGATTTAAACTCTTCAGAAGTTCTGTCAACACTTATGTTATTTTCGTCTTTATTTTCAGCAGATTTCGAATTTGTAGAAAGTTTTATCAAGCTAACACTTTTAAAAATTAATTAACAATTATTAAATATATAAAAAACTACTTTAATGATATATTCTGCAACAAAAAGAGAAAGAAGATAAATTTTTAAACTTATTAACAACCGATTTCTTTGCTAAGTATATGATTTTTCATATCTTTGTGAAAGTTTTTAACAAAATAGTCAATATATTGTTAAAAACTTAATTTGTGTTTTGTTAAAATATTTATTGCAAAGTTACTTTTTAAGAATTGTTAACAAATTATTAACAAAATTATTTCTCTTTAAAAGAACTTTATAATATTAAAAATCTTAAATCAAATAGTCAAGTGTGTAATTTTACTATTTTTCAAAATATAAAAAAAATGAATTTATAATAATCCTTAATTATGTCATAAACTTCTATATTTTAGTTTATTGATTTATAAATTATTTTTGTTAAATTATCAGAGATGAAAATAAAAAATTCTGAATACATAAAATATTTAGTATTGCAACTTGAGAAGGAATTTGGAAGGGTATTACCAAGGGGCAAATACTCACATATGTTCGGAGTTTTAAAAATCTTAAGGGATTCAAACAACCTTTTCAGAGATATATACATTCTTTCAAAAAACAAAAATCTTGAGATAATAACTGCTTATTTGCTTTTTATAATAAAAAAACTTGAAGAAGGGGAAATAACATTTGAAAACCTTGCCGAAAATATTGAAGCTGACAGTGTTTTTTTAAAAAATGAATTTGTAAATTCCTTTGAACCCGGTTTTTTTGATAAAGATATTCAACCAACATTTCCTGAAATAGAAGAGCCCGAAGAATCTGAAATAAAGAAATGGAAACCAATAACGATTCCAAACGAAACACTTGAAGAAGAATTTTTAAACAGTGAAATCGAAGATGTTCTATACAGCGAAAAAGATTTTTCTTCTTCCGGAGGTTTATCTTTAATTAAAAAAGAAGATAATCTTACGGAACAGGCAAAAGTATTTTCGCTACCATCTGATAAAAATACCGAAGAAGAAAAAACCGTTGAAGAGATTGAAGAAAAAAACGAAAACAAACCTGAACAGGATGAAATATTTGTATTACCGGGAGAGGAATCAGAAGACAAGGTTTCTGACAATGATTTTGAAACAGAAGATTCAGAAATATTTATAAAAACAGATGAACATACTGAAAATGATAATAAAACCGAACAGAAAGAAGAAGTAAAAATTACAGAATCAAAAGAAACAGATAAAAAATCTTTATTCGGTATTTTCAAAATGCAAAAAGAAAAACGCGAAAAATCAAAAGAAGAAATAATAACCACTGTTAACAAAGAACCTCAGAGAATATTAATAAGTCCTGATGCAGAGGTAATTTCAAATGAAGCAAAAGCCGAAAAAGAAAAAATAAAAGAAACAACCAGACAAGAAAAAGATTTAGAAAAAGAATTAATTAATCGGGCGTTTGAAGAGTATCAATCGGAATTAAAAAAGAGGAATATAGTAATTACAAAAGGTCTGGGTGAATTATATGACTTTTGTGCAATCGTAGCTAAAAATGCAGAGGGAGAAGACTTTTTAGTTTCAGATGTTCAGATTGGCGACAGGGAGAAAAACATAATTGAAAAGATAATTGACAGTTGTCTTTATATGGAAGATTACTCGAGAAAAATGTCTTTTGAGATTATTACTACAGTATATAACACTATATATTTAACTTTGAACAAAATACTTGAAGCAGGTTATGGAATAGACCAGGAAACAGTTAATTTATTTTTGGATGCAATAATATTAATACAAAGACTAATAGAGGGCGGAGAATACAGCGGATTCCAGAACACGCTGATTCTTATTGAAGAAAAAAGAAATAATATTATAAACAAACAAAAAGAAAAAGAAGAAATTCAAAATCTTAAAAAGGAAAAACAGGAATTAGAAAGAAAACTTCTTGAAAAATATACAGATGCTGAACAAAGAAATGATATAAGAGAATTAAAGAATTACATCTTAAGTTTGGAAAAACATTTCAATATTGTAAAATCTATCGAGGGTAATTTCAGAATATATGAATCACTCCGAGCATTATCACCATCATTTATAGATTTTAAAAAGATAGTGGAAATATCTCTGCGCCTTAAAAAAGAAGATTTAGCAAAATTAGCAGAGGCATCATACGTGTTTATAAAACATATACAAAACTACAGAATTAATCCACAGAGCCAGCATATAATGGAAATTCTTGATGACATAATAAACAGTATGAAATTATTATTTCTTGAAAAGCAATTAGACGATATACAGCTATTTATAAAATTTTTAAACAACCCGGAAAACATATCGCGGGGTATTGAAAAATAACCACGGAGAAAAAATGAATAACTATGCAATTATAATGGCTGGCGGCGTAGGAACCCGCTTCTGGCCAAAGGGAAGGGCAAAGTTGCCTAAACAATTTCTTAAAATAGGTTCTGACTCGGATACAATGATTCAAAAGACAGTTAAACGTCTTGATGGAATGATACCAAACACAAAAATATTTATTGTTACAAATATTAATTATAAATCCCTTGTAAAAAAACAGCTTCCCCACATTCCGGAAGAAAATATAATTTGCGAACCCTTTGGGAGAAACACAGCTCCGTGCATTGCCCTTGCATGTCTTTATATTAAACAGTTTAATCCCAAAGCAGGAGTATTTGTAATTCCATCAGATCATATTGTAAACAACGTAAAAGATTTTCAGAATGTTGTTAAAACCGGATTATCATTTGTTAAGGATAACGGAGGAATCGTAACACTCGGTATTTCTCCTACAAAACCGGAAACAGGTTACGGTTATATTCAGTTTGACTCAGATGTACTCACAGAGGTAACTCTGCCCGTTACTCCTGAATACAAAGATACAGTTTATAAAGTTAAAACATTTGCAGAAAAACCAACTCTCGAAGTCGCGAAAGCATTTCTTGAAAGCGGAGACTTTCTGTGGAACAGCGGTATGTTCATTTTCAGGGTTGATACTATGATGGATGAATTTAAAAATAATTTGCCAGAAATATACTCGGAAATGATTTCCCTTGAAAACAAATTATACGATAAGGAATTTCCCAAATTACTTGAAGACACTTATTCACAGATAAAAGGTATTTCAGTAGATTACGGTATTATGGAAAAATCGTCTCAGGTTTATACGATAAGAAGCTATTTCGACTGGAGCGATGTAGGTTCATGGGATGAAATTTATAATATGAAACAGAAAGATGAAAACGGAAATTTAACACAGGGAATGAGCGTTCTGATAAATACGAAAAACTGTATGGTGCTTAACGACCAGAGAATCACAGCAGTAGTCGGTTGTGAAGATTTACTTATTATTGATACAGATAACGGATTGCTTGTCTGCAAAAGGGGTGAATCACAGAATGTAAAAGAGGTGGTTGATTATCTCAGAAGAAAAGGTCTTGACCAGTATTTATAAAGAATATATTAATTAAAAACAAATATAAAATGAAACTTGAACATCTTGGAATAGCAGTAAAATCATTAAATGATTCTGTTCCTGTATTTGAAAAAATTTTCAATAAAAAAGCTACTGATATTGAAGAAGTAGCCGAGCAAAAAGTAAGAGTTTGTAAAATCAAACTTGAAAACTGCGATATTGAAATTCTTGAACCTACTGACCCTGAATCACCCATCGCAAAATTTATAGAAAAAAGAGGAGAAGGAATTCAGCATGTCTCTTTTGAAGTACCGGATATCAGGCAATCATTAAGCGAACTTAAAGAAGGCGGAGTAAAATTGATTAACGAAGAACCGAGGACAGGAGCAGAAGGAATGTTAATAGCATTTTTACATCCGAAATCAACAGCCGGAATTTTGATGGAGCTTGCTCAACATCAAAAATAAAATTCTTCCATGCTTGAGGAAAAACTAAATAACTTACCATCAACCCCTGGAGTTTATCAGTTTAAAGATTCAAACGGAAAAGTTATTTATGTAGGCAAGGCAAAAAATCTTAAGAACAGGGTTAGGCAGTATTTTCATTCTAAACCTGCTTATGGCAGAATATCGGCAATGGTCAGCAGGATATCCGATATTGAATTGATACAAACGGATTCAGAAATTGAAGCACTAATACTTGAGCTGAATTTAATAAAAGAACTTAAACCAAAATACAATGTCAATCTAAAAGATGACAAAACATATCCTTACATTGTAATAACAAACGAACCCTTTCCGAGAATTTTCCCAACCAGAAATAAAAGAACAGACGGTTCAAGATATTTCGGTCCATATACAGATGTAAAGACAATGCGATATGCATTGAAATCAATAAGAGATATTTTTCAGATTCGTTCCTGTAATTTGAATCTCACCGAGCAATCAATAAAGGAAAAGAAATTTAAAATTTGTCTTGATTATCATATCCATAAATGCGAAGGGCCTTGCGAGGGTTTTATCACAAAAGAGATGTATAATGATACAATCAATCAGGTAGCAAAATTATTAAACGGAAAAACTACTTCTCTTGTAAACGAGCTTCAGAATAAGATGAAGGAATACTCTGAAAAATTTATGTTTGAACAGGCGGCAAAAATACGTGATAAAATCGAAGCAATTAATATCTATACATCGAGGCAAAAAATGGTTACAGACGAACTTATTGACAGGGACGTATTTGCACTTGAAAAAGAAGATAACGACGGATGTGGAATGGTATTAAAAATCCGTGACGGAAAGGTAATTGGTAAAACACATTATTATGTTAACAACGTACTCGAAGAAGAAGAATCAAAAATACTTGAGAACATAATAACAAATCATTATAATAAAACAGATTATATACCCGAAGAAATATTTACAGATAAAGAACTTGAGAACAAAAACCTGATAGAAGAATGGCTGAGCAAATCGAAGGGATTAAAAGTTGAATTAGTTACTCCGAAAATCGGTGAGAAAGCGAAACTTGTATCAATGGTAAAGGCAAATGCACGATTAATGCTTGAAGAGTTAAAACTTTCAAAACTTAAAAAAGATTTTATTGCTCCGTCGCTTGAAGCATTAAAAAGGGATTTAAGTCTTAAAAAAATTCCAAAGAAAATAGAATGTTTTGATATATCACATATTCAGGGAACAGATACGGTTGCCTCAATGGTAGTATTCATAGATGCAAAACCCAAAAAAACAGAATACAGAAAATTTAAAATACGAAGTGTTTCCAATGAAACAGGAACGCCCGATGATTTTTTATCTATGCGGGAAGTTATTCACAGGAGATATAAAAGATTGCTTGAAGAAAATACTCCCCTTCCCGATTTAATAATAGTTGACGGAGGTAAGGGTCAGCTTTCATCTGCTGTTACGGTTTTAAAATCTATCGGAATTAAAATATTAAACGACTCTGCCGCAGATAATTCCGTTTCAAATAATAATTCGCTGTCTGTTATTGGTCTTGCAAAACGTCTTGAAGAGGTATATATACCTGATAATCCCGAACCTCTTAATATTCCCAAAACATCAAGCGGAATAAGACTTTTGCAAAGAGTGCGTGATGAAGCTCACAGATTCGCAGTTACTTTTCACAGGAGTCTGAGAGATAAAAGAACATTAACTTCAGAGTTAACGGCAATTCCCGGCATCGGTGAAAAAACCTCTAAAAAATTACTCACAGAATTTGGTTCAATAGAAAACATCAGAAATATAATTGAAACAACACCCGGTGAAATAGAAAATACTGCGGGAAAAAAAACATTAAACTCATTAAAAAAATATTTTGAATTTAATACCGATTAATTATGAAAGCAGGATATTTACAGTTCTATCCGGAATTAGGAAATCCGGCAAAGAACATTGAAAAAATAAAATATTTATTAAAAGATAAAGAATTTGATTTAATAGTTTTACCCGAGCTTGCAAATACGGGATATCTATTCAATACAAAAGAAGAACTTATAAAACTGAGCGAAAAAGCAGGCGAAGGACTATTCTATAATTCACTGCTAGAAATTGCAAAAACAAAGAATGCGTATATAATAGCCGGATTTGCCGAATCCGAAGGTGAAAATATATATAATTCAGCAATGCTTGTATCTCCCGAAGGCATAGAAGGTATTTACAGAAAAATTCATCTATTTGACGAAGAGAAAAAATTATTTACCCCCGGAAATTACGGATTTAAAACTTTTAATATAAATATAAAAAACGAAATAGTAAAAACAGGAATTATGATTTGTTTCGACTGGGCATTTCCGGAAGCCGCACGCACACTTGCTTTGCAGGGTTCTCAGATTATCTGCCACCCTTCAAATCTTGTTATGCCATATTGCCAGAAAGCAATGTTTGCAAGAGCAGTAGAAAACAGAGTCTTCATTATTACTGCAAACCGTTACGGAACAGATATAAACGGAGAGAATAAAATTTCTTTTACAGGCGGGAGCGTTATGATTGATTGTACTGGAAATTATATTGCAAACGCCCCTGTTGACAAAGATGAAGTATTTATTACCGGAATAAACCCCGAAGACGCAAAAAATAAATTTATTAATCCGAATAACAATCTTTTTGAAGACAGGAAAAAAGAATTTTATTATAATTAAACCATTTAAAAAATAATATATTGAAACTAATAATTCTATGTGTAGTTAAAAAAAAGAGTAAAACTTATAAAAATTAAAACAATGAAAACAAAAATATTTATTATTTTTCTTTCTGTTTTTTCTGTTTCGCTTTTTATCTCAGGCATGGCAAATTCGCAGGTTGTATATATCACAAGTTATAAATCCGATGCCGATAAAATCATTTATGTATCGGAATATAAATCCGAAGCCGATATGGTGGTATATGAAACTGATTATAAATCTGAAGCGAAACCGTATAGCGGAATCTGGTACTTTACAAAATATAAATCAGATGCCGATTGGAAAATTTATTTTACAAAGTATAAGTCCGAAGCCGATATAATTGTTTATTTTTCAAGATATAAATCAGATGCCGGCTGGAGATAGGCAAAAATATATATGATAATATACATACATGGATTTGGAAGCTCCGGCGGAGGCACAAAAGCTGTTGAGACTATTGAGTTTTTTAAAAATGATATAGTGCTTGCGCCCACACTTCCCATAGAGCCGGTTCAGGCAATAGATTTTTTAAGCAATGAAATAGAAAAAGCCGGAGAAAAAGTTTTTCTGATTGGAAGTTCGCTCGGAGGTTTTTATTCTATAATACTATCTGCCAAATATAACATTTCTGCTGCCTTGATTAATCCGGCAGTAAATGCATTCAGCGGACTAAGGGGATATATTGGGATGCAAACACGTGATAATGGTGAAGTATTTGAATGGAAAGAAGAGCACGTTAATCAACTGGAAGAAATGAATAAAAAATATTTTACTCGGTTAAATGGATTAAACATTATGCTTTTACTTGCTAAGGATGACGAGTTACTACCCTATGAAAAAACTCTTTCATTAATAAAAAATCCGGGGAAAACAATCATTCTCGATGAATGTACTCACCGGTTTTTAAAATACAAAGAAGTTCTTCCGGAAATAAAAAGTTTTTTTGAAAGCCGTCTTTAATATATTATAAACAAGTAATATTAACCTTTGTAAACATCGCTTTTCATAATCTCGACGAGAATCTGATAAAATTTATCCCAAATTTTTTCTGTTTGTTCATCCCATTCGTTACCTGAAATGGTTTTTAATGCATAAAACAGGGCTGTTTTAAAAGTCTCATATTGCTTTTCTTCAACACCGTAATCAGCATGCCTTTTTCCTAAATCCTGTATCGCAGGCAAAATAATATCCGGATTGTTCAATCCCTCAGATACAGTTTTCATCATTACCATAATCCTATGCTGCTGGTCTTCAATATCTCCTTTGAATAACTTTGCAGAGCCGGGGTCGAGCTCAAATAACTTCTCATACAATAATTTCCAGCAATCGGTAAACTGTACTTTTTTAAAAGTATCCTGAATTACATTTATTTCTTCTTTCGTAAATGAGTGTTCCATTTTCAATAAATTATTAATAAAACTTTTCTTTTTAAAACTTACACAATATAAAATTAGTTCAAATAAAATTAAAATTGTAGTATATTAAGCAAAAAAAGTTTATCAAGTTTATCAAGCGAAGAATTTCTTTGACTCTATAAAATAATCTGTGTAAATCTGTTATATCTGTGTTATCCGTGTTCAATGTTTTTTAAAAAAAATGGAAAAAATCAAGTTTTTTCACCCCTTCTAAAAAAAATAGTTTTGCCCTTTTTTTGAAATACTATTTTTTTACCACCCTGTATTTGTCACTATATTTATATAGCAGTTATGGGCGTTGCGAAAAATATTTACCAAAAAATAACGTATTGATTCAGGAAAAAGTGTCCTTGACAGTCTCCTTAACTTTCTGCATTTTTGTATATAATTACTTATTAAATTAAAATATAAACTCTTATAAACTTTTTTAAAATAATAAAATTAAGGAGAAAAAAAATGAAATTCAAAGCAATCGTAATCGCAATCTTAATGTTAGTTGGTGTTTCTTTCACCACATTATCATCTGCAAATGCAGAAGTAAAAACAAATGCAGCACAGCAGGAAACTCTTGACAACGTAACAAGAGTAAGAGGATTAATTGACGGCGTATGGTATGTCATAGTTTATGACGCCGATGGTAAAGTTGTTGAAGTATATACGGAACTTCAATGCTAAGATATAAAAAAGAATATTTTTTAAAAACTTTTAAAAACTTTAATCTAAATCAAAATGGATAAAAACACATTAACCGCGGAAACAAAATACTATTACTTCTCATCCACGTCAAACAGTTTAAGAGGCGGCAGAAAAAATTCAGCAGGCAGTGCTCCCCTTTCATTTGAGATGTATGGCGAGGAAGAAAAAAGTGATATGGTAAGATATATGTTTATGCTGAACAGGGAATTATCTGCAGACGCATAAAACAGATAAATAAGAGAAGAAATAAAAACACTAAGAAACAGAATTAATTAAGAAATAAAAAAAGATAAAAAATTTTAAAACACTAAAATATTATTCCAATGGAAAAACCCACAATAAATAATATCGACATACCGGGGAGCAGTAATATAAGAGAATACACCCGCCAGACTTTCCGGCTGTGGTTTTTCAGGGGAAAAAATATTAGTGACGAGCAGATAGGCGAGATGGCGATAAATGAAATAAATATCCCCATCACGCCGTTCCTGCTCGGAGTCCCGACGATACAGGATATAATCGGCATACTGATGGAGAAAGCTGGACTTGAAAAATCGAAAGTAAGCAGTTCATTAATAAGCATCCGCAGAAGCTGGAAGGTAGATGAACTTGCAGATTACATAGAGCTTGAGCTGAGCAGAAGATTTCTTCCGGGCGAAGGAGATTGAAATGAGTGAGAAAATAAGAAGACGGCAAAAAGAGTTTTAATAATTATTTATCTTTTCTAAAATTAAAATTAAAAAGATGAGAAACATAATTTTAGTTATAGTAATAATAACAGTAATCGTTACCACCGGAAAAGCTGAGGCACAGTGGGTTCAGCAATACACAGGGACAACAGCCAATCTGTACGACATTGAGTTTTTAAATCGCTACACGGGATGGAGTGTTGGAGGCAGCGGCGCCTGTCTGAAAACTACAAACGGCGGTATAAACTGGATACAGATGAATCATCCGGTTGGGGGGAAAACCCTTGGAAGTGTTCATATAGTTGATTCTAACGTTGTGTATTTTGTGGGTAATTTCGAAACGATTTTCAAAACAACAGACGGAGGTACAAGCTGGATAGTTATTAAAAACGGTCCGAGCGGAAACAGTGACAGTTATTTCGGTTTGTTTTTTATAAATAAGGATTCCGGTTGGGTATGCGGAAATGGAAATAAAGTATTGAGAACAAGAAACGGAGGTGTAACATTTGATTCAGGTTATGTTCCTTCTAACTGGTTGTATGATATGTATTTCAAGGATGCCAATACCGGGTTTGTAACAACAGAGGGTGCTGTTTTTAAGACCACAACCGGTGGAAGTACCTGGTTTTATTCGCTTGAACTAACCGACACAAGAATTTTCTGGAAGATTTCATTTGTAGATAATCAGTACGGGTGGGTGGCGAGTATGAATGCACCAAGCGTTTTTAGAACAAACAACTTGGCGAAAACTGGTCTAAGATATATGATTCATCAAAAATTGTAGGAATGATGGGTGTATGTTTTATTAATAAGGATACAGGTTTTATTGGTGGGGTAGTGAATAAACTATTCAAGACCACAGACGGCGGATATAATTGGTATAGAGAAAACACATCTACAAACAATAATACTTTCGAATCAATAGAATTTGTGAATGACACTGTCGGCTGGACTTGTAGCACATCAGGAATTATACTTCACACAACAACAGGTGGGCAGACATTAACCGGAATTGCAAATCAAATTGAAAACATTGCAGACAAATATGAATTGTATCAGAACTATCCAAATCCGTTTAACAACCAAACAAAAATAAGATTTGAAATTCCGAAGTTCAGCGAGGTAAGAATTATTGTATATGACATACTCGGAAAGGAAAGAGATATAATATTGGACGGAATATATCAGGCGGGAAAATATGAAATAAATTATTCACCGAAGGATTTAAGTTCAGGGATTTATATTTATAAAATGACAGCCGGAGATTTTTCGGAAACGAAGAAACTTGTTTTAATAAAATAAAACATAAACAAAAATGAAAACCATATTTTCAATTATAATAATGGTTCTGGCAATAAGTGCAAATGCACAGTGGGTACTTCAGAACACAGGAACGCCTGCAGACCTTGGCGGAATAAGTTTCTTAAACCAGTACACGGGTTATATATGCGGCTCTTCAACAGTAATAAAGACCACTAACGGAGGATTAAACTGGATTAATGTAAGCCCTCCAAACCTTAACAAACCTTTGATGAAGATACAGGCAGTGGATTCAAACAATATTTATTGTGTGGGTTCATTTAATACGATAATAAAAAGTACAAACGGAGGAACAAACTGGCAAATAATAAGAAACGGACCATTCGGAACCGGGGTATCTTTCTTTGCGTTATTCTTTCTGAATTCAAAGACAGGTTGGATAGGGGGACAGTTTTATAATCCATATATCTTTATAACCACGGACGGATGCGAAACATTCGATTCAATACCGTCCCCGAAACTTGACGGCAGGGTACATGATTTTTATTTCATAGATGCTAATACAGGACTTGCATGCGGAGACAACGGAATATTAAGAAAATCAACAGACGGAGGACATAATTGGAGTCATGTAAATATCCCTGTTGGGGGATATTATTTTGAATTCAGGAATTTATCATTTATTAATAATACAACGGGTTATACTGCGTCGCATTCTCGCAAGATATTCAAGACTACCGATTTCGGAAACAACTGGGACAGCCTTCCCTCAATTAGTTACAGCCTTGATTTTGTTGTTCATCATATCTGTTTCCCGAGTGAAGGCAAGGGCTGGGCAGTAGGAACTGGATACGATGTATATCACACATCAAACGGCGGACTGAACTGGGTAACGCAAGGAGGATGGCATGCTAACGGAGTACTTTTTATTAATGACTCGATAGGATGGAAAGCAGGAAATGCAGGATCAGTATATAAAACAACAAACGGTGGAATACCGACGTTTATAAGTGGAAATACATTTGAAGTACAGGATTTTGAATTATTTCAGAACTATCCAAATCCGTTTAACTCACAGACTGTGATTGAGTTCAGAATAGCGAAGAAGGAAATATACAAACTCGAATTATTCAATATAAACGGGAAGAAAGAGAAAACACTTTTTTACGGTTTAAAGAATCCGGGATTTTATAAATACAATTTCAATATTTCAGATTTGGGAACAGGTGTTTATTTTCTTAGACTGTTAAGTTCCGATATATCTGTTACTAGAAAGATTATAATGGTGAAATAAAGAAATCTTTTTTAAAAAATTAAACATGGAGACATTATGGTTTTAAAATTCCCTTAAATAAAGAGGGCTTCATAAAAGAATAACACGGTTCTAAGCACATTACCTTTTATAGCAATATTGATAAGATATTGCCGAAGTTCTCTTATATTCAAATTTCAACTTTTTGTTCCATTTTTTCAATTCATTTTATTAACTTTAAAAAAACAATTATGAAGACGATAAAATTTTTATCGTCAGTATTAGTTGTACTCATATTCATTTTTAACGCGATTTTATATTCGCAAACGGATAATTTAGGCAGTTTCGTAAGCCACGACTGTCCGATGACGAGCACTCAATCTACTTTGCCAATTCCATACAAGCCGACAAACACAGGCAATAACGAATTCAGGGTAATACTTGTTTATGTAATGTTCAATAATGAAACTCAAGATCCGAACAATGAAATTTGGCCTGCAAATACAACGACAGGTCCTTCGTATAAAGGCACAATGCTTGCCCAGCAGAAGAACGCTTCAGGTGAATGGTGGAACTATTATAATCCCAATACGCAATCTATTTCGTCCTGGTTCTGTGAAGTATCAAAAGGAACAATTCATGTAGTAGGAGAAGAATTTTTTGTAAAGCTCGATTACGATATCTCATATTATCAGGTTCCGGGCAGGGGTGAAAGCGAGGTTAATAAGCATATATATGCAAAATTATCTACTAACAGTGGTTTTAACTGGTCTCGTTACGACAAATGGGAATACCACACAAACGGACAAATTACATATAATCAAGATGGAGTTATTGATATGATTTATAAAGTCCACAGGTATAAATATTCCGAAATATTTTCTGAGGGTCCTGCATCAGGATTTGCATATCTTGGTGTTGCAGATAATCAGATGCATTACTTAGTTGATGCAGTAAATCAGAAATACGTTTACGGAGGATTTCCAGACTTTCATCCAAACGAAATTAAAGGATCCGGAGTCAGTTTATTAGGAAACGGAACTTCAGGTATATTAACAAAAGCAGGGCTTCTCGGAAGGCTTTGGCATGAACACGGACACTATTTTTTCGGTGCTCATCATATTAAGGTAGGATTAATGGGTGACGTATGGGACCCGTTTATGAATCCACTTGAACAAATGTATATTAATTATGTATCGCCATACTATTCTAACGTGCCATATGAAGAAATTGTTATTAGCGATATTTCAGGCAGATTCGCAGGAAATCCTTCTTGCGTAAGGGTTCAATTACCAAGCAGTGAAATTTTGATATCACATAGAAACAAAGTTTCGCATTGGGATAGACAAATGCTGGGTGATACGGCATACGGAGACTTATTTAGAGCAACAAATTATGGTAATGGGATTTACTTTTATCATATTACGGGAATTGGATTACCGGGATACACATCACAGGATCTTGAATGTGCAGACGGATTATGGAAATGGGTACAGGACGGTTATGAGACGCCTGACTGGGATGAAAATAATCCCTGGTTGCCCTTACTAAAAAGAACAATACCAATAAGAGGCATTAATGATGACGGTTTACCGGTAAATATAAATTCAAATCCCAATACAGTGAAAGATGGATTAACTATAAGAGGTACAGCCAATAATCCCCCTTATTATTCTAGTGAGACAAAATGGTTTTCGGTTGGTAAAAAGAAAAATCAAAACGAAAACGGTATTGACAGGATATTCACAAATGAGGAAGAAAACTGGACATCCAGAGAGTTTCAAGTTGACAGATGGGATGCTTGGAATAAAGATTATAATGAAATATTTTCGCCTTATTCATCACCCGGCACAACGACTTGGGACGGTCAAAACTCCGGTGTGTTTATTTGCATTAATAATGTAAACGGAAATCAGGCAACAATACGAATATATAGAGATATTGAATACAATCCATCAAATGGGTTGCAGGAATCTGAAATATTAATTGCAACACCTCCTTCAAAACCTATGGGTTTAAAAATAGATAGAACAGAATGTATAGATTACAGAGTATATCCCATTATTTCATGGACACATAATATTGAACCCGATATGCTTCAAGGGCAACCACAACCTGTTTATAAAAGGTATAAGATTTTCAGAGCTTGGGATGATGCAAATAATGTTCCTGGAGAATATTCAGAAATTGCTGACATTTTTGTGCATAAAGATAATGAACCGACCTATATAGACTATACTACATACGGACAATGTGATCAGGGTACAGGCGAAATAAATTACCGCATAAGATATAAAATTAAAGCAGTGGATAATACAACAATGTTATCTGTATATTCGGATTATGTTTCAATTTCATCGTATTTCTTAAATCGTGGTGGAGGAGAAAGCGGAGATGCAATACATAGCGGAGAAATATTTACCTATGAGTTAAAACAAAACTACCCTAATCCTTTCAACCCTGTAACAAACATTCAATATCAGATAGTTAATCAGGGAATGGTATCTTTGAAGGTCTATGATATGCTTGGCAGAGAAGTAAAAACCCTCGTAAACGAATACAAGAGTCCCGGGAAATATGTAGTTTCCTTTGATGCATCGGGATTGTCGAGCGGAGTATATTTCTATAAAATGACGGCAGGAGATTTTACGAATGTGAAGCGTATGGTTTTAATTAAGTAGAAAGTTTCCCGACAAGCCGGGATAAATTCCAAGTTTATCAAGCTCAAAAGTTATAAAGTTTATAAAGTTGTAGAAATCCCTTTTCCATGATTTTCCGGAAAAGGGATATTTTTATCTGTTAATAAATTGTTACGGGTGTTTTATGACTTTTTTAGAACTATTCCGATAATTAATTTGTTATGGAAAATGAACTTAATTATATAATTTATCAAATATTTTAATGAAAGCAGAGATCAAGAATAAAGAGTATTTACCTGGTAAAAAAGGGACTAATGGAAAAGAGAAATTCAACAGAGAAGAAATATTAAACGATTATAAACTCGCAGTTTATAGTCGTCAGGCAAGTATCCTTGGCAGAAAAGAAACTTTGATTGGAAGAGCTAATTTCGGAATATTTGGAGACGGAAAAGAACTAGCTCAGATTGCTATGGCTAAACAGTTCAAAAATGGTGATTTCAGGTCTGGCTATTACAGAGACCAAACTTTTGCCTTTGCGACTGGTATATCTGATATTAAGCAATTTTTTGCTCAGTTATATGGTGATACTAATGTTGAAAATGATCCTTTTTCCGCAGGAAGAGGTATGAATAATCACTATGGAAACAGACTTCTTGATGAAAAAGGGAAATGGAAAAATCTGATGGAGATGAAAAATACTTCGTCGGATATTGCTCCTACCGCCGCACAAATGCAGAGACTGCTCGGTCTTGCTTATGCTTCAAAACTTTATAGAAATAATCCAAATCTATCTTACTTAAAAAATTTTTCAGTTAACGGAAATGAAGTTGCATTCGGAACTATAGGAAATGCAAGTACTGCTGAAGGTGTATTTTTTGAAACTATAAATGCCGCAGGAGTTTTAATGGTGCCTATGGCTATGTCAATCTGGGATGACGGTTTCGGAATTTCAGTTCCAAATATTTATCAGATGACAAAATCCAATATCTCTGAAATTCTTGAGGGCTTCAGATATGACGAGAAGAAAGAGCAGGGATATTTAATTTACAGAATACCCGGATGGGATTACGAAGCTCTTGTCAAAGGTTATGAAGAAGGGATAAAAATAGTAAGGGAAAATCACATTCCCGCAATATTTCATATTGTAGAAATGACTCAGCCGCTTGGACACTCAACTTCCGGCTCTCACGAGAGATATAAAACAAAAGAAAGACTTCAATGGGAAAAAGATTTTGATTGTATTGTTCAAATGAAAAAGTGGATTATCGAAAAACAAATTGCCGGAGAGGACGAATTAAATGCAATTGATAGTGAAGCCAAAACAGAAGTTAAAAAAATACAACAGGAAGCATGGGATGAATTTTTAAACCCAATTAAAAAAGAAAGAGACGAAGCAAATAAATTAATAATTTCTCTTGCATCTGCAAGTAAAAATTCAGATAAAGTTAAGTCAGCAGGCGATTCGATAATGAAAGCTCTGGAGACAACAAGAAGAGTTATAAGTGCCGGTGTTTTTGAAGCTATCAGGGCTACTAAAGATGAAAAAAATCTTCCGGAAAGAATAAAGTTAGTTGAGTGGTATGAAAATTTTAAAAAAGAAAATAAAGACAGGTATAGTTCTCATTTATATAGTCAATCAGATGAAAGTCCACTTTTAGTAGAAGAAGTAAAACCAGTTTACAATGAATCTTCTCCAAAGGTTGACGGAAGGGAAGTTTTACTCGCATTTTTTGATGAGCTTTTTGCCAGAGACCCGAGAGTTTTTGCAATAGGCGAAGACGTTGGTCAGCTTGGAGATGTTAATCAGGGAATGGCAGGGCTACAGGCGAAATACGGAGATATCAGAATTACTGATACTGGTATAAGAGAGCAAACCATAGTCGGTCAGGGAATCGGAGCTGCTCTCAGAGGTCTGAGACCAATTGTTGAAATTCAGTATCTCGATTATTTGCTTTATGCTTTGCAGATTATGAGCGATGACCTTGCAACAACCCACTGGAGAACTAAGGGCGGACAGAAATGTCCCTTAATTGTAAGAACGAGAGGACACAGACTTGTTGGAATTTTTCATGCCGGCTCTCACATGGGTTTAATGCTTCATGCGTTCAGAGGAATTCATATTTGCGTTCCAAGAAATATGACCCAGGCAGCAGGATTTTATAACACACTAATGAAAGGTGATGATCCGGGAATAGTAGTCGAAAGATTAAATGCTTACAGGTTCAAGGAAAAATTACCGCAGAATTTAAGTGAAATGACAGTTCCGCTCGGTGTTCCGGAAATTCTCGAAGAAGGAAATGACATCACAATTGTAACTTACGGACCTTGTGTTGATATTGCTCATAGTGCAATTAATAAATTGAAAGAGCACAATATATCTGTTGAACTAATTGATGTAAGAACTTTATTGCCATTTGACAGATATGGAATTATCCTCCAATCTTTAAAGAAAACTAACAGAATTTTATTCCTTGATGAAGATGTGCCGGGCGGTGCAACAGCTTATATGATGCAGGAAGTTCTCGATAAACAGGGAGGATATAAATATCTGGATTCAGAACCGAAGTGTTTAAGTGCTAAGCCACACAGATGTGCTTATGGAAATGACGGAGATTATTTTTCAAAACCTAACTCAGAAGATGTTTTTGAAGCTGTTTATAAAATTATGAATGAAAGCAATCCGGCTAAGTATCCGGATATATTCTGATTTTATATATTCCTTTATTTGAATTAATAATTCAGTTATTTTATAAGATAAAAATTTTTACAGGATAAAATACTTTATGAAAAAATTTACCCGGACTTTCATATTTGTTCTCGTCATTATTATGTCGCTGAACATTGAAAATTCCATGAGCCAATGGACTCAGACAAATACTCCATCTGCTATAATATATTCAATAGGAGTTAAAGATAATTTAATTTTTGTCGGCACTCCCCTTGGTGTTTTTCGCTCTATTAATTTCGGAAACACATGGCAAAATATTAACCTTGGGGTTGTCAATCTATATGTCAGCACTTTTGCAGTCAGCGGTCAGACTGTTTTTGCCGGTACTAAAGACAGAGGAATTTTCCGCTCAACCGATAACGGCGATACGTGGATGGCAGCGAATAACGGACTTTCAAGCACTTATACTACTCAGGTATTAACCGGTAAAGACAGAGTATTTTCAGTTGTCGGAGGGAAAGTTTTTTATACCCAAAACAACGGTGACAGCTGGACAGAGATGCCGGGCGTATCAGGCGTCAGGACAATTGCTTTTAAAGACGAACAATTATTTGCAGGTGCTGAAGAAGGAATTTTTATGACTCCTGATAACGGCAATGAATGGTTTAAAATTAATTATTCGCTAAACGTAAGATGTATGACTATCAGTGCAGGAAATATTTTTGTTGGTACTGAGCTCAGCGGTATTTACGTATCATCAGATAACGGTAAAAATTTTAATCCTGTTAATAACGGAATCCCTGAAATGTTTACAATAAATTCACTTGCCGCAATCGGAACAAGTGTATTTGCGGCAACTGATGGTGCAGGAGTTTATTTCTCAATCAACAGTGGTGTAAGCTGGTTACCCGTGAATAATGGTCTTGTAAGCCAGAGAGTATTAACTCTCCATATTGATAAAGCAAATTTATTTGCAGGTACTTTTGGCGGAGTTTTTATTTCAAGGGATAATGGAAATTCCTGGCAAAATATCGGAGAAGGAATTACTAACGGACAAACAATTAACTGCTTTGCTGTAAGTGGTAATAACCTTTATGTAGGAACTGACAGAGGCAGAGTCTTTATGTCGCCTGACGAAGGTGTTACCTGGAGAGCTCATAGTAACCAGGGTTTGATAAAAGAAATATCCGGCAAAATTGTATCTATTGTTGGTGATATTAATTCCTTATTTATCAGCAGTAATTTTATTTATGCTGCAACCGACAGCGGAGTTTTCCGTTCACTCGACGACGGCGTTACTTACAAACCACTTTCTTCTCAATGGAGAAATGTTAATGTGTATTCAGTTCTTGTTCAGCAAAATTACATATACGCCGGAACATCACAGGGATTTTACTTCACAAAAGATGACGGAAAAATGTGGAACCTTGTTGATAACGCTTTTAATGGAATGAAGGTAACCGTAATGAAATCATCAGGTAATAATTTTTATTGTTCGACTGGCAATGGTGTTACAGCTATTATAAACAAAGAGCTTATTTCTGCAAGATTACCTGTAAGTTCTGAAATATATGATATTGCAATTAACAAGAAAAATATTTTTGCCACAACTTATGGTAACGGAGTTTATAAGGCGGATAGTGATAATTCCGATTGGGAAGAATCAAATGAAGGTCTTGTAAATTTACAGGTTACATCTATTGTTGCACTGGGTGAAGAAACACTGATTATCGGAACGTGGGGCTCCGGTATTTTTTATTCGACTGATAACGGAAAAAAATGGTACCCGGCTAATCAGGGATTAATTGATATGAAAGTTCGCTCGTTAATTATTAAAGGAAATACACTCTTTGCAGGTACTGAGCAGGGCTTGATTTATAAAAGGAATCTTTCAGAGTTTTCTGAAAAGGATTAAATAAAAATACAATATAATCAGTTTAAATTTTCAAAAACGAAAACCTCAAGTTTTCCGCTTTTCCATTCCGTTTTACTCATATTACCTTTTTGACATAATGACGAAAGGAAATCTGCCGGATTTGAAAAATGTTCCCAGACCTGTGGCAGGTATAAAGCACGGTTTCCTCCTTTTGATATTATTACTCCCTTGCCTTTAATTTCCCTGAGCAGTTCTTCTTCAGAAGAATAAAAAAGTTGTTCTGGCTTTGATAATACTGAAACTTCATAGGTCAAATCTTTTAATTCTTCTTTTTTTACAGGAGAAAATCTCCAGTCTTTTGTTGCCGCACTGATTGCATTTTCGATTATGCTGTCTCCCAAAGAACCGCGTGGCTCTATAGTTCCTATACATCCTCTTAAATTATCTTTGATTTTTAATGTTACAAAACATGCAAGTTCAGTATATAATTTTTCAGGATATTCTTTAACTTTCAGTTTTTTGCCTTCTGCGATATATGATTCGACGCTCTTTTGAGCAAGAGATTCCATATATTCAACTTCATCTAAAGTAAAGGTTATTTTTTCATTCTTATCCTCTTCTGAAAAAATAAAAGCAGAATATCCGACAACTCTTGATTTATCTCCTGTTACATCTCCCGAATTTGCATACCTCATTAAGCGGGGCTTCCATTTAAGTTTTTTTGCAAGTTCAAGCAATGCCATTACTGCATATGGAGAATCAATTTCAGCACCCTTTATTTTTTCTGAATTCAGTTCTTCTATTGATGTGATTGTATATTTATCAAGAGCAGTTGCCTCATCATAACTATGAAAGTGACTTAAGTCAACTGAAACGACTATTATGGTTTCAGAGGAAATATATTTTTCAAGAACAGTGGAAAATTCTTTATAATCAGTGATTCCAACATATAATGGAATTATCTCAAAATTTTTCAAAACACATTGCAGAAAAGGAAGTTCAATTTCTATAGAGTGTTCGTTTATATCTGCTTCAGGAATTACAGATATGTTTTTCTCATTTATTATTTCCTTATTTCTTTTGCCGACAGGTATTTTCCCTAAAGGTGTTTCAAAATAATCAAATTCTGTTGCGGCTATCCCTTTCAGATAATAACGATGAGCAGTTCCAAGTATTATTACTTCTTTAATATTATCAGAAATACTTCTGAATGCATAAGCCGCTACCTGTCCTGAATACATATAACCTGCATGAGGTACAATAATTGCCCTTACATGCTTATTGGTTTTTATCCCGGTATTGTCAATATATTTAACAAGTTCTTTTCGAAGCTCTTCTGCTTTTGAAGAATACCAGGTTCCCGCACAATATGGTTTTCTTGTGTTTGATTTCATTTTAAACATTCCCTGTGTAAACATTTTTAAGATATTTCAAAGCTGTATCTTTGAATTTGTTCAGTAAATCAACAGGTGTGGTTTTTATTTCAAGTTTATACCTCGGAAACGCTCTTGATATGTGTAATACAATTTCAGGATTTACAGATTTTATAAATTTGCAAAGCTCATTGAATTCCTGCTCGTTATCATTGAAATCTTTTATCAGAAGAAATGTAATTTCAATATGTTTTTTATGTTCTGCTATTATCCTTATAGTTTCTTTTGTTGCTTCTAATTTTCCGTTACAAATTTCTTTATAAAAATTATCGTTAAATGATTTTAAATCAATATTGAAAGCATCTATGAATTCTATAATATTGAGCAATGGCTTGGGATTAATCTGACCATTACTCACCATTACTGTTTTGATATTATTCTTTTTACAAAGTATTGCTGTTTCGAGCATATATTCATAAAAGATTACCGGCTCATTATATGTAAATGCAAGAAATTCAAGATTATTTTTTTTGCATATAGAAATTAAATCCTCTGGCGTTAATTCTTTTTGTTTTTCTAAAGATTCAATTTTATGTTTGTCTGCCTGACTTATATCGTGGTTCTGGCAAAACTGACAGGAAAGGTTACATCCAAAAGTACCTATACTAAGAATCTCGGACCCGGGATAAAAGTGATATAACGGTTTTTTTTCAATCGGGTCAATGTGCACTGCAACAGGTTTTCCGTAAACAAGAGAATAAAGCGTTCCGTCAATATTTTTTCTGACACCGCAAAACCCTGTTTTTCCGTCAACAATTATGCATTCTTTCGGACAAAGTAAACATTTTACTTTTTCTTTATCCGATAAAAAAAATGAAGCTTTATGTAAATGATTTATATTCATTTTCTTTAAATGCTTCTTTTAATTCTTCGCTGTCATATACATTTTGCTCCGTAATTACTTTTGTAATAAATTTATTTGGCACACCTTCATAATAAAAATTTTCCGGAATTATACCGGTTTCCGGCTCTACACTCCAGATTTCTGTTGAAGATTTTCTTTTTTCCGGCTCTATATTACGGTCGAATGCAAATTTCCTGCTGTCAGTAAGAATATAAAATGGTATTTCTAAATGCTGGCAGGAATGCGCCAGAGTTTGAGTTCCGATTTTATTAATAAAATAATCAGGAAATAAACAATCACATCCTACTATTGCCATATCTGCCTTTGCCGCATATTTTGAAACAGCAGAATCAACTATAAAAGTTACCTTATATCCGAGTTTTGAAATATATTGCGCCTGTAATCTTCCCTCCATTTTCGGACGGGCTTCTGTCTGAATTATATTAACCTTGATTTTCTTTGCTTTTAAATAATCAAAAAGTGTTTCAACAGTATGACTGTGACTGTGAAGAAATATTGTTTTCCCTGCAAAATCTATATTTTTTATCGCAAGTTCTGCAATTTTTTTATTAACATCTTTCCACTTTTCTGAATACTCTTTAATAAATCCCAGAATGTTTTTTCTGAGTAATTCTGCATCTTTGAGAGTATTTATATTTTCTACAAACGGATGTAAAAATGTTTCAAATGATGCGGAAAAATGTATAAGTGCTGAAAACTGGTTATGTACAGATCTCAGACTATTTACACCGCGTCTTATTATTTCAAGAAGTTTTTTTGCACTTACACCTGTATTCTGGCTAAGCAATAACTTCAGACTGTCAACTGTATTGTTTAAAACCCCCTGCGAACCCGAAGAACGGTCAGAACGGATTTTTACTATTGTTGACTTAAACTGCTCTATTGGGTTTTGAATGTTCATATTGAAAAATAACTCTTAAAATAATTTAAAAATAGTCAACTTTCTTTATTATTGTTTTTAAAAAATTATTAAGCCATTTTACAGATACTCGAAATTTTTAACAGTAGTTTTTATCTTATGGGTATTCTGATTGCATCATTGATTATTCTGACGTGGGGAAGCCATTTGTTTTATTGCCTGAGTTTTTCAGTTGTTGATTTTTCAAGTCCCCTTTTTTATCTGCATATTTTATTTCAGGCATATCTTTTTACGGGACTTTTTATAACTGCTCACGATGCAATGCACGGAACGGTTTCTGAAAATAAAATCATAAACACTTTTTTCGGAAGATTATCTGCTTTTCTATTTGCGGGTTTTTCATATAATAAACTTTACAGGAATCACCACCTGCACCACAAAGCTCCATGCACAGATGAAGATCCTGATTATTGTGTCAGGTCACAGAATTTCTTTGTATGGATTGGAACTTTCTTTATCAGATATGTTACTATCCTGCAAATAATAACGGTTGGAATTATTTTTAATTTATTAAAACTGATAGGAGGCGAAAAAAGAGTTTGGTTCTTTTTTGTAATACCTTCGCTGCTTGGTACATTACAGCTTTTCTATTTCGGTACTTACATCCCGAACAGAAAGCCGCATACCGAAGATATGAAGCCACACTTTGCAAGAACACAGAATAAAAACCAT
>Ga0073934_10004414_pt1 | contig 23491 bp, 23 predicted proteins | sample LarsenN4metaG_FD_76834 | JGI IMG/M metagenome (GOLD analysis project Ga0073934, IMG submission 76834) | Hot spring sediment bacterial and archeal communities from British Columbia, Canada, to study Microbial Dark Matter (Phase II) - Larsen... ... | reverse complement strand
CGACCACCCTGTGCACTTCGTGGTCGGCGACGAAGGCGCCGTGTACGCGCTGCGGCAGGCCCGAACCGGGGGGAAGGTAAAGCATGTCGCCCGCACCGAGAAGCGATTCGGCGCCAGACTGGTCGAGGATGGTGCGCGAGTCCACCTTCGAGGCGACCTGAAAGGCGATGCGCGCCGGGATGTTCGCCTTGATGAGCCCGGTGATCACGTCCACCGACGGGCGCTGGGTGGCGAGGATCATGTGGATGCCGGCGGCGCGCGCTTTCTGGGCCAGCCGCGCGATCAGCTCCTCGACGCGCTTGCCGGTGGTCATCATGAGATCGGCGAGCTCGTCAATCACCACCACGATCCAGGGCAACGGCGCGAGCGGCTGCACGTTCCCCGAGCCGAGCGTGAGCGGATCGTCGAGATGCCGGCCGTGCTTTTCCGCCTCCGCGATCTTGTGGTTGAGCCCCGAGAGGTTGCGGCAGCCGTGCCAGCTCATCACCCGGTAGCGCCGGTCCATCTCGGCGACGCACCAGCCGAGCGCGTTCGCCGCCTGCTTCATGTCGGTGACCACCGGGCAGAGCAGATGCGGGATGTCCTGGTAGACCGACAGCTCCAGCATCTTCGGGTCCACGAGGATCAAGCGCACGTGGCGCGGCTCGGCCTTGTACAGCAGCGACAGGATCATCGCGTTGATCGCCACCGACTTGCCCGAACCGGTGGTGCCGGCCACGAGCAGGTGCGGCATTTTCGCGAGGTCTGCGACCACCGGCGCGCCGGCGATGTCCTTGCCGAGCGCGAGCGCGAGCGGCGAGTGCGCCGCGGCGTAGGTTTCCGAGCCGAGGATCTCGGCAAGGCGCACGATCTGCCGGTGGGGATTGGGGATCTCCAGACCCATGCAGGACTTGCCGGGGATCGTCTCGACGACGCGGATCGAAACCACCGACAGCGCGCGCGCGAGATCCTTGACGAGGTTCACGATCTGGCTGCCCTTGACGCCCACCGCCGGCTCGACTTCGTAGCGCGTGATCACCGGACCGGGATAGGCGGCGAGCACCTTCACCGAGACGCCGAAATCCGAGAGCTTTTTCTCGATCAGGCGCGAGGTGAATTCGAGCGTCTCGGCGCCGACGACCGCCCCGGCCGAGGGCTCCTCGTCCAGCAGCTTCAACGGCGGCAGCGGCGTATCCGGCAGGTCCTCGAACAGGCGCTTCTGCTTCTCGCGCTGCGCCCGCTCGGACTTCTTCACCTCCGGCGGCGGCGGCGCGATGACGAGCGGCGGATGCTCCTCCTCGCGCTTCTTCTCCGCCTCGACCAGCGTCTCGCGTTCCTTCAGCGCCTGTTCGCCGACGCGGCGGTCGCGGCGCCGCTCCCAGGCCGCGCGCGCGCCGAGGGCCGCGCTCTCGATGAGCGCGCCGAGCGACTCCGCGATCGAGAGCCACGACACGCCGATGAAAAGGCTGAAGCCCACCGCGGCCACGGCAAGTAGCAGCAGGGTCGCCCCGGTGAACCCGATCGTGGCGGCCGCGAGCCCGCCCACGACGTCGCCCGCGATTCCGCCCGGCACCTGGGGCAGTCCGGCGCCGTAGCTGTGCAGACGCAGCGACTCGAGCGCCGCGCTCGCCACAAGTAGAAGCAGGAAGCCGGCGAGCGCGGTCGCGAGCGGCCGGCGCTCCGCCGGCGCCTGCTCAAGGCGCCGGTAGCCGCGGACGACGAAATACGCGCACAGCGCCACCCACCACCAGGCCGAGAACCCGAACGCCGAGAGCAGCCGGTCGGCGACGAGCGCGCCGAACGCGCCGCCGGCGTTGTGCACCACCGCGCCGGTGGCGCTCGCCGACCAGCCCGGATCGTCGCGGTGGAACGTGGCGAGAACGAGCGCGAGGTAGGCCGCCAGCGCCGCAAGGAGGAGCCAGCGCGCCTCGCGCAGCAACCCCTTCAGCTTCGCCGGAAGCGGTGCCGTGGGGCTCTTCGGGGCCGGGGCCACGGGACAGGCGGGCGCGACTACTCCGGCAGAGCGATCGTGTCGCGCAGCACGATGGTCGAGCCGCGCATCTCGATGTAGCCGCCCATCTGCAGGTCCTTCATCACGCGGCTCACCATCTCGCGCGAGGCGCCGACCATCTTGGCGATGTCCTGCTTGGGCAGGCGCCGGGTGACGATCTTCTGCCCGTCCACGTCCTCCGCCATGTCGAGCAGCAGCCGCGCGACGCGCCCGTAGACGTCGAGCAGCGCGAGGCTGCCGATCTTGCGGTCGGCCTCGCGCAGGCGCTTCACCAGGCCCCTCATCACCGCCATCGCCATGTCGAAGTTCTCGGCGAGGCACTTCCGGAAGTCGCGGCGCGCGAGCGCGAGCAGCTCGCACGGCTCCATCGCCACCACGCTCGCCGAGCGCGGCGCGTCGTCAATCAGGCCCATCTCGCCGAAGAACTCGCCCGGACCGAGGATGCTGAGGATGACTTCCTTGCCCTCGGCATCGCCCATCAGCACCTTGAGCCGCCCGGAGATGACGATGTAGAGCGAGTCGGTCGGATCGCCGGCGGCCATGACGAGCGCGCCGCGCGGCACGCTGCGGCGCGTGACCACGGGCACGAGCGCGCGCACCTGCTCGTCGGGCAGGCTCGCGAACAAGGGAACCGTCTTGAGCAGCGCGGTGGAAACCGGCGTCGCTGTCGCAGGCATGGGCATCGGGCGCGCTTCCGGCGTGTGCCGACCGCGCCATGTTACCAGAACCGCTCCCTTATACTTCGGCCGTGGCCGTTCGACACGCGCGACTTCTGATCCTCGGCTCCGGCCCCGCCGGCTACACCGCGGCGGTGTACGCCGCGCGCGCCAATCTCAAGCCGGTGCTGATCGCGGGCATCGCCCCCGGCGGGCAGCTGATGACCACCACCGACGTGGACAACTGGCCGGCGGATGCCGACGGCGTGCAGGGGCCGGATCTGATGGCGCGCTTTCAGCGCCACGCCGAGCGCTTCGCGACCGAGATCGTCTATGACCACATCCACACCGCGCGGCTCGGCGAACGGCCGTTCGTGCTGGAGGGCGACGCCGGCACCTATACCTGCGACGCGCTGATCATCGCCACCGGCGCCTCGGCGAAATATCTCGGCCTGCCCTCCGAGCAGAAGTACCTCGGCAAGGGCGTCTCCGCCTGCGCCACCTGCGACGGTTTCTTCTACAAGGGCGAGGACGTCGCCGTGGTGGGTGGCGGCAACACTGCGGTGGAGGAAGCGCTGTATCTCGCCAACATCGCCCGTCATGTGACGCTCGTGCACCGGCGCGACCGTTTCCGCGCCGAGAAGATCATGGTGGACAAGCTGATGAAGCGCGTCGCCGAGGGCCGCGTCGGGCTGGAGCTCGACGCGGTGCTCGACGAGGTGCTGGGCGACGAGCGCGGCGTCACCGGGATCCGCATCCGCAACGTGAAGACCGGCGCGCCGAAGACGCTGGCGGTGAAGGGCCTGTTCGTCGCCATCGGCCACACCCCGAACACGCGGATCTTCGAGGGTCAGCTCGCGATGGAGGACGGCTATATCGTGACGCGCGGCGGGCGCCACGGCGGCGCGACCGAGACGAGCGTGCCCGGCGTGTTCGCCGCCGGCGACGTGCAGGACCGCATCTACCGCCAGGCGGTGACCAGCGCCGCGAGCGGCTGCATGGCGGCGCTCGACGCGGAGAAGTACCTTGACGCCCAGGGATGAGGAATTCCGCGAAGCGGTGGCCGACGTCGAGCCGCTCGCGCCCGCGCGCCGGATCGCGCCGCGCCCGCCTGCGCCGCCGCCGTTGCCCGTGCAGCGCCGGCGCGACGAACGGGCGGCGCTCGCCGAGAGCCTCGCCGGCCCGATCTCGGTCGAGGACGCGCTCGACACCGGCGAGGAGCTCGCCTATGCGCGCGAGGGCCTGCCGCGCCATGTCCTGAGAAAGCTCCGGCGCGGCCACTGGGTGGTCGAGGCGCACCTCGACCTGCACGGCCAGACGCGCGCCGAGGCGGCCGATTCGGTCGCCGCGTTCCTCGCCGAGGCGATCGCGGCGGGCCGCCGCTGCGTGAGGATCGTGCACGGCAAGGGCCGCGGCTCGCCCAACCGCGAGCCGGTGCTAAAGGCGATGCTGAGAAAATGGCTGCCGCGCCGCGACGAGGTGCTCGCCTGCTGCCAGGCGCCGCCCGCGCAGGGGGGCTCCGGCGCGCTGCTCGTGCTGCTCAAGGCGAAGGCGCGGCCTTGAGCCAAGCGCCCGACCGGACTGCCTAAACGATCCTCAGGACCTTGCGCGCCGGGTCAATCTCGACCGTCGCGCCGTCCGGAACCTGCGCGGTGACGTCGCCTTCGAAGCCGGCGAGGAGCGTCAGCTCGGCGAACACCGCCCCTTGCACAAGGATCGGGTTGACGGTGTTGAAGACGAGCGCGAGCGGCACCACCCCGCGCGAGGCCATCTCGCGCAGCATCCAGGCCGATGCGACGCCGCCCTTCGCGGTGTCGAGCACCAGGATCCTGCCGACGTACGAGCGGCCCGCCAGCTTGTGCGCCGGCCGCGAGACGGTGCCGCCGATCCGGTCGAGGTCGTAGCGCGCGGAAAATCCGTCCTTCGCCACCAGTGCCGTACCGGCGACCGGCCTGCCGGTCGCGTGGCGCGCGGCGAGCTCGATCACGGCAGGCGTCCCGTTTCGGCCGCCTCGACGCAGCGCTCCATCGAGGCGAGCAGCGGCACGTAGCCGTAGCCGCCGAGGATGTTGGCGAGCTTCGCGCTGTTGGTGGCAAGGCGCTTCCAGCCGTTCGCCTCGGCGATCTCGCGCGCGTACGACTGGTAGAAGCACATCCCGGAGAGAACATGGCCGCCCGCGGCCTCGATGCGCCCGGTGTAGCCCATGCGGTCGGCGTCGGGCTTGACCTGGGGGCTCGTTACCGCGAGCAGCGGCCTGACGAACTGCCGGCCGTCGCAGAGCGCGGCGAGCTCGCGCAGCTCGTAGAGCGAGAGCTGGGGCGCCGAGAAGACGACTACATCCACGTCGCGCTCGGCGCGATAGGCGTCCTGCAGCGCCCTGACCTCGGCTTCGCCGACGCGGTGCGCGACCGGCAGGCGATCGCCGCCGCAGTCTTCGAGCCGCGTCGCCTCCGGCGTGATGCCGACCAGGTGAAACATGGCCACCGAACCGAAGCTCGCCATCGCCGCGCCGAAGTGCTTGAGCGCATCCGATCCCGGCACCGCTTCGAGTCCCTCGACCACCGGCACCTGCCAGTAGTTGCCCGCCAGCCGCCCGATGACGCCGCCCAGCGCTCCCCAATCGTTGAGGGTGCGCGGTGTCCACTCGGCGCGCACGCGCAGCGTGGCGCGGCGCTGTGCATCGAGATGAAAGCCGTAGCGCGGCGTGCGGCCGGTGAGTCCGGCGGCGAGCGCCGAGGGCCCGCCCTCGAAGTTCGAGCGCGCGCCGCAGACCGAATTGCAGTAGATCACCACGCCGGTGTCGCCGAAGGCGACCGATTCGCCCCGCACCGGCGCCTGGATCGTCTGGTAATTGATGCAGGTGTCGGTGAGCGAAACGCCGAGGGCGCGGAACGCGGCGATCGCCCGCCGCTCCAGATCAAGCATCCAGCCGGCCTGCCCGAGCACGCCCGCCTTGGCGAAGTCAGTGCCGCGCGGATCGGTGATCGTCGGCACGCGCACGCGGGCGCCTTCCTCGCGCGCGAGCGCCTCCAGCCATTCGACGCCGGCGCGCCCGAGGCTCTCGGTGTCGGCCATGACGTGCGCCTGTGTCACCTCGACGAAATCCGCCGCGCCGAAGAACTCGCCGACGCGGATCTGGTGCTCGATCGCGGTCTGCGCCGCGCACCCGAGTTTCCCTGCGCGCATCGCGCGCTCCAGATCGTTGAGCTTCACTCGTGCAGACAGGAAAACAGGGCCGGACCCGCGTCCGGCCCCGCTTGTTCGTGGCTAGACCGCGGCCTCGTTGGTTTCGCCGGTGCGGATGCGCACCACGTGCTCGACCGCGGTGACGAAGATCTTGCCGTCGCCGATCTTTCCGGTGCGCGCCGATTTCACGATCGCCTCGATCGCCGGTTCGACCTGGTTCTCGGTGACGACCACTTCGATCTTGACCTTCGGCAGGAAGTCCACGACGTACTCGGCGCCGCGGTACAGCTCGGTGTGCCCCTTCTGGCGCCCGAAGCCCTTGACCTCGGTGACCGTGAGGCCGGTGACACCGACCTCCGAGAGCGCCTCGCGCACCTCGTCGAGCTTGAAGGGTTTGACGATCGCTTCGATCTTCTTCATGGGCCGGCTCCTCCGCCGCGGCTATTGTACAACCTATAATTCCGGCATGGCGACGACCGAGCCGACGCTCCCGGGCCGCAGTTTCCTGGTGCGCTCCGGCCGCGCGCTCACGGCGCTCGGATTCGGGCGCCTCGCGCTCGCCTGCTTCCGCGCGGCGTCGCGGCGCGATCCGTCCGAGCGCGAGGCCTGGAACGCGATCGCGTTCCTGCACGCCGAGCGCCGCGAGCTGGAGGCGGCGCTCGCCGCCTTCGAGCGGGCGAGCGCCCTGGCGCCGGATCACGCGCCCACCGAGTTCAACATCGGGTTCATCCTGCAGCGGCTGGGTCGCCACGCCGAGGCGATCGAGCGCTTCCGGCGCGCCCTCGCGCTCGATCCGGACCTCGCGCGGGCGCGCGCGGCGCTCGCGCGCTCGGAGGCGCAGGCCGCGATTGGAACGGCTGCGGACCGTTGAATCGCTCGCCGGCGTCGCGCCCGCCGAATGGGACGCGCTCGCCGGCGGCAATCCGTTCGCGAGCCACGCGTTCCTGTCGGCGCTCATCGAGACCGGCTGCGCCACCGCGCGCACCGGATGGCGGCCGCGATTTTTGCTCCTTGAACGCGACGGGACGCTCGCGGCGGCGATGCCGCTTTTTCTCAAGTCGCACTCCTGGGGCGAGTACGTGTTCGACTGGGCCTGGGCCGAGGCCTTCGCGCGTCACGGGTTCGCGTACTACCCGAAGTTCGTCTGCGCGGTGCCTTTCACCCCGGTCACCGGGCCGCGGCTGCTCGCCCGCGACGAGGCCGATCGCGCGAAGCTGCTTGCCGCCGCGCTCGAGCTGGCGAAGGGGGTCTCGTCGCTGCATGTGCTCTTTCCGGCGGCGGAAGAGGCCGCGTTTCTCGAACGCGCCGGGCTGATGCTGCGCCGCTCGGTGCAGTTTCACTGGGCGAACGCCGGCTACGCCGACTTCGACGAGTTCCTCGCCCGTCTCACGGCCCACCGGCGCAAGGTGATCCGCCAGGAGCGCCGCCGCGTGCGCGCGGCGGGCGTCGCGCTGCGCCGCCTGCGCGGCGAAGAGATCGAGCGCGCGCACTGGGAGTTCTTCGAGCGTTGCTACCGGCGCACCTACGCCGAGCGCGGCATGCGGCCGTATCTCGGCCTGGAGTTTTTCCTGCGTATCGGCGAGACGATGCGCGCGCAGGTGACCCTCGTGATCGCCGAGCGGCACGGGCGGCCGATCGCCGCGGCGCTGCTCGTGGAATCGCGCGAGGCGCTCTACGGCCGCTACTGGGGCGCGCTCGAGCACGTGCCGCTGCTTCACTTCGAGTGCTGCTACTACCAGGGGATCGAACACGCGATCGAGCGGCGCCTGGCGCGATTCGAGGGCGGCGCGCAGGGCGAGCACAAGCTGCACCGCGGACTGCTCCCGGTCGAGACGCTCTCGGCGCACTGGATCGCGAACCCGCGGCTTGCGCGCGCGGTCGGCGAATTCCTCGCGCGCGAGCGGCTCGGGATCGCGCGCTACGTGGACGAGCTGGCGGAGTTCTCGCCCTTCAAGACGCCGGCTTCGTCCGCGCCTGCCTAAAGCCGATGCTGCGCGAGGATTTCGCGCCTCGCCGCCGGCCGGCTGCAACCGTGCACTTTCGTCCGCTCTCCGGCCGGCGGATCCTCGCCGTGCGCGAAGAAACGACCGATCGGGCAGTCCTATAATTCGCCGATCACGGAGGACACGATGAGACTCAAGGGAAAGGTGGCGATCGTGACGGGCGCGGCGAGCGGCTTCGGCGAGGGCATCGCCAAGCGCTTCGCTGAGGAAGGCGCGGGTGTGGCGGTGGCGGATGTCAATTCGGCCGGCGGCCAGCGCGTGGCGGGCGAGATCGCGACCGCGGGCGGCAGGGCCATTTTCGTGCATGCCGACGTGACGCGCGGCACCGACTGGGCGAAGCTGGTCGGCGCGACCGAGTCCGCGTTCGGACGGCTGGATGTCGTCGTCAACAACGCCGGCTGGACCCATCGCAACAAGCCGTTCCTGGAGGTCACCGAAGAGGAGTTCGACCGGGTCTACGCGGTCAATGTGAAGAGCGTGTACCTGTCGGCGCTGCACGCGCTGCCGGTGTTCCGCCGCCAGGGCGGCGGCTGTTTCGTCAACATCGCCTCGACCGCCGGCGTGCGCCCGCGTCCCGGCCTCACTGTTTACAACAGCTCCAAGGGGGCGGTGATCCTGATGTCGAAGTCCATGGCCGCCGAGTTCGGCCCGGACAACGTGCGGGTCAACTGCGTCAACCCGGTTTTCAGTCCGGATACAGGGCTTTCGGCGGACTTCGCCGGCGGTGCGGTCACCGACGAGGCGAAAACGCGCTTTCTCGCCACGATCCCGCTCGGCCGGTTCTCGACGCCGCTCGATGTCGCGAATGCATGCCTCTATCTCGCCTCCGACGAGGCGGCGTTCGTGAGCGGCGTGTGCATCGAGGTGGACGGCGCGCGCTGCGTCTGACGCCGCGGGGCCTCAGGCCGCAGCCCGCTCCGTCTCGGCGAAAAAGTGGCGCGCGTGGCGAGCGTTCACGCGAGCGATCGGTAGGAGCAGGAACAGGTCCGCGGTGTTGAAATCCGGATCGAGCGACGGCTCGCCGCAGATCCAGGCGCCCGCGCTCAGGTAGCCGCGCAGAAGCGGCGGCGTCGGCGCCGCACACGGGCCCGCCAGGTCTTCGGGCGTCAGCGGGCGGCGGGGAAAGACGCGGTACTCGACGGGCGCGAGGTGCGTCTCGCGCAGCCTGGCGAAAATGGAGGCGGCAGACCGCCCTTCGTCGGACGCACTGATGGATGCGCTGCCCGCAAGGTAGCCGTAGTCCCCGGCGATCATGTAGCGCGCCAGACCCGACCAGAGCAGCGCGATGACCGTCCCGTTTCGATGCGCGGGATGGATGCACGAGCGGCCGACCTCCACCAGGCGATCGCGCAGCGGGCGCAGCCGCGTCAGATCGAAGCCGGTCTCCGAGTAGTAGCAGCCGATGCGGCGCGCCGCCTGCGGCGGGAGGATGCGGTAGGTGCCGACCACCTCGCCGCCTTCGTTGTCGCGCACCACGAGATGTTCGCAGTAGGGATCGAAGATGTCCTCGTCCAGTCCGCGCGCGCGACCCGGCGGTCTGCCGCCGAGTTCCCCTGCGAAGACCTTCCAGCGCAACCGCTGCGCGGCGCGGATCGCTTCCACGCCGCGCGCAAACCCCACCGTGTAGCGCCGCGCGGCCGGCGCCGGCGCGCCGGCACGCCGAAGGTGCAGTTCGTCAATCCGGTCCATCGCGCTCTCTCCTCGGGCGGTTCGATCGCGCGCATCATGTTCGCGTCCCCGGGTGACAGGCGCGTGACCGGGCCGTGAAGAGTTCATGACTCCGCGCCGTGCTACAGTCGCGCGCCGATGGAGAGTCCCTACAAGGGAAAGACCGGGCTGCGACGTCTGGTGAACGCGACGCGATATTCGCTCGCCGGCCTCGTCGAGGCGGCGCGCCACGAGGACGCGTTCCGCCAGGAGCTCGCCCTCGCGGCCGTGATGGTTCCGCTCGCGCTCGTGCTCGGCGCGAACGGCGCCGAGCGCGCGTTGCTGGCGGGCAGCGTGCTCCTCGTGCTCGTCGTCGAGTTGGTGAATTCCGCGATCGAGGCGACGGTGGACCGCGTCTCGCTTGAGGACCACCGGCTGGCCCGGCGCGCCAAGGACCTCGGCAGCGCCGCGGTCATGCTGTCGCTCGCGCTCATGGGCGCGGTGTGGGTGCTCGTGCTCGCGACGTGACCGTCACGCAACCGTAACCCTTCCGTCATCGCGCGTTCACGCGGGCCGCGCACACTCGCGCGCGGTGAACATCGCGATGGTCACGGAAACGTATCCGCCCGAGGTCAACGGCGTGGCGCGCACGATCGCGCGGATGGCGGACGGCCTGCGCGCGTGCGGCCACGAAATCCGGCTGATCCGGCCGCGCCAGAGCCGCGCCGACCGTGCGCTGCGCACCGACGGCTTCGAGGAAACGCTGATTCCCGGCGTGCCGATTCCGCGTTATCCGCAGTTGCGCATCGGATTGCCGGCGCCCGGCGTCCTGGAACGCGCCTGGCGTACGCACCGCCCCGATGTCGTGCACATCGCCACCGAGGGTCCGCTCGGCGCCTCGGCGCTCGCGGCCGCGAGAAGGCTCGACATCCCGGTCGCCACGGATTTCCACACCAACTTCCACGCCTACTCGTCCCACTACGGGATGGGGTGGACGCGACGCCTTGTCGAGGCCTACCTGCGCCGGTTTCACAACCGGGCCGCCTGCACCATGGTACCGACGGAGGAGCTTGCGGGGGAACTGGCGGCGCTCGGGTTCCAGCGCCTGCTCGTGGTCGGGCGCGGCGTGGACCACTTCACGTTCTCGCCAGCGCGGCGCTCGGCCGAGCTGCGGCGCAGCTGGGGTGCGGCCGACGATGTTCCCGTCGCCCTGTGCGTCAGCCGCTTCGCGCCGGAGAAGAACTTTTCCCTCGTCATCGAGGCCTTTCGCGCGATCCGGGCGGTGCGCCCGGAGGCGAGGCTCGTCCTCGTGGGCGACGGGCCGCTGCGCCAGTCGCTCGAGCGCGCCGGGATCGGCTGCGTGCTCGCCGGGCGCAAGCTGAACGGCGAGCTTGCCGCGCATTACGCCTCCGCCGACATCTTCCTTTTTCCAAGCCTGACCGAGACCTATGGCAACGTGACGCTCGAGGCGATGGCAAGCGGCCTGGCGATCGTCGCCTACGATTACGCGGCCGCGCGCCAGCATCTCAAGGACGGCGTGTCCGCGCTGCTCGCTCCGCGGGGCGACGAGCGCGAATTCATCGCCCGCGCACAGCGCCTTGCGACCGACCTTGAGAGGGTGCGCACGCTCGGGCGGGCGGCCCGCCGCGTCGCCGAATCGCTCGGCTGGGAACGCGCGATCGCGGACTTCGAGCACGCGCTGCGCCGCACGGCCGGCCGGCCGGCATGCCATGCGGCGGCTTGAGGCCGCGCTCGCGGGTATCCGGCGCTGGGACGAGCGCAACTGCTCGCACATGAATCGCGCGCTCGGCCATCCCGGCGCGTGCGCGCTTTTTCGCGCCGCGGGACGCCTGGGCGACGGGCTCGCCTGGTACGCGCTCATGCTCTGCCTGCTTCTCGTCGACCCGCACGCCGCGGCCGTTCCGGTCCTGCACATGCTGCTCACGGGCCTCGCCGGGACGCTCGCCTACAAGGCGCTCAAGCGCTCGGCGCACCGGCCACGGCCGTTCGAGGTGCACGCCCACATCCGCGCGGGCGACGCGCCGCTCGACCGCTTCAGCTTTCCCTCCGGCCACACACTGCACGCCGCCGCCTTCACGACGGTCGCGCTGGCGTACTACCCGGCGCTCGCGCCGCTGCTCGTTCCGTTCGCGGCGCTGGTCGCCGTCTCGCGCGTCGTCCTCGGCCTGCACTACCCGAGCGATGTCCTCGCCGGCGCGGCGCTCGGCACGGCGATCGCCGCCGCCTCGCTCGCGGTGCTTTGAGCGTGATCGCGCGCCTGCTGCGCGCCGGACTGCATCTGGCCGCGGCCTGCGCGATCAGCGGACTCGTCTATCCTTTCGCGTCACGCGGATTGCGCGCCACCCTCCAGCGCCGGTGGTCGCGCGAGCTGCTCGCGATCCTGGGCGTGCGGCTGCGCGCGAGCGCGCGCCCCCCGGTCGCCACCGGCCTGCTCGTCGCCAACCACGTGTCCTGGCTCGACATCGTGGCGATCCACGCGATCGCGCCCTCGGCCTTCGTCTGCAAGGCCGAGGTCGCGCGCTGGCCGGTGCTTGGCTGGCTGGTCGGCCGCCAGGGGACCGTTTTCCTTCACCGCGGCAGCGCGCGCGCGGCGCGCCGCACACTCGAAGTCGTGCGCGAACGGCTCGCGGCGGGGGAGCGCATCGTGCTCTTCCCGGAAGGGACCACGAGTGACGGCGCGGACGTGCTCGACTTTCGTCCGGCGCTCTTCCAGGCGGCGGTGGACTGCGGCGCCCTGGTGCAGCCGCTTGCGCTTTCCTACTCCAGCCCGGTGGCGGCGTTCCTGGGCGAGCAATCTCTGTGGCAGTCCCTGCGCGCCGTCGCCTCCGCGAAGGACCTCGAGATCGAAGTCCGGATCTGCACCCCGCTCGCGAGCGGGCGGCGCGACCGCCGCAGCCTCGCCGCCGCCGCGCGGCGCGCGATTCAGACGAGACTCGCGGGCGGAAGCAGGCGTCCCGGAGTGCGCGGCGAAGGGGCAACAGCGCCCACGGGTTCGGGCTCGGCGGAGGGAACGTTGCCCTCGAGCACCGCCCAGATCCGGGCCAGCCGGCTCGCGGTCTCGCGCGCGTAGGCGTCGAAGCGCGCGGCGAGCAGGTGGTCGAACCGCCGCACGACGCCACGGCAGGCGCGCGGCAGCCGCAGGCGGCGCAGGAGCCGGTCCGCGCGCGCGAGCATGTCGGTTGCGCGGCGTACCAGGTGCTCGTCGCAGCGCAGCCTCGGGGCCACCGCCGCGGCAAGCGTCTCGCGTTCGGCCTCGAGCACCTCCGCCGGAGCGGCAAACACCGCGGCGCGCACGTGCTCGTCCATCGCCCATTCGCAGAGCGCGTGCGTCGTGAAGCCCACCGGAGTGATTCGCTCCTCGTACTCGGGCACGAAATGGTTGTGCGCGACTACGTCGGACACCAGGTGGCTCGCGTAGCCCAGCGCGAGCGCGCGCTCTTCGTCGGATATCGCGGCGACGAAGCGCCGCAGCATCGGCCAGCCGTGGCAGCGGCGAAACACACCCACGCCGAGCAGCCGGCCGGCGAGCGCGATGTCCGGCAGGCAGGCGCCGGCGAGCACGAGCCGCGGCAGCCGCGCCGCCGCGCGCCGGAACTCCGCATCGGCGAGGGGCATCGCGAGCAGCGCGTGCTGCGCGAAGAAGAGGTGCGTCTGCAACCCCCAGGCGAGCGCGTCCCCCGGAAGAAGGAGCAGCGGTGCACACCAAAGAAGCGCGCGCCGGTTCATCGCGCGCGATGATCCGCGCTCCGCATGACGGCCGTGTGACCGGTTCGCCGCGCGGCACGCGCTCGCCTACCGCGGTCGCAGACGGCCACGCGCCGCCCGCGTCCGCCTCGCGCACGCGGCCCTAGCGCGCTTCGCCCTGCAGCTTCTGGTCGGCGAGCGAGCGGAAGAACGCCTCGTGGTCGCGCAGGTCGAGAAGGAACGCCTTCTCGCGCTCGTCGGCGATCGGGCGGTGCATTCTGAGCGCCTGCAGGCCGTCGAGCACCTGGCGGATGCGCTCGACGCTCGCCTCCTCGACGAACTTGCGGATCTGCGATCGCGTCATGGTGTCATCGGGCGTATCAGGGTTCGATGCGCCGACCCGTGGCCGGGTCGAACCAGTGGACGTTGTCCGGATCGTAGCGCAGGAAAAGCACCCCCGTCCGCGCGGCAAGCGAGGCATGCAGCCGCGCCGCGACGCGCGTGCCGTCCGCATCGCCGATGTGGCCGTAGACCAGCGTGTCCGAGCCGAGCGGCTCGATCAGATCCACCTCGACTGTGAGCACTGCCTGACAGGAACAGCTTCGGTTTGCGCAAAATGCCGCGGCCCATCGGCACACGCTCGCCGCACCCGGGAGCCCGCGCCCAGCCCCCGCGCGAGTATAGCCAAAGCACGTGACCGATTTGCGACGCCTATTTCGGCGCCGGCTTGCGCGGCGCGCGCTTCGGCACGCCCGGCTCGATTCCGGCGCGGTGCGCCGCCTCGAATTTCCGCAACAGCTCGTTGCCGCGGCTGGCGGCGTCGTCGAGCGCGAGCTTGGGCGGCTTCTCGCCCCGCCACACCTGCTCCAGTTCTTCCTCCAGGATCGCGCGGATGGCGGGAAACTCCCCCAGGCGGATGCCGCGCGACTCGCGCGTCGGCTGATGCAGCAGGAGCTGGCGGATCGCCACCTCGTGCCCCGGATGCACGTCGTAGAAGCCCTGAGTGCGCGTGCGCTCGTAGGCGGCGCGCGTCACCGGGACGAACCCGGTGCGCTGGTGCCACTCGGCCTGGATTTCCGGCCGCGCCAGAAACGCGAGGAACTTCACCGCCCCCCGGACCTCGGCCGCGGGCCGGCCGGCCAGCACCCAGAGCCCTGCGCCGCCGATCAACGAATGGTGCGGCGCGCCGCGCACGTCGTCGTAATGCGGCATCTCCGCGACGCCGAACTCGAACTTCGCCTCGCGCCTGAGCTCGGCGTAGCTCGCCGAGGAGGCCGTCAGCATCGCGCACTCGCCGCGCGCGAAGAGCCGCTCGCCCTCCAGCCGCCGGCCGGCGTAGGTGAAGTAGCCCGAGCGCGCCCAGGACGAGAGCATCGAGATATGCCGCACCATGAGATGCGTGTTGAACACCAGCTTCGCGTCGAGTCCCGCAAGGCCGTTGTCCCGCGTGGCGAAGTCCTGGTTGTGCCAGGTGCTCATGTTCTCGACATGCACCCACGCCGGCCAGGTCGTGGTGTAGGCGCACTTCAGGCCCGATTCCAGCAGCTCGCCCATCGCCGCCGGCATCTCGTACCACGTGCGCGGCGGCTTCTCCGGGTCGAGCTTCGCCTTGCGGAACGCGCTCTTGTTGTAGAACAGGATCGGCGTCGAGATATTGAACGGCAGCGCGAGGAGGCGTCCGGCCTCGTCGGAGAAGTAGCTCGCCACCGCGGGCAGGAACTGGCGCGCCTCGATACGCTCGCCCGCTTCCTGCGCCGCCTGCCAAAGCGGGCGCCAGGCGCCCTTGGCCGCCATCAGGTGGGCGGTGCCGAGCTCGTATACCTGCACCACGTGCGGGCCGTTGCCGGCGCGCTGCGCCTGCATCGCCGCGATCAGCGTGCGCTCGTAGCCGCCCTTGTGCTCGGCGACGACCCAGTACGCCTTCTGCGAATCGTTGAAGCGTTGCACCAGGCTCTCGAGCGCGTCGCCGAGCGCGCCGCTCATCGAGTGCCAGAGCCGGATCTCGGTCTGCGCCTGCGCGGCGCAGGCAGCGGCCGCGAGCAGCAATGAAACGGCGATTCGGCGCATCGAGGCGCATTGTATGATGATCCACATGGCCCACGCGCACGACCTCACCGCCGTCGAAGTGGCGGCGCAATATGCGAGCGGCGCGCTCTCGCCGGTCGAATTCACGCAGGCGTGTCTGGCGCGCATCGAGGCGTGCGAGCCGAAGCTGAACGCGATGTACCAGGTGCATCGCGAGCAGGCGCTTGCCGCGGCGCGCGCCTCGGAAGCGCGCTGGCGCGCCGGGCGGCCGTTGTCGCCGCTCGACGGCGTGCCGGCGACGATCAAGGAGAACATCCACAGCCGGGGCGATCCGTCGCCGATCGGCACGCGCGCGAACGAGGACGCGCCGCCGCAGCCCGAGGACGCGCCGCCCGCCGCGCGGCTGCGCGAGGCGGGCTGCGTGATCCTCGGCAAGACGACGATGCCCGACTTCGGCATGCTGTCCGCGGGCGTCTCTAGCCTGCACGGCATCACGCGCAACCCGTGGCGGCTCGATCGCAACACCTCCGGATCGAGTTCGGGGGCCGGTGCCGCGGCGGCGGCGGGTTACGCGCCGCTGCACCTGGGCACGGACATCGGCGGCTCGGTGCGCCTGCCCGCCACGCACTGCGGCATCTTCGGGCTCAAGCCGAGCCTCGGGCGGGTGCCGATCTACCCGCCCTACATCGGCCGCGTCGCCGGGCCGATGACGCGCACCGTCGCCGACTCGGCGGCGCTCATGAACCTGCTCACGAAGCCCGATGCGCGCGATTTCATGAGCCTGCCGCGCGAGGATGCCGACTACACGAGGCTGGAGGGCGTCGAGCCGAAGCGGCTGCGCATCGGGTTTCTGCCCGAGATGAAGGTGGGGCTGGCGCCGCATCCGGAAGTGAGCGCCGCAGCCGCAGCCGCCGCGCACGCGCTGCGATCGGCCGGCGCGCAGGTGGAGGAGATCGCCTCCTTCCTCACGCCCGAGGTGTTCGACGGCATGTGCCGATTCTTCGAGGCGCGCTCGTATCACGACCTCGCCCTGATGCCGCCGGAGAAGCAGGCGAAGGTGCTGCCGTTCATCGTCGAGTGGTGCAGCTGGCGCGCGCGCGCGTTCACCGGCCGCGACGTGATGGCGGCCTACGGCTGCTACGTCGCGCTGCGCGAGGCGGCGACGAAAGCGACGCTCGCCTACGACTACGTGATTTCCCCCGTGTCGCCGATCCTTCCCTACGCCGCGGAACTGCCCTCGCCGACCGACGATCCGCACGAGGCGCTGCCGCATATCGCGTTCACCCTGCCCTGGAACATGTCGGAGCAGCCGGCGGCTTCGCTCAACTGGACGTTCAGCGGCGACGGCCTGCCGATCGGCGTGCAGGTGATCGGCCGGCGCTTCGACGACCTCGGCGTGCTGCGGCTCGCGTACTGGCTGGAAAAGGCAAGGCCCGCGCAGCGGCCGTGGCCCGAAGTCCGGTAGCGGCCGGACGATCTCGCAGCCGCGCCACCGAGCGAGCGAATTGGCGCGCGATCGCCGTCGCGGCGCCCGGCGCCGGGCGCGCGCTCAGCCTGCGAACGCCGGCCCGAGCGGCCGCAGCCGCAAGCCTTTGCGCAACCGCTTCCACGGAAATTCCGCCGGATCGGCGAGCGCCGGTCCCGGTGCCTTCGCCACCAGCACCTCCTTCGCGATCGGCTCGAAATCGGCGCGAAAGTGCACCGAGCTCTTGAGCACCAGGATCCGCTCGCGCGCGGGCTCGATGCCGACATGGCGGAACATTTCCCGGTCGGCCGCCTGCACCTTGCGCGAAGCGAGCACGACGCGAACGCCGGGCGCGGCGCGGCACCCGAGCAGCGCCATCGGCCCGAGCTGCATGCGAAAGCCGCGGAACATGGGCCCGGTGCAGGTAAAGCGCCCGTCGGCGAGCCGCTCGACGGTGAACTCGCCCTCGAACGGCGCGTCGCCCGGCACGCGCGAACGCCCGCCGAGGGCGAGCACAAGCCTTGCGCCTTCGCCCGCCTCGTGCGCGCGCCTTGCCGCCTCCGCGTCAATCAGCAGCCCGAGCACCGCGCCGTTTGCACGCGCGCGTACCAGCGCCGCGAGCATGCCGGTGGTGTCGCCGTTGCCGCCCGCGCCCGGGTTGTCCTGGGTGTCGGCGATCACCACCGGGCGCCCCGGCTCGCCGCGCGCGATCGCGCGCGCGACCGCCTCCTCGGGCGAGAAGAGCTGCATCGCGAAATCGGGCTCGGCCTCCGCCACCGCGGCGCGCAGCTTCGTCACGGCGCCCTCGACCGCGGCGCGGTCCGGCCCGTAGCCGAACACCGTCATGCCGCATTCCTCGAAATCGGCCATCGGGAATCCGGGCATGAAGGACAGCGTCGCGCCGCTTGCGCGCTCGAGCGCCTCCAGTTCGGCGAACAGGCTCCGGCACGGCTCGATGAAGGTGCACTGCGAGGAAATGCCGGTGAGGAAATCGAGCGTCGCGTAAGCCTTCGTCGGGCGCACGCCGTCCGCGAGCATCGCCGCGAGCAGCCGCGCGGCGCGCGCCCCGGTCGCCGCCATGTCCACGTGCGGGTACGTGCGGTAGCCGACCAGAGCATCGGCGCGCGCCACCATCGCGCGGGTGACGTTGCCGTGCAGGTCCAGGCTTGCCACGAGCGGCACCCGCTCGCCGATCACCTCGCGCACACGGCGCAGGATCTCGCCCTCGCCGTCGTCGCAGTGCTCGGCCACCATCGCGCCGTGCAGGTCGAGATAGACGCCGTCCACCGGCAGCGCGGCCTTCAGGCGCGCGACCAGTTCGCCGGCGATGCGCTCGAACGCATCACGCGTCACGTGCGCCGAAGGGCTCGCCGCCGCCCAGGCGGTGCCGACCAGCCGGTGCCCGGCGGAGGCGAGCGCCTCGATCGCCCCTTGCGCCGGGATGTTGGCGCCTTCGAGCGCCGGGAAGATCGCCTCGCCGTAGCGCACGCCCGGCCAGCCTCCGCCCGCCTCGAACTGTGCGTAGTCGGCCCGCGAGGGCGCGAAGGTGTTGGTCTCGTGCTGAAAACCGCCGATTGCGATGCGTGCCATGCCCTGTTACCCTTTCGCGGCCGAATTCTTGCGAGGAGCATTGTCCCATGTCCGTGCGACCAATCCGCCATGCCGCTGCCGTCTGCGCCGCCGCGCTCGTGTTTGCCGGCGCAGCGCAGGCGCAAAAGACGCTCACCGTCGTGCCGCATTCGAACCTCGCGATCCTCGACCCGATCTGGACCACGGCGTACATGAGCCGCAATCACGGCTACATGATCTATGACACGCTGTTCGCGACCGACGAGCAGAGCCGCATCCAGCCGCAGATGGTCGAGAGCTGGAAAGTCTCGCCCGACCAGAAAACCTGGGAATTCCGCCTGCGCCCGGGGCTCGAATTCCACGACGGCGCGCCGGTCACCGGCGAGGACGTGGTCGCTTCACTCGCGCGCTGGGGCAAGCGCGACGCGATGGGCGGGGCGCTCATGACCTTCGTCGAGAAAATGGAGGCGACCGGTCGGGACAGCTTCCGGATCACCCTCAAGCAACCGGTCGGCTTCCTGCTGGAAGCCTTGGGCAAGCCGTCCTCGAACGTGCCGTTCATCATGCCCAAGCGCGTCGCCGAGACGCCGCCCGACAAGCAGATTTCGGAGTACATCGGCTCGGGGCCCTACATTTTCGTGCGCGAGGAGTTCAAGCCCGGCGACAAGGCGGTGTATGTCAAGAACCCGAAATACATCCCGCGCAAGGAGCCGCCGTCGTGGACCGCCGGGGGCAAGCAGGTGTACGTGGACCGCGTCGTGTGGAACCTCGCGCTGCGCGACTACCAGTCGCAGGTGAACGCGCTCGTCAAGGGCGAGATCGACATCCTGGAGCTGGTGCCGTTCGAGCACTACGAGTCGCTGCGGAAGGAAAAGGCGGTACAGGTGTACAAGCCCAAGATCGGCCTGCAGTACATGTGCCGCTTCAACCACCTGCATCCGCCGTTCGACAAAGCCGAGGTCCGGCGCGCGGCGCTCGCCGCCTTCAGCCAGGAACCGTTCCTGCGCGCGCAGGTCGGGGTGAAGGAGCTGTACAGCACCTGCCCTTCCATGTTCACCTGTGGCACGCCCTATGCGAGCCCGTTCGGCAGCGAGATCCAGTCGAAGTCGAACATGCGCCAGGCTCAGGATCTGCTGAAGAAGTCCGGCTACGACGGCACCCCGGTGGTGATCATGAAGCCGACCGACCTCGCCTCGATCGACAAGCTGCCGGAGGTGGCGGCGCAGCTGATGCGCCAGGCCGGTTTCAAGGTGGACCTGCAGGCGATGGACTGGCAGACACTGGTGTCGCGCCGCGCGAAGAAGGACCCGCCGAAAGACGGCGGCTGGAACATGTTCTGCACCGCCTGGGTGGCGCCCGACATCTGGAACCCGATCAACAACGCGGCGCTTCCGGCGCGCGGGCCGGAAACCCCCTGGTTCGGTTGGCCGAACGACCCGAAGCTGGAAGACCTGCGCCGGCAGTTCATGACCGAGCCGGACGAGGCGAAGCGCAAGCAGCTCGCACAGCAGATCCAGGCGCAGGCGTTCCAGACCGCGACGCACGCCCCGCTCGGCGAGTACGTGCAGCCGTACGCGGCACGCACGAACATCAAGGGGCTGATCGACAACAGCGTGGCGCACGTGTACTGGAACGTCCGCAAGGACTGAGCGCCGCGCGGCATTCGCAGCATCGGCTCCCGCCGCGACGGCACGCGGCGAGGGCCTTTTTACTGCGCACGCGCGCATGATCGGCTATCTCGCCCGTCGCCTGCTCGCCACCGTTCCGGTGCTTGCGGTGGTGGCGGTGTTCGTGTTTCTGCTGCTGCGAATCACGCCGGGGGATCCGGCGGCGATCCTCGCCGGCGACGCGGCGAACGCCGAGCAGATCGCCGCGATCCGGCGCAATCTCGGGCTGGACGAGCCGCTACCGGTGCAGTTCGGGATCTGGCTCGGCCAGCTCGCGCGCGGCGACCTCGGCGAGTCCTATTACTTCAAGGTGAAGGTGACCACGCTGATCGGCCAGCGGCTGGAGCCCACCTTCGCGCTTGCCGCGCTCACTATCACGCTCGCAGTGCTGGTCGCCGTTCCGCTCGGCGTGCTCGCGGCCTGGCGATTCGGCGGCTGGCTCGACCGCGCGCTGATGGCCTTTTCGGTGCTCGGGTTTTCGTTGCCGGTGTTCGTGCTCGCGTATCTGCTCATCTGGCTGCTGTCCCTCAAGCTCGGTGTCCTGCCGGTGCAGGGCTACCGGCGCCTGGCCGACGGCTTCTGGCCGTTCCTGCAGCACCTGCTGCTGCCGGCGCTCACGCTCTCGGTGATCTACGTGGCGCTGATCGCACGCGTGACGCGCGCTTCGGTCCTGGAGGCGCTCGGCGAGGACTACATCCGCACGGCGCGCGCCAAGGGCCTCGGCGAGCTGCGCGTGCTGGTGCGCCACGCGCTCGCCAACGCCGCGGTGCCGATCGTCACGGTGATCGGCATCGGCATCGCGCTCCTCATCGGCGGCGTGGTGGTCACCGAATCGGTGTACGCGATTCCCGGGCTCGGGCGACTCACGGTGGACGCGGTGCTCTCGCGCGACTTCCCGACGATCCAGGGCGTGATCCTGTTCTTCTCCGCGGTCTACGTGCTCGTCAACCTGCTTGTGGACCTCTCGTACGTGCTTTTCGACCCGCGCATCCGCTACTAGCCCGATGGACGCGCCCGGACTGCGCCGGTACGAATCTCTGTCGGTCGAGCCCGCCTCCGTCCGGGCCGCCGAGTCGGCCTGGCAGCGCGCGCGCCGCAACGTGTCGGTCCGGATCGGCGCCGCGGTGCTCGGCGCACTCGTCCTGGTGGCGCTCGCCGCGCCGTGGCTCGGAACGGTGGACCCGACGCTGTTCGACGCGGCCAGCCGCGATCTCGTGCCCGGCAAGACCGGCACCATCGTGACGCTGGACGGCGAGACCCTCGAGCACCGGTTCCTGTTCGGGTCGGATTCCTACGGCCGCGACATCTACAGCCGCGTGCTCTACGGCACGCGCGTGTCGCTGTTCGTCGGCGCCGTGACCGCGCTGCTCGCCCTCGCGTTCGGCACCGTCGCCGGACTGGCCGCCGGGTACCTGCGCTGGCTCGACGGGCTGGTGATGCGGGTGATGGACGGGATCATGGCGATCCCCGCGATCCTGATCGCGATCGCGCTGGTGGCGATGTGGCGCGCGAGCCTCCTCACGGTGATCGTGGCGATCGCGATCCCGGAGATTCCGCGCGTGGCGCGGCTGGTGCGCTCGCTGGTGCTCACCATCCGCGAGGAACCCTACGTCGAGGCCGCGATCGCGCTCGGCACGCCGACATGGAAGATCATGTTCGCGCACATCCTGCCGAACACGATCGCGCCGCTGCTGGTTCAGGGCACCTTCATCTGCGCCTCGGCGATCCTCGTCGAGGCGATCCTTTCCTTCCTCGGCGTGGGGCTGCCGCCCGACATTCCGACCTGGGGCAACATCATGGCCGAGGGACGCGTGCAGTTCACCAAGCATCCGCACAACGTCTTCATCCCGGGCGTCTTCCTCACGATCACCGTGCTCGCGGTCAACATGCTCGGCGACGGGCTGCGCGACACGCTCGATCCCCGGATGGCGAGGCGGCTGTGAGCCTGCCGGATCCCGCACCGCGGGCGACGCCGGTCGCGCACGGCCCGGTGCTCGAGGTGCGCGAGCTCACCGTCGCGCTGCCGCCGGGGGCCGACCGCGCGGAGGCGGTCTCGCGCGTGTCGTTCTCGGTCGCACGCGGCGAGATCGTGTGCCTGGTGGGCGAGTCGGGCTCGGGCAAGTCGGTGATTGCGCAAGCGATCATGGGCCTGCTGCCGCGTGGCCTGAGCGTGACCTCGGGAGAAGCCCGTCTGGAGGGCGAGGACACCCTGCGCGCGACGCCCGAGCGGTTGCGCGCGTTGCGCGGCGCGCGCATGAGCATGGTGTTCCAGGAGCCGATGACCGCGCTCAACCCGGTGATGACCTGCGGCGAGCAGCTCGACGAGGTGCTGCGCGAGCACACCGCGCTCGCCCCGCCCGAGCGCCGCAACCGCCTGCTCGGCATCCTGCGCGAAGTGGCGCTGCCGGATCCGGAGCGCATCCTCGCCTCCTACCCGCACCAGCTCTCCGGCGGCCAGCGCCAGAGGATCATGATCGCGATGGCGCTGGTGCTGGAGCCGGCGCTGCTCATCGCTGACGAGCCGACCACGGCGCTCGACGTCACCACCCAGGCGCAGATCCTGAGGCTCATCCAGGAGCTGCAGGCGCGCCACGGTACCGGGGTTCTGTTCATCACCCATGACTTCGGGGTGGTGGCCGACATCGCGCACCGCGTCGCGGTGCTGCGGCTGGGCGAGCTCGTGGAACTCGCGCCGAAGGAGGAAGTCCTGCAGCGCCCGCGCCACGACTATACGAAGATGTTGATCGCCTCGGTGCCGACGCTGGAGCCGCACGGCCGCAAGGCCGACCCGGCGGCGCCGATCGTGCTGCAGACCAAAGGGCTCACCAAGGTGTATGCCGCCGGCGGCTGGTTCGCGAAACGGCGCGAGGTGCGCGCCGTCGAGGACGTGACGCTCACCGTACGCCGCGGCCAGACGCTCGGCATCGTCGGCGAGTCGGGCTCGGGCAAATCCACCGTCGCCCGCTGCATCGTGCGCCTGGTGGACCCCACCGGCGGCGAGATCCGGGTGCACGGCGAGGAAATCGCGCGCGCGAGCCACCGGGCGCTGCGGCCGCTGCGGCGCCGGGTGCAGATCGTGTTCCAGGACCCCTACCGTTCGCTCAATCCGCGGCGCACCGTCGGCGAGGCGATCATCGAGGGGCCGCTCAACTACGGCGTGCCGCGCGCCGAGGCGCTGGAACGTGCCCGGCGCCTGATGGAACTGGTGCGCATGGATCCGGGCTCGCTCGATCGCTATCCGCACCAGTTCTCGGGCGGCCAGCGCCAGCGCATCTCGATCGCGCGGGCGCTCGCGATGGAGCCCGAGCTGCTCGTCGCCGACGAGCCGGTGTCGGCGCTCGACGTCTCGGTGCAGGCGCAGGTGCTCGCGCTGCTTGAGGAGATCCGCACGCGCCTCAACCTCGCGATGCTGTTCATCACCCACGATCTGCGGGTCGCGGCGCAGGTCTGCGACGAGGTGGCGGTGATGTCGCAGGGACGCGTGGTCGAGTACGGCCCGGCCGAGGAGGTGTTCCGGCGCCCGCGGCATGAGTACACCCGGGCGCTCTTCGAGGCGGCACCCGGACGGCACTTCCGCT
>Ga0073934_10004413_pt1 | contig 23491 bp, 16 predicted proteins | sample LarsenN4metaG_FD_76834 | JGI IMG/M metagenome (GOLD analysis project Ga0073934, IMG submission 76834) | Hot spring sediment bacterial and archeal communities from British Columbia, Canada, to study Microbial Dark Matter (Phase II) - Larsen... ... | reverse complement strand
GCTTCCCGAGGCGCTGCGCGCCGCCCTGCAACCCCTGACCGTCAGCGCATGACCGACACCGCCGCCACGCACGCCGTCGACGAGGCCATCACCTCGCGCCGCTCCATCCGCGCCTTCCTGCCCACCCCGGTGCCGCGCGAGACGATCGAGGACATCCTGCGCGTCGCCTCGCGCGCCCCCTCGGGCACCAACACGCAGCCGTGGAAGGTGCACGTGCTGACCGGCGGCGCGAAGGAGCGCCTGAGCGCCGCCATCCGGAGCGCGTTCGACGACCCGGCCGAACGCGCGAAGCACACCGAGGAATATGCCTATTACCCGACGCAGTGGCAGCCGCCCTACATCGACCGCCGCCGCAAGGTGGGCTGGGACCTGTACGGGCTGCTCGGCATCGGCAAGACCGACAAGGCGCGCATGCACGCCCAGCACGGCCGCAACTACGCGTTCTTCGACGCGCCGGTCGGGCTGATCTTCACCATCGACCGCGTGATGCAGCAGGGCAGCTGGCTGGACTACGGCATGTTCCTGCAGAACATCATGGTGGCCGCGCGCGCGCGCGGGCTCGACACCTGCCCGCAGGCCGCCTTCACGCAGTTCCACCGCATCATCGAGGCGCAGCTCGGCCTCGGGCCGGACGAGATGGTGGTGTGCGGCATGTCGCTCGGCCATGCCGACCCGGAAGCGATCGAGAACACGCTGGTCACCGAGCGCGAGCCGGTGGCGGGCTTCACGCGGTTCCACGAATGAACGCGCGCCGCCTCATCGCGCCGGCCGCCCTGCTGCTGGCCAGCGGCTCTGCCGCCGCCGCCGAGGTCGATGGTGCCGCGCTCGCCGCCTGGTGGGGCGTGCCCTTCGCCGGCATGCTGCTGTCGATCGCGCTGATGCCGCTGCTGGCGCCCAAGGTCTGGCACCACCACTACGGCAAGATCGCGCTCGGCTGGGCGCTGGCCTTCATGCTGCCCTATGCGCTGCTGCACGGGGCCGGCGCGGCCGGCGGCGCGCTGGTGCACGCGCTGGTGGCCGAGTACATCCCTTTCATCATCCTGCTGACGGCGCTGTTCACCGCCGCGGGCGGCATCTACATCCGCGGCAACCTGCACGGCAGCCCGGCGCTGAACACCGGGCTGATGGGCATCGGCGCCGTGCTGGCCAGCCTGATGGGCACCACCGGCGCCTCGATGCTGCTGATCCGGCCGCTGATCCGCGCCAACGACAACCGCAGGCACGTCGTGCACGTGGTGGTGTTCTTCATCTTCATCGTCAGCAACGCCGGCGGCTCGCTGACGCCGCTGGGCGACCCGCCGCTGTTCCTCGGCTTCCTCAAGGGCGTGGACTTCTTCTGGACGGTCAGGCACATCTTCCCGCAGACGCTGTTCCTGGTCGGCACGCTGCTCGTGCTGTTCTTCGCCATCGACAGCTACTGGTACCGCAAGGAAGGCGTGCTGCCGCGCGACCCGACGCCCGACACGCCGCGCGCCGGCATCGACGGCGGCATCAACTTCCTGCCGCTGCTGGCGGCGGTGGTGCTGGTGCTGATGAGCGGGACCTGGAAGCCCGGCATCTCGTTCGACGTGTTCGGCACGCCGGTGGAACTGCAGCAGCTCGCGCGCGACGCCGGCCTCATCGCCGTCACGCTGGTCTCGCTGGCGATCACGCCCAGGGGCGTGCGCGACGCCAACCAGTTCTCGTGGGCGCCCATGCAGGAGGTCGCCAAGCTGTTCATCGGCATCTTCCTGACCATGATCCCGGTGCTGGCGATGCTCAAGGCCGGCGAGGCCGGCGCGTTCGCCGCCGTCACGCGCGCGGTCACCGGCGCCGACGGCCAGCCGCTGCCCTGGGCCTACTTCTGGTTCAGCGGCGTGCTCAGCTCCTTCCTCGACAACGCGCCGACCTACCTGGTGTTCTTCAACCTGGCCGGCGGCGACCCGCAGGTGCTGATGACCACGCTGGCCTCGACGCTGGCCGCGGTGTCGGCCGGCTCGGTGTTCATGGGCGCCAACACCTACATCGGCAACGCGCCGAACTTCATGGTCAAGGCGATCGCCGAGGACCGCGGCATCCGCATGCCGAGCTTCTTCGGCTACATGGCCTGGTCGTGCGCCATCCTGATCCCGCTGTTCGTCCTGATGACCTTCGTCTGGTTCCGCTGAAAGAGAAAGAGACATGACCCGACCCGCCGTGCTCGTGGCCCGAGCCGTCTTTCCCGAAACGATCGCGAAGCTGCGCGCGCACTTCGATGTCGAGGACAACCCGGCCGACCAGATCTTCTCCAAGGCCGAATTGAGCGCCAAGCTCGCCGGAAAGGCCGGCGCCTTCATCACCGGCAGCGAGCGCATCGACGCCGAACTGCTCGACGCCAACCCGCAACTGCGCGCCGTGTGCAACATGGCGGTGGGCTACAACAACATCGACATCGACGCCTGCAACGCACGCGGCGTGCTGGCCACCAACACGCCCGACGTGCTGACCGAGACCACCGCCGACTTCGGCTTCGCGCTGATGATGGCGACGGCGCGGCGCATCGCGGAGAGCGAACACTTCCTGCGTCGCGGCGAGTGGACCAAGTGGGCCTATGACATGTTCGCCGGCACCGACGTGCACGGCGCCACGCTGGGCATCCTCGGCATGGGCCGCATCGGCCAGGCGATCGCGCGGCGCGGCGCGCTCGGCTTCGGCATGAAGGTGATCTACCACAACCGCAGCCGCCTCGCGCCGGAGATCGAGGGGCCGCTCGGCGCGCGCTACGTGAGCAAGGAGGCGCTGCTGCGCGAGTGCGACCACCTCGTGATCGTGGTGCCGTACTCGGCCGCCAGCCACCACGCGATCGGCGCGACCGAGCTGGCGCTGATGAAGCCGGCCGCGACGCTGACCAACATCGCCCGCGGCGGCGTGGTCGACGACGCTGCGCTGGCGGTCGCGCTGCGCGAGCGCCGCATCGCCGCGGCGGGCCTGGACGTGTTCGAGGGCGAGCCGAAGGTGCATCCGGAGCTGCTGACCGTGCCCAACGTCGTGCTCACGCCGCACATCGCCAGCGCCACCGTGGCCACGCGCCGCGCGATGGCCGACCTGGCCGCCGACAACCTGATCGCGGCGCTCAGCGGCGGCACGCCGCCGACGCCGATCAACCCGCAGGTGCTCGCGCGCCGCGCCTGATCAGAGGAAGCGCTCGAGCAGGCGCTTCGAGCGCTTGTCGAGCGCGCGCACGTCGGCGATGCGGTAGCCGATGCCGTGGCTGTCGGTGACGAGCAGCGCGCCGTCGCCGAGGCGGCGGATGTCCTCCTCGCCCTTGAGCACCAGCGTGGTTTCGCCGCGGTCGGTGCGCACGCGCCAGGTGCTGGGCGTGGAGAAGGTCGAGACCTCGAGCAGCCGCTCGATCACCGGCGCAAACTCGCGCTGCGCCAGCTCCTCGTCGATCGCGCGCCGCGCCTCCCCTTGCAGCGCGTCGAGCCGGGCGATCCACAGCCGCTCGCGGCCGTCGCCGCCCACCAGCGACACCGGCCCCCCGGCATCGGAGAGCGGGAAGGCGCGCACCGGCACCACGCCGGCGTGCTCGCTGCCGTCGGGCAGGCGCAGCACCAGCCGGCCGTGCGCGTCGCGCCCGAGCGTGAAGGGCCGCAGGTTCGCGGCGCTCATGCCACCCCCGCCGGGTGCGCGGCCTGGGGCGAGGGCGGCGCGACGCGCGCAGCGCGCTCGTCGTCGCCTTCGTCGACCTGGCGCGCCTGCGCCTCGTACAGCCGCCAGTAGGCGCCCTGGCGCGCGAGCAGTTCGTCGTGCGTGCCGACCTCGACGACGCGGCCGCGGTCCATCACCACCAGCCGGTCGGCGCGCCGCAGCGTGGACAGCCGGTGCGCGATGGCGATGGTGGTGCGGCCCTGCACCAGGTTGTCCAGCGCCTTCTGGATCTCCTTCTCCGTCTCGGTGTCCACCGACGAGGTGGCTTCGTCGAGGATGAGGATGCGCGGGTCGATGAGCAGGGCGCGCGCGATCGAGATGCGCTGGCGCTCGCCGCCGGAAAGGCCCTGGCCGCGCTCACCGACCATCGAGTCGTAGCCGTGCGGCAGGCGCAGGATGAACTCGTGGGCGTGCGCGGCGCGCGCGGCGGCCACGATCTCCTCGCGCGTCGCGCCGGGCTTGCCGTAGGCGATGTTCTCCGCCACCGTGCCGAAGAACAGGAAGGGTTCCTGCAGCACCAGTCCGATGTGGCGCCGGTAGTCGGCCACGCTGAAGCGGCGCAGGTCCACGTCGTCGACCTTGATGGCGCCGTCGCTCACGTCGTAGAAGCGGCAGATCAGGTTGACCAGCGTGCTCTTGCCGGAGCCGCTGTGGCCCACGAGGCCGATCATCTCGCCGGGCCGGATCTCGAGGTCCAGTCCGCGGATCACCGAGCGGCTGCCGTAGCGGAAGCCCACGCCCTGCAGCGACAGGCGACCCTCGAGCCGGTCGATCGGCACCGGCTGCGCCGGCTCGGGCACGTTGCTGACGTGGTCGAGGATGTCGAAGATGCGCTTGGCGCCGGCGGCGGCCTTCTGCGTCACCGAGACGATGCGACTCATCGAGTCGAGGCGGCCGTAGAAGCGCCCGATGTAGGCGATGAAGGCGGTCAGCACGCCGACCGTGATGCTGTCGCGGCTGACCAGCCAGATGCCGAAGGCCCACACCACCAGCAGGCCGACTTCCGTCAGCAACGACACCGTCGGCGTGAACAGGCTCCAGGTCTTGTTGAGCCGGTCGTTGACTTCCAGGTTGTGGCGGTTGGCGCGGCGGAAGCGGTCCGCCTCGCGCTGCTCCTGGGCGAAGGCCTTGACCACGCGGATGCCCGGAATCGTGTCGGCCAGCACGCTGGTGACCTCGCCCCACACGCGGTCGATCTTCTCGAAGCCGGTGCGCAGCCGGTCGCGCACCAGGTGGATCATCCAGGCGATGAAAGGCAGCGGCAGCAGCGTCACCAGGGCCAGCGCCGGGTTGATGCTGAACAGGATCACCGCGGTCATGCCGATCATCAGCACGTCGGTGGCGAAGTCCAGCGCGTGCAGCGAGAGGAAGACACAGATCCGGTCCGATTCGCTGCCGATGCGCGACATCAGGTCGCCGGTGCGCTTGCTGCCGAAGTAGTCGAGGCTGAGCCGCAGCAGGTGCTCGAACGTGGCGGTGCGCAGGTCGGCGCCGATGCGTTCGCTGACGATGGCCAAGAGCCAGGTGCGCCACCAGCCCAGCGCCCAGGCCACCAGCGCGGCGCCCAGCAGGCCGCCGAGCAACAGCCAGACAAGATGGGTGTCGATCTGTTTCCCGTTCTGGTAGGGAATCAGCACCTCGTCCATCAGCGGAATGGTGAGGTAGGGCGGCACCAGCGAGGCCGCGGTGGCGGCCAGTGTCAGCACGAAGCCCAGCAGCAGCTGCCAGCGGTACGGCCGGGCGAAGCGGCCCAGGCGCAGCAGCACCCAGGTCGAGGGCGGGGTGGGCGACTCGGCGGCGAAGTCGGCCTCTTCCGCCTCGGCGCCTTCCTCGACGGCCTGCTCGCCATGCAGCAGGCGCCGGCGCTGGCGCTCGAACAGCCCGAGCAGCCTGAGCGCGGCCGGATCGGCGCCGAGTGTGTAGCGCCAGGCGGCCAGGCGCGCGCCCTCGTCGTGCAGCGAAAGCTGGCCGACGCCGGCGTGGTCGGCATGCTGCAGGTTCAAGGGTGCCTGCAGCGGCCAGGCGCGCCACGACGCGCCGCCGGGCTCGAGGGCGAGCAGCCTCCGGTCGGTCAGCAGCAGGCGGCCGACGGCAAAGCGGCCCTGGGCGTCCAGGTCAACGTCGAGGCTGGCCAGTGCGTTCTCTCCCGGCTCGAGCGGCGCGGAACGGGCCGGATCGGGCAGGTGAGACGGGTCGGGTGCGGGCATGGGTCAGGGCGGCGGGAGCGCGCGATTGTCGCGTAACGCGCCGGCGGGCCGGCCGGCCGACCGCGAGGCGCGAATAATCGCGCCTGCGCTCTCCTCCGCCGACACGGCCGCGGCCGCCCCGAACCGATGACCACTTTCGACGACATCCGCCTGCTGCGCGTCACCTACCTGCGCGGCCCCAACCTCTGGACCTACCGCTCCGCCCTGGAGGTCTGGCTCGACCTCGGCGAACTGGAGCATCACCCCTCGGACAAGATCCCCGGCTTCGTCGGCCGGCTCACCGCCGCGCTGCCGGCGCTGGAGGAGCACCACTGCGGCGTCGGCGAGCGCGGCGGCTTCCTGCAGCGCCTGAAGGAAGGCACCTGGATGGGGCACGTGCTCGAGCACGTGGTCATCGAGCTGCTCAACCTCGCCGGCATGCCCACCGGCTTCGGGCAGACGCGCAGCACTTCCAGGCCCGGCGTGTACCGCATGGTGTTCCGCGCGCGCGACGAAGCGGTCGCCCGCTGCGCGCTCGAGCAGGGCCACCGTGTGCTGATGGCGGTGATCAACGGCCGGCCGGTCGACGTGGCGCCCGCCGTGCAGGCGGTGCGCGACGCCATCGACCGCGCCTACCTGGGGCCGAGCACGGCGCACATCGTCGCTTCCGCCACCGACCGCCGCATCCCGCACCTGCGCCTGAACGAGGGCAACCTCGTGCAGCTCGGCCACGGCAACCGCCAGCACCGCATCTGGACCGCCGAGACCGATCGCACCAGCGCGATCGCCGAGGGCATCGCGCGCGACAAGGATCTCACCAAGCGCCTGATCGCCGCGGTCGGCGTGCCCGTGCCCGAGGGGCGCATTGCGGCCAGCGCCGCCGAAGCCTGGGAAGCCGCCCAGGACATCGGCCTGCCGGTGGCCGTCAAGCCGAGCGACGGCAACCACGGCCGCGGCGTGACGCTGGACCTGTGCACGCGCGAACAGGTGGAAGCGGCCTGGGCGCTGGCCGATCAGGAGGGCAGCGAGGTCATCGTCGAGCGCTACATCCCGGGCGACGAGCACCGCCTGCTGGTCGTGGCCGGGCAGGTGGTGGCCGCCGCCCGCGGCGAGACTGCCTGGGTGACCGGCGACGGGCGCCAGACGGTGGCGCAACTCGTCGAAGCCCAGCTCAACAACGACCCGCGCCGCGGCGAGACGGAAGACCATCCGCTGGGCCGCATCGACGTGCGCGGGGACGGCAGCATCGTGGCCGACCTGCGGCGCCAGGGGCTGGGCGCCGACGACGTGCCCGAGGCCGGGCGGCGCGTGCTCATCCAGCGCAACGGCAACGTGGCGATCGACTGCACCGACGAGGTCCATCCGGACTTCGCGCGCATCGCCTCGCTGGCGGCGCGCACCGTGGGCCTGGACATCGCCGGCGTCGACCTCGTCGCGCAGGCCATCGGGCGGCCGCTGGCGGCGCAGCAGGCCGCGGTGGTGGAGGTCAACGCCGGCCCGGGGCTGCTGTCGCACCTCAAGCCGGCCGTGGGCTCGCCGCGGCCGGTGGGCAAGGCGATCGTCGACCACCTCTTCCCGCCCGGCGACGACGGCCGCATCCCCATCGTCGGCATCGCCGGCGGCGGCAGCACGAGCCGCGCGGCTCGGCTCGTGGCCTGGCTGCTGCAGCTCTCCGGCCGGCAGGTCGGCCTCGCGTGCCGCGACGGCCTGTACCTCGGCACGCGCCGCGTCGAGGAACGCGACGCGACCGACGGGAACCTGGCCGAGCGGCTGCTGCTCAACCGGGACATCGACGCGGCGGTGTTCGAGAACGGTGCCGCCACCATCCTCGACCAGGGCCTGGTCTACGACCGCTGCCGCATCGGGGTGGTGACCGACCTCGACGGCGCCGAGGCGCTGGCGCGCCACGACATCCGCGACGCCGACGGGCTGCCGCGTGTGCTGCGCACGCAGATGGACGTGGTGCTGGACGACGGCTGGGGCGTGCTGAACGCCGACGATGCGCGCATCGCCGCCCTGGCGCAGTACTGCGACGGATCGGTCCTCCTCTACGCCACCGACGCGGCCGCGCTGGCCACGCATCGCGGCGGGGGTGGGCGGGCCGTGCTGGCCCGCGAGGGACGCATCGTCCTGTGCGAGGGCGCGAGCGAGGAGGTGCTGACCCTGCGCGGCGCCACGCGGCTGCAGCCGCGCGACCTGCTGCCCGCCATCGCGGCGGCCTGGGCCCATGGCCTCGCGCCGGCGCTGCTGGCCGCCGGCATCGACACCTTCGACGCCCACACGGGCCCCGACACCCCCTGAGCATCATGGAAGTCACCCGCATTCGCGCGCTGCGCGGTCCGAATCTCTGGAGCCGTCACACGGCCATCGAAGCGATCGTGCGCTGCGAGCCGCACGAGCGCGCCATCCGCCACGGCGATGCGCTGGAGCTGCGCCTGCGCAAGCTGTTGCCCGAGGTGGCGCCGGTGCGTCCGGTGGGCGATGCCGACGCGGTACCGCTGGCACGCTGGCTGGAGCGCCTGACGCTGGCGCTGCAGGCGCGTGCGGGCTGCCAGGTGAGTTTCGCGCGCACCACGCCGGCGCCGGAGGAGGGCGTCTACCAGATCGCGGTCGAGTACACCGAGGAGAAGGTCGGCCGGCGCGCCTTCGAGCTCGCCCAGCAGATGCTCGCCGCGGCCCTCGCCGACGAAGGCTTCGACGCCGACGCGGCCGTGGCCGAACTGCGCGAGATCGACGAGGACGTGCGCCTCGGCCCCAGCACCGGATCCATCGTCAACGCGGCGGTGGCGCGCGGCATCCCGTACCGCCGCCTCACCGAGGGCAGCCTGGTGCAGTTCGGCTGGGGCGCCCGGCAGCGCCGCATCTGGGCGGCGGAGGTCGATTCCACCGGCGCGGTGGCCGAGTCGATCGCGCAGGACAAGGACCTCACCAAACGCCTGCTCGCGACCGCCGGCGTGCCGGTGCCGCGCGGCCGGCCGGTCAAGGACCTCGAGGACGGCTGGGCGGCCGCGCTGGAACTGGGCCTGCCGGTGGTGGTCAAGCCGCGCGACGGCAACCAGGGCAAGGGCGTGACGGTCAACATCCTCGACCGGGGGCACTTCGAGGTGGCCTACCGCGCGGCCGGCGAGATCGGCGAGGTGATGGTCGAGCAGTTCCTGCCCGGCCACGACTTCCGCCTGCTGGTGGTGGGCGACAAGCTGGTGGCCGCCGCCCGACGCGATCCGCCCTACGTCGTGGGCGACGGCGTGCACACCGTGCGCGAACTGGTCGACAAGGTGAACGCCGACCCGCGCCGTGGCGACGGCCACGCCACCTCGTTGACGCGCATCCGCTTCGACGACATCGCGATCGCGCGCCTGCGCATGCAGGGCCTGACGGCGGACTCGGTGCCGCCGGTGGGGCAGCGCGTGCTGCTGCGCAACAACGCCAATCTCAGCACCGGCGGCACCGCCACCGACGTCACCGACGACGTGCATCCGCAGGTGGCGGCACGCGCCGTGTCCGCGGCGCGCATGGTCGGCCTGGAGATCTGCGGCGTCGACGTGGTGTGCGAGAGCGTCGGCGTGCCGCTGGAGCAGCAGCGCGGCGGCGTGGTGGAGGTGAACGCCGCGCCGGGCCTGCGCATGCACCTGGCCCCCAGCTTCGGCAAGCCGAGGCCGGTGGGCGATGCCATCATCGAGCGCCTCTATCCGGCGGGTCAGGACGGCCGCATCCCGGTGGTGGCGGTGACGGGCACCAACGGCAAGACCACCGTCACGCGGCTCGTCGCGCACCTGTTCGCTGCCGCCGGCCTCAAGGTGGGCATGACCAACACCGATGGCGTGTGGGTCGACGGCCATCAGATCGACAGCGGCGACTGCAGCGGCCCGAAGAGCGCGCGCAACGTGCTCGCCCATCCCGACACCGAAGCGGCCGTGCTCGAGACGGCGCGCGGCGGCATCCTGCGCGAGGGCCTGGGCTTCGACCGCTGCCAGGTCGGCGTGGTCACCAACATCGGTGCGGGCGACCACCTCGGGCTGAACTACATCACCACCGTGGAGGACCTGGCGGTGATCAAGCGCGTGATCGTGCAGAACGTGGCGCCCACGGGGTTCGCGGTGCTCAACGCGGCCGATCCGATCACGCTGGCCATGGCCCCGGCCTGCCCCGGCGGCGTGATCCTGTTCGCCGTCGACGGCCACCTGCCGGCCCTGGTGGCGCACCGCGCGCAGGGCGGCCGCTCGGTGTTCGTCGAGGGCGGCGACATCGTCGCGGTGGAGGGCTCGGCGCGCGCGCGGCTGCCGCTGCGCGAGGTGCCGCTGACCCGTGCCGGCACGATCTCGTTCCAGGTCGAGAACACGCTGGCGGCGGTGGCCGCCGCCTGGGGCTGCGGCCTGCCGTTCGACGCGGTGCGCAGCGGCCTGGCGAGCTTCGTCAACGACACGCAGAACGCCCCCGGCCGCTTCAACGTGATGGACTACCGCGGCGCGACCGTGATCGCCGACTACGGGCACAACCCGGACGCCATGCGTGCGCTGGTGTCGGCCGTCGATGCGATGCCCGCGAAGCGCCGCAGCGTGGTGATCAGCGCCGCGGGTGACCGCCGCGACGAGGACATCCGCGAGCAGACGCAGATCCTCGGCGCCGCGTTCGACAGCGTGCTGCTCTACCAGGACGCCGCCCAGCGCGGCCGCGCCGACGGCGAGGTCATCGCGCTGCTGCGCGAGGGACTGAGCGGGGCCGCGCGCACCCGCGAGGTCGAGGAGATCCGCGGCGAGTTCGCCGCCATCGACCAGGCGCTCGCCGCGCTCGCGCCGGGCGACCTCTGCCTGGTGCTCGTCGACCAGGTGGACGAGGCGCTCGCCCACCTGCACCGGCGCATTGCCGAGGCGGGCCCGCCGGCCTGAAGGTTCAGGCCGGCGGCCGGCCCACTCAGGCGCTCTTCAGTGCCGACGTGTCGAAGGGCAGGCTGCGCAGCCGCTTGCCGGTGGCCGCGAAGACCGCGTTGGCCACGGCCGGCGCGATCGGCGGCGTGCCCGGCTCGCCGATGCCGCCCGGCTTCTCGCTGCTCTGCACGATGTGCACTTCGACCTTGGGCATCTCGCTCATGCGCAGCACCGGGTAGTCGTGGAAGTTGCCCTGCTCGACGCGGCCGTCCTTGAAGCCGATGCGGCCGTACAGCGCCGCCGACAGGCCGTAGACGATGCCGCCCTCGATCTGGCGCTCGATGGTCTGCGGGTTCACCGTCATGCCGCAATCCACCGCCGCGACGACGCGGTGCACCTTCGGCGTGCCGTCGGGGCCGATCGACACCTCGGCCACCTCGGCCACATAGCTGCCGAAGCTCTGCGCCACCGCGATGCCGCGGTGCACGCCCTTGGGCAGCGGCGAGCCCCAGCCGGCCTTCTGCGCGGCGAGCTCCAGCACGCCCTTGTAGCGCGGCTGCCGGGCGAGCAGTGCACGGCGGTACTCGTAGGGATCGGCCTTGGCCGCGGCGGCCAGTTCGTCGATGAAGCTCTCGATGAAGAAGATGTTCTGCGAGTGCCCCACCGAGCGCCAGAACCACACCTGCGGCCCCGGCTCGGCGCGGCCGTAGGCCAGGCGCTGGTTGGGGATGTCGTAGGGGTGGTCGGCGATGCCTTCCATCGCGAAGGTGTCGACGCCGTTGTCGGGGATCTTCATGAAGCCCGACGCCGCCATGATCGAGGGCGAGCCCACGCCGCACTTCAGCATGGTCGGCATGCCCTTGGCATCCATCGCGGCCTCGAACTTCGCCACCGCCGCGGGCCGGTAGTAGCCGGCGGCCATGTCGTCCTCGCGCGAGTAGACCAGCTTGACCGGCTTGCCCGAGAGCTTCGACAGCAGCGTGGCGTCGATCGTGAAGTCGGGCGCGAAGCGCCGGCCGAAGCCGCCGCCGAGCAGCAGCGTGTTGATCTTCACCTTGGCCGGCGTGACCGAGGCGACCTGGCTGAGGATGCCCTGGTTCGGGCCCTGGCTCTGCGTGCCGGCCCAGATCTCCACCGTGTCGCCGCGCACCCAGGCCGTGCAGTTCATCGGCTCCATGCAGGCGTGCGCGAGGTAGGGAGCCTCGTAGGTGGCGTCCAGGCTGGCCGCGCTGGTGGCGGCGGCGTCCTTGACGTTGCCGGCGTCCACGGCCACCGCGTCGGCCTGGCTCGCGCCGCTGGACAGCAGGTCGCGCACCTTGGCGGTGGACAGGTCCTTGGCGGCACCGAGGTCCCACTCGATCGCCAGCGCGTCGCGGCCCTTCTTGGCCGCCCAGTAGCCGTCCGCCAGCACCGCCACGCCGTGCGGAATGGTGATGATCTGCTGCACGCCCTTGACGGCCTTGGCCTTCGAGTCGTCGACCCTCACCGGCTTGGCGCCGGGCTGCGGCGCGCGGGCCATCACCGCCACCAGCATGCCGGGCACCTGGGCATCGATGCCGAACTTCGCGCTGCCATCGATCTTGCCCGGGGTGTCGAGGCGGTTGGTGCGCTTGCCGAGCAGGCGGAACTCCTTCGGGTCCTTCAGCTTCGGCTCGGCGGGCACGGCCAGCTTGGACGCGGCCGGCACGAGCGCGCCGTAGGCGAGCTTCCTGCCGCTCGTGTGGATGACCTGGCCGGCCTCGGTGCGGCACTCCGAGGCGGGCACCTTCCACTGCGCGGCGGCCGCCGCCACGAGCATCTCGCGGGCTGCGGCACCGGCCTTGCGCAGCGGCTCCCAGTGCGCGCGCACCGTCGTGCTGCCGCCGGTGGCCTGCATGCCGAACATCGGGTTGTTGTAGGCCTGGTCGACCGGCGCCTGCTGCACGCGCACCTTCTTCCAGTCGGCGTCGAGTTCCTCGGCCAGCAGCATCGGGATGGCGGTGAGCACGCCCTGGCCCATCTCGGCGGAGCCGCACATCACGGTGACCGTGCCGTCGCCGGCCAGGCGCAGCCAGGCGTTGGGCGCGAACACGGCGGGCGTGGCGGCCTCCAGGCGGCTCGACCAGCCGACGGCCGGCAGCGCGAAGCCGATGGTCAGTGCGGCGCCGCCCCTGAGGAATCCGCGGCGGGTGGCGGTGATCGGCGCGTCCATCTTCAGGCCCCCTTCGTCAGCGTGGCCGACGCGTCCTTGATGGCCGCGCGGATCTGGTTGTAGGTGCCGCAGCGGCAGATGTTGCCGCTCATCGCCGCATCGATGTCGGCATCGCTGGGCGACTTCTTCTCCGCCAGCAGCGCACAGGCGCTCATGATCTGGCCCGACTGGCAGTAGCCGCACTGCGGCACGTCGACCTTGGCCCAGGCCGCCTGCACCGCCTTGCCGGTGCGCGAGGCGCCCACGCCCTCGATGGTGGTGATCTTCTTGCCCGCCGCCGCCGACACCGGCGTGGAGCAGGAGCGCACCGGCTTGCCGTCCAGGTGCACCGTGCAGGCGCCGCACAGCGCCATGCCGCAGCCGAACTTGGTGCCGGTGAGTTGCAGGTTTTCGCGCAGCACCCACAGCAGCGGGGTGTCGGCGTCGGCGTCGACGGTCTTCGTCTTGCCGTTCACGTTCAGGTTGACCATGGCTTGTCTCGTCGAAGGAGTGGTGGGGCCGAGGGCGGCGACGATACTCCTTCGCGCCGAAGTCTGCAGCGCGCCGACGGAAGCCGCGCTGTCACAATCGCGCCATGCCCGACTGGATGACCTGGCTGCTGATCGCGCTGGCCGCGCTGAACCTCGTGCTGGTGGTGCTGCTGCTGACGCGGCCAGGGGGCGCGCAGGGCCTGCGCGACGCGCTGCGCGACGACGCCCAGCGCGAAGCGCGCGAGGTGCGCGCCGAGGTGCAGGACAGCGCACGCGGCACGCGCCAGGAACTGACGCAGGCCCTGGCGCTGTTCCAGCAGACGCTGCTGACGCAGCAGGGCGACGTGGCGCGCACGCAGAACGAGCAGATCGATTCCTTCCGCACCCAGCTCGCGGCGATGCAGCAGGCGGTAGCGCAATCGCTGCAGCAAGCGACGCAGTCGCTCGCGCAGCAGTCGCAGGCGGCGCGCGACGCGCAGGACGCGGCGCTCAAGCGCTTCGCCGATGCCTTCGGCGAGCAGGTGGCCACGGTGCGCACGACGGTCGAGCAGCGCCTGCAGGCGATCCAGGCCGACAACGAGAAGAAGCTCGAGCAGATGCGCGCCACGGTCGACGAGAAGCTGCACGCCACGCTCGAGCAGCGCCTGGGCGAGAGCTTCAAGCAGGTGGCCGACCGGCTCGAGCAGGTGCACAAGGGCCTGGGCGAGATGCAGGGCCTGGCCAAGGACGTGGGCTCGCTCAACCGCGTGCTGACCAACGTGAAGACGCGCGGCGTGTTCGGCGAGGTGCAGCTCGCCGGCCTGCTCGAGCAGGTGTTCACGCCCGAGCAGTACGCCACCAACGTCGAGACGGTGCCGGGCAGCCGCGAACGTGTCGAGTTCGCGATCCGGCTGCCGGGCCAGCGCGCCGATGGCGTGCCGCTGTGGCTGCCGATCGACGCCAAGTTCCCGCGCGAGGACTACGAGCGGCTGCTCGACGCGCAGGAGCGCGCCGACATGGCCGCCGCCGAGGCCGCCGGCCGTGCCATCGAGCAGCGCCTGCGCCTGGAGGCCAGGACCATCCGCGAGAAGTACGTGGCGCCGCCGCACACCACCGAGTTCGCCATCCTGTTCGTGCCCACCGAGGGCCTGTACGCCGAGGCCTTGCGCCGGCCGGGCCTGTCCGAGGCGCTGCAGCGCGAGTTCCGCGTCATGCTCACCGGCCCGACCACGCTGCTGGCCACGCTGAACAGCCTGCAGATGGGCTTCCGCACGCTGGCGCTGGAGAAGCGCAGCGCCGAGGTGTGGGAGGTGCTCGGCGCGGTGAAGACCGAGTTCGCCAAGTTCGGCGAGGTGCTGGCCAAGACCAAGAAGAAGCTGGAGGAGGCCTCCAACACCATCGACGCCGCCGAGGTGCGCAGCCGTGCGATGGCGCGCCGTCTGAAGACCGTGGAGGCGGTCGGCGAGCAGCGCGCGCAGGCGCTGCTGCCGGGCCTGGAGGCCGCCGACGACGAGGACGTCTCCTGACGTGGCCGGTGTCGGCCGCGTGCTGGTCGCGCTGATCGTCGGCCAGATCTGCCTGCACGCCTGCATGACCGGCGTGCGCATGGCCGCGCCGCTGCAGGCGCTGCGCGAGGGCCATGCCGCATGGGTGGTGGGCCTGCTGATGGGGCTGTTCGCGGCGGCGCCCATCGTGCTCGCGCTGCAGGCCGGCCGGCTCGCCGATCGTCGCGGTTACCACCACCCGATGCGCATCGCCGTGCTGCTCACCGTGCTCGGCGCCGCCGTGGCGCTGGCCGTCACCTGGGTGCCGCGCTGGACCTTCGCGGCGATGTGCGTCGCGGCGGTGCTGGTGGGGGCCGGTGCCAACGTCGGGCTGATCGCCATCCAGCGCACCGCGGGCCGTCTCGCCTCGGACGGCACGGGCCTCAAGCGCGTGTTCAGCTGGCTGGGCCTGGCGCCGGCGCTGGCCAACGTGCTCGGGCCGGTGCTGGCCGGCGCGCTGATCGACCTCGGCGGCTTTCGTGCGGCCTACGGCGTCCTGCTGCTGCTGCCGCTGGCTGCGCTGGCGTGGGCGCGGCGCGTGCCCAAGGAGGCACCGCGTGCCCGCGGTGCGGACGCCGCGACGGCCCGCGCCCGCGACCTGCTGCGCACCCCCGGGCTGCGCCGGCTGCTGGCGGTGAACTGGCTCCTCTCCTCGAGCTGGGACGTGCATGCCTTCCTCGTGCCGGTGCTCGGGCACGAGCGCGGCTTCTCCGCCTCGGCGATCGGCATGGTGCTGGGCGTGTTCGCGCTGTCCGTCGCACTGGTGCGGCTGGCGATCCCGCTGATCGCGCAGCACCTGCGCGAGGGCCAGGTGCTGGCCGGCTGCATGCTCTGGACCGCCGGCGTGTTCGCGCTCTACCCCTTCGCCTCGGCCGCCTGGACGATGGGCCTGCTGGCGGCCGCGCTCGGCCTCTCGCTCGGCGCGGTGCAGCCGATGATCATGGCCACGCTGCACCAGCTCACGCCCGCCGAGCGCCACGGCGAGGCGATCGCGCTGCGCTCGATGACGATCAACTTCTCCAGCGCGCTGATGCCGCTGCTGTTCGGCGCGCTCGGCGCGCTCGTGGGCGCCGCGGCGCTGTTCTGGCTGATGGGGCTGGCGGTGGGGGCCGGCAGCGTGCCGGCGCGGCGCGTCGGCGCGCCGCTCAGAACCTGATCGAACCCGGTGCCGGGGCGGCGCTTTCGGGCGCCGGTGCGGGCGGCGCGGCCGGTGCCGGTCGGGCGGCGGTGCTCTGGCGCTCCGTCAGGGGCTGCGGCGCCGCGAAGCTGTAGCCGGGCGGCAGCCTCGACTCGCGCGGGTAGCCGGCCGAGTCGAGGTAGCTGTTCCAGGTGTCGGGCGCGAGGCCCTTGAGCTGCTGGCTGCCGATGGCGAGCACCGGGGCGTCGCGTCCGCCGGTGAGCTTCTGGAAGGCGTCTCCGTCCTCCGGGCTCACCACCTGGCGTTCGTTGAAGGGAATGCCGCGCCGGCGCAGCAGATCGCGCGCCGCCGTGCAGGGCTCGCAGCCGTTGGCGATGGTGTACAGCGTCACCGGGTAGCGGCTGGCGGCCTGGCGCAGGTCGGCCGGCAGGGCGTCCGCGGGCTCGGCCGCGCCGGTGCGCGCGTTGATCGGGCTGATGCGTCCCTCGCTGGGGGCGGGCGGCCGGTCGGTGTAGGTCACCTTGCCGTCGGGGCCGACCACCTTGTAGAGCGCGAAGCCGGGCGCGGCCGCCACGCAGCAGGCCGCGAAGACCGCGGCGCGCAGCAGCGGCAGGCGGATCGGAGGGCGCAAGGACGGGGTCATGGGAGGCTCCGGCGCGCGAGGGTGCGCGCCGGCTATGGTAGCGGGCCGAGGGGGCAGTTCAAGCCGCGGCGTGGGCAATTGCTCACGCCGCGCGGCCCGGACCGTCGATCAGGCCCTGGTGGCGCAGCAGGGCGTCGATGCGCGGCTCGCGCCCGCGAAACGACTTGAAACTCTCCATGGCCCCCCGGCTGCCGCCGGCCTCCAGCACGTTCTGGCGGTAGCGGCGCCCGGTGGCTACGTCCAGCACGCTGCCGCCGCGGGCGGCTTCCTCGAACGCGCTCCAGGCGTCGGCGGAGAGCACCTCGGCCCACTTGTAGCTGTAGTACCCCGCGGCATAGCCGCCGGCGAAGATGTGCGAGAAGCTGTGCAGGAAGCGGTTGAAGGCGGGCACCGGCACCAGCGAGACCTCGGCGCGCACCTCGGCGGCGATCTGCTCGATGCGCTCCGCGCTGCCGGGCTCGGCGTGCAGCCGCATGTCGACCAGCGCGAACTCGATCTGGCGCAGCATCTGCAGGCCGCTGTGGAAGTTCTTGGCCGCCAGCATGCGGTCGAACAGCGCGCGCGGCAGCGGCTCGCCGCTGTCGACGTGGCCGGACAGGCGCTGCAGCACCTCCCATTCCCAGCACAGGTTCTCCATGAACTGGCTGGGCAGCTCGACCGCGTCCCACTCGACGCCGGAGATGCCGGAGACGCCCAGGTCGTCGACGCGCGTCAGGAGGTGGTGCAGCCCGTGGCCGAACTCGTGGAACAGCGTCTGCACGTCGTCGTGGGTCAGCAGCGCGGGGCGCCCGTCCAGCGGCGGCGCGAAGTTGCACACCAGGTGCGCCACCGGCGTCTGCAGGCCCGCGCCCGGGCGGGCCCAGCGCTCGCGCGTGCCGTCCATCCAGGCGCCCGGGCGCTTGCCGGGGCGGGCGTGCGGGTCGAGGTAGAACTGGCCCAGGAGCTCCGCCGGCGCGTCGCCGCTGGCCGCGGGACGCTCGATGCGGAAGAAGCGAACGCTGGGATGCCACAGCGGCGCCTCGTCGGGCCGGATGCGCACCTCGAACAGCGTCGCGACGATGCGGAACAGGCCGTCGAGCACGCGCTCCTGCACGAAGTACGGCTTGACCTCCTGGTCGCTGAAGGCGTAGCGCTTCTCCTTCAGGCGCTCGCTCGCGTAGGCCATGTCCCAGGCCTGCAACTCGTCGATGCCCAGCTCGTCGCGCGCGAACGTGCGCAGCTCGGCCAGGTCGCGCTGCGCGCCGGGGCGCGCGCGGGCGGCGAGGTCGCGCAGGAAATCGATCACCTGCTGCGGCGACTCGGCCATCTTGGGCACCAGCGAGACTTCGGCGTAGTTCGCCTTGCCGAGCAGTTGCGCCTCTTCCTGCCGCAGTGCGAGCAGCTCGCGCATCAGCGGGCCGTTGTCGAGCGCCGCCGGACCGAGCTCGCTCGCGCGTGTGACGTAGGCGGTGTAGAGCTTCTCGCGCAGCGCGCGGTCGTGCGCGTACTGCATCACCGGGAAGTAGCAGGGGAAGTGCAGCGTCAGCTTGCAGCCCTCCAGCCCCTCGGACTGCGCGGCGGCGCGGGCGGCCTGCACCACGTCGGCCGGCACGCCCGCGAGCTCGGCCTCGCTCGCGTAGTGGGCGAATCCGTCGGTGGCGTCCAGCACGTGCTCCGAGAAGCCGCGCGAGAGCTCGGCCTGGCGCTCCTGGATCTGCGCGAAGCGCTCGCGCGCCGGCCCCTGCAGCTCGGCGCCGGAAAGCACGAAGTCGCGCACCGCGTTGTCGAGCGCCTTGCGCCGCGCCGCACCCAGCGCCTGGGCTGCGGGCGCGGCCAGCACCGCCTTGTACTTGGCGAACAGGCGCTCGTCCGCGCCCATGCGGGTGTGGAATTCGGTGACGCGCGGAAGATTTGCGGTGTAGGCGGCGCGCAGCTCGGGGGTGTCCATCACGGCACTGAGGTGCCGCACCAGGCCCCAGGCGCGGCCGAGACGCTCGGTGGCGGTGTCGAGCACGGCGGACAGCGCCTCGTACTCGGCCGGCACCGCGTCGCTCACCGCCTTCTCGAGCGCCGCGTCGGCCTCGGCGAGCAGCACGTCCACCGCCGGCGTCACGTGCTCGGGACGGATGCGGTCCCAGGCCGGCAGGGTGTCGAGCGACAGCAGCGGGTTGTCTTGCATGGGGTCGTCAGGCGTTGGGGACGGACAGGGCGCGCTCGGCGGCCTCGATCGTGTTGACCAGCAGCATCGCGCGCGTCATGGGGCCGACGCCGCCGGGCACCGGCGTGATCCAGCCGGCCACCGGCGCGACGCCGGCGAAGTCGACGTCGCCGCAGAGCTTGCCCTCGTCATTTCGGTTCATGCCGACGTCGATGATCACCGCACCGGGCTTGACCATGTCGGCGGTCAGGACGTTGCGCTTGCCCACGGCGGCCACCACGATGTCGGCCTGCCGCGTGTGGTGGGCGAGGTCGGGCGTGGCGCTGTGGCAGACGGTGACCGTCGCGTTGGCCTGCAGCAGCATCATCGCCATCGGCTTGCCGACGATGTTGCTGCGGCCGATCACCACCGCATGCTTGCCCTTGGGGTCGCAGCCGATGGACTCGAGCATCTTCATGCAGCCGTAGGGCGTGCAGGCCTTGAAGCCGGGGCGGCCGATCATCAGCGCGCCGGCGCTGGCGACGTGGAAGCCGTCGACGTCCTTGGCCGGCGAGATGGTCTCGATCACCTTGTTGGCGTCGATGTGCGCCGGCAGCGGCAGCTGCACCAGGATGCCGTGGATGTCCGGGTCGGCGTTGAGCGCGCGGATGCGCGCCAGCAGCTCGGCCTCGGGCAGGTCGGCCGGGTGGCGGTCGAGCACCGAGTGCATGCCCACGCTCTCGCAGTCGGCCACCTTGTGCTTCACGTAGACCTGCGAGGCCGGGTTGTGGCCGACCAGGATCACCGCCAGGCCGGGCCGGTGGCCGCGTGCGGCCAGCGCCGCCACGCGCTGCGCCACCTCGGCGCGGGTCTTCTTCGCCAGGGCGTTGCCGTCGATCAGCTTGGCGCTCATGGATCAGGGTCCTTGAAAGAACAAAGGCCGCTTCGCAGCGGCCTTGGGGGTGGGAGCGGGCGTCAGGCCTTGGCCGCTTGCGCCCCGAGCGCGATCTTCAGCAGATCGGCCACGGTGTTCGCGTTGAGCTTCTCCATGATGTTGGCGCGGTGCGCCTCCACCGTCTTGATGCTGATGCCCAGGTCGTCGGCGATCTGCTTGTTCAGCCGGCCGGCGACGATGCGCTCGAGCACCTGCGCCTCCCGGGTGGTCAGGCGCGACAGCAGTGCGTCGCGGCTGGCGGCTTCCTGGTGCTGGCTGAAGGCGGCGCGTGCGCTGTCGAGCATGCGCTCGACGAGGCCGAGCAGTTCTTCTTCCTTGAAGGGCTTCTCGATGAAATCCATCGCGCCCTTCTTCATCGTCGTCACCGCCATCGGCACGTCGCCGTGGCCGGTGATGAAGACGATGGGCAGCGGGCTCTTGCGCTCCATCAGGCGGTCCTGAAGCTCGAGGCCGCTCATGCCGTCCATGCGGATGTCGGCGATCAGGCAGGCCACCTCGCGCGGGTCGAAGCGGGAGAGGAAGGACTCGGCCGAGTCGAAGCACTTGACGCGGTAGTCCTTGCCCTCGAGCAGCCACTGCAGCGAGTCGCGCACGGCCTCGTCGTCGTCGACGACGTAGACGGTGCCTTTCTTGGGGATCAGGCTCATGAGACGGCGGCGGAGTTGGGGGTCGGCTGGGTGTCGCTGCGAGCGATGTCGACCGGCAGCGTGAAGGAGAAACGGCAGCCCACCACGGTCTCGCCATTGTAGAGGTTCTGTGCCTTGATCCGGCCGCGGTGGCTCTCGATGATCGAGCGGCACAGCGACAGGCCGATGCCGAGGCCGTCGGTCTTGGTCGAGAAGAATGCCTCGTACATGCGGGCGATCACCTCTTCCTTGAGGCCGGGACCCATGTCGGTGACCGTGAACTCGATCACGCCCCCTTCCTCGGGGGTGTGGCGCGGCACGACGCGCAGCTCGATGTTGCGCCGCTTGGGCGGCAGGTTGGCGTTGTCGATCGCCTCGGCGGCGTTCTTCACCAGGTTGAGCACCACCTGCTCGATCAGGATGGGGTCGACCATCAGCGTGGGCAGCCGCTGCGCGACGTAGGTGGACAGCGCGACGTTGCGGCGGCGCAGTTCGATGCCGGCAAGCTCGACGGCGTCTTCGACGATGTCCTTGGCTTGCGATGGCTGGCGCTGCGGTTCGCTGCGTTTCACGAAGGCGCGGATGCGGTGGATGATCTGCCCGGCCCGCTGCGCCTGGCGTGCGGTCTTTTCCAGCGCGGCGATCAGGTCGTCCTTGCCGATCTGGTCGTTGCGCACCCGGCTGACCATGCCGTTGCAGTAGTTGGTGATCGCGGTCAACGGCTGGTTCAGCTCGTGCGCCACCGACGAGGCCATCTCGCCCATGGTCACCAGCCGGCTGGTGACCTGCGCCTTCTCGGCCTGGTGCGCCGCGAGGTTCTCGGCCTGGCGGCGCGCGGTGATGTCGGTGGCGATCAGCATCTGCGCCAGGCGGCCGTCGGTCCACTGCAGGTAGCGGGTGCGCACGTCGAACCACTTCTGCAGCGGCTCGATGAAGACCTCGCGCGAATCCGAGGTGGCCTCGGTCAGCTCGTTGGTGGGCAGGCCGCCGAGCGACTCGATGGTGTCGCCGAACTCGCTGTTCTCGAAGGGCGAGGGCTCGGCGCCGGCCAGCAGCGCGTGGCCGCGCGCGTCGGCGCCGAACCAGATGCGGTACGAGCGGTTGGCGAACAGCAGCTCGGCCTGCTGCACCGACAGCACCGACACCGCGGCGTCCAGCCCTTCCAGCACGGTGGTGAAGCGCTCGTGCGAGGCGGAGAGCTGGTCGCGAATGCGCTTGGCCTCGGTGATGTTGGTCATCGAGGTCATCCAGCCGGTCTGCTGGCCGCGCGGGTCGATCAGCGGCGAGACGTACATGCGTGCGTCGAAGGTCGAGCCGTCCTTGCGCATCACCTTCACCTCGATGCCGCCGGCCGGGCTGCGGCCTTGCAGCTCCTGCTGCAGCAGCCGGGTGTTTTCCTCGAAGCGATCGGGCGGCCAGTAGGGGAAGGGCGGCCGGCGGCCGATCAGTTCCGACTCGAGGAAGCCGGTCATCGCGCAGAAGGCCGGGTTCACGTAGGTGATGCGGCCCTCCATGTCCATCGCGCGCATGCCGGTGAGCATGGAGTTCTCCATCGCCCGGCGGAAGTTGGTCTCGCTGACCAGCGCGCTCTGCATCTGCAGGCGCCGGCGCATGTGCCGCCAGGTGCCCAGCAGCATCCACACCGTCAGCACCGACAGCGCGGCCACCATCCAGAACAGCGTGTTGGAGATCAGGCCGATCGAGGTGCGGTAGCCCTGGCCGCGCAGGAACAGGCCGTTGCCCGCCGGCGCCACCGGCACGTCGTGCACGATCTGCGCGCGGCGCGAGTTCGCCCCCGGCATGCTCGTCACGGTGCTGGCCAGCGTGCGGTCGTTGGCGTCGAGCAGCGCGATGGCATGGCGGTTCGATACCTCGGCTGGCACGAAATAGCGCACCAGGCTCTCGACCGAGTACTCGGCCACCAGCGAACCGGCGAAGGCGGCGCGGTCGATCAGCGGCACGTGGATCTGGAACACCGCGGTGCCCGCCGCGTCGGTGAACGGCCGCGAATACACCGGCTGGCGCAGCTCGCGCGCGGCGTCGAAGGCGGCCTCCGGCTCGGCCGGGCGCGGGCTGCCCGGTGGCTCCGGCTGCGCACCCGTCTCGGCGAGGAAGGTGGTGGCCGAGTAGCTGGCACGGCGCGCCCGGTTGGCGCCGATCCAGGTCAGCGACGTGATCTCCGGCCGCTCGCGGGTGAACGAGGCGGCCTGGCCAAGGAAGTCCTCCTGGTCGATGGCGCGGGTGCCGATCTCGCGCGCGATGCGCACCAGTTGCTCCTGGTTCTCGATCAGGCGCAGGCGGATCTGCTGCTGGGCGATCTCGGTGTCGCGCTTGACCGAGGCCTGTTCACGCTCGATTTCCTCGTTGCGCAGGTACCAGAAGGCGGAAATGATGGCCGCCAGAAACAGCAGCACCGACACCAGCGGGCCCAGCGTGGCGTAGCGGTCCTGGCGCGCCGGCGACTGGCGGCGCCACCAGCGGCCGAAAAGGCGCTGCGGCCAGCTCTTCGGGACCCGCGCGAGCGTCGACGGTTCGTGGGGTGCGTGCATGCGCGGATTATGGTCGGGCGCCCGTCGTGCCCCGGTCCGGCACGACCCGGCAAACGGGGCGGGATGCCGTTGCATTCCGCATTGCGGTACGTATTCCTGCGATTTGGAAAACGCGCGAGCTTGTGCGACACTCGCGCCCGTTGCAGAAATCAACCCGGAGACAAGCATGTCAGCAGTGCCTGATTCGTTCCTCGGTGCGGCCGCCAACGATGCGGACGCGCAGGAAACCCGCGAGTGGCTCGACGCCCTGTCGGCCGTCATCGGCACGGAAGGCGGCGACCGCGCCCACTTCCTGCTCGAGCAACTGATCGACCATGCGCGCCAGGCCGGCATCGACGTGCCGTTCTCGGCCAATACCGCCTACGTCAACACCATCCCGGCCGACCAGGAAGAGCGCTCGCCCGGCAACATCGAGATCGAGGAGCGGCTGCGCACCTACATGCGCTGGAATGCGATGGCGATGGTGGTCAAGGCCAACCGCCTGCACCCCGCCGACGGCGGCGATCTGGGTGGCCACATCTCCAGCTTCGCCTCCGTGGCGACGATGTTCGGCACCGGCT
>Ga0073934_10004412_pt1 | contig 23498 bp, 19 predicted proteins | sample LarsenN4metaG_FD_76834 | JGI IMG/M metagenome (GOLD analysis project Ga0073934, IMG submission 76834) | Hot spring sediment bacterial and archeal communities from British Columbia, Canada, to study Microbial Dark Matter (Phase II) - Larsen... ... | reverse complement strand
GGGTGGGCGGGGGGGCCGGCCGGCCGGCGAGCTTCTTCAGGGTAGCCACGAGCAGGTCGCGTTTGCGCCCGCTCTCGAACAGCACGGCGACGTTCTCGGTACCGAACGAGGTGGCCAGCAACTGCATCCTGATCCATGGGTCGGCGATCAGGTCAGCCGTGTACACGCCCGCTTCCACCGGCCGCATGAACATCCGGGGTTCGGTGCCAATGATGACAAGGTTTGGAGGTCGGCCCCGTTCCAGGAGGTCGCGCGCCAGGTAGAACCACTCCGTCGGGCTGGCATGATAGATCCCGAAGTTGAACGCGCTCAGGCCTAGGCTGCTCTCGATTACGCTGGGAATGACGGCGTCCGCTGCGTGCGAGCTTCCCAGTACGACCACGTCGTAGCCGCGCTCGCCGTCGTACGCCTCCCTGGCCTCGACGAAGACCCTGTAGTCGTCGGGCCGCGCCCAGTCCAAGCCTGCGGCGATCCCCTGATCGACGAGATGCGCGACCGTGAGGAATGCCGCCAGCCTGAACAGAAATGCAAGGGTCGGGTGCATGTCAGAACCGGAAGTAGATGAACGATGACGATGACCAGTTCCCCAGGAGAACAATCCAGTACGTAAGCGCAAGGTACCCCATCCAGCGCAGCGGCCGGGGCGCATGCCGCAGCCGATCGCCATGGCGGGACGAAGCGAGCGCAGCCTCCATGCCATGCACGAGGATGAACCCTGCCAAGGCCGTCGCGATCGGAAGCTTGCCGCCTCCCACGCTGGCGAATCCGGCAGCGATGACGGACGGATCGAGGCCACCCCAACCCGACGCCATGCCCGACAGCACGATGAATGCGTCGGCGATCGAATGCGCGCGGAAGAAGACCCAGGCGACGACGATGAGCGCAAACGTCGTCGCGATCCGGATGGTGCGCCAGGCGATCGAGGTGTCGTCGATGTGCAGTGCACGCCGCGCACGGGCCCTCCAGGGATCGGTCAGCCAGCCGGCGACGACATAGAGACCGTGCAGGGCGCCCCAGGCGAGGAACGTCCAGTTGGCGCCGTGCCACAGGCCGCTGATGACGAACGTCAAGAACAGGTTGAACAGCCAGCGCGGGACACCGACACGGCGACCGCCGAGCGGGATGTACAGGTAGTCGCGGAACCAAGTGGACAGCGAGATGTGCCAGCGATGCCAGAACTCGCGCACGCTCGTGGCGAGATAAGGGCGCCGAAAGTTCAGCATCAGCTCGATGCCGAACAGCTTGGCCGCGCCCCGCGCGATGTCGGTGTAACCCGAGAAGTCGCCATAGATCTGAATGGCGAAGGCAACCGTCGCTGCCACGAGGATGGGGCCGGGATGCGACGAGGGGTCCGCGTAGACCGTGTCCACGAAAGGCGCGACGTTGTCGGCTATGGCCACCTTCTTGAAGAGGCCCCACAGGATCAGGGCGAGGCCGTCGCGGGCCTTCTCCGCTTCGAAGGGTGCCGCCACCTTGAGTTGCGGCAGCAACGTCGTCGGCCGCTCGATGGGCCCCGCGACGAGCTGCGGGAAGAACGCCTTGAACAGGGCGAAGTGGCCGAGGTGCCGCTCGACCGGCACAAGGCGACGGTAGATGTCGACGATGTAGGCCAGGGCCTGGAAGGTGAAGAACGAGATGCCTACGGGCAGGCCGACCTCGACCGGCCCGAATGGCAGCGGCGGCAGGTCCAGCGCATGTAGGAGGGTGTTGGCGCTGGCGCGCGCGAACTCGGCGTACTTGTACCAGAACAGCAGGCCAAGGCAGGCCGCCACGCCGCCGGCCAGGACGATCCGTCGGCGGGACTGGGTGCGGGCAGCGTCGATCAGCCGCGCGGCGCCGTACGCGATCAGCGTGGAGGCGAGCAGCAGCCAGAGGTGCCGCGCGTTCCACGAGGCGTAGAACACGTAGCTGGCCGCCAGCAGCACGATCCAGCGAATGCGCCCGGGCGAAGCGTGGTAGAGGACCACGACGACCGGCAGGAAGAGGAAGAAGTCGACGGAATTGAACGACATCGGGGGTCGCGGCTGCCCGTCGATCGCGAAAGGCCGGCGCCGCAGGGCCCGCGCGGCATGACGCCCTTGATCCTACGCGCGCCAGCGGGTGTCAAGGGCGGGTGGCGTCAGGCTGGGCGGGCGGGCTAGATTTCGGCCGCGATTCGCCGCGCAAGGCGGCATCGGCCAGACAAGGGCCAGGAAGCGTGCGGTTTCTCGTCGTCTGCCGGGGTTCCGATCGGGAAGGGCTGGGCCACCTCTATCGCGCGCGTAGCTTTGCGCGCGAGGCCGCGTTGCGCCACGATGTCCGGCTGGTCGCCATTGCCGACCGACGGTACGCCTCCTTGTTCGATGGGATGGAGGGCGGCTGCGAGTTCGTATCCGACGATGCCGGCGTTCCGCCTGCCGTGGCGGCCTTCCACCCGCACGTCGTGGTGCTTGACGTGCTGGATCTCGCGCGCCCCGTCTACGATGCGCTCCGCGGCGGCGGGAGGCTGGTCGTCTCCATCTCGCCGATCTTCGCATGGATGTCCGATGTCGACGTACTGGTCACCCGTGGCAAAGCGCCGGAAGGCCTCGAGGGGCCGCGGGTGCACAGCGGACTTCGCTACGCGATCTTCAACGACTTCTGCGAGCCCATCCCGGACGACGTCTTCGAGCGCGCCGTGTCCAATCCAGTGCTGCCTGTCGCCGTGGGCATGGGCGGCACCGACCATGCGAACCAGACACTTGCGGCACTCCGCGTGCTTGTTCAAGCCACGCGCCCCTGCAGCTTCTGGGTCACGGTGGGCGATGGGTATGGCCACTCCTACGATGCCCTGAACGCCGTCGCACGCGGGGTGACGCGGCACGAGATCGTGATCGCGCGCACGAACCGCACCATGTGGCGCGTCATCGGTAATTGCGCCGTGGCCGTGCTTTCGAGCGGGCTGTCGACCCTCGAGGCCGTCTATGCGGGGATCCCCGTCATCAGCGTCAAGCGACGCGACCCTGCCAATCAAGTGAACGCGGACTACGAAAGGCTGCTGTTGCAGGGGGGATCGTTCGATGATGACAGCCATTCGCAGATCGCCGACATCATCGATCGCCTGCACGCCGACCGCGGCGCTTTGCGCCTGGCCCGCCAAGCGTTCAAGGGCGTACTAGACGGGCACGGGGCAGCCCGTGCCGTCGAGGTCATCGAGCGAGAAGCGACGTCAGGCCCCGCGAGAAGGGTAGGGGCCCTGTCATGAGAACCCTGGCCGCCGCTCTTGCCGTGCGGGCCGGGAGCACGCGCCTCTATGCCAAGCCGTTGCAGAACTTGGCGGATGGCGTGACGATTCTCGGCCAGATCGTCGCACAGTTCAGGGGTATCCCGGCTGTGGACCGGATCGTCGTCGGTGTGGCAGAGGGGCGGGAGAACTTTGCATTCCGCGACGCAGCCGACCGTCTGGGCGTCGCGCACATCGTGGGCAGCGAGGCCGACGTCGTATCGCGCCTGATTGGCTGCGGCAGAGCGGCGGGTGCTTCGGATGTGCTGCGGATCACCACTGAGAATCCCTTCCGCTGGTTCGAACCGCTGGAAAGCCTTTGGCGCAAGCATCTCGCGGACGAGAACCATCTGACGGTGACGCAGCGCGTTCCTTACGGGACGAACGTCGAGATCTACACGCTGAGCGTGCTGGAACACTCGCACGCTGCTGGCGAGCGCTACCGCGAGCACGCTTCCGCATACATCCGCGAGCATCGGACGAGCTTCAAGGTGGGCTGGATCGATGGGGAAGGGCCGGTACGCCGGCCCGACCTGCGGCTGAGCGTGGACAACCCCGAAGACCTGGTGCTGGCACGCGCGGTCTATGCGGCTCTGGCGGAAAGGGCGCCGATGATACCTCTGGCAGAGATCGTGGCCTTCCTCGATGGGCGGCCCGACCTCAAGGCCCTGGTGGCGCCCTACGCCCAGCCGTCGACCCCATGGACCTAGGGCGGGCGCCCCCGTCTTCTGCGCGTTGGACGCGATGCGGCCGGCGTGTTAGCTAGCGCACCGTTCGCAAGGGTGGCGCCCGATCATGTTCACGATCTTCAACGTGCGGCCCAAGGCCCTGAATGTAGGCAACGACATCATCGGCCAGGCCACGCGCCTGTTCATCCAGCGGGCGTTCCGCCAAGTGCCCAACATCATCACGATTCCCGCCACCAACCGCTACGAATCGCATGCGACGGGCGGCCTGACGGCGCGCATGATCTACGAGATCAACCAGTACGGACATGGCGTCATCGTGGGCGGCGGCAATCTTTATGAGAACGGCGAACTGGACGTGAACCTGGACGCGTTGGAAGCGCTGGCGCCGCCGGTCATGCTGTTCAGCCTGTCGATGGGGCGAGTGTACGCTCGAGGCAACCGCCTAGTCCGCCGGACGGATGCCATGCCCGACCGCACCTGCAGGGCGCTGAACGCCAAGGCTGCTGTCAGCTTGGCGCGCGACGAGGCTACGCTCGCCCACCTGCACGGCATCGGCGCGAAGAACGCGCAGTTGGGCGGATGCCCTACGCTGTACCTCGACGCGCTGGGCGACCGTCTGCCTGCTCTGGATGCCGACGACCGCGATCTCACGCTGATCTCGGTGCGCAACCCTGCCCTGATGAACGTGCCGCTGCAGGTCCAATCGCGCGTGCGCGGCGACCTGCTGGCCATGACCGATTTCCTGAGGGCGCGGGGGCACGAGCGCATCCGCCTCTTATGCCACGACTACCGCGACATCCCTTTCGCTGCATCGTTCCCCGGCCTCGCATACCAGTATGTCGAGGACTCGCTGACGCTGCTGGCTTTGTTCCGGCATTGCCGCCTGAACGTCACCTATCGGCTCCACTCGGCCCTGCCGTGTTTGGCCTTCGGCAGGCCGTTCATCCCGATCAGCTACGACGAGCGTGCGCTGAGCGCCATCGCCACGGTGGGTTTGGGCGCCTGGAACATCGACATGGTGCTGACCAAGGACGTGCCCGGCGCGGTGGCCGAGCGGTACGGGCGCTTGGGCGACCTCGACAAGTTGAGGCGCGAGGCGCAGGGCCGCTGGAGCGAACTGCGCAGCACGCTGGAAGCCGGATTCGACACCTTTGCCAGGGCGGTGGGCGCCTATGCAGAGCAATGGGCTTGAGGAGCAAGCGGTGAGCGCCATCCACATCATTGCCGAGGCCGGCACGAATCACGGCGGCAACCTCGAAACCGCCAGGAAGCTGGTGGATGCCGCCGTCGCGGCAAAGGCGGACTCGGTCAAGTTCCAGATCATCTACCCCGAGGGGCTCTACCTGACGAAGGTCTGGCAGGATGGGGCCTTGCGCGACAATCCGGTGGTTGCGGCACGGCGGGCCCAGATGCTGCGCGACGAGGACTATGTTCTGCTGGCCGCGCACGCGCGCGACCGTGGGATCCCGTTCTCGGCCTCGGTGTTCGATGAGCGCGGCCTGAATCTGTTGGCCAGCCTGGACCCGCCCTTTATCAAGATCGCGTCCTGCGACCTGAACAACCACCCGCTGCTGGCCAGGGCCGCGGCCACAGGCAAGCGGCTGGTTGTTTCGACCGGCATGTCGACGCTGGCTGATGTGGACGCCTCGGTGGAGGTGCTGCGCCGCGAGGGCGCCCGCGACGTGGTGCTGCTGCACTGCGTGTCGGTCTATCCCTGTCCCACGGAGGCAATGAACTTGGGCTTCATCGATACGCTGCGCGCCGCCTTCGGCCTGCCGGTGGGCTTCTCGGACCACAGCGAGTCCAGCGTCGCGGCCGCCATCGCGGTGGCCAAGGGGGCCACCTGGATCGAGAAGCACTTCACGCTGGACCGCAAGGCGGAAGGCTTCGACCATGCCTATGCGATGGAGCCGGCGCAGCTGGCGTCCTACATTGCCGACGTGCGGGCTGCGGAGGCGGCCTGTGCCCGGCCCGCAAGCAAGCTGGGCGATGCCGAGCGCACCGTGATGCAGAGAGCCCGTCGTGGATTGTACGCTGCACGCGATCTGCCGGTAGGAGCGGCGATTACCCCTGAGGACGTCCTGGTCGTCCGTCCCGAGGGCCCACTTGCGCCCCCCGATCTAAGGCACGTCGTAGGCTGCAGATTGCGGCGCGCCCTACGAGCGCACGAACCCATCGAACTGGGCCAACTTGGTTGAGCGTCGGGAAAGCCAACCGGACGGGCTGGGGTCCGAAGGCTGGCGGACGCTTTCCCACGGCAGAGCATTCGAGATCATCGGCGAGGCCGAGCGCCGATTTCCGGTAGCGGAGTGGCGGGCCGGCCGGCTTGCACTGTGGCCCATGCTCAGGCTTTCCCTTCGCCCTTTGCTAGGTCGCGTCGACGCCGAGCGGATCGGAGGGCGCGGCAGAAGCAGGCTATCAATAGCCGCGCGCGGGATCATGGCACCCGTTCGCGAGGCCATGTTCGCTCTTGCCCATCCACGCGATGTCGTTTGGCGGCCCCGACCCGCCGACGTGCTTTTCGTCAGTGACAGCATTCGCAAAGTGCAGGTCGATGGTCGCTGGAGGGACCGGCTGTGTGGTCCGGTCGCGGACACCCTGGCATCAATGGAACGATCCAGTCTTGCCGTCGAACTAGGCCCTCGCTACTTGGCTCCTCTGGAGAGGCCGGGGCTGCATCTAGCAGCGATGACGCGTACCGCTCTGTTGCGCGGCGAGTTCAGGGTACAGTTCGGGGCGTCCGCCGAGTTGTACCTCCCTGAGTACGACGCCTTCATCGATCTCCTGCAATCCTATGGCGTTCCGCCGGCTGGATTCTCGCATCGTTCGCTTGTTCGACGCGCGGCGATGATCGAGTACGTGGCATCCAGGATGGAGGCGCTGCTTGGGCGAGTGCGGCCCCGCATCGTTGTGCAGGTCTACTACTACCGTATTGCAGGCCTCGCTCTCAATGTTGCTTGTCGGCGACTGGGAATTCTTTCGGTTGATCTGCAGCACGGCATTGCGGGCAACACGCATGATGCGTATGGCCGTTGGATGCAGGTTCCTGAGGGCGGCTATCCCATGCTGCCGGCGGTCTTCTGGTGCTGGTCGCCTAGTGACGTGGAAGCGATCCGAAACTGGAGCGGCGCCGCCCCGCATTGGCATGACGCGGTACGGGGAGGAAATCCTTCACTGATGTCGTGGTTCGACGATCAGCATCCAACGACTCTGGCCTACGATGTCGCGATACGGGGCCGTGGCGATGCAACCCTCAATGTTCTAGTGACCTGCCAGCCCAAGCTCGTCTGGAAGGACATGTGGGACCGCTTGGCAGGCGTGGTGTCGTCCTCCCCCGCGCATGTCCGGTGGTGGTTGCGGCAGCATCCGGCAACGATGACAGGCGAGGGAGGGCGCGCGGGGCTTGACCGTCTGCTGGCCTTGAGGGGAGCCAACATCGTCCATGACGAGGCGAGCCGGTATCCGCTGGCGGCCTTGCTGCGGCATGCCGACGTGCACCTGACTGCAACCTCGAGCAGTGCCCTTGAAGCGGCAGAGATGGGTGTGCCGACCTGGTTTCTCGTGCCGGATGCGCGTGCGCGCTATGGCGAGCTCCTGGACAGCGGTCTTGCCGAGATGGTCGATGAACCGGACGAACTGGCTAAGCGCCTCGCCCTGGTCAAGGCGAGGCAACCGGCTGCGGGGCGCCAAGCCGAGCTGGCGACAGATCTAATGGGCAAGACGCTCAAGTGTCTGTTCGATCGGGCTGAGAACTATTCTTTCCGGCCGGGGGCGTAGCTGTGGGCGTATGCGCTGCGCCGCCGACGTGTGGGGCAAGGGTGATCTTCAATGCGCTTAGCCACGGCATGGGGAACGCTCGCTGACTCAGCGTGACGAAGCCAGCAAAGACCAGGAAGTTTGTTGTAGCAGACGCCAGAGCCGCTCCCATTGCCCCATGGTTTGCAGTGAGCCCAACCAAAAGCACGACGTGGAGGATAGCTGTCCACACCGTGATTGATGCTATGTGCCCAGTCTTCTGAGCATAGAGAAGGAATGTACTTGACGGGCGCCTCCATCCATCAAAGACCTCGGCGGCAACGATCAGGGGAAGCAGGGCAAAAGCTTCGTGGAATCGGCCGCCCAGAAACCAATCCAACAGATGTGGGGCGGAGAATGCATAGCCTAGACCTAAGGTCGTAACGACCGCGATGAACACATAACTCTCAAGTACGAGACGACAGCGGCCTCGCTCCGATGCTGCCTTCAGAACCGAAAAGGCATGATTCTTCCAGGTGGTGTTGAAAGAATCCACGACTATGGCGACAGCGCGACCAAGCGCAACGGCCGCCGCATAGATGCCGGCGGCGTGAAGATCGACTAGCGCAACAATGACAATCCGATCGAGAACATTGCGAGTCCATGATGCTAGCGCATTGGGGATGAGTGGCAGGCAGTAGCGCAAGATGTGGCGGGCGTGGGCACGCTTCCAGCGCCAAACGAGCATGCGACGGCGTTGCAGGATCCATTGACTAAGGATGCCGAAACCGATGAACACGGCAGCCTGAGCAAGGATCACCCCCTGCCATTTCATTCCGGCGAATGCCACGAGCGTGATCGAAACGCCGAAGTAACACGCCGATCGCGCGATCGAGGTGGAAACATACGCCCATGGTCGTCGCTGGGTCGACCATAGCACCTGATTGGTCATCGTGACGTAGTTCGCGAGTGCAATGCAGGGGGCGAGCGCAAACCAAGCTGCGTGAACCCCTCCGTACTGCGAACCCATGACTGCAACGATGGCGGTTGCCGCAATTGTCGCCGCGAAGGTGCCAAGTGCGAGGATCAGGGCCGTTCCTACATAGGAGGACAGGTCGTGAGCCTCTAGGTCGAAGTACATTCGATTGACCGCGGCATGTCCCGTTAATCCGACCACGATGAACAGGAGCGCGACGGTTGATCCGAACAATGCAGTTATCCCGTAGTCGGCGGGCGTAAGGTATCGCGTGAATATCGGAAGGAGCAGGAACGGAATCGCCTGGTTCACGACGTTGCCACCGAAGTAGATCAACGAGTCTTTGAGTAGCTTCGTCGTCATGAGGCGGAACGACAGTGGGGTGGGAAACGGTTGTCCGGAGGATGGAAGCGATGCGCGATGACATCCCCGCCACCGTCATGCTAACTGAGCGCGCATCGGATCACAGATCGGAATCGTATTGTTCCATCTGGGAGTCCCGCCGACCCTTGAGTGGCCTTGAATGCGCGTTCTTATGGTTGCGCCGGCCTTCCCTCCCAACGACGGCATCGGTCCGGTCCGCAACGGGAAGGTGGCAAAATGGCTGACGGAGATGGGCCATCATGTGCGTGTCGTGACCGCGCACCAGCCGTATCACTCAAGGTTGCTGAAGATCGAAGTTCCGACCGAGCATGTCGTCTACGTTCCGTACATCGATCTCGCCGCTCCCAGCCGAGTCGTTCAGGGTGGCCGCGCCAAGCAGATCGCCAACAGCAACCGTCCGGCGAGCCTGTTGCGCAGACGGCTCAAGTCGCTCTGGCGCCTCATCCAGATCGTTGTGCATTTTCCCGATCACTTCATCCTCTGGTACCCGGCTGCCGTTCGCGCGGCAGACAGAGTCGCAGGGTCGTTCTCGCCCGACATCGTCTATTCGAGCTCGCCCCCATTCACCGCTCACGTCGCGGCACGTCGCATAGCCCGCAAGATCGGGGTTCCCTGGGTGGCTGACTTTCGAGATCTCTGGGCGGACAGTCATCACACAGCCGGTTACCCGAAGGTCCGCAAGCACCTGGAGCGAGTGTTCGAGAAGCACATCCTGAAGGATGCTGCAGGCATCGTGACGGCCTCACCCGCGTTCACCGAGATCATGCAGCGGTGGCACAATCAGCCGATGCTGACCATGACCAACGGCTACGACCCAGAAGACTATCCTACGAAGGGGGTGCGATGCGCCGAAGAGGGTAAGCTTTCGCTAGTCTATGCGGGTACGTTCTACGATAACTTCGACGTCAGTTTGCTTCTTCGGGCGTTGCGTTTGCTCGGTCCCGACGCGGAACGCGTGCGACTTACCTTCTTCGGCAAGGGTCTGGAGCCCGTCGTGATCGCAGCCTCACGCCTCGAGGTTTCGGGCTTGGTCGACGTTCGCGGACCAGTGCCGCGCGACGAAGCCATGGCGTTGCAGGTGGGGGCCGATGCATTTGTCCTGTTTACATGGACGGACGAACGGTTCGGTGGGTGGTTGCCAGCAAAGCTGTTCTCGTATCTCGGCGCCCAACGACCCATCCTGGCGATTGGGCCTCATGGTAATCCGCTCGGTAGGTTCATCGAGGCACTGGGTGTGGGAAGGTCTGCTTCTTCTGCTGAAGAGGCCGCCTCAATCATTGCCGAATGGCTCCGTGAAAAGAGCAGCGCGAACACCGTAAGCTGGCGAGGAGGTTCAGAGGTTGAGAGCTTTCGGCGAAGCGCCCAAGTGGCCGAGCTCGAGGCCTTCCTCCGGACGTTTACGCAAGCGATGCCAGAGAGAGCCGCATCGTGAATGACGCCGCCGAAATGACGGAGGTGATCAGGGCGCGTGAAGCCGGGCAGCAGCTTGCGCCCGCAATCCAGATCGTCGAGATCCACGAAGAGCCGACGTTCCGCGAGGTGGTAGTCAAGCTGATCCGCGGCTGGTGGATAGCGCTTCTCACGCTTATCGCAGTGCTCGCGCTGGTCAGCGTTTGGATCTCCATCCAGCCGATCCGCTATGAGGCGAAGATGGTGATCGCCCCAGCCAGTCAGGCAGCCGACGCGTCGGGAGCCATGAGCGGCCTTTCGGGGCTGGCGCAGCTCGCTGGGATCAGCGTCGGTGGTACGAGTGCGCCGCCCATGTTCGAGCGGTACATCGAGCTGTTGACGTCGGTGAGGGTGGCCGAGCGGGCCATCGCCAAGGATCCCGATCTCCTGAGGGACGTCTTCGCGTCGCAATGGGATGAGCAGACACAGCAGTGGCACCCTCCACCGGCCGGGATGGTGGGCGGATTCCTTCAATGGCTCAAGGCAGCCTTCGGACTTCCGACATGGGCGCCGCCCGGACCTGCCAGCCTCGCCGGATTTCTTGGCCGGAACCTGGAAGCGGAACCCGTGGAGGCCACGCGGCTCTACGCGATAGGTTTCCGCGATAGCGATCCGGCCTTCGCCCTGCGCCTTCTGAAGATCGTCGCAGACGAGGCGGAAGCCGTGTTGCGTCAGGAGTTCCGCGAGCAGACAGAGGCGAGGCTCGGCTACCTACAGCAGCAGCTAGCAACGGCCGCCAATGTCGACATTCGCAAGGCTCTTGCGGCCTCGACGCTGATGTTCTTGCAGCAGCAGATTCACGCCAACGCCAACCTTCCGGTCGCCGCCGACATCGTGGAGCAGCCGTACGTCGATTCGCTCCCCGTCGAGCCGCAGGTCGTGCTGATCCTGGCCCTGGCAACGTTCGGCGGATTGATCCTGGGAGTGGCAATGGTGTTCGTCCTAGACGCGCTCAGAATCCCGCGCCCCCATCAGGTACGAACGGCACCAGATGGTCGTTGACAAGCGACTGGCCCCCCCGTTTAACGGGCGCGGGAAGCAGCGCTGCGACCAAGACAGGGGGACTGCGTGCGGGTCTTCATAGCGGGAATCGATGGCTACCTGGGATGGCCTCTCGCCCTGCACCTCGCGGACCGCGGCCACGAGGTGGGCGGGTGTGATCTCATGCTGCGCCGGAAGTGGGTACGCGAGATGGGAAGCCACAGCGCCATTCCCATCGTCAGCATGCCGGCCCGCGTTGCCGCCTTCGCCGAGCGGTTCGGACGTGAACTCGATTTCCGCAAGGGTGATCTGCGCAACTTCGAGTTCGTGTCCAAAGCGCTTCGCGATTTCCGGCCCGATGCGGTGGTCCAGCTTGGCGAGATGCCGTCCGCGCCGTACTCGATGGTCGATGCCGCGCATGCAAGCTTCACGCAGATCAACAACGTCATCGGTTCCCTGAACCTGTTGTTCGCCATTCGTGAGCATGCTCCGAAGGCACACATCCTCAAGCTAGGCACCATGGGCGAGTACGGTACGCCCAACGTCGATATCCCAGAGGGCTTCTTCGAACTGGAGTTCCGCGGCAGACGTGACCGGCTTCCGTTCCCGCGGCAGGCCGGGAGCTGGTATCACTGGTCGAAGGTGCACGGCTCGAACAATACGATGTTCGCGTGCCGGATCTGGGGTCTGCGCGCCACGGATGTCATGCAAGGCGTGGTGTTCGGGACGCGGCTACCGGCCCAGGGCGACGACGCCCGGCTACGCACGCGGCTCGATTTCGACCAGGCCTTCGGCACCGCGATCAACCGCTTCTGTTGCCAGGCGGTGATTGGTCATCCTCTGACACCCTTCGGCAAAGGTCATCAGAAGCGTGGGTTCCTGCCACTCCGGGAATCTATCGAGTGCTTTACGCTCGCCCTCGAGAATCCGCCAGCCGAGGGCGAGTATCGGGTCTTCAACCAGTTCGCCGAGGTTTGCGACATCACCGAGCTGGCGGTGAAGGTGTGCGCGGCCGCCCAGGACCTTGGGCTGGATGCCGAGATTCGCAACGTCGAGAATCCGCGCCTGGAGTTGGAGGAGCACTACTACAACCCCGATCATCGAAACCTGTTCGACTTGGGCTACAAACCGTCCCTCGACATCGATGGCGAGATCAGGACGATGCTGAGCGATCTGGTTCCCCAGCGCAGGCGCATCCTGGCCAAGGAGCATGTCCTGCTGCCAGACGTGCGTTGGGACGGGCGCCGCACGCGGGTGAAGTATCTCGACGGGACCCGAACGACTGCTCGTGCCGCAGAGTAGGGGCGGGCCACTGGCGGGCGAAGCGCGCCCCGGTCAGGTGCCGGCACCGAGGGTTCTGGTCGCCAATATGCTCTTCGACGACCGCTTCGGAGGTCCGCCGAAGCGGGTCTACCAGGTTGCCCAGGGTCTGAACGCCAAGGGCATCGCTACCGTCTGTTGCTATCCCCAGGGCGATGGCAATGCGCCGGGCTTGGCGCAGCCCTATGGGGTTGCGGCGCGGCGCCTGGATTTCGAGCGCATTCCGCCCCTTCGAAAGCCGCTGCGCGTCCTGGGCTGGCTGGCCCGGCTCCCTCGCGACATCGGGCGGTTCAGGGCGTTCTACAGGCGCGAACGACCCGATGTAGTGCATGTGAATGGGGCCGTGTTCATCGCCGCGGGGATAGCCGCGCGGCTGGAGCGGTATCCCTTGCTCTGGCACCTGAATGACGTGTCGGTACCCTGGCCTCTCTGCCGCGCTCTCGGATGGGTGGTGCGCCGTTGCGCCACACGCGTGGCGGCATCGGTCCACGCCGTGGCAAGCCACTATGGCGTAAGAGAGGGCAGATACTCGTTGCTATACGCTCCCGTGGACGTGACGCGGTTCTCGCCACGCTCGCCAATCGCTTCGGCGAATGCGTCCGGGCGCAAACTCAGGATCGGTACGATCGCAAACTGGAATCGAGGCAAGGGCATCACGGACTTCGTCGAGGTGGCCGCTATCCTGAAAAGGTCAATGGGCGACCGCGTGGAGTTTGTCGTTGCCGGTGCGAGGTTGGCGACTCAGCGTGACTATGCGGCACGCGTCGATGCCGCCATAGCGGCGCACGGCCTCGAAGCATGCATGCACGAGTTGGGGTTCGTGGAGGACGTAGCTCCCGTGGTAGCCACGCTCGACATCGTGGTGTTGTGCTCTTACGCCGAGGCAGGCCCGATGGTGCTGATGGAGGCCATGGCCGGCGGCCTTCCGGTGGTAGCCTATGCGGCGGGAGGGGTTCGGGAACTGGTCGACGCGATCCCGGGGTGTCCGGCGGGATACGTGGTGCCGATTGGCGACGTCGGCGCAGTTGCGCAGAGGGTCCAACAGTTGTGCGGGGATCCCGAGGCGCGATCGAGAATGGGCGCAGCCGGGCGAGCCGCTGTAGAAGCCAGATTCACGCTGGAGCGCGCGATCGTCGCTCACGAGCAGATCTACTTCTCCCTGGTGGGGAGGTCCGCCCGTACGGCTGAGCAGCAATGACGTCGGCACCAGTTGAAGCCGCGAGAGGCCGCCTCGAACCGCTCGCACGAAAGCCTGGGCATGATGTGCGTCCGCGGCCGGCAGATTTGCTGCAGATACCTGTGATCATGTTGATCGGCATCTTGCCCGTGATCGGACTCTACATGTTCGAGCGCGGCGCCTCGCCGTCCGATCCACCGCTGACGGCAAGCTACTTGGTGATCGGAGCACTATCTCTATGGGGCTACTCATACGCCGCCGCACAGGATGGCTTCTCCTTCCGCTCGGTCTTCTACTTTTTCTGCTTTGCGTTCTTCTTCGTCGTTCCCTACTTCTCACTTGAATTTGATCTTTGGAAGTACGGCCGACGACCGGACGAGGCGCTGCGGGCGAACCTGATGATCATTGCCTGGATCATCTGTTTTCAGGCGGCCTACATGCTGCAGACGCGACGTTCACGGGCAGGCAGTGGACCGATGACCGGAAGCCCGCTGGTCCGGTTCCGGGTCAAGACGCTTCCCTGCGTCTGCCTGCTGGCAATCCTGGTTTTCCTCGCGCTGACAATCGCAGTACTCGCGGGGCCCGAGGCGTTGCTCCTGCGTGGAAGCCGAGGGGATGTGTCTGCGGAAGGCACCAAGGCTCCCATGCTGCTGTTCCAATACATCTTCAAGCCGGCTTCGTTATTCCTGTTCTTCCTGTGGCTCTATCGCTGGCGGTCGAGCCTGACACACTCTCGAACCGACGCCCTCATGCTCTGGGCCCTCGGTACGTTCGCCATCGCAATGAATCTGCCCACCGCGTCGGCCCGATTCTACGTCTTCATCATGTACATGGCGATGATCTGCTGGTGGCGTCCGCCGCGTGCTGGTAACGGCGTGTTCTACACAGTTGTGCTCTACGGCGGGATCTACGCATCCTCGATCATCGATGTGTTCCGGCAGGCGTTCGTCCTGTCCAACCTGCGTGTCGAGTTCAGCTGGAAGTATCTGTTCGTCGGCCATTTCGATGCCTATGAGATTTTTGTCAATGGCATCGCCTACATGGAGAAAGTTGGCATTACCTGGGGATACCAGCTTCTGGGCGTGCTGTTCTTTTGGGTGCCGCGCGGTCTATGGCCCGACAAGCCCGTTAACACGGGCCGGATGATCGCCGAGGGATACCTCGGCCAGGTTGCGGGCTTGGAGAACTTCAACAAGGGTGCCCCGCTCATCGCCGAGGCCTTCGTAAATTACCACGTCGGCGGCGTCGTTATCGGTGCCTGGCTGCTGGGCCACCTCGCAGGCTTCCTGGACGAGAGCTGGCGCAAGGCTTGGCGCGACATCCGATCCGTCCCGAGACAGAGTCGAGCCGCGACGATCGGCAGCATCCGCCCGGACATCTTCATCGCTTATCCCATTCTTGTTGCAATGTTCCTCTTCTGGCAACGCGGCAGCATGCAGTCGGCCTTTGCCTATACGACCGGCATGGCCGTCACATACCTCGCCATACGCCTCTTCGTTGTGCGGCGCACGTGGCCCCTCCTGCAGCCCCGTCTCAACGAGTCGGCGAACAACTGATGCGAGTCGCGCTTGTGGCGCCGGGCTTTGCCCCCTACCGCGCGCCGCTGTGGAATGCGCTGGCCGCATTGTGTGACCTTCGCATCATTCTGCTTTCCGCCAAGGCCAGGAACCGCGCGTGGGCCGCGGATCTGGATGTGCTCAAGGCTCCGGTCGATTGCCTTGGTGGCCCGCAGGTCGTCGTGCGCCGCATGGATTGGGTCCTCAACCTCTCGATCCAGGGAATCGTGGCGGCTCTTGAGGCGCACGAGCCGCACGCTGTGGTCGTTACCAGTTATCAGAGCCCCGGCTTCTGGGTGGCGCAACGCTGGGCGAGGCGTCGCGGCGTGCCGGTAGTGATCGCGATGGGCGGGCACACGACCTCGACCAGAACGTCCGGACTACCGGGGTTCGGCTATTTGAAGCACCGATTCATCACGCAATGTGCCGCGGGCTACACCTATTGCGGCCGGCCGGGGCAGGCCCACCTCGTCGCACTGGGCATGCCGTCGGACCGCATTGTAACTGGATACAATGGGCCCGATCCACGGCAGTTCCCTACTTGCGAGCGCGTGGGCGACGGGGGTGGTGTTCCGCAGCTTCTCTACGCGGGACAGTTCCTGCGACGCAAGGGTGTGCCTGAGATGCTCGATGCCCTGGCTCTGGCGCAGGATGCCGCATGGCACCTGACCGTGGTGGGTGGGGGCCCGGAAGCGCCGATGGTGCGTCGGTACGCGGAGAAGCTTGGCTTGAGCGGTCGCATCCATTGGCGTGGCCAGGTCCCCTACGACGAAATCACGTCAATCTATCGCAGCGCTGACGTCCTGCTCTTCCCTTCATTGCGCGAGGTCTGGGGCCTGGTCGTCAACGAGGCCTTGCTCTCTGGCCTTTTCGTCGTCGCCACGCGGCACGCGGCGGCAAGTCAGGAACTGATCGTGCAGGGCGAGAACGGCCTTCTGGTCGAACCGTGTGACAAGGCAGCGTTCGCAGATGCCATCCGGCAGGCTGTCGGAAATGCTCCCTATGACCGCAATCGGATGCGGGCAAGCGCCGCTCGCATCACGCCGGATTCGGAAGGCGCAAAGCTATATGAAGCCATCAAGCTGGGAATGGCAGCCTTGCACAGCGGGGCGCTGACATGACGGGCCAGTGGAATGTCGTGGGGCTGGGCGGCCGAGCCAAGGCGTTCGTCCATAATCATCGGGATCGTCTCCTGCGGCAGGCCGTATGGGAGATCTGGGAGCGCGCATACCGTCTGGCACCGGTCCGGGCTTCGCTACGTCCGTTCGTGCCGCTGCGAAAGCCGGAAGCATGGCTCTTCCCGGTCGGTTGCTACAACTCGGGGACTACCCTTCTGCTGCACATACTGGGCGCCCACCCCGACGTGCGAACCCTGCCGGACGAGGGCGTGCGGTTTACCTCGGTCCTGCATCGTCCCGAGGAACTGGGATGGACCCGCATGTGGGCCCGTTGTCCCGAACACGTCTGCATGCCCGGCAGGGTGGATCCGCCTGTTGCACGGCGCGTAATGCAAGACTGGAGTGCGCTGTGGGGCCGAGGTGGGCGTGTGTTCATGGACAAGAGCATCAGCAACACGACGCGCATGACGTGGCTGGACTTGAACTTTCCCCATTCCCACTTCATCGGCATGGTGCGCAACGGCTATTGCGTGGCATCTGGCATACGAAGCAAGGCAAGGCCGAAGGGCACTGCCGCCCGAGAGATCGGTGACCGGTATCCCATCGCGTTGGCAGGCGAACAATGGGTCGTCTCCAATCGTGTCATGATGCGGGATGCGGCGCTCGTGGCGAGATTCAGGCTTCTGCGCTACGAGGATCTCGTAAGCAAGCCTCTCGAGGTCGTCACCGATCTCTGGAACTTCGTTGGGTTGCCGGTGCCCCGGCAGCGGGCCATCGCTGGCGGTATCGAGATCGAGGGACGGGCCTTCGCGGTTGAAGACATGAACGCTGCTGCAATGCGTAGCCTTGCGCGCGAGGACGTCGAGACCCTGGCGCCGATCCTATCGAAGACGATGGCGGCATTCGGCTACAGCCCGGATCGCCCGTGAATAGAGACCCTACACTCGTCGTCAGCCTGGACTTCGAACTGGGCTGGGGCGTCATTGAGGGGGGGCTGTGGCGCAAGCGGGAACGCGCGGGCGTCTATCGCAACACGCGCGGGGCGGTGCGCGACCTTGTCGCCTGCTGCGATGATCTGGACCTTCCGCTGACTTGGGCAACAGTGGGCGCCATGATCGAGGATCCGGCGCGCGTTGACCTGGATCACTTGCCCGCCGACTTGCGAGACCAGTCGTACGCCGCCCTGCGCGCCGCAGAGCCCGCCACCTTCGATGGCCGCGATGTCTTCGACGTGGTGAAGCGGGCCCGCGTCACGCATGACGTCGGAGGCCATGGCTATGCTCACGTTCGCTATGATTATCCGGGTGTGGATGCCGCATGCGTGATGGGGGACATCGAACGGCTGATCAGTGTCCTCCAGCACCACCCGCGGTCGTTCGTCTATCCCCGCAACCGAGAGGGCTACGCCGATCTGATTGCTGCGGCGGGCTTCGGTTGCATCCGAGGCGTGCCGCGACCGGCCCGAGGGGGACGTATTGGCCGGGCTGCGGCCATGGTGGCGCTGCCGCCTCCCCTCTCTGAGGTCGGCGAACCGCTGCCCGGGCTGTGTCGGACGACGTTTTCGCACCTGTTCAATGCTGGGCACGATCAACGGTGGAGGGTGGGACTGGCGGCTTGGCGAGCGCGGCGCGGGCTTGCGCGCTGCCAGCTCGAGCGGGGACTGCTTCATATCTTCACACACCCCTATGATTTGGGTGCCTTGCCGCCGTTGTCCGAGGCGTTTCGAGCTTTTCTCAGGGCAGCGGCCGACATGCGCGACCGCGGGCAGTTGACCATCAGGACCATGGCCGACCTGGCGCCGGCCCAGCCCTAGCCAAGAAGGGACACATCTCGACGTCTCGGTTACGCGCCGCCATGCTAGACGGGATGCCGGTGGCCGGGAGCGGGGCATGAGAGCGGTTTGGCGTTGGACGCGGCGTGACACCTTGGCGGCTCTCGGGCAGGCAGGCGTGTTGCTAGCTGCTCCTGGGTTGGCCCCCGCCGCCGACATGACCTATTTCCGCATCGGCACGGGCGGCACGCTGGGCACCTACTTCCCCATCGGCGGCATCCTGGCCAATGCGATCAGCAATCCGCCGGGGTCGCGCCCGTGCGACGAGGGGGGCAGCTGCGGCGTGCCGGGCCTTGTTGCGGTGGCACAGACCTCCAACGGCTCCATCGACAACCTGGCCGCCGTCGCGGAGGGGCGCATCGAGTCGGGCTTCTCGCAGGCCGACATCGCCTACTGGGCCTACAGCGGCACCATGATGTTCGCCGACAGGGGGCCCGCAGCCAACCTGCGCGCCATCACCAACCTCTACCGCGAGAGCGTGCAGCTCGTGGCCCGGGCCGACGCGGGCATCGCCACCGTGGCGGATCTCGCGGGCAAGCGCGTCTCGCTGGACCTGGAGGGCTCGGGCACGCTGATCGACGCGCGCAGCGTGCTGGCGGCCTACGGCGTGTCCGAGGCGGGCCTCGAGGCCGTCTTCCTGGGGGCCGAGCAGGCCAGCGATGCCATGCTGGCGGGCGCGCTCGACGCCTTCTTCATCGTTTCCGGCACGCCCACCGCCTCGGTGGCCGACCTGGCCGACCAGCTCGACATCGTCGTGGTGCCCATCACGGGCGAGCCGGCGGCGCGCATGGTGCGCGAGCAGCCCTTCTTCTCCCACGACTTCGTGCCGCACGGCACCTACCGCGGCGTGGGCACGGTGGAAACCCTCAGCGTGGGCGCGCTGTGGATCGTCGGCGCCGAGGTGGCCGAGGACCTCGTCTACGGCATCACCAGCGCGCTCTGGCACGAGAACACGCGGCGCCTGCTGGATGCGGGCCACGAGAAGGGCCGGGCGATCCGGCTCGAATCGGCGCTCACCGGCGTTTCGGTGCCGCTGCATCCGGGTGCGGAACGCTACTACCGCGAGAAGGGGATGCTGCAGGCCCCTTGAGCTAGGTGGCGGGCCCGGCCTGTGCGGTCCGGGCCGAGGGCACGTCCTCGGCCGCGGTGGACGGCCCGGCCTGGGGCAGCAGGCGGCTGGCCGCCAGCGCGCCGCTGCGCTCCAGCACCGGGTAGGCCACCGCCACGATGTGCGAGTGGATGCGCTTCAGGTCGCGCACCACGTCCAGATGCAGCGAACTCGTCGCCACGCTCTCCACCATGCCGGCCTTCAGGCGCTCGAAATGAGCCTCGGTCGCCTGGCGCTCCAGCGCGCGCAGGCTGACCTTCTCGGCCAGCAGCTTGCGCGCCACCTCCTCGTCGTCCGACATGAACACGGCCAGCGCCAACTGCAGGTTGCCCAGCACCCGGGCGTGCAGGCCCTCGATCTCGGCCCAGCCCTCGGCCGAGAAGCGCAGCTGGTGCTTGGCCTTCTTCAGCGCCAGGTCCATCAGGTTCTTGTCGATGATGTCGCCGATGTGCTCGAGGTTGGTCGTGAAGGTGATGACCTCGGTGCAGCGACGCGCCTCGTCGTCGTCCAGGGCCTCGCGGCGCAGGCCGGTGACGTAGAGCTTGATCTGCTCGTGCAGCGCGTCCACCACGTCGTCGCGCTTCTCCACCTCGTCGATCAGGGCACGGTTGCCGGTCCTGAGCGCATCCTTGGCGTCGCGCAGCATGGCCTCGACCACGTCGCCCATGCGCAGCGTCTCGCGCGCCGCGTTGGTCAGCGCCACCTGGGGCGTATCCAGCAGCGACTCGTCCAGATAGCGCGCCTTCAGCGGATCGGCCTCGGGCTTGCGCGCGGGAACCAGGCGGGTGACGAGCCGCGCCGCCGGGCCCGCCAGCGGCAGGAAGACGAGCGCCAGCGCAAGGTTGAACGCGGTGTGGGCGTTCACCACCAGGCGCTCGGGATCGGGATGCAGGCGCAGCAGCCAGTCGGCCGCGGGCTGGATCAGCGGCACGGCGACGGCCACGCCCACCAGCTTGAACAGCACGTTGCCCAGCGCCACGCGCCGGGCCTCGGGCGCCTGCGGCAGGGTCGCCACCAGGGCCGGCAAGCCGCCGCCCAGATTGGCGCCCAGCACCAGGGCCAGCGCCAGCGGAAAGCCCACCACCCCGGCCTGGGCCAGGGCCACGATCAGCAGGACCATGGCCAGGCTGGAATGGCACAGCCAGGTCAGCAGGGCCGCCGCCAGGACGGCGATCAGCGGCTCCCGCTCCAGCGCCGCCAGCAGCTCGGGCAGCAACGGCGACTCGCGCAGGGGCAGCGACGCCTGGCCGATCAGGCGCAGGGCCAGCAGCATGATGCCCAGCCCGATCGCGATCCGCGCCAGGCTGCGCCGCGGGGTGGAGCTGCCGCTCATGAACAGGGCCACGCCGGCCAGCATCAGCACGGCACAGGTCGCCCCCAGGTCGAAGGTAAGAACCTGGGCCGCCAGGGTGCTGCCCACGTCGGCGCCCAGCACCACGGCGAGGGCGGTGGCCAGGGTCAGCAGGCCCGAGCCCGCGAACGAGGCCGTCATCAGCGTGGTGGCGGTGCTGCTCTGCACCGCCAGCGTGGCGCCCAGGCCGGCCAGGAAGGCGGCGGGACGGAAGCGCGCGGCGGCGCCCACCCACCGTCGCAGTTCCGCCCCGTAGGCGCGCGTCACCCCGGTGCGCACCATCCGTGTGCCCCACAGCAGCAGGGCGGCGGCGCCCAGAAGGTTCAGCAGGGTCTCGGTGGCGGAGATGGCGGGTTCCTCGGGAGGGCGGGACGAATGCCCCAATCTAGGACGCGCAGGGCAAACCGCAACGCCTTTGCAACCCGGGCGTTCCCGCAGGAACCGATGCTAGACTCGGGACCGGAGCGTGCGACGGAGGCGAAGCATGTGCCGCTGGCTGGCCTATGCGGGGGCCGAGATCTTCCTGGACGAACTGCTCATCAAGCCGAGCAACTCGCTGGTGCGCCAGAGCCTGTCGGCGCGCATGTCGCACATGCCGACCCAGGGCGACGGCTTCGGGCTGGGGTGGTACGGCGACCGCGCGACGCCGGGCCTGTACCGCGACGTCATGCCGGCCTGGAACGACCAGAACCTGCGCGAACTCGCCGAGCAGACCCGTGCGCGCCTGTTCTTCGCGCACGTGCGCGCCTCCACCGGGGCGCCGCCGGCCCGCATCAACTGCCACCCTTTCCGCCACGCGGAGTGGCTGTTCATGCACAACGGCCAGATCGGCGGCTACGAGACGATCCGGCGCGAGCTCGACATGCGCATCGCGCCCGAGCTCTACCGCCACCGCGGCGGCGGCACGGATTCCGAGGCGATCTTCCTGCTGGCGCTGGGGCACGGCCTGGCCAGCGATCCCATCGGGGCGATGCGCCGCACGCTGGACGAGATCGAGGCCGTGCGGGCCGAGCGAGGCATCGCCGAGCCCATCCGCATGACGGCAGCGGCCAGCGACGGCCGGCAGCTCTTCGTGTTCCGCTACTCCAGCGACCGCAAATCGCCCTCGCTGTTCTACTGCACGGGCGAGCGGTTCTTCGACCCCGTCCACGGCTTTCGGCCCACCCCGGGCGACGGCTCCGTGCTGGTTCTCTCCGAGCCCTTCGACGAGGCGGAGGACTGGTGGCGCGAGGTGGCCGAGAACCAGGTTCTCATCGCCGAGGGTGGCGACGTGATGCTCGAGCCCTTTGTCGCCTCGCGGGCGGCGGCCTAGCCGCTCCGCCGTGGCTCAGTATCCCCTGATGGGATCGACGACGTTGCGCAGCGGCTGGCCGGCCTTGTGGCGCTTCACGGCGTCCATGATCTGCTCGGACATGCCGGGCAGGGTGAGGGCCGCGATGTGCGGCGTGACGATCACCTTGGGGTGGCGCCAGTAGGGGTGGCCGGCCGGCAGGGGCTCCTCGTTGAACACGTCCAGGAAGGCCCCCGACAGGTGGCCGCTGTCCAGCGCGGCGAGCAGGTCGGCGTCGACCACCAGGCCGCCGCGCGCCCCGTTCACGAACCAGGCGCCCGGCTTCATGGCGGCGATGGTGCGCGCGTTCACGATGCCGCGCGTCTCGGGCGTCAGGGGAAGCAGGCAGACGACGGCGTCGCAACGGCCCAGGAACGCTTCGAGCCGATCCATGCCGTGGAAGGTCTCGACCCCCTCGATGTGCTTGGGCGAGCGGCTCCATCCCGCAACCTTGAAGCCCAGTGCGCGGAAGGCGCGGGCGGCGTCGCCGCCCAGCTCGCCCAGGCCCATGACGCCGACCGTGCGATGCGAAGGCGGCGCCACGTTGCGCTCGATCTCGACCCAGCGCTGCTCGGCCTGCAGGGCGCGGTAGTCCAGCAGCCGGCGCAGGCCCGTCAGCACGCCCAGCACCACGTACTCGGTCATCTGCTCGGTCATCAGCGGATCGACCAGGCGCACGATGGGCACGCCCTTGGGCAGCTGAGGGTCGGCCATCAAGTGGTCGACGCCCACGCCCATGTTCACGATCAGCTTCAGGGCGGGCAGGGTGGCCAGCGCGCCGTGCGGCGGCTTCCATACCAGGGCGACATCGATCTCCTCCGCCCGGCCCACCTCGGGCCACACGCGCAGCGTCTCGCCGGGCAGGTGCTTCGCCACCTCGGCCCGCCAGATCGCCGCATCCGACCACGCGCTGACGTAGATGAGCGCCATGCCCCTCCCCTATTGCCGCACCGTCCCGGGCGCCGCCGTCTCCAGCGCGAACGCGGCCGCCATGAGGGCGCGGGTATAGTCGGTTTCGGGCCGCTCGAACACCCGTGCCGCGGGGCCCTGCTCCACGACGCGGCCGTCCTTCAGCACGACGACCTCGTGGCTCATGGCGCGCACCACGCGCAGGTCGTGGCTGATGAAGACATAGGCCAGGCCGTGGCGCCGCTGCAGGTCGCGCAGCAGGTCCACGATCTGGGCCTGCACCGACATGTCCAGCGCCGAGGTGGGCTCGTCCAGCACCACCAGCCGGGGCTTCAGCACCATC
>Ga0073934_10004410_pt1 | contig 23509 bp, 28 predicted proteins | sample LarsenN4metaG_FD_76834 | JGI IMG/M metagenome (GOLD analysis project Ga0073934, IMG submission 76834) | Hot spring sediment bacterial and archeal communities from British Columbia, Canada, to study Microbial Dark Matter (Phase II) - Larsen... ... | reverse complement strand
AGCCAGCTCCTGGCAGGCGGCTCGTAGTGGCCAGCCGGGCGGAGCCCCGAAGCCGCCCGGGTGCAAGGTGACATGCCTTGCCCGCAGGGCCGCATCCCGCTCCGCCATCGGCTGTCTCCGGACGACGCCCTCGGTGAGCGAGACTGGGACTATATACCAGTTAACAGGAATATCGTCAAGGGGCCGGCGCGGTCGGTTGTGTACTTGCCGCCCGGCAGCCGGCGCGGCGCGCCTATGCCGCCTGGCCGCCCGGCGACAGCGGGGGTGCCAGGATATCGGCCAGCACGTCGGGGCGGTCCTTGTTCTCGCGCGCCAGGAAGTCGTCGGTGACTTCGCGCAGCTTGCGGGTCAGCTGATCGGCGATCTGCACGATGTCGGGCCGCGCCTTCTCGCGGATGATGGCGCGCACCGCATCGACGTGCTGGTCCACCAGCGCGAGCGGAATCCGTGCCATGTCCGGGGTGTGCTCGATCAGCCGGCACAGGCTGTCGGCCGACGCGGCCACGAACGGGTAGCCGAAGGTGGCGGCTTCGCCCTTGATGTCGTGGGCGGCGTGAAACAGCGCCTGGTGGGTCTTCTTGGTGAAGCCCTTGGCCTTGATGTCGCGGCGCGCGGCATCGAGGCGCTCGCATTCGGAGTCCATCCAGGAGGAGAATTCGCTCGAGAGCTGCGCCAGCGCTTCTTCGGCGCGCGCAACCGGATCGTCATGGGCGTCCTTGTCCGACACCTGCGACACCGCCATGCGCAGCGGGTTATGCGGCGTGATCATCTCGTAGTCGCCATACGTGGCGATCGAGGGCTTGCCGCCTTTGTCCTTGGCCATTGCGATGCTCCGTGGTCGGTATCAGCCTGCGACCTTGGCCTTGTCCATCAGCGCGGTCTGGCGGATGACGTCCGCCTTACCGCCCTTGCGGCGCTCGGGTCCGACATAATTGGGGTTGACGTTGCGGCGCCGGTCAGGACCGAAATAGGTCTTGGTCTTGATGAACGGACGCGGGTTGGCGACCACATTGAGGATGCGTTGGTAGAGTGCCTTGGCCGAGATCGGCTTGGCCATGAATTCGGTGACGCCGGCATCGCGCGCGGAGGTGACGCGCTTCTTCTCCGAATGTCCGGTCAGCATGATGATCGGCACATACGGGTTGGAGTTCGCGCCCGGCTGCCGGATCATCTGCGTCAGCTCGAGGCCGTCGAAGATCGGCATCGCCCAGTCGGCGAGGATGATGTCCGGCATATAGTGAGTGAAGGCCTCGAGGCCGGAGGCGCCGTCTTCCGCTTCGTACACCTCGCGCGCGCCGAAGCCGTGCAGCAGGGTGCGCAGGATGCGCCGCATGTGCGCATTGTCGTCGATGACGAGGAAACGCAGACGATTGAAGTCGATGCGAAGCATGGTGCTACCCAAGGGCTCGCGCGACGCAGCCCTTGCACCACCGATGGTAGTTTTCCGCTGTTAAGGAAGGGTTAAGCATGGCGGCCGGGACGGCTTATTCCTCAACGACTTAGCGGCCAACGCTTTGTTGAGATTTGTTTGCGAGGCTCGCGCGTGAATTCGAGCCGAAGGCGGTGGGATGTCCGACACGAAAGTCCTCGACCGGGGCGTCGCGCGACGCCACCCGGCGGCGCAGCACGCAGACGGCGAGGCCGGGCTCGCCGAGATCGGACTGGCCGTCTACGACCGCCTCGACGCGGTCGAGCGCGAATGGTGGGAATTCGAGCAGCACGCCGACTGCACGCCGTTCCAGACCTATGACTGGCTCGCAACCTGGTGCGACGAGGTGGGTCCGCATCTGCGGGCGCGGCCTGCCATTGTCGTCGGCCGCCGGCAGGACGGAGCGACGCTGTTCATCCTGCCGCTGGTGGTGACCGGAGGAGCGGTCAGGCGGTTGACCTGGCTCGGCAGCGACCTGTGCGACTACAACGGCCCGCTGCTGGCGGCGGAGTTTTCGTCGCGCGTGCCTGCGCAGACGTTCCGCCGCCTGTGGCGCGATATCCGCGCCTGCCTGCAGGCCGATCCGCAGCACCGCCACGACCTCGTCGAACTGACCAAGATGGGCGCGCGCGTCGGCGGCCAGATCAATCCGTTCCTGGCGCTGCCGGTCGGGCTCAATCCCAGCCACGCCTATGTCGCGGACCTGTCCGGGACGTGGGAGAGCTTCTACGAGGCCAAGCGTTCGTCGGCGACGCGGCGGCGCGACCGCACCAAGCTCAAGCGGCTCGCCGAATTCGGCGAGATCCGCTTCCTGATGCCCCAGGACGACACCGACATTGCGCACACCATGGACGTCCTGGTGGAGCAGAAGATCCGCTCGCTCAAACGCATGGGGGCGCCCAATATCTTCGCCAAGCCGGGATGGCGCGAGTTCTACACCAAGGTTGCGGCCAGCCCGCGCATGCGCGGACTGGTGCATGTCAGCCGGCTCGACGCCGGGCCGATCGTCACCGCCACCAATCTCGGCCTCATCTTCAGGGACAGCTACTATCACGTGCTGGTCAGCCATGACGACGGCGAGGCATCGCGGTTCGGCCCCGGCGTTGCGCACCTGCGCGAGCTCTTGCGCTACGCGATCGCGCGCGGCCTGAAACGCTTCGACTTCACCATCGGCGACGAGCGCTACAAGCTGGAATGGGCGGACCACAAGATTCCGCTCTACGACCACGTGGCGGCAGCGACCATGCGCGGCCTCGTCGTCCTGCCGCTGGTGGCTGGCCATCGCCGGCTCAAGCGCTTCATCAAGCAGAATGACCGGCTGTGGTCGGCCTTCAGCCGGGCGCGCGCGGCCTTCGGATCGAAGGCCGGCAAGGCCGACGAGACGCCGCCCGTGCGCACGTCGCCGCCGATCGCGCCGAACTGACGTTCAACATGTCGTGAACAGTGCGGCCCGAGGCCTCGCCCGGGAGGCCGCGCGCGCGCGACGGTGATAGGCTTCGCGCCAATCATAATGGCCCGGGCGGCCCCGCCGTCCCAAAGACAATTCCATCGATCGAGGGAGGATATCCATGCGAACCGCATTGTCGTTTGCGTTCGCCGTCATGGCCGCGACGTCGGTCCTGCCGGCGGCCGCCCAGTCGCCGGCCGAACTCGTGCAGCGGGCGGTCGCCGCCCAGGGCGGCGCGGACGCGCTGCGCGCCCTGAAGACGCTGACCATCAAGGGCACCGCCAAGCACTGGGAGCCGGGCCAGTCGGTGCGGGCCGGCGGCGAGGCGCGCTTCATCGGCGACTCGACCTTCCTCACCCGCGCCGACATTGCCAACCAGGCGATCCGCGTCGACTGGGACCGCGACATGAAGTTCGTCCTGGTCGAGCGGCTGCGATACAGCGAGATCGTGCACCGCAACTACGGCGTGGCGCTCGACGCCAAGGGCACGGCGCGGCCGATGTCGGGCATGCGGCTCGCCGCGCACCATCGCGAATACACGCGCGGCTCGCCGCTGATGATGCTGCGCGCGCTGGAGAACCCGAAGGCGGTGACCGCGATCGCCGACCAGCGGCTCGACGAGGTGGCGCATCCGGCGATCGCGTTCCATGCCGGCACGACGCGCTACATCGTGCTGTTCGACCGCAAGAGCCACCTGCCGGTGGCGGTGCGCACGCGCGACGCCGATCACATCTACGGCGATTCCGACTACGATCTTATCCTCGGCGACTGGAAGACGGTGAACGGCGCCCGGCTCGCGCATTCGCTGTCGTTCCGTCTCGGCGGCCGCGAAGTCCAGCGCCTGACCTACACCGAGGTCACCGCCAACCAGCCGATCGCCGCGGACGTCCTTGCGGTGCCCGACAAGCTGCGGACCACGGCGCTCGCCGCGGCAAGCGCCGATGTGCCCTACCAGTGGGTGATCCGCCGCATGTTCCTCGGCCGGCTGATGGATTCGGACGCGATCTACTTCCCGCCCGGCGGCGGCTTCAAGCTGGTCGAGCTGGCGCCCAACGTACAGCACGTGGTCGGCGGCACCGCCAACAACCTGATCGTGGCGATGAAGGACGGCATCGTGATCTTCGACGCGCCGGTGAACGAGGGCCAGTCGCGCTGGGTGATCGATGCGGCGAAGAAGGCGTATCCCGGCCGGCGCGTCAGCCATCTGGTGCTGACGCATCATCACATGGACCACACCGGCGGCATGCGGACCTACGTCGCGGAAGGCGCGCAGGTGATCGTGCCGGCGCCGACCAAGGCCTATTTCGAGCAGGTGGTGAAGGCCCCGCACCGGATCGCGCCGGATGCGCTCGCGAAGCAGCCGCGCGCGGCGACCATCCTCGAAGTCAACGAGACGATGACGCTGAAGGACGACACCGTCCAGATCAACCTGCACAACATCCCGAACCCGCATTCGGAGGGCATGCTGATCGGGCACGTGGTGCAGGCGAACGTGCTGTGGGTCACCGACCTGATCTCGCCGCGCGGGCCGCTTGCCCGCAATGCGGCGACGATCGCGGTGGGCAATGCGCTGCGCAAGCACAACATCAGCGGCGCGCTCATCGCCGGCGGCCACGGCACCACCGCGAAACAGGCGGAGAACCTCGCCGCGCTGGCGGCGAATTGACCGGTCCCGGGCGTTCGCGCGCATGAATGCGCCCTCTCCCGCACGGGGGAGGGGCGCCATCGCCAACGCACGTCAATACTGGAACTGCTCGCGCAGGATGCGCTCGTCCAGGCTGTGGCCGGGATCGAACAGCACGGTCATCGCGATCGAATGATCCATCCGGATGTCGACGGAGCGCACGTCGCGCACCTCGTCGTGGTCGGCGACCGCGGCGACCGGGCGGCGCTCGGTGTTGAGCACCTCGACGCGCACCGCCGCGCGGTCCGGCAGCAGCGCGCCGTGCCAGCGCCGCGGCCGGAACGGGCTGATCGGCGTGAGCGCCATCAGCGGCGCGTCGATCGGGATGATCGGCCCCTGCGCCGACAGGTTGTAGGCGGTGGAGCCCGCCGGCGTGGCCAGCAGCACGCCGTCGGCGACCAGCTCCGCCAGCCGCTCCTTGCCGTCGACCAGAATGCGCAGCTTGGCCGCCTGGTAGGTCTGCCGGAACAGCGACACCTCGTTGAAGGCGTGATGCAGATGGCTGCGGCCGCGCGCGTCGCGCGCGCGCATCAGCAGCGGATGGATCACGGTCTTGTCGGCGGCGGCGAGCCGCTCGCGCAGGCGGTCGGGGGCGTATTCGTTCATCAGGAAGCCGACGGTGCCGCGCTGCATGCCGTAGATCGGCAGGCCTGCGCGCATGAACTCCCGCAGCGTCCGCAGCATCAGGCCGTCGCCGCCGAGCGCGACGATCACGTCGGCCTGCGCCGGCTTGACGCTGCCGTAGAGCCTGCGCAGCCGCTTTTCCGCCTCCCGCGCCTGCGGCAGGGGGCTCGCGACGAAGGCGATCCGCTCGTAGGGCGCGCCGGGGCTTGTCTTGCTGGGTTTTCCGGGGCTCATGGGATGCTCGGATTGGCCGGCTGAAGCGGAGGGACGCATGAATACGGACCGCGCGGTGTTCGTCTATACGACCTATCCATCGCTTGTCGAGGCGGAGGAGGCCGGCCGCGCGCTGGTCGGCGAGCGGCTGTGCGCCTGCGTCAACATTCTGCCGGGCATGGTCTCGTATTACTGGTGGGAAGGCGAGGTCCAGCGCGGCGAGGAGGCGGTGATGATCGTCAAGACCCGCGCCGCGCTGGCGGAGCGGGTCTCGACCGCGATCAAGGAGAGGCACCCCTATTCGGTGCCGGCGCTGATCGTGATCCCGCTGGAGAGCGTCGACCAGCCGTATCTGGAATGGCTGATGGCGGAGACGGAAGCGGCCCCGCAGGGGTGATGGTTCGAGCCTGTGTGGCCCATGGTGAGGAGCCCGCGCATCAGCGCGGCGTCTCGAACCATAGCGGCACGCCCCGGGCTCGCGGCCATCCTTCGAGACGTCCGCGCCTTCGCGCGGACCCTCAGGATGAGGGCCGGAGCTGTTGCGCTGTCTTTCTATTTCCGGCTGGCCGTCCAGAAGCTGAGGTCGGCGAAGCGGGCGATATCGAATGGTTCGCTCGCCGCGATGTCGCCGGCGAGCTGGAGCGTCGACACCACCTTGCGCAGGCCGGGCTCGGTGAAGGCGAGATTGGGATCGAGGATGCGAAGCTTCTCGGCGTCGCCCATGGCGCGGGCGGCAAGCGCCACCGTGGTCTTCAGCTCAAGCGCGGCGATCTCGGCGGTCTCCTGCGGGTTCGTGCGCATGAAATCGCGGCCGCGCTGCACCGCGCGCAGGAAGCGCACCACCACGTCGCGATTCTTCTGCGCCCATCTCAGGTCGGCATTGATGGTGGTGAACTGCCATTCCGGCACGAACGGGATCACCGAGCCGAGATTGGTGAAGCCCGCGTCCTCGGCGATGTAGCTCAGCGGGAACGGTTGCAGGCCGACGTCGATCTTGCCGGCCTGGAGGAGCTTCCAGCGCGTCGGCGCGCCGCCCACCACCGTCATCCTGTAGTCGGCGGGCGTGAGCCCGATCTTCCTGGCGATGTCCTGCACCACATAGGTGGAGCCTTCCTTCTCCGACAGGATGCCGAAATTGGCGCCGCGCAGGTCGGCGAGCGTCTTGATGTGCGGGCGCGCGATGATGAAGTGCGGCAGCCGTCCGGTGTTGCCGGCGATCAGCCGCAGCGTGCCGCCCTTGTAGGCGTCGACGATCACCGCCTCCGGCGTGCCCATGGCGATCTGCATCTGGCCGGCGCGCAGCGCGGCGTTGATCTTCTCGGCGTTGTTGAGAATGGTGCTGGTGCTTTCGATCCCTGCCTCCTTGAGGAAGCCGCGGCGCTGCGCCACCCAGAACGGCAGGCTGAACAGCGTACGCGAGACGTTGGCGACGTTGACCACGTCGGCGGCCGGGGCGGGAGCCGGCAGCAGCAGAAGGGCGGCGACGGTCGGGACGATGGCTCGTGTGCTGCGCGACATGGGCATTTCCTCGCTGTTCTCGTTGATGGTCATGGTTCGAGGCCGCGCTTGCGCTGTCAAGCGGTGTGGCTCCCGTGCAACGTCGGCGCGACTTCTGCCGCGGGCGCCTTGACGATCGCGGGGCACGACGGAATGCTGGCACCGTGCTGGTTCCCCGGGTCGCTCCGGGGAGGCAAGAGGGAACACGGGCGGGCTGCCGCAAAGCAGCTCAAACCGTGGCTGCCCCCGCAACTGTGAGCGGCGAGCCTGTCGTCCGCGTATGCCACTGGGAAACCGGGAAGGCTGGCGATCAGGCAACGACCCGCGAGCCAGGAGACCTGCCAGCGCGGTCACCCAACCGGTGGGCGGAAGGACCATACGGAGCGGCGTTTCGCAGCGGTGACAAAGCAACCGATGCGAAGGCCGTGCGAGATGTGTCCTCCCACGATCCAAAGCACGAGTGATGCACGGCCGAACGGCCGGCTTTCGGCGTGCGCCGAAGCCTGACCGTCCGCCGCGTGACGTTCGTTTGCGTCTTCGTCTCGGTCCTGTTCACCGTGCGCGCCCGCGAGGGGCGCCAGACGAAGGACGCATGCCATGGGTGCAACGATCGGACGTTTACTGGTGAGCGTGTCCGCGCTCGCAATTTCCATTGCCGTGCTCGATGCGGCGCCGGCGGCGGCGCAGCCCACCGAGGTGCTGCCGGATATCCACGTCACCGACACCCGTCTCGTCGGCGGGGCCGGGCGCGGCCGCCGCGGCGCGGCGCCGGGCGCCGCAACCGGTGTCGAGGAGGCGACCGGCGCGGCCACGGACGGTGGCGCCGCCGCCTCCGGCATCGTCACCGGCACCATCATCACCGGCGCATCGTCCACCGTCATCACCGCGGCCGAGATCGAGCGCTCGCCCGGACAGACCGTGCAGGACCTGCTGGCGCGCGAGCCCGGCATCCAGGTGCGCAGTCTCAGCGGCCAGACCAATGGCGCGCAGTCCACCGTCGACATGCGCGGCTTCGGCGCCGCCGCCACGTCGAACACGCTGGTGCTGGTCAACGGCCGCCGCCTGAACGATATCGACATGGCGGGCGTCGACTTCAGCGCCATCCCGAAGAATGCGATCGAGCGCATCGAGATCACGCGCGGCAATTCCGGCACCGTGCTCTATGGCGACGGCGCGGTCGGCGGCGTGATCAACATCGTCACCAGGAACGCGGTCGACTTGCCGCCGTCGGCGCGCGTGCAGGCGAGCTTCGGCTCGTTCGACTATCGCGAGGGCAACGTCAGCGCCAACACGTCGTCGGGGCCGTTTGCGGCGTCGGTGCACGCCAACGGCGTCCGCTCCGACGGCTACCGCCAGAACAACGGGCTGCGCCAGGAGAACGCGGTCGGCGATTTCCGCTGGGCCGTCGATCCGATGACCAGCGCCTACCTCAACGTCTCCGCCGACAACCAGCATCTCGGCCTGCCCGGGGGCCGGCGGGTGACGTTGACGTCGAGCGAACTGATCACCAACCGCCGCGGCGCGGCAACGCCCTTCGATTTCGCCGAGAAGCAGGGGCTCAACGCCACCGCGGGCGTGACCCGCGTGCTGTGGCAGGGCACCGAGCTGATCGTCGACGGCGGCGTGCGCCACAAGCGGCAGGAGGCCGCGTTCTTCAGCGCCTTCGGTCCGGACTTCGACTCCGGCTTCAAGGCCGATCTGACCTCGCTGTCGGCGACGCCGCGGCTGTTGAGCCAGCACATACTCGGCGACGCGCCGGGCAAGCTGATCGCCGGCGTCGATGTCTATCACTCGATCTACGATTCCGACCGCAGCCGGCATCTGGGCGAACCGCCGATCCACCGTTACGACCTCTCCCAGACCACTGCGGCCGCCTACTTCATGGAGACGGTCAATGTGCGGCCCGATACCGACGTGTCGTTCGGCGCGCGGGTCCAGAACAATCGCATCACCGCGCGCGACCGCTGGGATCCGATGGCGCCCGGCGGCGCCTTTGCGGGTCCCGAGGGACTGCCGCTCGACAAGAGCGAGACGCACTACGCGTGGCACGTCGGCGCCGAGCACCGGGTGACCCGGCAGGTCGCTTTCTTCGCGCGGGCGGCGCGCAGCTTCCGGGTGCCGAACGTCGACGAGCGCGTCGCCATGTCGCCGTTCGGGGTGCCGACGACCTTCGACCTCAAGACCCAGACCTCGCACGACGTGGAGGGGGGCATCCGCGCCGCCGCCGGTCCCGTCACCTGGCAGATCAGCGGCTATCTCATGGACCTCGAGAACGAGCTGCATTTCAGCCCGGCGACCTTCACCAACACCAATCTCGATCCGACGCGTCGTTATGGCGTGGAGAACGTCGTGGTCTGGCAGGTCGCCGACTTCCTGCGGTTCAAAGGCGGACTGGCCTATACGCGCTCGAAATTCCGCGAGGGCCCGTTCGCGGGCAACGACGTGCCGCTGGTCTCGCCGTGGACCGGCAGCGCGGCGGTGTCGTGGGACATCTACCGGAAATACCTGGTGCTCGACGCGGTCGCGCGCTTCTTCTCGTCGCGGCGGATGGACAACGACCAGGCCAATTTCCAGCCGAAGATTCCCGGCGTGACCGTGGTCGACCTGCGCATCGGCGGAGAGAAGGACAAGGTCTTCTGGTCGTTTTCGGTCCAGAACGTGTTCAACGTGCTGTACCACGAATACGCCATTGCCAGCGCCTTCACCTTCGGCACCTACAACGCCTATCCGCTGCCGGGCCGGACGTTCCTGGCCCGCGCCGGGCTGCGATACTGAAGCTGGTGCCGCGCTGCAGGGCGGCGGCCGGGCTATTCCTTCGCCTTGCCGCCGCCCGTCTTGGCGCCGGGGAGCCGTTGCAGGTCTTTCGGGCGGATCACCGCCTTCACCCGCTCGATCAACTGCGGCGACGGACTCATGATGCGGTTGACGACGGCCTGCAATTCCTCGCCGCCCATCGGGTTGAGGTACATGTTGGCTTTGGCGGCGGCGGCGCGGAAGCCGGGGTCCTTCAGCGTGTCGTCGAACGCCTTGCGCAGCGCGCGCACGCGCGCGGCAGGAACCTCCGGCGTGGTCAGCACCGGACGGCCGACGGCGACGTCGCCGGACAGGAGCTCGATGATCTGGCGCTGCTCGGCGTCGCGGGCGAGCTCGCTCCAGAGCGGCGGGCCGGGCAGGTCGGGCTCGCGCCGGAGCCCGACCTGGAACAGGATGTTGATCTTGCCGTCGCGCATCCAGTCGGCATTGTGGGCCTTCAGCGACGCCCAGGAGTCGCTGCCGCGGCCGTCCACCTCGCGCCGTTCCATGGCGAGCATGATGTCGCTGCCGGCGGGATAGCCCGCGACGATCTTGAACTGCGTGCCGAGCAGAGCGTTGGAGACGGAGGGATAGAGCACCGAGGGCGAGCTCGCGCCGGTCGCCCCGATGGCGAGCGGGCGCTTCCTGGCATCCTCGACGGAGCGAACGCCGGTCTCGTGCCAGGTGATCATGATGTTGTTGACCACCACCATGTTGCCGATCCAGTTGAACCGGCGCACGTCAAACTGGATTCCGGGCTGGCCGAGCGCCTGGTCGGTCGGCGTGGTCTGGCTCAGCGCACCGAGCACGGTGCCGTCCTTCGGCGCGACCTTGAACAGCCAGTTGGCGGCATTGCGGCTGCCGGCGCCGGGCATGTTCTGTGCGATGACGTTGGGCTTGCCAGGGATGTGCTCGCCGAGGAAGCGGGCCAGCAGCTTGGCGTAGGTATCGTAGCCGCCGCCGCTGCCGTAGCCGATGACCAGCCGCACGGTTTTGCCACGGTAGAAGTCGGCGACCTCGTCGGCGCATGCGGCGCCGCCGGCGGCCAGCAGTGCGGCGAGGGTGCAGGCAAGTCGCAGGGCTTTCATTGCGTCGTTTCTCCGGTCAGGGGGAGGGCCGGAACCCCGCCTTGTAGTAGGCCGACAGGTCCGAGCCCAGCCATTCGGTCGGAATGGTCTTGTTGTTGGGTTGCACGATCGCCTTGCGATAGAGAATTCCGCCGGCCGCGGCAAATTGTATCGCCAGGCCGGAATTGTTCTTGAAATAGATGATGCCCTTGCCCGGCTCGCCGCGCGGCGGCTGCGCAATGGCGACCTTGCCGATCAGGAGATCGCCGAGCTCGTGCACCTGGTCCTCCCGGACCACGCCCTCCTTCATGGGATCGAGCAGCTCGGTCTGGTCGTTGTCGACCACGCTTTCCCAGTCGTTGACGATCACCGCGGTGGCGCGCTCGTAGGTGCGGCGGTCGACCTCCGATCGCTTGTTGGTGACGTCGGAGTTGGCGATCGACACCACGAGCTGGCCGTCCTCCAGCCAGTCGCCGTCGAACACCGGCCGCATCGCATTGGTGGCGCAGCACACGATGTCGGCGCCCGCGACGGCTGCGCGCGCCTGGTCGACCGCCACCACGTCGAGCCCCGCGCGCGCCATGTCGCGCACGAAGTGCTCGCGGTGCTCGGCGCTCGGACTGTAGATATTGACGCGGCGGATCGGGCGCACGCAGGCGATGGCTTCGAGCGCGGCCCGCGCCTGCTTGCCGGTTCCGAACAGCCCGAGCGTGGAGGCGTCCTTGCGGGCGATGGCATCGACCGCGACGCCGGTGGTGGCGCCGACCCGGATGCCGGAGAGCTGGAACTCATGCATCAAAGCCAGCGGCTCGGCGGTCTCGATGCTGTAGAGGATGACGATGCCCCAGTTGAAGGCATCGGGGCTGTCGTAGAGGCGTCGCTCGCGCTGCTCGTTGGGCGGCCGGATGATGGCGGAACCCGCGCGCACGCAGGCGATGCCGTATGACGGCACCGCCCCGACATGGACATTGGCGATGTAGCGCCGCTCCGGATCGGGATGCTGGGCGAGGTAGCGCATGCGCGGCCGGTTGACCGCGCTGCCGTTGGCGAAGTCGCGGAACGCGACCCGCATGGCCTCGATGCACTCGGCCATCGGCAGAAGCCGTTTCACGTCGTCGTCGGTGATGATGATCGTCACGGGGTTTCAGTCGCCCTTGATGTTGTTTTCGCGGATGACGGCGCCCCAGATGCGGGTCTGTTCCAGCTCGAACTTGCGCAGTTCCTCGGGGCCGGTGAGCAGGAGCGTCATCTGCTGGCTCTCGGTCAGCAGCGCGGTCGCCTTCGGCTCGCGCAGGCTCTCGTGGAACGCGCTGCGGAAACGGTCGATGATGGCCTTCGGGGTGCGCGCCGGCGCGTACAGGCCCCACCAGGCATTGGCGGTCACGGTCGGAAAGCCGCTCTCGACCAGGGTCGGTACCGTCGGGTGCGCGGGCAGCCGCCGCGCGCCGGTCTGGAACACCGGACGCAGCCGGCCGGAGGCGACATGCGGTGTCAGCAGCGCCGCGCTGCCGTTGACGAGGTCGATGTGACCGGCGAGCGCATCGTTCACGGCAGGACCGCCGCCGCGATAGGGGACATGCGTGAGGTCGATGCCGGCGTGCTTGCCGAACAGCACCATGGCAAGGTGCCCGATGCTGCCGCTGCCCACCGATCCGTAGCTGACCTTGCCGGGTTTTTCCCTGGCTGCGGTGATGACGTCGGCGACGGTCTTGTAGGGTTTGGCCGGCTGGGTGGCGACGAGATAGGGCGCCGTGCCGATCAGCGACACCGGGTCGAGGTCCTTCTGATTGTCGAACGGATAGTTCGGCAGCAGTGCCGGGTTCACGCCGTGATTGTCGAATACCAGGAGCCAGGTATTGCCGTCGGGCGGGGCCTTGGCGGCCACCGCGCTGCCGGTCGATCCGGATGCGCCGGACCGGTTCTCGACGACGATCGTCGCGCCGAGGCGCTTTTGCAGCCCGCCTTGCGCCAGGCGCGCCATGGCGTCGACCGAGCCGCCGGGGGGATAGGGGACGATGATCCGGATCGGCCCCGACGGCCAGGTTTGCGCGCGCGCGGCGAACGGCGCAAGCACTGCGGTGGCAATGATCGATCGTCGCGTGATTCTGGACATTTCCATCCCCTGTGCTGGTGTGGTTGCCGACACCATAGCGGCAGCGTGCGCCCGCTGCCCAGGGCCTTGCGACGATGTTGCGCCCCCGTGCGTCCCAAATCCAATGACAGCGGGCGTGATCCCGGCTAGGTTTTGCGACCGAGCCACGCAACCCTCGCACCATGGGCCGTTCATGAGCAGCGACTTCGAAGACCATTGCTGGAAGGACATCGTCACCCCCGACATCCTCGACGTCTATGCGCATTACGAGCGCAAGATTGCGATCGGGCCGAACCCCGCGCTGCTGGCGATCGATCTGTACGAATGCGTCTATGCCGGCGGGCCGAAACCGCCCGCCGAGCTGGCGAGAACCCATCCCAATTCCTGCGGCGAATACGCCCATGCGGCGATCGAGCCGACCCGGCGGCTGTTTGCGGCGTCGCGCGCCGCGGGCCTGCCGATCTTCTACTCGACCGGCGACACCCGCGCGGCGAGCCGTCCGGGCTTCGTCGCTGCCACCAAGCGCAACCGGCCGCCGCTCAATCCGCGCGATTACGACATCAGGCCGGAATTCAAGCCGCAGGCCGGCGACGTGGTCATCACCAAGCAGCGCGCCAGCGTGTTCTTCGGGACTCCGCTCATTGCGCACCTAACGCAGCTCGGCATCCAGACCCTGATCGTCTGCGGCGAGAGCACGTCCGGCTGCGTGCGCGCGACCGCCGTGGATGCCTATTCGCACGGCTATCAGGTGGTCCTGGTGGAGGAATGCTGCTTCGATCGCAGCCTTCTGTCGCACAAGGTCAATCTCTTCGACATGCACCATAAATATGTCGACGTGATGCATGTCGAGGAGGTGCTGGCGCACCTCGACGGCCTCAAGGTGAAAAAGGCGAGCTGACCGCCAGCGACCGATTCAAGGAGAGACGAGAATGACCAGGAAGAACGGCCTTTCGCGCCGGACGTTTTCGGCATCGGCGCTTGCGGCAGGAGCCGCGCTCGGCCTGCCGCGGATCGCGCGCGCCCAGGCCTATCCTAACCGCCCGGTCCGGCTGATCCTGCCGTTCGCGGCCGGCGGCGTCGCCGACGTGACCTCGCGGCTCGCCGCCGACAAGCTCGGCGAGAAGTTCAAGCAGCGATTCGTGGTCGAGAACATGCCCGGGCCGGGCGGCATCGCGGCCGCGAAGGCGATGATCAACGCCGCGCCCGACGGCTATACGCTCGGCCTCATCACCAACGGCACCGCGATCAGCGCGGCGATCTACCGGCAGCTTCCGTTCGATCCGGTGAAGCAGCTGGCGCCGATTTCGGGCGTCGGCAATTTCGAGCTGGTGTTCGCCGTCAACGCCGACTCGCCGTACCAGACGCTCGGCGACTTCATCAAGGCGGCGCGCGCGCAGCCGGGCAAGCTCAATTTCGGAACCATCGCGGTCGGCAGCACCCAGCACCTCGGCGCCGAGCTGTTCCGGTCGAGCGCCAAGCTCAACATCCAGCTCATTCCCTACAAGACCACGCCGGACGTCACCGTCGGGCTTCTGCGCAACGACATTCAGATCATGACGGACTTCTACGCCGCGATGCGCGCGGGCCTGCTCGACAAGAAGCTGCGCCCGCTCGGGACCACCGGCCCGACCCGCACCGCGTTCCTGCCCGACGTGCCGACCGTCGCCGAGGGCGGCGTTCCCGGCTACGAGGTGCTGTCCTGGAACGGCATCGGCGCGCCGGTCGGCACGCCGCAGGCGATCATCGACACGCTCAACAAGGCGATCCGCGAAGTGCTGGCGATGCCGGACGTGATCAAGCGCTACAACGAGGTCGGCATTGCCGCGCGTGCCTCCACACCGGACGAGCTGCGCAAGCGGCTCATTGCCGACATCAAGAAGTGGTCCGATGTGATCGAAGCCGCCAAGATCAAGAAACTCTAGGCGCGCATGCCGGCCTACCTGCGGCTCTACGAGGACATCCTGGCCGGGGATGCCGGCGAGATGCGCCTGCCTGCGCTCGCGCGCATGATCTTCGTGGTGCATGGCGCGGCCTCCATAGGCGGGCAGAATCTCACCGACAACGAGGCATGGGCCGGGGAGGGGGCGGCGACGCTCGTCCCCGGCCCGTCGGGCGTGACCACATGGCGTTTCGAGGTCGCGGAAGACGGCGCCGCTGCCGGTGCGATCGGCGGCGTATCGCGGCTGAAGCTGTCGGCCACCCTCGAAACCCTGCCGCAAGGCGACCTGCTGTTGCGCGGCGACAGCGTTGCCTTCCCACCGGGCGGCTGTGCCTATCTGCACCGGCATCAGGGGCCGGGCATCCGTTGCCTGGTCGAGGGCGGCATCCGCATCGACACGCATGGGCGCTCGACCAGCTACGGTCCCGGCGGGGCCTGGTACGAGAGCGGGCCCGACGGCGTGTTTGCGCAAGGCGCGGCGGACCGCCCATCGCGTTTCGTGCGCGTGATGCTGCTGCCGCAAGCGCTGATCGGAAAAAGCTCGATCCAGTATCTGAATGAAGAGGACAAGGCGAAGCCGAAGTCGCAGTCCTACAAGATCTTCGCCGACATCCCGATTGGGTTCAAGGCGCGGTGATCCCTGCGCAGGACGCAGGCGCACCAAAGCCCTCCGCAACGATGGCAGGGCTATTCAGCAACTCGATTGTGGATTGCGACCGTCCATAGCAACAAACAACTTGCCTCCCGTCTTTACGGGAGCGCGTTGAGCATTTCGTGTGCAACAACAACCGACCGCGACGACATTTTACGGTTCCACCCGGCTGCTATTCTGTAATTACCACTTCATCGAAACCCGCTCTGCTAGACTGATAGTGGATCCTGGCCGATTCGGCCAGAGCGGCATGGAGGGGTCCATGGATGCGGCGGTTCTCGGGGGCCTGGTGGATCAGTGGGTCTGGCGCTGCCAGATGGTCGTCACCGAGTTTCAGTTGGGACGGCCGATCGACTTCAAGGGCGAAGTGGAAATGCTCGTTGCCGCGGCCGAAAAGCAGGCGCGGCTGTTAGACGGCGACGGGCTCGTGCTGCTGGTGAAGGTCGAGGACAGGCTGGCGACATCGGCGCACATGGCGCGGCGCAACGACCTGCCGAGGCTCGAATCGATCGATTCGACCAACCTCTCCGGACGGGCCGACGCGCTGCACGTGCTCGCGTCGGCGTTCGGCCGCGCCGTCGATCGGCTCAAGCCGGCGGCAGCGTAGGCTGATGGCAGGTGTAGGATTGGGGCCGGCGCGCCGGAAGGAGACTGGCTGATTGCCGCCGGCTTGCGCGGCCGGACACGGGAACGGCTGGTGCCGGGTGAGAGATTTGAACTCCCGACCAACGGTTTACAAAACCGCTGCTCTACCGCTGAGCTAACCCGGCGCACCAATTGCCTCGCGCAATCGGGATGTAGACGCTATCCGCGCACGCGTCCAGCGACACAGGCATAGACGAAAAGATCGAAGTTGTGGCGGTCGCCCTTCGACAGATTCTGTCCGCGGCGCAGCGCCAGGTCGACACAGCGATTGTAGGTCTCGGTCGTGGTCTGGATGCAGGCGCCGCCGGGACGGCACACCATGGTTCCGCCCTGCGAGAGGGTGAGATTTGATGTCGCCGAGGCCGCCACCATGCCGGCGGCAACCAGGACCAGGATGATCTGCCGCATGGACCGCCTCGCTTTCCGCTTGTGGAACCCGATCATACACTTCGGCGGCAGCACCGGGAATGAGGTTTCTCCGATGGGCCGGTTGCGTGCACCGGGGCGATCGCCTATAGCCTGTGATGGTCACCTGGCCGCATGATGGGGATGGCGGTGACGGGAAGGCCCGGTCGGCTCCCACCTCCGTTCTGATTGGGGAGCCAGTGGCGATGCCGCTCTACCGGCTGTTGCAGAATTCAGCCTTTGAGCCTGAACTGATCGCGGTGATGTCGGCGGTCTTCGAAGACGCCTGCCGTGATCTGGGGCTTGCTGAAACGACCGACCCGCTGCGGGAGCTGGTTGCGCGCAAAGTCATCGAATGCGCACAGACCGGAGAGCGCGACCGGGCGCGCATGCGCGATTGCGTGCTGAGGGCGATTCGGGAGTAGCGCCGGCCGCGGCGCGCGGAATGACTGCCGCCGGCGCGCATTCAGGCACGTGCCCTGCCTGTTGATCGAAGGCCCGGCTCGCTGCCGGGCTTTTCATCGTTGCGGAACCTTCCGCCGGTGCCGCGGTTTCATTCACAGCCGACGCAAATCCCGCGATGCGACCGCGCCTTGCTCGGCCGAAGACCCCGGAACAGTCGCAGCCGGGGTCTTTCAATTCCGGAGGAAACGATCCATGTCGCTCGGCACCATTCTTCTGATCATCCTCATCATCGCGCTCATCGGTGCGCTGCCGACCTGGCCATACAGCAGCGGCTGGGGCTATTACCCCTCAGGCGGCGTCGGGCTTGTGCTGGTCATCCTGCTCATCCTGTTATTGATGGGCCGGATCTAGCCGGCATACGACTGCGCGACGTTGGCGCGTCCGCGCGGAGTCATGGCATCGCGCTGTCGTTGCGCCAGAACGGGCGGTAGCTGCGGCGGGCGATGATGTTGCGCACGCGGTCCCAGTGGCCTTCCGGCCGGCTGTCGATCAGCCTCCCGCTGTCGACCTCCTGGGCCATGGTCCAGGCGATCTCATAGGCCGCCGGGCCGAACTCCTCCATCAGCCGATCGGCATCGAGCCTGGCGAGCCGTCGCCGCTCCGTCCAGCGTTGCCATAGGCGAAACAAGACCGCGTCCTCGATTGCGGGACGGATGGTCGCACAAGTCTGCGAGGTCGTCAGCCGGCGCAGCGCCGGCCCGTCAGGCGCTGCCCCGGGGTGCGCTATGGGCTTCCTCGCGCAGTGCCTGGCCGCAGAATTCGCTACAGACGAATTGATTGTCGGCCGGCCGCGCCCGCGGCCGCCCCTTGCTGAAATAGAGCGGCTCCAGGCAATAGGCACACCGTTTTGGAAACACCCCCGACGCCGATTGCATGACCCGTCTCCTTGATCCGCCGCCACAGTGCGACAATAGCTTGAGTCGCCGGTGGGGCCATGGGACACGACAGTCCGATACAGTCCCTGTGTAAAACGCCGAGATTGCCGATTGATGACAGGAGGCACGGCATGCGCCGGATACGGTTCGCCACCCTGATAGTGATGATGGGGTGCGCGGTGGCATCGGCGCAGGACATCGCCGGCGTCGAGGACTGCACCAAGACGACAGGCCTCGACCGCCGCACCGGCTGTCTCCAGGCCAACGTGAACTTCCTCCAGCGGACCATGACCCGCAACGCGCTGGAAGCGCACCGGCGGCTGCAGGCGGCCGAGGCCGAGATCGCGGCGCTGCGGGCGGCGGTATCCGACTTGCGCAGGCAGCTTGACGCGCTTCATATCGCGCGAAAGGCTGGCGAGAAGAAGAGCGAAGGAAAACAGAAGTGATCCGCGTTGCATTCGTCATCGGAGACTACCCGCCCGACCAGTTTGCCCTCCGGGCCGACGCCGCCAGGGCCTATGCGTCGGCGGATGTCGAGGTCGGCATCCTGCGCGTGCCGGCGCGGCCGTTCGACGGGCTGACGCCGACCGAGATTCAGGCCGCTGCGCCCATCTTCCACGAGTCGTTCCGGCAGGCCGAACGCGAGGGCTACGACGCCGTGGTGCCGCTCGGCATGCTCGACATCGGTGTCGACGGCGGCCGCTCGGCGGTGGACATCCCGGTGATCGCGCCGCTCCAGGCGGCGCTGCACGTCGCCGCACTGCTCGGCGATCGCTTCGGCGTGGTCTGCTACCACTCCTCGGCGATCCCGCGCCATCGCGCGCAATGCGTTGCCTACGGCATGGAGTCCTGGATCGCCGGCCGGCGGGCGTCCGGCTTCTATGTCCAGCACATCGCTGCCAACAAGGACCGCATGATCGAGTCCTTCCTGATGGCGGCGCGCGACCTGATCGAGAAGGACGGCGCCGACGTGATCATTCCGCAGGGCATCACCCAGTGTCCGGTGCAGATGAAGCCGCAGTGGCTCGCGGCGCAGCTGGGCGTGCCGGTGGTGGAGGGGATCGGCGCGCCGATCCGCATGGCGGCGCTGATGGCCGGGCTCGGGCTGAGGCACAGCCGGCTGCGCTGGCAGAAGGCGGGCTCGCAGCCGCGGTAGCTTTGCGAGGGCCGCGCACGCCGGGCAGCGCTCCGCTTCGCCATCGCAACGGAGACGCGCGCGAACGCACTTTTCGTGCGGCACTGCGCCCGGGACCCCTCGTGGCAGCGGTCGATTCCGTGTAGGGTGCGCGAACGCCAGCCGGCCAACAACAAGCCAACGCCAAAGGTGCCCCATGACTGTCGCAGCCCAGCCCAAGACGCTGTCGGAGCGCGCCGACGAGCTCGAACACCGGATGGAGGAGGAGCTCGAGCGCGTCATCACCAAGTCGCTGCTGTTCAATCTTGCCGACGGCAAGGTTGCCTATGACAGCGGCGCCTCGCTCCAGGCCAAGTATCCCGGCAAGTACATGTTGATGGGCGACGACCCGCGGCTGCCCAAGATGCCGGCGAAGCCGACGCTGCTGGACTATTTCCGGTACCGCTTTGCATCGATGAACCACCTGCTGCAAAGCGCCACCCACGCCAAGAAGGCCGGTCTGCCGGAAAAGACGATCCTTGCCTGCCTGCTGCACGACATCGGCGTTGCCGGCTTCATCCGCGCCGATCACGGCTACTGGGGCGCGCAGATGATCGAGCCCTATGTGGACGAAGAGGTGAGCTGGGCGGTGCGCGTGCACCAGGCGCTGCGCTTCTTCCCCGACGAGGAGGCCGGCTACAAGTATCCCGACATGTATGTGCGGGCGTTCGGTGCCGACTACAAGCCGGAACCCTACATCGTCGAGGAATACAAGCGCGCGCGGAACCACAAGTGGTACATGACCGCGCGCCAGATCTGCATCAACGACATCTATTCGTTCGATCCCAACGCCAAGGTCAATATCGACGATTTCGTCGACATTGTGGGCCGCAACTTCCGCCAGCCCGAGGAGGGACTCGGCTGGGATTCGAGCCCGTCGGCGCATATGTGGCGCACGCTGATGCGGCCGACGCGGTATCTGTGATCCTCAAGGCCAACGATTTCTGACCGCATGGTGAGGAGCGCGGCGCAGCCGCGCGTCTCGAACCATGGCGGCCGGGCTGGGGCCGTCGTCCTTCGAAACGCGCACTTCGTGCGTGTCCCAGCATGAGGGCAGTGCCAGGCGATGAAAGTGACAAAAAAGCCGGCGGAGCGATCCGCCGGCTCGTCGTGTCCGCCCGGGGCGGTGTTCAAATGCGGTCCGGGAACCGGATGATGAACTTGCCCTTGTTCGGCATTCTCACCTTCGGCAGCGTCTCCCTGTTCATCACGTCATTCGGGCCGATCAGCTTGTTCTGCGCCAGGATGTAGGCCACGATCGCATACACCTCGTCGTTGGTGAGCGTTCGCGGCATCTGGTACGGCATCGCCCGCCGCGTGATGTCGAAGATGGTGGTGGCGTGCTCGTAATAGGTGATGGTCTTGGGCGTGTTGATCTCCGGCCAACGCTGGACGCCGACCATCGGCGAGTAGCCGGGCCGCGGGTTGCGGCCTTCCACGCCGTGGCACATGGCGCATTTCTGATCGTAGATCGGGGCCCCCGCCGCCGGCGTGCCGCTTCCGGGCGGAAGATTGGAGCCGTCCGGCATCACGGCGATGTCCCAGGCGGCAATATCGGCTTCCGAGATGTTCTTGCCGAGACCCGGCGACTGGGCAAGCGCGGCACCGGCGCCGCATGCGAGCGCGACGCCAAGTCCGATCAGGATGTCACGCGTAGACATGGCGGATCTCCCCTTTGCTGTCGATGCCCCAGCTGGTGAGGCTGTTGTAGTGCTGGTTGGGGAAGGCGAGCGGGTTGGTCACCGGCTTCGCGGTCTGGCCGCGCACCGCCACGAAGTCCGCGCGCAGCGGTTGGTAATGGCCGCTTTCGTCCCAGGCGCGGCTTTGCAGGACGACCGGCTGGCCGTCCCAACGCCAGGGCATGGTGAAGCGCACGAAGGCCTGCGGCTGCGGCGTGCCTTGCAGGGCCGCTTCGGCCCAGCTCTTGCCGCCGTCGGCCGACACCATCACGCGTGAAATGCGGCCATAGCCGGAATAGGCGACGCCGGAGATTTCGTAGTAGCCCGGTCCCTTCAGCGAATGGCCGAACGACGGATGCGTGATGAAGGATTTCACCTCCTGAAGGAAATGGAACCGCCACAACCGTTCGCCGGGCAGAATCTGCGAGTAGGTTTTGGCCTCGTAGAAGCTCATCGCCGGCTGGTCGACAACCTTGATCCGGCGTAGATGCTTGACGTTCATGTTGCCCTGATAGCCGGGCAGCAGGAGCCGCATCGGATAGCCGTTGCCGGGCGCCACGCGCTCGCCGTTCTGGTAGAGCGCGATCATCGCGTCGCTCCAGCCCTTCTTCATCGGGATGCTGCGGTGAAGCAGGACCGAGTCGGCGCCTTCGGCCACGAACCATTTCGCCGACGGGTCGGCGCCGACTTCTTCGAGCAGCGTCGAGACCAGCACGCCGGTCCATTCGCAGTTGGACACCAGCCCGTGCAGCGCCTGGCAGGTGGCCTGCACCGGCTGGCTGGAGAACATCGGCGCGGAATTGCCGCCGCATTCGATGAACGCCATGCGCGTGACCTTCGGATAGCGGTCGAGGTCGGCGAGCGTAAACACCTTCGGCTGCCTGACCTTGCCGTGAATCACCAGGCGGTGCTTCTCCGGGTCGATGTCCGGCAGACCGGAGTGACAGATCGTGAACGCCAGCGCCGACGGCGTGACGGTGCCGTTGATCAGATGGTGCGGCGTGCGCGCGTGCGAATTGCGGAACTCGTGCTTGGGATTGCTGAGCGTGCGCACGACATGCTTCTCGAAGCGCGACGGCTCCTGCCGCGGCAGCGAGATCGAGCCCATCTGGAGCATCCACGGATCGTCCTTGAGCGGCTCGGCACCGGCGCTGGTGCCGGACGCTCCGAGGCCCGAGGCCGCGGCGCCGGCAAAGACGATGCCCCGCCCCAGGAGGGCGCGGCGATCGAGCAGCCCGTTGCCGGCAACGGGCGTCATCGACGCAGGCGTAGTGAGTTGTCGCTTGGAAATGCTCATGACGTGCCTCCCTGGGCGAAAGGGCGTCTTGGTGCGCCTCTTTCGGAGATTTCCTGCAAGCGGCGAAATTGTGCGCCTGTCCGGAGGCCTTGTCCAGATTGTCGCAGCCGGGATTTCCGGCCTGGGGAGGGCTAAATGCCGGTGAGCGAGATCACGAGCGCTGCCACCCACATCACGATCGCGATCAAGGACGTCCAGCGCGCGAAGGTCAGATAGGTCTCGCGCATCACGGTGGCGATCGCCCACTGCGCGTAGCCTTCCGGCGGGCGCTGCTCCTTGGGCAGGTAGAGCCACAATTCGGTGCGCCGGTGATTTTTGCTGCGCGCTTCCCAGGCCTTGTAGATCAGGATCAGGGTCATCAGCGTGGTGAGGAATCCGCCCGCCTGGAACGCGGCACTCGCGTTGAACGACAAGCCGACCATGACGCAGAAGATCGCGAGCGAGCCGAAGGCGCAGGCGCGCATCACCGTTTCTTGAGCGATGACGCGGATGTGCTCCATGACATCGGTCCTTGCCGGCAGGTTGGCGGCCGGAATCGCCCCGGGCAGAGATGAGAGCCTAGGGCCGGATTGTGGCGGCTCAAGCGGGCAGGCGGGGGGACGCGTAATATCCGCTTACAGGCCGACCTTCAGGAAATGCCCGGCCGAGGGCAGGCTGAGGATTGCGGTCCCGGCCAGCCAGATCCACAGCGAGGCTTCGGTCGAGTCGTCCTTGGCGCCGATGAAGCGCTCATAGATTGCCGCCGGAATGCCCGCCACGATGATGGTAGCGGTCGCCAGCATCAGGGACGAGAAGTAGAAGATCAGTGCTTCGCTGCCAAACAGCGGGACCGTCATCAGGATTTTCGTGAAGATGTACGACATTACCCGGAAGGGATGAAACATTCCGTTGATCATGCCGAAGAAGGCGATGCCGATGTAATACCAGTGGCGCTCCATGATGCGGCTCAGCCCACCTTTGGGGCCGCCCCCATCATGATGAAGGCCCACAGCATCGCGACCCGCAGCCAGAACAGCCACACCACACCGAACAACCAGATCACCACCGGCGCGGCGGCTTTCGGGGTGACGAGCGCGACCACCGCCACCACCGGATCGGTGAGGCGGCAGAAGGCGCGCCAGATGTAGTTGGAATCCTCGGGCTGCATGATCAGTCCGAGCAGCGCGCGGCCGAGCAGCGTGTACATCAACGCCGCCAGCACGAAGTTCGGCAGGTGGTAGTACCAGTAGGTCCAGAACGGCGATGTCACGGGTCGTCAACTTCGTGTGAGACGGCGCCAGCATGGCGTTCGCCTGTCGCCTTCGCAAGGGTCCCAACAGAAGCGGGGCCCCGAAGGGCCCCGCTTCCGAACGTTGCGAGCGGCCGCGGTCAGGAGGTCTTCTCCTCCAGCACGGTGCGGCCGCGCGGCTTGCGGATCTCGTCGACGAAGGCCTGCATCTCCGCGGACGGCGCCCTGGTGAACTGGCTGACGACATAGATCACGAGGAAGCCGAGCGGCATCCCCAGCAATCCGCAGTTGATGTTGTTGAGGT